>Ga0209727_1000460_pt1 | contig 45164 bp, 47 predicted proteins | sample RifGroC1_FD_183995 | JGI IMG/M metagenome (GOLD analysis project Ga0209727, IMG submission 183995) | Groundwater microbial communities from Rifle, Colorado, USA - Groundwater C1 (SPAdes) (version 2) | ecosystem: Environmental > Aquatic > Deep subsurface > Groundwater | place: Rifle, Colorado... | reverse complement strand
CATCAAACTTTCGATTCTTAATAAAATGTTCGAATTAGGTCGACCGGAAAGTTATTCGGTCATTTCCTAACTCCCGTTTGGGGAAAGGGGAAATCTTGTCCTCAAGCAGGAATTAGGAAACAAAGCCATTATTAATGTAGTTTAATTTCCCCTTATAAATAAATCGTTTTCGGAGCGGAGCGGAGAAAACACCTTATACCCCTCTATAAATTAAAGAAAAAGAAATTTGAAAATTTTTTAAACAATAGAGCGATAGCTCTAAAAAGTAAAGAAATATTTCAGGAATATTTCAGCTAATGTTCAAGTGTATGCGATGTTTTTGTCCGCTTCCTTATTAAAATCTAATAAAAGAAAAAGGCAAAAATATGGATGATAGAAAAAGTGCAACCATCAAAATTTTATAACGCATTTTTTCTTGAACCGCATACACTTCGTTAGGCGATGTTTTGGTTTTTTCTCTTGATTAAATATAACCTAGATTGAACTATAGTTGCACTTATTTGAATCACGAACATTGTAAAAAATAAAATTTCAAATCCCCATTGGCTTACTATCAAAGTACCAATAAACGAGGCTATACCAACAGCAATAAATGAGCCACCGCTCTCCAACCCCCATTGCTCCCCCTCTTTTTCTTTTTGAACATATTTGGCAAATAACGCTATAAGAGGAGCGGATAAACAAGCCGTGCCAATGGCAAAAATAACCTGCAAAATAAAAAGTTGCCACGGGCTTGAAATGATTAAATATGACAAACTACCTAAAGCAAAAAATCCGTATCCAAAAACAGTAACTAGCTCTTTATTGAGTTTATCTGATAATTTGCCGATGATAATCATCAAAATTCCTGTGCAAATACCAAATACGGTGACCGTAAAGCCCATATCTAAGATACTACCACCTATCTTTTCAACAAAGACCGCATAAAATGGTCCTATTAAGTTATCTCCGAAATTTGCCAAAATACTTGCGCTTAGTAATATTTTATAACCATTATTCATAGCAGGGATTTAACATTTTATTTTTTAGCTCTTAGAAAAAATTAATATTTCGCCACAATGGCCGTCGGCGTAGCCGCTGTTATATGATGTATACTTTTTCTTCTTACCTGTTAGGGTCACACCGCCAAAATAAATAAAATTTGATTTATCCTTATTGGCAGGACGCAAGAGGGAAATAAAAGGGGTGAATTGCGTCCTGCCAATTCTTCTTACTTTCTTTGTTTCATTTGACCATCTAAACCACCGAAGTTCATTTCCGGTAATGCCACTTCGCTAAATCGAGGATCAGCCTGCTTTGGTATTGGACCAGTGATGTCTTTCATTTTAGGGCTTCCGGGCTTAACTGGCTCTTGTCTTAGCACTTGCATATGTATGTCCCCACCTTCAAAACCAAGCGTAACATGAAAATCTTTTGGTGGTAATCCGACTTTTTGTCGAAACGCTTGTAGTGCTGGAATATCAAGGGCGACGAAAGCTGTTTTTTTAACTTTATCAACTTCTCGCATTTGATATTGAGATGAGGCGCCGTCAATAAATCCTACACCGCTAACGTTGATGCCTTCTCCTCTTTGAACTTGTTCGTTAATTTGTTGAAGTTCGGCAAGCGTTGCATCATCGAGTGTGCTTAAAATTTTGCTTTCGGTTGGGCCGATTATAGTGAGGTGAAATCCATCTGGTCGGGGTTGGAGATCTGCGCCTGTGGATTCTTTCACTGATTGGAGAATAGAATCGAAATTCCCCGTAATTTCCACCTCGAGTGTTTGCATATCAGCAAGTCTCTCGCGTGTTAATTCGGGTGATTTTGGTTTTTCTACGGGAGGCTCGTAGCCACCCATTTCTGGATAGTTCATAGAATTTAGTTAATTAAATTTTAATAAATTATCTTCCTTATTTTCCCCTCTATAAAAGAAAAAATCAAATTTTATTTATTTTGGTGAAGCGCGGGCGACAGCTCGAAAAGAAAAAGCATATGTCATATAACATTTGCGGATATGAGAAGTTGCGTAGCAATTTGGGTTGAGGCTCTGCAAGAGCCGAACCTCATATCCGCTGTTAGGCGAGGGTGAGCGACCAACGGGAGCGAAAGTGCAACGTCCCCTTGAGTAATTTTCTGGGGCGGATTATTCCAGAACAGTTTCATTAATCACATCATACTTTAAATGCAAATAAGAATCATTTAGTTTTTTCGCATCTACCAATTTCAACGCTTTTATATCTTTTAATTCATCAATAGAAGATAAAGATTTTCCATCTATCAAAGAAGGCGTTTCTTTTCCTCCAATTAAAGCAGGAGCAACAACAATAGAAAGTTTATCAATTAATTTATGTCTCAAAAAAATAGAATTCAAAGTAGCACCCGTTTGAATTGTTAAATTATCAATTTTAAAATCTTTTTTTAGTTTTCTGAACAAATCAACAAAATCAATCTCATTTTCATAGTAGATAATTTCAAGATTATCCTCATCTTGCCTATCAAAAGCAGGATGAGATTTATTTGTTGTGATAATAAATAATTTCTTACTTTTCTTAATGAAATTATCTACACCAATCTCATTTAAATGCGGTTGATTATCAATAATCAGAAAACTAACAGGTAATTTAACAATATTTTTTTGAGGTTCATTTGCTCCAACTTTTACTTGTACTTTTCCAGAATTTAGTGAGTACAAATCTGTTGTTTGCTCAATATCATAATATTGTTGTAAGCCTTCTTTGATTCCTTTTATTTTAGGATAATCTTTATCGACATCTAAACTGTCTGTGTTTCCTGTTGAAATTTTTCCATCGACAGACATTAACATAAATAAAGTTGAAATTGGTTTGATCATATTTGTCATTTTAAAAACTAAATGATTCGTCCTTTAAATAATTACCGAAACGTAGCCCCAGAAAATTATTTCGTCTAACGCGCGCGGAGGTATCCGCGCGACAGTTTGTTTTTTCTTTTCATTCCTCGGTAGAGGAATAGTATTTCTGTAATGAATAAATTGAATTCCGTCTTGGATACGGGGCAGAGGGGAATTAAAGGGGTGAATGACCTGAGCCCAAGACTCCTTATTATTTTTTTAGTCTCTTTTTGCTTTCGGGCGCTTGTAAGTAATTTTCTTTTGATGAGACTTTTTTGCCACTTCTTGTTTCCAGGTCCTCGCGTGCTTTACCAGCAACACATCCGCCTTCCATAGCAGCATGTTTATTTTCACGAAAACCTTGAGCATTTTTGTTCTTAGAAATTTCAGTTGTTGAGGCTTCACCGAGCATTGTAAAAATTAACTCCAGGTCATTCATGTGGTCTCTGAGATTTTCTCTTTTTAGGCCTTTGAATTTCTGATATTGGCTTGGTGTCATGCCAAACGTGGCTAAAGAAATTTCAGCGGTTAGAATTGAATATTCTATATCTTCTTTAACGCCGCGATTTTTCCATTCATTCGTCAATGTATCACGGACTTCAATGCCACGCATACGTTTTTCAATCCACGCATCGGAATATCCTTTTGCTTTGTAGATTGCTCGTGTGCGTTTTGTAGCAAGTTCTGGATTTTCTATTTCCTCCACGCGCTCAAAACCAACCCGTGCCAACCAGCGTTTGAATGGCTCGGCTTTTGGCGACGGAATAGCTTGAATGATACGAAACATTGTTTCAGTGGTCGCACAGTCTGTTTCTCGCATCCTTCCGTCATGAGCAGTCATTTTCAACTGTCCGATTTTTTCGGACACTTCAATAAACCCTTCTTTTACAAGCTTTTTCTTGAGGTCGTTCCAGTATTTTCGTGGTCGGTCTGTTCCTGAGAGTGCTTCGACAACATCAATAACCGAAAACCACCAGTCGCCTTTATGAAAAATCTTGCGAATTTCCTTCTTTTGGAAAATGGCAATTTTTGTAATAGTTTGGTTTTGAGTCATAATCTTATTTAACTAATGTCAGGCAAATCCCGTAGTCTTTTGTCTTTATACTGCCAATAAGCCGCCCCTTGGTATGCACCACTATCATTCAGTTCTCCTTTTTGTTCATATATTTTGTATGTTAATGGCGCGAGTTTCCAAATTTGATCACCATATTCCACTTCACGCTCGCCAACTACTTTCGCAGTAATTTCTTTGTCAGCTATAAAAACAATTTCTTCTCCGTCTTTAATCCCTTTTTTATAAAAACTGAATCTTGATCCCTGTTCTCTTGCTTTTGAAACCTCGTCAAACTCTTTTTCCTTGTCAATATCTTTGGGGTATATAACTTTACCCTCAAATGATAACAAAAGCTGTCTTACCAGATCGTAGTCAAGAGCAAATAATTCACTATTCCCAACTTGGTGTTTGTTGAAAATTTCCTTCAAAAGAATTTCTTTATCAGTATAGTCATCAAGTTCAATCGCAAAAAATCTTTTCAAACCAGAAACATTGTAATAACCATTCGCTTCAAGGTTACGCATTCGTTCCTGAAAATTTGCAGTGCCAGTTTGACCTATTTTAATCAAACCAGAAACGGCTGTTGTCATTATGTAAATAATTCCTTTCATATTTTTTAATTTAGTTATGTAATATTATTATATCAGTTTTCCCCTTATAAATAAATCGTTTTCGTAGCGGAGCGGAGAAAACACCTTATACCCCTTTCTAATAAATAAAAACAAAATTCAAATTCTTTTTTAGAGCTGGGCGATAGCCCAAAAGTAAAACATGCATTTCACATAACGTTATGGATATACGAAGTTTTGCGACTGAAAGGAGCAAAATTTGGGTGAGGGGCGAGCCGAGCCCCGAACCGTATATCCCTTGTTATGTGCCCCGAGTGGAGCGTAGCGGAACGAGAGCGCAGCGTGGTTCGGAGCGAAGCGGAGAAAGTTCACCCCCACCCACAACTATATTTTTCTCGCCACACAATTAAATGCTTCCCATTTGGTATTGTGCTTATAGCTAATACTCAATTCAACGACATCATTTTTGAAACTTGAATGTCTTGTTTGATTGGAAATACAACAGGAGGCATTAGGCTATCTGAAAAATCAAAGTTTATTTCTCCATGAACTTGCAAGGGGGAAGTTAGCCTCACGCTATTCAGCACGCCATCGGAATCGATTTGGACTTTGATTTTTTTATTAACAATCGGTGAATTCTGTCTTGTAAGATCAATCTCTTCAAATAACTTTTTTGCTGATAAGATTTTGCTTTTTCTGATTCCTGTAAATTCAAAGTAGTGTGTTCTTAAATCAATAACATTTTCGAATCTGTATTGAGATTGCACTAACTCGATATAGTTAAAGATTTTTGCTGGCAATACTGTGCTATTTTTCTTTGCTAAAAATTTGTTGATGTGATTCATGATTTGAATTTGCGGTTCGGTGACCTGCCATGTGCTTAGATTTTCAGCAATAACTACATCCACTTTTTCATTATCAATATCTTTTAGTTTCACTTTTTTAACATCACTTTCAATTAAGGTAATGATGTTTTGGAAACCTGCCTTTTTAATATTTTCACGTGCAAATTTAGCAACTTCTCTGTCAATTTCTACTGCATATACTTTTTTAGCGCCTGCTTTGGCAGCGAGTATGCTTAAAATAGCCGAACCTGTTCCGCTTTCCAAAACTCTCTTACCCTTGCATGTAGCAAAAATGGCTTTTTTGAATGGGGTTACTCTTTTTTGTCGGAAACCATTTCGTAATGATATGGAAGGCCTAATGCCTCCGAACTTTTAGGATTGTTATACTGGATTCTTGATGTCATAAGATTGATTGGTTAATGAATATTAATAAAGTTTACTATTTAAGTGGGGGGGGTGAATTGCACATAACGTATCCCGATGAAGCGAAGTTTCAATTCTTTCTTCGTTATTATATCATAAATAAAGAAAAGAAAGGATTGAAATTTGAGTCGGAATCCCGCCATTCATTATTATCTTTAATAAATAGAGGGCGGGATGGAGCCGCTTATCGAGGTGTTGTCGGATGTAATGAAAATTGTTATTAATTATTTTATTTAGAATTTTTTATTTTTATGCGTTTTGACATGTAGACGTCGTGATGATCAAGATGTTTTTTGACAAGATTGATTTCATAACCAAGTTTTTTATAATAATCAGGCAATTTTTTTTCACGGGCGCAGTCTAATAAAACTTTGGCGCATCCTTTTTTCTCTGCCACTTTTTCAATTTCGTTTACAAGCTTGGAACCTATGCCTCTGCTTCTGTGTGTTTTTAAAACTGCTAACTTGTAAAAATATAACTCATTTTTTTCATTCAGCTTGTATCTGACTGCGCCAACTATTTTATTCTCAAGAATGGCAACAATGATAAAAAACTCTTTATTTAAAAAACTTTCCTGGATATTTTTCGGTTCATGGGATTTAGTAACCAATGTGTTTGTTTTGTATGGAATCTTGTAAGAAAGCTTGGTTATGTATTTTACACGAGGCAATTCGTTTAGCTTTGCGTGCCTGATAGATAAATTAAGCATAAAAATAAAAAATTCTAAATAAAATTCCTTTTTAAATTTTCATTATTTCCGATAACGCGCGCGGAGGTATCCGCGCGCGTTATCCAAAATCGAGCGACGATAGGAGCGACATTTTGGATAACGTTTCTGGCTATGCGATGTTTGCCGTAACGCAGTGAAGGTAAATATGGGTGGAGCGTAGCGGAACCGCATAGCCAGTGTTAAGTGATGTATTTTAAAATTTTTTATAAGAAAGAAAGTTTTTGTTTTTACTCAATTCCAAAGTTATCTTTCATTTTCTTTGTCTTTTCTGGATTTTCTGCTTCTTTAAGTGCTCGTTCCTTATCATCCTTTATTTTTTGTTTTTTTAGAGAGCGGAAATCTTCGATCCAATCACCATCAATAAAAGCCTCAATCCCAAATGGACTCCATGTTGAGTCATAATCGCCATGTTCCAATGACACATCAAGACCAAGCACTTTTTTGTCGCCGTCAAAAAGCTCCAAAAGTCCGTGAGTATTGTATTCACCGTCTGGCGTAGAAAAAGAATTTTCCTCGAAAGCGAATTTGTATTTCTTGTCGTTTAAAGTAATGTTGATGATTTTTTTATCACGCTCATCTTTTTTGCCCTTCTCTTTTGATTCCGAGGCAGATGTTATTATTGCAGGCACATAAGAACGATCTTCATGTTTAATCCAGCTTGGATAATAAGTGATGTTCTCAAAATACAATTCGCTGATAAGCTCATCTACTTTCTTCTCTTTAGCTAAATTCTTTTTCTTTTCAACTTCTTGATGAACTCTGTATGCCTCTGTCCCTTTTCGTGGCTTTGCACCAAAAATACTCACGGACTCATATTCATCTTCTTCGTCAGATTCCTTTTTGACGGCGTCATTATCATAGGTATTCGTGACCGAATGATCAGGCTTTTTACCAGTAGCACTCTTTTTTTCTTGTCTTGAGTTGTAAAAAAGTGCAGCACCAATCAAAGATAAAATTACTGAGATAGTTTCTCCAAATTCGAAGATTTCCGCTAAAACAAAATAGGCGACAAAGAAAATGATTATTGATGATATGTATTTCATAGTTTTTACGTTAAGAGGTAAAAAACAAAAACTTTCTTACCATAATTGTATTAAAAATTTTAAAATATTTCACTTAACGCGTATTTATCCGAATTATTTTCATGCTTTATCATGATTCTGTATTTTATCTGAATAATTAAATCATTTCTTTATTCCCAACTTCAAAACACTTTTCTTTTTTCGCCTTCAACCTTCACTCTGGACTCCTCACCTTACCTACATTCTACCCCTACATCATACCCAAATACCAACCAGCAATAGCTTGTCCAAAGAAAAGTGTGATAATCATGGCAATGGCCATAAAGGTGCCAAATGGTACATGGCTTTCTGGTTTGCGATGTTTAAATGCGATAAGGAAAATTCCAGCCAAGGCGCCGATGATGTAAGAAAGGAATAGGGCAACAATTCCAAGTTCGATCCCTAGATAAAATCCCATCAAAAGCCCCATGCGAATGTCTCCTGATCCAACCCACTTCCCTCTTGAAACAAGAAATTGCACTCCAAAAAAAGCCCCAATAAATAGTCCAGCCAATAGAAGCCATGTTGGATCTGCTCCTAAATATAAATTTGCTAAAAGTGCAATAACAACTGCAGTGACCGAAAATCTATCCAAAATAATTGAGTATCTAAAATCGTAGACAAAAATTATAAGCAGCAAACAAGCAATTAAGACATCACGGATAAATACTATTATCCATTCTGACTGATCTTCAAACCCCAAAAATCCATAGCCAAACATTGCCCGCACAAACAAAAGTCCAAATAAAAGTCCGGTTACCATTTCCACCATCGGATACTGCCAAGATATTACTGATGAACAATTTCGACATCGACCATTTAGATTGAAAAAACTAATAATCGGCAACTTATCAATCCAGTGAATCGGCTTCATGCACTTCATGCATTTTGACCTTTCTCTAATCGGAATGTTTTTTTGTGATCTAAAAATAATTGTGTTTAAAAAACTTCCAACACATATTCCGCCCAAACTTACTGCAATGGTCCAAAGTATATCAGTCATAAATCAATTCACTTATTTATATCTTATTGGGATGCAGAAATCAGTAAAGATGAACATGCTCCGGATTCAAGTCCGCTTTCTGTAGCGCAATTTAGTCCTTTTACCAATCCAATCAAAGGATTGTCGTGTTCTAGCTCAAATGAAATTCTATAGTTTCCGTTTTCGGCAAAATAACAATAAGCGTTTGATCTATCACTACAAGACGACAATTGATTTAATCCAGAGGTTGGTGTGCTTGGTACAGCTTCCAAATAAAGTCCATCGGCACAGTTTGATGAAAATCCTTGCTCTGATAAACAGCCAGTGGTTGGTGTTCCCAAAGCAGTTGCCTCAACAGACTCTGGATATGCATTGTGATCTATAAAGAAAAGCTCAAGACCAGCTTGAATTTGGCGCACATCTGACATGCGCACAGCGTCCCGAGTTCGTGATCTGGCTGTCATCACTGCAACCACAGAAGTTATGCCAAGAACGCCGATAATGGCGGCAATTATCAGAATCTCAATTTTAGTAAATCCATTTTTGTACATAGGGTGTTTGTTAGTAAAAAGTATAAAGTTTAAAGTATAAAGTTTAAAGTAAAAAGTTAAAAGCTTTAATTCTTCCCCGCTTTCCTCTTTCTGCTTTAAACTTTTTACTCCCTATCCCCCACCAACTCTTTTATCTTTTCTAAAGCTTCATGGGGGACAAAATGTCCAAGAAGTAAGTAAGCATCTGCTCCGGCATTGCGGGCGCGTTGAATTTCTTCTCGATCTGTTTCTTTTGCCAAAAGCACTATCTTTGCTTGTTGCATTGTTGGTAAAGCCCGAAGCTCACGCACACCATCGGCTATATCGGTATTTAGACATTCTTTTTGCAAAAGTACGACCTGGGGTTTTTGTTTGGCAATTAGCCAAATACCATCTTTATATGATTCCGCTATATCAACCCTCCATCCGTCAAGTTCAAACTTTCGTCCATAAAGTCCGGCTAGATAGGAATCTTCGATAATAATCAAGATGGATCTTTTCGATGCCATAAAATTATTTTTCCTTAAGTAACTTCATGGCAAGTCCAAGTGCGACTGACATCCGCGGTCCAATTTCTGAGAGCATTTCCTGTGATCCTTCCGGAGTCGCTACCCGAGCCCATGGATTTCCCAAATAAACATTCATGTTCAAAGCTTCTGTCAAAAATGGATCCAAAAATGGCAAATGGGCCGATCCTCCAGTTAAGATAATTTTTTCCACGGCTGAGTATTCATGAAAATCCTGCTGACCATAAAGTTCCAGCGCATATTTTATTTCATGCAATATCGGCATCATTGCCTCGCGAATTATCGGAGGCATTTGTTGATTTTTTTGCGCAGAAATTGCTAAATCAAATTTTACCTGTTCAGCTTGAGCTCTAGAAATACTCATTTGTTTGGCAATGGCCTGGGTTACATTTATGCCACCAGCCTTAATTGAACGATGCAAAAATGGAATTCCATGCTGGATAATATCGATATTTGTTCTCTCGTATCCGATATCCACAATCATGATACGAGAAGGGTCTTTGCCTACTAATGATCTTATTAATGCAAAAGCTTCGGTCTCTAGCGAGACAAGCTCCAATTTAGCTAGCTTAAAAATATCAACATATTTTTGCACAAGATCTTTTGGCGCCCCAGAAACAAGCACTCTAATATGTTTTTGTTCTTTTTTTTCTAAAATATCCTGTGAAATTTTTTCGTTGCTTTCTTTTTTAGATTTTTCTGTTTCATCTTTTGGTAAAAGATGCTTATCAATAACTGTTGAATCTAAAATCATTTCTTCAATTGGTCGAGGTAATAATTTTTTAACCTGTGCCTCAATGAGTGGTTTGATATTTTCATCCTTGCTTTTCGGCTGTGGGATGGTAACAATGGTATGAAAAACTGATTGCGAAGGCAAAGCAGCATTAACTTTCTGCGACTTCATGCCTGATTCCTTTATCACCCGCAAGATAATCTCTGCGCATTTATGTGGTTGGTCTAAAAGAGATCCATCAGTATGCGATGTTCGCTCAGCATGACCATAAGTTAAAAGTCGCACACGACCTTTATACGGCGCTAACTCAATCATTTTTATTCCTCCAGCACCAATATCAATACCAATCATGCCCTGCTCGCTGGAATCTTTTTTAGAAAATAGTTTCATAGTGTGAAAAAAGTGAAAGAATCCTGACTACATTCATTTATTCTCTAAAATTATACCACACCTAGCGCTTTATCTAGTGCTTTATTCACTTGCGCATCAGCTTCTTTATTAAACTCGCGTCGAACATGTCTAAAAGTCACTCTTTCAAAGCGATAAAGAAGATTGTGAACCTGTAAATATTTTTGTGCCAATCCTTCATTTTTTACTTTATATTCACCGTTTAATTGCTTAACAATCAACTCAGAGTCCATTACCAAGTCAACACTTGAGGCATTTAATTCAAGCGCTTTTGTTAGCCCGAGAATCACTGCTTCGTATTCGGCAATATTATTAGTTGCGTCCCCAAGATATTTTCCATCTGCAAAAATTTTTTCAGCTTCCTGATCCTGATCGTTGAGCGCATAAATCACAAACCCAGCCCCAGATGGACCCGGGTTCCCTCTTGCTCCACCATCAGTATAAAGTCGTACATGCATATGCCTCTATTTTATCACAACATCAACAATCTCTGCTTGCAATCGACGCTGGTTTTGCCATTCATTGATGCGAAGTTTAAATGCTAAATCAATCTTTGATCCAATTTTTATTTGAGAAGCAAGTTTTCCAAATCCAAAACCTATGCATTCCACATCATCAGATCGACTTTCAAGTTTTAATTTTAAATGCTTGCCTTCATTTCCAAGTGCAGCTACCGATGAAACAACCACATCTTTCACGCAAAAAATCGGAGTAGGGTTTCCAGTACCAAAAGGTTCAAATTTTTGCACAATATCGTACAGTGCAAAATTCACTTGTTCAATCATCAATTCCGCTTCAATATTTAATTCTTGCGCCGAGTCAGTAGCTCCTAAAAGTTTCTTGGCATACTCATTTACTTTTTCACGAAACAGATTAACCATTTCCATGCTCTCTAAAGTTAAACCGCATGCCTCAGGATGTCCTCCGGCTTTAATAAAAATATCACCACAGGATCGCATTGCTTCCACCAGATGTAAACCTCTGGCACTTCGACCAGATCCCAAATATTGATCGCCAGACTTTGTTAAAGCAAAAGTAGCTGCATTAAACTCATAGGCAATTTTTCCAGCCACCAGGCCAACAATTCCTGGAGTCCATGCTTCGCTGTAAACAACATGCACAAAAGCGTTAGGTATATCAACAAGTTGCAACCTGGCCTCTTCATAAGCAGTGTTTGATAATCTTTGACGCTCACGATTAAGCATTTCCAGTTCAGTTGAATATGCTGATGCTGCTTCCAAATCTTTTGCATTTAAAGCGTTAAAGGCAGTCTGAGCTTCTCGTAAACGCCCGGCTGCATTTAATCTTGGTCCAATCCTAAAGCCGATATCTTCTGTGCCAATTTTTCCAATTTTTACATTTGAATTTTGAATTATATTTAAAAGTCCTGGCCGACGGGTTCTATTTAAAACTTTTAACCCAAAAGTTTCCAGCACTCTATTTTCGCCCAAAAGCGGAACCACATCAGTTACGGTAGCAATAGCTACTAAATCTAAAAGCCATTTCTCATATCCGTCTTGTACATCAATCCCTAACCTGCGTGCATTTATCAAAAGCGCACAAGCAAATTTAAAGGCAACGCCAGTTCCGCAAAGTTTTTTGTTTGGATAAATCTCACCAGGCGCCAAAGGATGAATGATTATGGCATGAGACGGCAAGTCTGGTGCAAGTTGATGATGATCACAAATAATTACATCAATGGCAAAATCATGCGCGTGATCAAGCTCCAAAGAATTAGCAATCCCACAGTCAACAGTAATCAACAAATCAATATTATCTTTAATGAAACTATCCACTGTATGCAGAGCTACGCCATAGCCATCTCTTTCACGATGCGGTAAAAACGCACTGGCATTTAATTCTACACTCATGACTTTGGCTAAATACTCAAGCACATCCATGATTAGTGTTGATCCACAAATCCCATCAGCATCATAGTCTCCGTGAACAACAATGGTTTCGCTTTGCTGTAAAGCTAGCATTGTTCGATCAACCGCACTTTGCATTTGTTTAAATAAAAATGGATCATGAATATCATCATCCCATTTTGGGTGAAAAAAAGCTTCTTGCTCATGCTCACCAATAGAGCGATTGGCAAGAAGCTGACCAATAAGATCATCCCCTTTTTTTAATTGTATGTTCCAATTATATTTCATGAAAGAAGTCCATAAAGGATTGAGGAAAAGGTCATGGCCAGAATAGTTATTAATGCCACAATCCCGAAAATCTTCTGCACAGTTTTTGAAAATTTTCGACTCATATTATCGTTTTAAAACATTTAAATAAGCTTCACTAGGAATTTGCACCTTGCCCTTTCCCATGGCCATCATTTTTTTCTTTCCTTTCTTTTGTTTTTCTAAAAGTTTTCGCTTGCGGGTTACATCACCTCCATACAACTTGGCTGTCACATCTTTTCGCAAAGCAGAAATCTTATCGCCAGCAACAACCTTACCTCCCACAGTTGCCTGTAGCTTAATAACAAATTGTTGCTTAGGAATTGATTCTTTAAGAGAGTTGACAATGCGTTTACCAGCACCATGGGCATTATCCCTATAAACAAAAGTTGCCAACGCCTCAACCGGCTCTTCAGCAACTAAGATATCCATGCGAACAATATCTGCTGGTCTATATTCAAAAACCTCGTAGTTCATTGATGCATAGCCACTGCTCATGCCTTTTAACTTATCATAAAAATCAACAATCAAAGACGAGAGTGGAATTTCATATTTTAAAATCGCTCGACCCTCTGAAAGATACTCAGTATTTTTATATGTACCATGTCGCTCCTGAGCAAAGGTCATAATGCTACCAATAAATTCAACCGGAGTAATAATATCCAACTTTGCCCATGGTTCTTCAACGCGTTCGATGTGACCTGCGTCTGGCAAATCAATTGGACTTTTAATTAAAGTCATTTCGTCTGACCCACGAACATAAAGATGATAAGCAACCGAAGGCACTGTAACCACAAGTGAGAGATCAAACTCACGCTCCAGTCGCTCTTTTAAAATTTCCAAATGCAACATTCCCAAAAACCCAGCGCGGAATCCAAACCCCAAGGCCGGCGACTGTTCTGGCTCATAGGTTAACGACGAATCGTTAAGCTTTAGGCGTTGCATGGCATCGCGCAACTCTTCAAAGTTATCACCTTCCTGTGGAAAAATTCCAGCAAAAACCATTGGCCTAACCTCTTTATAGCCCTCAAGAGGAACAACATCGTGGGCTGATGTGAGTGTCATTGTATCTCCAACTCGACAACCTTCAATTTCTTTCAAGCCAGTTACGACATAACCAATTTGACCTGTTTCCAAAATGTCTGTACTAACAAATCCTGGTTTTAAAGCGCCAACATCAAGAATATCTGCCACTGTTCTGTTGGCTACCATGCGAAGCTTGTCGCGCTTGCGAAGCGCGCCGTCCATTACCCGGACATAGGCGACTACGCCTTTATAATCATCATAGTAAGAATCAAACACCAGGGCGCGAGTTGAATTTGTGGATTTGCCTTGAGGATGTGGAATCTTATCAACAATTCGATCAAGAAGCGCCTCAACATTCTCGCCTGTTTTTCCTGATACAGCTATCACATCTTCTGGCCGACAGCCGATTAGCTGAATAATTTCTTTTTTACGAGCCTCGATGTCTGCATTCGGCAGATCGATTTTATTTAGAACTGGAATAATTTCCAAATTTTGATCCAAAGCAAGATATAAGTTTGCTAAAGTTTGCGCCTGCACGCCTTGAGTGGCGTCAACAAGTAAAACAGCGCCTTCAACCGCGGCTAACGACCTGGAAACTTCGTAGGAAAAATCAACATGACCCGGAGTATCAATTAAGTTTAGTGTGTATTCCTTACCATCTTTAACATATTTCATACGTACTGGCGCGAGCTTGATAGTAATCCCCCGCTCACGCTCAAGGTCCATCTGGTCCAAGACCTGTTCCTTCATCTGGCGTTTATCCACAGTACCAGTTTTTTCCAGCAGACGATCAGCCAAGGTGGACTTACCATGGTCAATATGTGCAATAATGCAAAAATTTCGAATTCGATCCAACTGAGTCATATAATGCCAAAATAGTACCCGAAATCGTATGATTTGTCGAAAATGGACATCAGGGTCAGGTCTTTACTCGTTACACCAGTTTTTCAGGTTTAGGGTCAGGTCTTTACTCGTTACACCTTAAATATAAACTAGGCTAATGTTAAATAAATTAATTAAATTTATATATTGAATCAAAAGATGCAAACTTAGTATCTATAAATCTTATTATTCAAATAAATCTATTTTTATTAAAAATACTTAATAAATAGTTAAAAAGTAAAAAGTAAAGACCTGACCCCAATTTGACTTTAAAGGTGTAAAAAGTAAAGACCTGACCCCCTATTTACTCGATTACACCTGACCCTAAAACTTTGTTTTTGTTATAGAAAACAATAAACTGTCCTGGTGCTACTGCTCGTTGTGGTTCTTTGAAGCGAACCTTGAGTCCATTTTCGACAATCTCGAACCGACAACCTTGCAAAGGTTGTCGGTAACGAATTCTGGCTTTCATTTTAAGCCCGCGCATGATATGCAAACTTTTTGGCCAAGTTTCAATAATATCAGTCACTTCTATCTCAGATCTAAATAATGACAGATCACCATCATGAGCAACTACAACTTCATTTGTACCAGCTCGACGCTCCACTACAAAATATGGATCTTTTCCACCAAGATTAAGCCCATGTCTTTGACCAATTGTAAAAAACTGATGCCCGAGATGCTCTCCTAAAACCTTTCCGGAAATATCAACAATCTTCCCAACCTGACTCTTAAGTCGCTTGCCTAAAAAATCAGTCAAGGCAACCTGGCCAACAAAACAAATACCTTGGCTATCCTTTTTGTCTGCCACGGGTAAATCAAACTTGCGCGCAATTGTTCTGACTTTTGCTTTTTTTAAATCTCCCACTGGAAACAAGCAATATTTGAGCTCATCCTGGTTTAGTCGTGCGAGAAAATATGACTGGTCTTTTTCTTTGTCTTTACCAGCGAACAACCGCGACATGTGTTTATTGTGTTTAACACGAGCATAATGACCCGTGGCCACAAAATCACACCCCAACTCTTTGGCTTTTTTTAGAAAATGTCCAAACTTCATGTACTTGTTACAAAGCACATCAGGGTTTGGAGTTCGCCCTGCCTCATACTCACTTAACATGTACCCATAGACCTCTTGGCGATATTGCTCTTCAAAATCAAAAGTATGAAGTTCGATTCCCAATATCGCACAAACCCGCATAGCATCGCGTCGTTCAGTCCGCCAAGTACATTTAGAAATCTCGTCCTCGTCTTTATCACAATCCTGATCACTCCAGTTTTTCATGAACCCACCAATAACCTCGTAGCCCTGTTTTTGCAATAATAAAGCCGCCACACTTGAATCCACGCCTCCGCTCATTCCCACTAAAACTTTGCCCTTTTTCATATATCATGATGATAGCACAGGTTTTTATATCTTGAAATCACCAATATTGGCTGAAAATTGTAAAGATTTGATTGACAAAATTGAATTTTTCTGCTAGGATTTGTACAGAATCTTTCCACATCTTTCCTTTTACAAATCAAAGATGGATGATAAACTTTAATTATAATAACATATAAATATATACATATATGGCAAATCCATTCTACCCTGAACGACCCAAGACAGGTGCTGAACAAAGTAGGTACCACGAAATCGCAAAAGAAAACCGCGATGCACAAAATGTCCCAGAGCAAGAAGTTAACTTTTCATCAGAACCGGGCGCAATCGAAATTGCACTGCAATCCGGAAATTTAAATATTTCTGAATTAACACCAGATGCTTTCGTTGATCCTTATTCCGTCGATGCTTTTACACCAACAATAAGCGAGCCAGGAAAAACAACAAAAATAAAGAGACTCAATATAGACGAAGCCCGTGTTGAAAATCTTGCACTTGCATTTGCCAATGCAGAAGTAGATGGCGCCGAGGTACCAGAAGTTGCCAGACCATACTTTGAACGCGCTGTTCAAGAATTGCTCGATAGCGGAGAGCTTGATGCGCCTCAAACTGAAAAAATGGAAATCTTCCTTAATCAGTTAGAGAATGGACGAACAATGAAAGCTGAAGCACTAAGAGAGGCGGAAAAACACACAAAGCCAGAGCTTACAGATCAAGAACTAGTCGATCGCGCAGCAGAACTTGGATTTTCAGAACTACAGGGCATTAACATTGATAGCCTAAAGTCTGAAATCGATACCGATCGAACAGATCTTGTGCAAAAATATGGTATGACTGCTAGCGAGGTAGATAAAGTTGCAGCCGGATCTATAAAGCCAGGTTTCTTTGGCCGAGCTCGTGGACTGCTATGGGGAAAGTATGCGCATAAAAACAAGGCAATGGAAAGATTGGCTCGTAATACAAGTACTATGAACGATTTTGAAAGCATGAAGCAAATAGTTTCATTTGCTGATGCTCCTCAAATGGAAGGCAAGCGAAACTCACGAGCAGAGACTAAGAGAGTTCGAGCAAATATGGAAAAAAGAGATGAAAAACTAAAAAAAGCCTCAAACTTCTAAAACCAATTCAAAAAAGCATTACAGCCGCCCGAGAGGGTGGCTGTTTGTTTCCCACAGATGTGGGTCATCGACGATTGGAGATCAACATCAGGCCCGTCCCGAGGATTCTTCGGGCCGTGATGGAGCTCCTGGGGAACTCGGACGCCGCCCGCTTGTGGTTCATCTTCCGGGGGCAGAAGATGTGAACCAAGAGCTCCCGGCGAGTTCCGAGGGTCATGCCGTAGGACTTATCTTCCTCGTGCACAACCCGACGTTGCTCATCGGTCAAGAACCAGGTCTGGATCGTATAGCATGTCGCCTGGATCCAGACATCTCTCCAGCCGCTTACTTTGAGGATCTCTTTTTCCTCATCAGTGCGGGCGCGGATGCCCAGGCGCCGACGGATCACCGTCAGCAGTGCTTCACTGAACATACTGCCCTCCTTCGCTTGCTTGACTTCGGAGGTGAAGCCAACAGCAAAGAATAGATCTTTCTTTAGATTTTGTCAATCATTTTGTCAATCATGTCAATCATTGACTCAAAACCTAAAAAAAGCTATTATTTTCACGCCAGATATAAATAACTCCCGGATCGTCTAACGGCAGGACACCAGGTTCTGGTCCTGGGGATCGGGGTTCGAATCCCTGTCCGGGAACCATGAAGTAGAGATCTCACCGTAGAGGTGGGGTTTTTACTTTTTACGGTGAGATCACACTTCATGGTTAACCCCTGAAGTGTGATCCATAGGATCTCTACTTCAGGGGAACCTTCGTGTTAGAATATTTGATATGTTCTACTATGTATATGTTTTACAATGCTCAGATCGTAAGTTTTACATTGGTTATAGTTCGGATCTAAGAAATAGAATCAAGACTCACAAAGCAGGAAATGTGAAATCTACAAAAGGAAGACTGCCTGTGAACTTAATTTTTTATGAATCCTTTCTGCATCGTATGGATGCTAAACGCAGAGAGAAGTATTTTAAGACAACTGCTGGCAAACGCGCGCTTAAGTTGATGTTAAAAAAATATATGGCTGAATATTTTTAGACAGGGATCTAGCGAGCGGGTCGAGCCGAGCTCGACAGGAGCGAACGTCATCCCTGTCCGGGAACCATACAAAATACCGTCAGTTTTCGCTGACGGTATTTTGTTTGTTGTCTTATTTAGTTCTCCTCGCCATCTCTATAACTTTTCTTTGATCTCTATTAGCTTCCAATGCAATATTCCTTAATATGCGTTCTTTCCCGATATTATTTGTTTTCAAAAGAAAAACTTCAGATCTGGGCTTAATCTTATTTTTCTTTACTATTATTTTTCTAAAAAATTCAACCATAATATTAATCTAATACTTTTCGTAACTCATCTTTAGAATATTCAATTCTGATATATCTGTCAATTTTATCAAATCCAAAGTATGGCTTCGCACTATCCTTAAGAATATCTTTATGAATAACGAAAAATGATATATTGCTATTAAATTCGACATGCAATTTTTTTACACTTTCTAAGGACTTAAATAATGAATTTATAAATACTTCCTTTGTTATATGCCTTCTATCTAATTCTCGCCGTTCTTTCGTAAATTTATAAGACATGATTGGGTCTTGGTGTACATAAATAATCACTAAGCTAAAACCATTGTCTATACACTTTAAAATATCATTTCTAATAGATTCATAATTTGATAATGTACTATCAAAAAGAAAGTTATTCTTGTGCTTGATACAATGTAATATTAAATTCGAAGCAGCTAAGGAAGATGCATGCTGAAACAAGGATGAGTTATCACCGGTATAACCTGGTAGAGTATTCCTAATCTCATCGGGGTCTATTCTTGATATTACCACTCCGCTACGAAGTGAGTGGTCAATAAATCCTTTTGATGTTTCTGTTTTTCCTGCACCGGGCGAACCACCCATAAAAATAGCTATCGGATTTTCGCTTATTGACTCATCAAGAATAAATTTTTTTACATAATTTTTACGATTACTTCGTGCATACCGCTTTGCTTCCAATCTTATAAACTCTCCGTCCATACAACATAAATCAACCTACTCAACCACTGCTCCGCCAAAAGCCTGGGCCAGTTGATTTATAGGCTGGTCTTGTTTTTCTGGTGGAGTTTCTTTGACAAATACTTTGACCTTTGATTGCATAACTCTTTCAATCGCCTCTGATAAAATTCCCAAATTCTTTGGCTGATTCATAGTGTCAAAATGAAAGGCTCGCTCAAATCCAATGACAACTCCCTCGTCTAACAACTCCACTGGAACTCCGTGTTGCAGTACAAGTGGTAAAGCAATATTCACCTTAGCAACCTCATCGATACATCTTTTCCACTTTGACTTAATATCATCAATACTAAATGCGACTCCATGAGCCGCATCGTGCTCCTCCTTTTTTTCAATAACTTGTTCTTCAACAACCGCTTCTTTCACCTTAAGCTCAATCGACTCAACCATCTTTTCCGGTTCTTTGATCGACCTCTCATTCCCCTCAATCTTTTTAAACTCTTTGACCTCCTCAGTCCCCTTTCCCTGTCCACAGATCTCAACAATAGCCATCTCAAGTGGAAGCTGGGGGATAGTCTCTGGCACCAAGGTTGATCGGGCTTTAAGAAAAACTTCCAAATACCAGCAATATCGCTTGGCTTGATTTATATCTTCTGACAACTTGATCATCATTCTCGATCGACATTCTTCAATTAAATCATCGTGAAGATGTTTGACTGATCCGCCTTGTTCAACAAATAATCCCAGTTCTTGGATTCCTTTTTTAGCATCAGACCTATCGCAGGCGCTCAAAATCAGCTCAACTGTTTGGACATTTGTTTGGGGCAAGATTATGGACGCAATCTCCTGTGTAATTTTCTTTTCGCCCAAAGCCAGTATTTGTCCAAGTAAACTCTCAGCGTCGCGCAAACAGCCCTCTGAGAGCTTGGCAATGGATGCTAAAACTGAGTCAGGGGCGTCGACTCCTTCAGCTTTGAGAACTTTCAAAAGTCTGGCTTTGACCTCATCTTGAGTCAACCGATGAAAATCAAAACGCTGACAACGAGAGATAATGGTTTGTGGAATCTTGTGAATCTCGGTTGTAGCCAAGATAAATATGCCATGTGCCGGTGGTTCTTCCAAAGTTTTAAGCAATGCATTAAATGCGCTGCTAGAAAGCATGTGAACTTCATCGATAATGAAAATTTTATAAACGCCAGTGTTTGGCGTGAATCTTACAGCGTCAATAATGTTCTCACGGACATTATCCACACCAGTATGTGAAGCAGCATCAATTTCCACAATGTCGAGCGCGCTGTTTTCATCAAAAGCTTTGCAATGGGCACATTGTCCACAGGCCTCAGCTGATCCCTTAGCTCGATTCTGACAATTGGCTGTCTTTGCTAGTAATCGAGCAATGGTTGTCTTTCCAACCCCCCGAGGCCCGGCAAAAAGATAGGCATGGGCAATAGAATCATCTTTTATTTGGTTCTGGATTGTCTGAACAACATGTTGCTGGCCAGAAACATCAGCAAACTTAGCTGGACGATATTTTCGATAAAGCGCTTGACTCATACGGGAAGTATTTTAACAGAAAAAGGGGGGAAAGGGTAGAAAGGCGTTGCAGAGGTGAAAAAAGTGATTAGATGTTGAAATTAAAAAAATAACAAATCCCCATCCTTCATATAATCAGGGTGGGGATAAATATTCCAGCTGTATACTGCGCTCTGAGTACTGCGCACTATCATCTTGTCGTCGGCATTTGTGGTTGAGCAACATTCTTTGCCATTCCATAGCCGGATCGAAGGGCTATCTCTCGTTGAACTAATTCTTTTGGTCGTCCATAGGTTAAGCGTGACACTTCACGAAGTGCTTCGGCAAGCTTTGGATTTGGCTTTTCCGCCAAGGCTGCCTTTAGTGTGAACGGTTTAGTTTGTGACATATCTACAATCAAACGAGCGTTCCAAGTAAATTTATCATTATTCATCAAGTCATAGCCAGAAAGTGTTGGCTCATAAAGCTTTGTCAGGACCTCAACATCTTCTGGTCCGATACGCGATACCAGTGTTGTTCCCACATTACCCAAAATCGCATCTCGTGTTTCACTTTTTCCATCCTTAACTAGCTGACCCATGTACTGGTTAGCAAGAATAAGATTTAATCGATATTTTCGTGCCTCAGACAAAATTGTAGCAATTGATGGAGTAATAAAGTTTTGGAACTCATCAATATACAAGTAAAAGTCTCTTCTTTGATCTTCAGGAATATCAGCTCTACCAAATGCAGCCATTTGCAATTTTGAGACAATAATAAGTCCTAGCAAGTTTCCATTAACATCACCAATTTTTCCCTTTGATAAATTAACCAGCAAAATTTTGCCTTCATCCATTATTTTTCTAAAGTTAAATGCTGACCGTGGTTGTCCGATAATATTTCGAATCATTTCATTTTCCACAAATCGCCCAACTTTTGAGACTAAATATCCCATTGTTTCAGAACGGTGATAATCAGATGTATTGGCCATTTCATCCATCCAGAAAGATTTAACTGCTGGATCAGTAACTTTTGCGATCCACTCATCTTGAAATTTTTTGTCAGCAATCATTTTTGGAATCTCGGCAATTGTTCCAGGATTTTTTGCATCAGCCATTAAGGTCAACATGAAATTACGCATGTAGTGCTCAAACATTGGGCCCATCATCTCTGGTGGAAATAAGCTATAAAAGGTAGCAATCATCTCCTGAACAGCAAAGTCCATATCAGCCTGACCACCCGTGGCCTCCAACATGTTTAATCCCATTGGTCGTTCAATGTCAGACGGATTGAAATACACAACATCATCAATGCGTTCTTTAGGAATCGTTCCAATCACATATTCAACTAAGTCACCATGAGGATCAATAACAGCCACACCTTTACCATTCTTGATATCTTGATTTATCAAGTAACGCATAAAATAAGACTTACCTGTACCAGTCTTTCCTAAAATATACATGTGACGAGTGCGGTCTTCATCATTCATGTAAATCTCTGTCTTGTGTCCACGATAAACATTACTTCCCATATGTAGGCCTGAGGTCGGAATCTCAGGCGGAGCCGGAGCAATACGAGCCAACATCCAACGAATGTTTGGAGTTTCAGTGGTTGGAATTGGTAAATGCCAAACACTGGCCATTTCTTCTGTGTTTAACACGATTCGATACTTATCGCGGAAACGACGGAAAATAAAATCATCAATTAATCGACTGCGCTTGGGCAAGACTTGATCAAAGGCATTACCAAATTCGTAAATATTATAAGAGCTAAATGCCTGAAGTACTTGGTTAAGATACATAGTAGCTGCATCAGGACTTTGTGCGCTTGCCACAACCCTAATGTTTACTTCAAGTCCAGCTTTACTGGATTTCTTTTCAATTCCATCCATCATTTTCTGTTCTGCTGGGGAAAGTTGCTTTGATTCTTCCGGTTTGTCTCCGTCTTGCTTTATTTGCGATTTTAATATTTTTCCCCATTCTGAAGCCCCACCTTTTTTAGCATCTTTATAGCTCATTCCCTTTTTCATGTTCTTAACAATATCCTTTCCCATATTTCTCCATCCCGGTGGAGCAGAGCGAACCACATATTGAATAGCAACACCGTCCCCTTCTGGAACCTTGGAAAGTGCGTTTGTAATTGAATTGAGTGGATCACCTTCAATATCTGCGTAAGTCTTAATTGGCAATGCGCTCTCGCGTTTAAAAGTTAAGTATCCACCAACAATCGTTCCTTTTGGTGAAAAAATATTATAGTCTTTAACAGGTTCAATAGCAGCCGAGCTGTACTGTGCGTTTAATTGTTGTTCCAAATACTGATGCATGTACTTTGGAACTGTAATATAAAATGTAATTAATTTTTCATAGGCGACCATTTCAAAAGCAATTTCGTCTGTGCGGCCAAAAAACCAGGCTTTGATTCCCTTTTGGTGTTTAAGTCCACCAATTGCTGAGAAAAATGTTTCCGCAATTGCAATATCTTCCTTAACATCAGCCGAACGCTCGTCTGCTTTTGCTTCTGCTTCGCTTTTAAATCTTGGCACTGTAACCATTAAAGTTATTGGTGCAAATTCTCCACCCTTCATTGACTGTTGTTTTCGCAAATAGGATCGCAGTACAAACAATGCCACAATCAAAATCCCAATAATCAAAACAACTCCAACAGATAGGTACACAATAAAAAGTTGATTTTGGACAAGATTCTCTATCATACTTTATTTTGCATGCGTTTCTTTTGATCTTCAGCAAATTTCATTACCTTATCGGCTGCGATTTTTGCTTCTTGATTAATAAAATATCGATTAACGCCTGGAATCATTTGTAACCATTCTTGAATCCACCTAAGTATTTTTCCAATCTTTGTTTTTCCGCTCTCAATCATTTCTATTATTTTTACAGCAACTTCTTCACCTTTTTGCTTAAACGCCAGCTTGCGATCATCAGGCAATTCTAAAAATACTTCGGTTAAATCTTCAGCCAAAATTCTCTCAATATCAACCAGCAATGGAGCTTTAACAACCGGAACTTGAGTTGGTTCTTGCGCCCGAACTTTTGATTGACCTTCCAGAACCTCCTTAACTTCCTTGACCTCTTCAACCTCCTTTTCTCCCCCAGACTCCTCAATCCTCTCAACCTTCCCCTCGATTCCTTTTTTTTCTTCTAAATTCAAATCTACCACCTCCAAAGGAGCAGCTTCTTTTGTTTTCAATAAATCAATTTCATCGGCCATAGCCGTATTGTATCACAAATTTTCTTTTTTTATCCGACAATCGGATTTAACTCTTGTCCGTCTGCTGTGTCTTTTACTTCAAAACCATGTTCTAAAATCTTGTCTCGAATTTGGTCTGATAATTCCCAATTTTTTTCTGCTCGCGCTTTTAATCGCAGTTCTAATAAATCATGAACTTCATCAGATATTTCAATTTTTGCTTTTTTCAATTCTGACAATCCAAATCCGAAAACTTCGTCAAACTTCAGCGCTGTTGCATATTTTATCTCGTCTGACACTTGATCGTCTTTGAGCATCTGCCAAAGAATTGACAAAGCCCCTGGCAAATCAAGGTCGTCATTAACATGTACTAGGAATTTTTCTAAATATCCTTCACTAACCTCACTCCCGTGCGGAAGCTCAATAATTATCTTTCGCAGTTTATCAAGCGCGTTTTGTGAAGCTTCCAAAGCAGCCCAAGTAAAATTCTGCATTTGTCGATAATGTGCACCTAATAACAAATATCGATATGAAAGTGGCTCAAAGCCCTTCTCTTGCAGATCATCGAGTGAATAAACATTACCAAGTGACTTAGACATTTTGCCCCCATTAATCAATAAAAACTCATTGTGCATCCAAATGTTGGCTAACGGCTTTCCGCGGGCTGCCTCAGTCTGAGCAATTTCATTGGTGTGATGAACTGGGATAAGATCGATTCCGCCAGTATGAATATCAAATGGGACTCCCAAATATTCCTCACTCATTGCTGAACATTCAACATGCCAGCCTGGAAAACCAATTCCCCAAGGAGATTCCCATTCCATCTGTCGCTTTTCATATTTAGGTGAAAACTTCCACAAAGCAAAATCTGTTGAATTTTTCTTTTCAGCATTTATTTCCACCCGCGCACCCTCTTGCTTGTCTTCCAGCTTTTGACCGGAAAGTTTTCCATAATCTGCAAGTTTTGAAGTATCAAAATAAATTCCGTCTGATGTTTGATAGGTAAACCCTTTTTCTTCAAGCGTCTTGACTAATTCGATCTGTTGCTTGATATGTTCTGTTGCTCTTGGCAAAACAGTTGGCGCAATCATATTTAGTCGCGCCATATCTTTCACAAACAAATCAGTATATTTTTTGGCAATGTCCCAAGCTGTTTCACCGGTTTGGCGAGAAGTCTTCTCCAGTTTATCTTCACCATCTGACGAGTCGCCGACCAAATGACCAACATCAGTGATGTTCATTATGTGCTTAACTTTCAAACCATTAATCATCAGTGAACGCTTAAGTAAATCAACAAATAAATAGGCTCTAAAATTTCCAATGCTGGCGCGTAAATAAACAGTTGGTCCACAGGAATACAAACCAACCTTACCGTTGACTATTGGTTCAAATTCTTCTTTCTGGCGCGAAAGTGTGTTGTAAAGTTTGATATCCATAATGGACATAGTATATCAATAAATAACATGTAAAGCACGAAACGCCACCCACGGGGGATAGCGTTCTAGAAGACATGGAGCAAAGCAAAGCCGGTGGCGTGAACTCGCGCGTACGCAAAGCACCAAACGCCATCAATTTTAACTTCTCCCACCCACCAAAAAGGTTCTGTCACGCCAGGCGTCCTATCATGGAAAAACCCCTTAGTGCGGGATAAGAAGCCCAAACCAAGCTCTGGTGGATTGCTCACAATACTTAAGAAGAAGATCTTGTTCCCCTCGTAAAGAAGCGATGCTGGTATTATTTGAGGCCCGGCAAAATCCACAGTCATGTCAAGCGAGTGCGAGCATACACTTTTTGCTCTGATTGCATCAATTGCAAATTGAGCCATCTGTATAACTCCAATACCTGCACTCAGTCGAGTGATTAGTACCGGGATTTGGACTTTCTCAAAAAACCTAGCAGTGTGCGAAATGTTGCCATCTCCTGCTCTGGACCCATACCAGTCCCAGCTGATGTTGCCATCTGGGTCTGGATCAAGCCTCATAATCCCATGGATCGATACCTCGAGATTGCGCCCGGCTTCATTTGTAAATCCACACGAGCGCCTATCGTTAATCACTCCTGAAAATGCAGAGAGAACGACTGCGTCAAGGCTCGGGACACTCCAGCATCTTGTCCTAGTCGATGAAACACTCATCTTACCCTCCCCAAGTAGATGGAAATGAAAAGAACCAGGAGTTAATCCTGGCATTTTTGAGACGAAATGTCAATGTTGGGGGAAGGGCGTAAAGGGTTAGAGGTTCAAAAGGGTTAAGAGGGTCTATGTATCGCCTCGGATCAATAGTAATACTCCGACAGGCAATAAAGCCCAAATAGTTGTTTGAATGTCACCAACAAATAAAAGTCTAATAGCTGGGGAAAAGCTGGCAACCATCTCTGCGCTCATAAAACTAGTCACAATTACCAACATTAAACCAGAGATGGCTATTGATATTGTTCCTAACTCAAAGCCTGTGGGAACCACATAGGGCTCAAAAAATCCGTTTGTTTTTAAAATAAAGAAAATGATCAGAAAAATCGCCAAAAAAACAATTATTGACGCAATCCCTTGATCTGTTTCAATTAAAGATGCGAGCCAAGCCACATAGGGCACAAACAGCATTACAAATCCGGCGATGTAGATTGAAACCAAAAATGGAACAATAAAATCTTTTCCCAGCGTATATCCATATCCGCAAACCAAGATTACAAAACCAATAACAACCAGCGTATCCCAGGTTAAATAGGATGTGTTAGCAACAAAATCTGACACAGATATGATAACTTCCTCCTGCATATTTTTATTATAGCAAAATTGACTAGGTTTTGGGAAAAAGATAGGATGATTTTGAACCATCTTGCCAGGAGAGGCCATGTCTGCAGTTTCTGCAATCCGCACAGCCGTCCTTCCAAGGATGGCTGAAAATTTGGCAACAATGCGTGAGTCAGCGGACGCAATTATCAGCCAAATATCGTTCGCTCTCGAACAGTGCAAGCCATCATTAATTGAGCGTCTGGTGCGCCAGCACGCAATCAAACTACACATCTGCTCAGAACTTTTTGCAAAAGATCTACGCAGAATTGAAATTTGGTGCCAAGCTGATTTCACCATGGATGTGATTATCGCTCAGTCCAGACTCGAGCACCACCAACCAAAGATCATTTCGTATGAACTTTGGTACTCATTTCTGGTCATCATTCAAACAGATCTCATGTGCGTAGGCAACATATCTGGCAGCTTCATATCAGCCGTGTGTATAAATGACGCGATCAAAGATCGTGCCAGTGATATCTCAGCTGATTGCGGAACTCACATCGAAATGAACCGGGCTACGGATCTACGATTTGATGTAGAAAAACTCGCAATCCAGCTAGAAATAATGGTTGAGCTTTTCGATGCCCTGCACGACACAGCTTATGTCCACTAGCATTCGTCCGCGGTCCAACCAGGATCGCGGTTTTCGCTTTTATTCAATTAGATTAAGCTCTTCAAATAACTTTTTCTCTTTTCTTGAAACCTTTCGCGGTGTCACGATTTGAATCACGACAATCATATCCCCTCTTGCTCTGGCTCTAGGCACACCTTTGCCCCGCAATCGCAGCTTATCTCCACTTTGAGTTCCGGCTGGAACTTTTAGCTTGACTCTGCCATCAAGAGTCTCGACTTCAATCTCATCACCAAGAGCCGCTTGAGTAAATCCAATTTTATGATGCGTATAGATATTTTCTCCAATCCGTTCAAAACGGGGGTCAGTTTTTACATATAAAACAACATATAAATCTCCTGCTGACCCACCGGTGATAGCTTCGCCTTGTCCACGAACACGAATCTTCATTCCGCTCTCAACTCCTGAAGGAATTTCCACGCGCAAAGATTTTTTCTTATATTCAATCCCTGAACCATTACAAGTTGAACACTTTGTGTTAGGAATCTCACCTTGACCGTGACAGGATTCACAAGCTGTCCGAGTCTTTATTGATCCAAGAATTGTCTGCTGTACTCGCTCCCAAACACCAGATCCTGCACAAGCATCACAAGTCTTCATGCTTGTACCTGGTTCTGCACCAACCCCACCGCAACGATCGCAAGCACTATTTTTGGTAATTTGAATTTCTTTTTCAGTTCCAAAAATCGCTTCTTTGAAAGTTAGCTGTAAATCAACTTGAATATGCTGACCCTGAGCCTGTGCTCGCTGTCGACCGCCGCCAAATCCTCCGCCAAAAAAACTGCCAAACATATCGCCAAGGTCATCCATGTTTACGCCTCCACCAAATCCTTGTCCAAAACCTCCAAATCCACCAGCACCAGCTTGATCAAAATTTGAACCAAACTGATCATATTGCGATCGCTTAGTTTCATCAGACAAAACCTGATAGGCCTCGTTCACCTCCTTAAACTTCGCCTCATCTCCACCCTTGTCAGGGTGATGTTCATGAGCAAGTTTGCGAAAAGCCTTCTTAATCTCATCCTTAGACGCCCCCTTATCAACATTTAAAATTTTGTAGTAATCCTTGCTCATAGCTAATTTCTTGCATTTCAACTTATATTATTTTCACTTTATCGACGATCGTCGACTTTTTGAAAATATTTATGTCTAATTAATCTATAGATATTAACAAGACCAATCCCGATCCAACCATATGCAAAGGCCATCGCTAAAATGACAAAATCCCAAAACACTGTATCTAGCCAAAACCAACTAAGTCCAGTGTATTGATACCAAGCACTAATTGGCTCAACAACCATAAAAAACACAATTATCTCAGGGAAAAACAAAAAGATTAATAAATCAGACTCAATGCGCACCCCGTATAGTGCATCTGCTAGATAAAGACCGATATGCGTCCCAATTACAAAAGCAGATGGGATCAAAAACTCCGCCCGCTTGTACCATTTTAGTCTATTCATATCTTGTTTTTAATTTTCACTTAGTCAACGACCGTCGACTAAGTGAAAAATCGATCTAATCGCTTAATCACTATCTTAGCTTCTATTTAATACTTAATATAACAATCCTGTCGATCTAATATTTTTCATAGTATGAACGATCGTTCATACTATGAAAAATATTTAACCGTGTCTTGATAAACTAGCCTTACCGTAATCTATCTATTTTTTAAGTCACTAAAAATTTCAAAAGTGCGCGTTCGTGTGATTTTTTCAAATTTTATGTTTATCGCAAGAATCCCTTTTCCTCACTTTTCTCCACAATCTTTGCTTTCACATCCACAATCTTCTCTTTTCCCTTACTCTCAACCTTGTTCCAAATCCATGTTCGAACTGCCTTAAAACTAAGAATCCACAACACAAATGATCCTAGTCCAACTACCGCTCGGAGTAAAAAGTGTTTTTTTGGTTTATCTGACATATGCATGGATTTTTATTTTTTACGAAAGTAGAAAGCTGAGAAATAGTTTATTGGTTCTCGCAGGCGCGTTCTGTGCAAAGAACTGCTCCATTGTCTTGGCAGGAACACCAGTTGCATCCATCGTAATATGTATCACCGGCCAAGATTGACACTCCGTCATAATCGCAGAAAATGTCGTTGTATGGAACTGGCATATTGTCAATAATGTTGCGTGACAAATCCTCTAAATCAGAAAGATCAATAATGTCACCATCATCAAGCATGCCATTATCTCTAGTATATTCGTCCATATAATCCTCAAAAGCCTCTAATGTTCTGTCCATCTGACGCTCAACTCGATGGGCTCCGTACCATTGCCCGGCAGTCCAACCAAGCACTAAAGCTACGATAATTGAAACTGCAAAAATAATTTGCGTTTGTTTTGTCATATATTAAATAATTAATTATTTATTCTCTGCCCCTTTGTCCTTCTTCTCCTCATTAACTTCTTCAAAATCCGCATCCTTAACTCCATCTGCTTCTGACTTCTCGTCTGGATTATGTGAGGCCTGTTCTGCTTGCTTGTCCGCCGTAGCTTCAGCGGAGGCGGAATACATCTTTGCTCCAACTTCTTGAGCTACTTTTGAAAGCTCTTCTGATGCTGACTTGATGTTATTAATATCGTCACTATCCTTGATTGCTTTAAGCGCATCAATTTTTTCTTGAACTTTCTTAGCGTCTGATTCATCAATCTTGTCCTTACCATCTGCCAACATCTTTTCTGCAGTATACACCATTGTGTCTGCAATATTTTTTAATTCTACCCCTTCTTTTTTCTTCTTATCTTCATCAGCATGGACTTCTGCATCTTGCTTCATCTTTTCTACTTCTTCATCTGACAAACCTGATGACGCTTGGATTGTAATCTTCTGTTCTTTTCCAGTTCCTTTATCTTTTGCCGAAACATTTAAAATTCCATTAGCGTCAATATCAAACTTTACTTCAACCTGTGGAATTCCGCGTGGTGCTGGTGGGATGCCGTCAAGAATAAACTTTCCTAAAACTTTGTTGTCAGCTGCCATTTCTCTTTCACCTTGATGAACTTTGATTTCAACAGATGGTTGACTGTCAGCTGCTGTGGAAAAAATTTGACTCTTGGAAGTTGGGATAGTTGTGTTGCGATCAATTAACTTTGTGAAAACTCCACCAAGAGTTTCAATTCCAAGTGACAGTGGAGTTACATCCAACAACAAAACATCTTTAACATCACCTTGCAAAACTCCGGCTTGAATGGCTGCACCAAGGGCAACAACCTCGTCAGGGTTTACAGATACATTCGGTTTTTTACCAAAAAATTCTTCTACTTTCTTCATTACCAGCGGCATACGGGTCATACCACCAACAAGTACGATCTCTTCGATTTCACCTGTGGATAACTTTGCGTCTGACAATGCCTTTTTTACTGGCTCCATTGTTTTTTCAACAAGTGGCCCAACTAATTCTTCAAGTTTTGAACGAGTTAGTGGCATTACCAAATGTTTTGGACCTTCAACGCCAGAAGTAATAAATGGTTGATTAATTTCTGTTTGCTGAGCTGTGGATAACTCAATCTTGGCTCGTTCAGCCGCATCCTTTACTCGTTGCATTGCCAAAGAATCACCTGTTAAATCAATTCCTTCCAAATTCTTAAACTCAGTAATAATCCAATCGATAATCACTTTATCAAAATCATCACCTCCCAAGTGTGTATCACCATTGGTTGATAAAACTTCAACTGTGTTTTCAGAAACATCTAAAACTGAAACATCAAAAGTTCCTCCACCTAGATCGTAAACAAGAATTTGTTGACCAACTTTTTTATCAAAACCATAAGCCAAAGCTGCTGCGGTTGGTTCGTTGATAATACGCAAAACTTTTAAACCAGCAATTTCTCCAGCGTCTTTGGTTGCTTGTCGTTGAGCATCGTCGAAGTATGCCGGCACAGTAATTACAACTTCAGTAACTGACTCGCCAAGTTTTTCTTCAGCATCAGCTTTCATTTTTTGCAAAACCATAGCGCCAATTTCTTGAGGTGTATATTCTTTATCACCCATTTTTACTGCCACACCTTCACCACGCTTAACAATCTCGTAAGGCATTGTCTTGATGTCGCGTTGAACTTCTGGATCATCAAACCGGCGGCCAATCAATCGCTTGATTGAATACAAAGTATTTTTTGGATTTGTCACAGCCTGACGCTTGGCTGGGGTTCCAACAAATCGCTCACCTGACTTGGCAATAGCAATCACTGACGGAGTTGTGCGTGATCCTTCTTTATTTTCTAAAATCTTTGGTTGACCACCCTCCATGATCGCCATAGCTGAATTAGTTGTCCCTAGATCGATTCCTAATATTTTTGACATAGATTTTTTGATGTTTAAGTTTAAGATGTTAAATGTTTAACTTGTTTATTATTACTTTTGCTGGCCGTAAAACTCGATCACCCATTTTCCAACCGTTTGAGCGAACTTCGATAATCTCATCATCTTTTCTACCCTTATCTTCGTGCTCTTCAACCACTTCGTGCAAATTAAGATCTAACTGTCCAGATGCATCGATCGCCTCGATCCCCAACTGAGCAAATACATCTTCAAACTGTTTTTTGATAAATGTAACACCCTGCAACCAAACTTGAATTGGCTTCTGTGTTGCCTCATCACATCCTGATAGATCTGGGACATGGCCCACAGCAACCTCGAAGTTATCCACAACCGGCAAAAGACTAAAAGCTAGATCAGTCTTGATACGCTCACGATTCTCACTTCTAACCCGGTCCAGATCGCGTTTTAAATTCTCATAGTCAGCCAAAGCTCGCTTCCACCCTTGCAAATACTCCTCACACTTCTCACAAGACTCCTTTTTACCAGGATCGACACATTCTTCGCATGGTTTCTGTTTACTGTGGACTGCGCACTGTGCACTGTGAACTGTCTTCTTTCTCTTCATAACTTTGAATCTAATAATTCTTTAGCCTGCTCAAGTAAGCAGATATTTTTTTCGTAATTCATACGCATAGGTCCGATAAGTCCCAATGTTCCAATCATGCCGTTTGGTAATTTGTACTTAACCATCATGGTGGCGATTTGTTCACCAAACGGATTTTCACCACCGATCCATATATTTACATCATCATCAATGTCTCCAAAAATATCTCGCAAAGTTTGATCAAAGCGATCAACAATTGTCGACAAGGCCCGCAAAGTGACAACATCACTAAACTCTGGTTTATCAAAAAGTTTTGAAATTCCAGTGTAATGGTTCCAACCAGCATCAAGTGATGCAACTGCTGCCTCGCCTGAAAGTCGCGTTAAGCATTGCGCCATTTCCTGCACAAGTTCACGCGGAGTGGAAACATTAGCAATTGCTTTTTGCATTTGCATTTCCGAGCTTTTAACTTTGCGACTGGCGCTTGTTGGTTGCTCTAAATACAATCGATACCCCGCCTCGGTTGGTACTCGTCCGGCCGATGTGTGTGGCTGACGCAAAAATCCAGCTTCTTCCAAAATCGCCATGTCATTTCTGATAGTTGCCGGAGAAACAGAAAACGCGTACTTGGAAACCAATGTACGCGAAGCAACCGGTTGTGCAGTTTGCACATGCTCTTCAATAATTGCCGACAAGATCGATAGTTGACGCTGATTTAGCACAATATATTTAATCTTTTGGAAAATTAAATTAGCACTCTACATTATAGAGTGCTAATTATTTGATGTCAAATTTTAAACCGCTTAAGCAACCTTTGGTCTCTTCTTTTCAGCATCTAATGTTGAGCTAATCATGTGGGTCAACTCATCATCAAATTTTGCCATTTCATCAATTGCATCAATCGTGTCTTGAACAAATTCTTGCTCTTCGTCGCTTAATTGCTGCAACTCGAACCAACCAAGCATTTGATGCGCATAATCAATCCATTGAGTCGCAATCTTTGCTGCTTGTTGTTTCTGATCCTCTACACTCTCCCTAAATCCCTGACCAGCATTCATATCCCCTCCTTTTTGCAAGGCTGCTTCTTGCTTTGCCTGTCGCCAAGATTCAATTGCCCTGGAAACTTCATTTTTTGCCCGTAAAAAATTCTTAAGCCCTTGATGGACTTCTCTTGAGCTTTCAGTCTCCTGTTTTACAGAAGGATCCTCAATAGCCCTACCGAATCTTTCTTTCATGCTCATTCTTGCCATATATAATAATCTTATTACATTTTCACGATGATTTCAAGGTATTTTTCTGTACCTTGGCGCTTGCCTGCCATGAAGATTTTTTTAACTGTTTTTGCTTTAACATCTGAGCAAAAAGCTCACCACCCATCAAGCTTGGCACAATCACAAATGTTGCTCCAAGCTGATACATTTTCTGAGCATCATTGGCGGTCTTAACTGTCACCACTATCGCTGCTTTTGATCGTCTCATTATTAGATACTCAATTAAATCCTGGTTTGCGCTCATGTCAGGAATAGTTGAAACAACAAGTTTTGCATGCTCAGCCCCAATATAACTTAAAAAATCTCGATTAGCCATATCGCCATACATATGTGGCCTGGCTTCTGCTTCCAAGTCATCAATAACTGCTGGGTCAAAATCAACGATTAGATATTCCTGTTTTAGTTTTTCAATAGCTGGCAAAATTGAGTGTCCCATGTTGTGATAACCAAACATTAAAACACGTGGTACAGGTCGCTCTGCTCTTTCGCTGGCTTTATCAGGAACCTGTTCCAACCATCGAAAAATTGGCTCAATCCGCTCGTACAGATATTCATTGTACTTAATAAGATAGGATGAAATGGTAATGGTGATCATGGCAACCATAGTAGCGATCGAAAGTGTCTGGACTTGAACAAGCCCAGACGCAATTCCAGTTGCTAATAGAATAAAAGAAAACTCACTAACCTGCGCCATGGTAACTCCAACCAAAAATCCAGTTCTAGGATGATATCCAAAAACTCGCAAGACAAAAATCACAATAATCGGATTTCCAATTAAAATAAAACTGCTAAAAGCAATTATCTGAACAACAGAGCTGGAAAATGCGTCAAAAGAAAGTTGAGTGCCAAGAACTATGAAAAATAAAATCAAAAAGAAATCTCGTAGCGGCTTGATGCGTGATTCAATCTCACGATGAAATCCGCTACCAGCCAACGAGATTCCAGCCAGCAATGCTCCAGTCTCTATTCCAAAACCAAGAAAAGTAAGGCCACTGGCAAGCGCAAAACACCAAGCGATTGCCACGATAAACAATAATTCAGTATTACGAGCCGCAGTCTTAAAAACATGTGGCAAAATAAACTTGGCGATTAACCAAAGCGCCACCACCACACACACTAATTTTATTACAGACAATCCAATAACTTCTCCAATTGATCCCACTCCGGAATTAAAAGCACTAATCCCAAGAAGTGCTAGCATGGCAATAAGATCTTGGACAATCAAAATTCCCACACTAATTCGACCATAGAATCGCTCCAAGTCTTCTTTGTCTGACAAAAGTTTAACAATAATGATTGTGCTTGAAAACGCAAACGCAAGAGCAATAAATGCTCCTTCAGTAATTCCATATCCTAGCAACCGAGAAATTGTAAAACCTGCCAATGAAGAAAATAGTACTTGCCCCAAGCCAGCAAAAAACGCAATTTTTCCAACATCCTTAATATTACGCCAGTTCAAATGCAGTCCAACCAAAAACAACAAAAACGCAATACCAATTTGCGATAACATTGAAAACACATCAGACGAACCTGTGAATCCAAAAATTGCTGGCCCAACCAAAAGTCCGGTTGCAATGTAAGCAATAATCAATGGTTGCTTAAGCAACCTCGCGATAAACGAAACCAGTCCAGCTGTAACAATAACAATCGCGATTTCAAAAAATAAGAAATCCTCCATATACTTGGATAGTATATCATAAAACTCTATACTCAATATATATGCATATGTTGATGATGAACCAATAGTAATAGAAGATGGGGTGCCAGATCGTCAGCTCTATCTAACAATCATAGCGCATATGAAGCACGCCTTTGCAGACGACAAAAATGAATGTAAAGGCTAAATAGAAATGTCATACCTCTCGGCAAAGTAGAAATGTCATACTTGGCCGAATGGGTGGTTTTTAGACAGTGGCTGATGCCAGCTGTTTTTTATTAATTAAGGTAAATCTTCTCCATGGATGATTAGCTGGTGGTATATGAGCAGTCGACCTTTTAATGGTCAAGGCTGGCAGTTTTATGTCTATTTCTTTTTTTGGTCTTTCGGGTAATTTAAAGTAGTTCAGATAACAACCTCTGATGTTTATTTTTATATCATTATTTAAGCGCTCTTCAATCATAACTTTAGACCTTTTATAAACAGTGGTTGGTTGGACTTCGTTTAGTTGATAATAGTTATCCTTAAATCTAACAGTGTAATCATTATTGATAGTTCGTTCTGATTGAATAGACAGAATACTATCTAGTTCTTTGATTTTCTTGTTGCTGAGTTTGCGGTGCAGATCAGATTCTTTTTTAGGTATGACGGCAAACTTTTTGTTAAACTTTGGAATGAAAATATCTTTTAGAAATTTGTTGGCTTCGGCAAAAGTGTTGATTTTAGCCAAACGCATTTCTTTAACCAAACGTCTTTGTAGGGTTCCATTCATTTTTTCAACTCGACCTTTAGCTTGCGGGCTGTTGGCATGAATAACTCTCACGCCCAGTTGATTCATAGCTCGTTCAAATTGAGTCATCAATTCTTTGTTGTCAACAGCATTTTTATGATTGACTTTATAGGTCGAGAATTTATCCAAGTAAATAGCTAATGGAAAGCCTTTGTCTTCAAAATAACTCTTCCAGAACTTGAAGACAGGCTTAATACCTTCATTATAGTCAAATTCAGCTCCGGTGATCATGCCAGTGGCATCGTCGACAGATAATAGTAAACATTGTTCTTGTCCAACTTCACTTTCGTTTCTGCCCTCAAACCAATTGTGATAACTACCATCAAATTGTTCCATTTCGCCATAATTATCTTTTCGCTCTCGCCAGAAATGTTTTTTGCTTTCACCTTTTCTTTTTGGTTTCCAAAGTTTCTCCGTGATCATTAGTTGTCTGACCGTCTCCTTGCTCAATAAAATTTTATTGATTTCGGATAACTTTTCCTGAGCTAGCAGTGGATTGAAATCGTGATATTCTACCATTAATAATTTTTTAGTTTTTTTAATAATTGTCTCGTCAATCTTGCGATTGCTTGGTTGGCCACGATTGCCGTGGATGACACCCTTCAGTCCTCGGAGAACGACAGATGCCTTGAGACGCTTAGTTTGCCGTACAGACAGATGCAACGACTTGGATGCCTCGGTACCATCGATTTTCTTATTTATAAGTTCTTTGATTATGTCGTATCGTTCAGCTTCTTTTTTAGTCATAGTTATGAGTTGATTTTGTTCCATATTGATAGTCTAAAATTAGACTTCATTATGGCACGAAATATATTACCTATGACATTTCTACTTTGCCCATACTATGACATTATCATTTGGGCGGGACAGAAATGCGAACACCCCAATGCACGGCGAGTGCAAAATGCAGGTTCTGACAACGCAGAATGCCAAATGTGGAGGTTTTATTGTGAAAAGCGAACGCCCCAACACCTATTATCCAAATAGGTGTTGGGGCGCAGACGGAAGTCGGGATCATGCAAATAGCCAGAACCCGACGAACCAAGCGGTGACCATAACCACCGCCATCAAAAGACCAAGCCCGAGGAAGCTGAACTCATCCAGCTTCTCGAGCATCTCTCCAATCCTCCTGATGAGGCTCATCGCCTCTCCCTTCACCCGGCTCTGCCGGGTTTGTTTGCGGTTTTCTGTCATCTTCCGACCAAAAGGCTCGATATTTATCAAACACTTTGGTCAGACCCCCGCACACAGCACGGGGATCACGCAATGGAGTGAACGGATCACTCCATCTCGGGCAAGACCTCGCAAGGGATCTCCGCGATCCCTGAGGTTCCGCCTTGGCTATCAATGACCAAGAAGCACAAACCTGTTCTCAAATCCCTCGCATAGAGGGCGGGGCGGTAATCGTTACCGTCAAACCCTCCCCGTTCCGAGAGAACTACGAACTTAGGGCCAGGCAAAAGAGGCTGTTCAGCCTCCGCGTCGCCACAGCCGGTGAGGGCGAGGGCGATCAGGAGCGCGACGAGGGTGAAGACCTTCTTCATGGTGTACTCCTCGGCCAATTAAGGCCGGGTGATGTGGCCGAAGCCACGGTGGCTCGGATATTGTCTCCGACCAAAAGGCTCGATAATTATCAAACACTTTGGTCGAAAAACACACTAATCCACATTATAAAGAACTGGCTAATATAACAGAAAATCAGCCTTTTGTCAAGACAAATGGGCTGATTTTTGGCTAATATAACGAATTTTGACCAAACAAATAGAACCCCCTTAGTCCTTCGTCCCGCCTTGGCGGGACTACGGAACTGCAGGCTACCTCCCCCTTCGTAAGGGGGAGAAACAAGAATTACTACTCCAATATCGTTCCCTTGAAATTCTTTCCATCAATTAAATTCCCAATATTTTTAAAATCTCTCCCATTCACAATCGCGACTTTTATTTTGTTTTGGTTAGATAATCTTGAGGCAACCGGATCAAAAGGCGCTGATTTTCCAGGATGCCAATCATCTCCAACCATTTTTCTATAATCTTTCCAAGCCAGCATATCCAAAGGCTCTGCGTTTGGATTTTTTCTTGGGTCTTCTGTGTAAACATAACTCACATCCGAAACATTAATTACTGTTGAAACTCCCAAAATCTTGGCCATTCGGCAGGCAACATAATCAGTACTCCACCCTGGCTTCCAGCCAGAACCGACAAGCACACTCCCCTTCCATCGCTTTGGCAACCGTGTCGGATCCTTAATGACAACAGGGTGAGCAACTTTTCTAAATATTGTCCGAAGCAAATGCCCATTTAATCTTGTTGAATGAATTCCGAGCCAATCCAAATCTTCAGGATCAATTGTATTTTTTAATGCCTTAGCGCAATCAATATAATGCCTGGCAGTCTTTCCGCCACCAGTCACCAGCAATAACTTTCTGCCTTTTTTAATTTGCCCTAGCACAAATTTCTCAAGGGTTTTCAAAAACTCAATATCTGGACCGTTTTCTGGCACTATCAACGACCCTCCGATTGATATTACTAATGGTTTGTTTTTCTGAAGTTCTAGTTTAGGCATAGAAGTTATACACGACCCCCTCTACCTCCCCCTTAGCTCCCCTCCTTTTCCAAGGAGGGGTTGGGAGTGGTCGTAATAAAACCGAGCCCTCTCAGGCTCGATCATTTTGTTTAATTGATTTAAGAAGATAGTTTGTGATGACAGAAACTAGCCAGAGTATTATCGCGCCAGCAAGCGCTGTCCAGAATCCTTCAATCTCTACGCCTTTGACTATTGTTCCCATGAGTAAAATCATGCCAGCGTTTACTACAAATGTGAAAAGCCCTAGCGTTAAAAGGTTTACTGGTAAGGTTAGGATGATGAGTATTGGACGGATTATCGCGTTTATCAATCCAAGGACTAGTGCGGCGATGAGGGCATGATAAAAAGTATCAACATGGAACCCAGCCAATAACTCTGTTAAAAGTAGTAAGGCGATTGCGTTTATTAACCAACGAAGTAGTAATTTCATACGATTTGTATTATATCACATCAAATTATGAACATAGCGTCGCCGAATGAATAAAATTTGTATTCAAGCTCAATAGCTTGGTTATAAGCTTTTTTGATTAGATCATTACCAGCTAAAGCTGACACAAGAATCAGGAGCGTTGATTTTGGTAAATGAAAATTGGTTATAAGCCCGTCTATTATTTTAAACTCAAATCCTGGTTTGATAAATATGTTGATATCTCCAGAATACCCCTCACAACCACCCCTACCCCCTCCTTCGTAAGGAGGGGAAACGCGAGTTTGCATGGCCACACCCTCCAAAGCCCTTGTCGTTGTTGTACCAACCGCAATCACCCTTCGACATTCTTGTTTAGCTCGGCAAATCTCTTTGGCGACTCGATCGCTGATCTCCACCCACTCGGCATGCATAACATGATCTTCAACTATCTCGGTTTTGACAGGACGAAATGTTCCCACTCCAACATGCAAGGTTATGTATTCAATCCGCACTCCCATGTTTTTTATCTTTTCCAAAAGCTCGATTGTAAAATGAAATCCAGCCGTAGGCGCAGCCACAGATCCAGTTTCTTTAGCATAGACTGTTTGATATTGCTCTAATTTTTCTGGCTGATTTTTAACATAAGGTGGCACTGGAATCGAACCATATTGCTGACAATAATCTAGCACCTGATCGTCAGACTGATAAAACTTTAGATAAGCTGAGCCAACCTCAAAGTCTTTGGAAATAACCTCAGCTCTAAGTTGGTCATTAAAAATCAGCTTTGATCCAATATCTGTGTGTCTAGCACCTCCCAAAAGCGCCTCCCATTGTCCATCAACTGATCGTAAAAGAAATACTTCAATCTGTCTTTGCGAATTATCGATCTTTGCCTTAAGACGGGCCTTAAACACTTTTGTCTGGTTAAGCACCGGCACATCACCAGACCGTAAATAATCAACAATATTATAAAAATGCTGATGCTCAATCTGCCCTAAGTTACGACGCAATACCATTAACCGCGAACAATCACGTGGCTCAGTCGAGGATTGGGCGATCAACTTTTCTGGAAGATAATAATCAAAATCATTTATTTTCATGGCCTTCATTTAATCAACCACAGTAAAATTCTCACCATCCCATTCTATCTCGTAAATAGTTTCGCCTGTATTGTACTGAACAAATTTAATAGTATCTCCCTCTCTTGGTAGTTGAATATAGTAATTTGTCTCAAGTCCTTGATCAACCAAATCCGGTCTTTTATACTTAATAGATGTATTTGAATTTTGCATTAAAGTATTCATATCGACAATACTAAATACATCTGATGATACATTCTTTATCTCTCCATTTTTATATTGCAAAAAATAAACTGTCTGAAAAACAGCCATTGAAGTTTCTGTTGTCTCAACAATGCAATGAACATCACTAGCATTTGTTGAGCTCCTAAAAATAACAAACTCAGCATAATCACTGCTTGGAATAGCAGTATCTTCTGATGATTTCAAAGCTTTTAAATAATCATTCTGTTCATCATAAATTTCAGTGTAATCATATAATTTATCATAATATTCTTCAGGAAGTGAGATGAATGCCAGCCCAATAGACCACTCATTCCTACGGTCAATTATGGACTGGATTGCTTCGACAGAATCTTCTGTTACAGCATTTTCTTGATATATTAATTGATCTTTTTCTTCAGTGTCTTTATCACCGAAATATCCAACAATAAGAATCGCGAAAAAGATAAGAATAAAAATAGAAGCAAGAACGCCAACGCCTGCTAAAATGTCCTTTTTCATACTTCTCTTCTTTTTTTCATCCCTATAGAAACGACGTAGCAGATAACCATGAAACAAAAGACTGGCCAAAAAAATTGGAACACCAACAAAGATCGTCATATATATCTCACCAGCTGACTCATCGTTTATTTCAATAAATAATAGAAGTATTAAAAATACTAAAAATAATATTGCAATTAAACAAGCATTCCATAAATATATTAACGCAATATTCTTAGATATTACTGAGTCTTTTTTCAAAAAATATCCAAATCCAAGAATCATACAAAACAAAAAGAATATAATACCGCTAGCTATGCCAAGCTCATTTATTCCTGAGGCAAGAGTAGTTATTAATAAATACAAAAAATATATTCCAATTAATGACCACCCTAAAACGCATAGACATTTTGACAAAATATTTTGTGCTTTATTTTGCATATATATTTATAATTAAAAATACCATGGCTGATAGTACTGAATCAACATCCACAAAAACGCACCCTCAACCCCTAATGAAATCAATGTTTCAAACCAGACAGTCTTGCCTTCTTTTAATCCTATCCATCCAAACCCGATCAATGGAAAAATAACAAAGTTTAAAAATAGCCAGAACAATCCAGCCACTAGAGCCATTGATAAAATTGAAAATGGAGCATGAGTAACAATCAGCCAACCCTGTTCCACAAACAGAACATAAACAAGTCCGTAACAGGCACTGATTATCAAATGCAATAAAAGTCCGACCGCAAAAACTTCACCTTCTTTTAACCGATAACCGTGCCAAATATGAACATCAATTAAAAGAGGAAGATTTTTAACTCTTCGTGAAGCCTCAAGAATAATCGCCGGCATAGCAATCAAAAAGCCAACAAGTGTTCCCAAAGTTGCAGCTAATATATAGTCCATAGGAATAAAATAGAATGTAGAAAATTCAAAATGGAACAGATAGAAATCAGATAGCAACTCGGTCTCTCCCTTCTCACAAGATGAGAGATAATCTCCCACTTCTACCCCCAGTCATAGATCCCGAGCTTGTTGAGGGGGAGAAGTCTTCTCGAAATAAGAGGATCTCTCCCCCGTCGGACGGGGTTCGAGATGGGGATGAAGTTATTGAGATGGGTTAAGACATTAATTCGGCTCAACAAATATCACCCGCTTTGGACCGTTGGCTGGATCGCCGTTGTTCCAGTCTCCCATGGCACTCATTATAACATCAATATCATATACATACCCTTGGCCATTGCGCGTTCCAGGATCGTTGGTAATCCATTGACTCTTAGTGTAACCCCTCAAAACTAGCATGTGATACAAAGGTCCGATTCCAGAAAAATTCGGATTTCCAAGTTCACGACCAGCTGCAGGTACTATAATTGGATAACCAAGAGCAATCTGTTCTTTGATTTGCTCAACGGTTGGATCTTCAACAACCCAAGCCCGCAATCCATAAAGCCCTTCAATTAATTCTGCGGTTTCCAAAACAGTTATATCAAGCAAATCTCCATGTACCTGATTTTCATAATCTATAAACTCCAAAATTCCAGCATCAGCAACATCGGCGTTAACCTGGCCTGATGAAAATCCTTCAAAGTAAAGCCAAACCATGTAAGCAGAGGCTTCTTCACAAGCTTCTTGATATGGCAACGCCCAATTTCCGTGAGGCGCTTGAGAAGTAAACGGAACCGCTAAATTAAATTGAGTGGGGACAGAATCATCAACCTCAGTCTCTTTCACAACCTCCTTAGCCTCATCAATTCCCTCAACCTTTACTTCTTCCCCCACTTCGACGATAGGAGAAGTCTTCTCGCTTTCATCGATCTCGCTGGATCCCGACTCAACGGCAGGGATGAAAAAAGAGGAATCTTGAGTCTCCTCAAAAGTAACCTCCTGCACATCCACACTCGACCCATGATCAAAAGCAAAAGCCCAAACGCAAAATCCGATAAAGAAAATGAAAAATACTGATATTAAAATTCGACCTCGCATATACCTATTTCTTCAATTTTTTCAACACAATTATGATCCACGGGACACTGATGATCTTCACGACAGTAACAATACTCCTGGCAAAGCTCCATACAAACAACCTCAGGATTTTCTGCCTCCTCACCACGACAAGCCGACCCACAAGCCTCCCACTGTCCCCCAGCACTCTCGCAAGAAGCCTGAGTTAATTGTTCAACCTGCTCTCCCCTCCTTTGAAAGGAGGCGTCGGGGGAGGTCACATCTTGATTGACCATCTGCACAATTCCAAGCACAATTGCTACAAACAAAATAGCCAGAAGTAATACCCCGTGCCATGATTTAAACTCAACATTTTTTTTCATATATCAATCTTGTTTACGGGCCCATTGCATTATGAACCAGGTTGCTCGCACATCGTCTTCATTATAATCAACAATTTTTTGCAATGCCGCACTATCACCTGTTTGGCAATAGTCATGGAACCACAAGACAGAATCAAGCCCAGACGCGTCGGCTGTCCTCCAAGAAAATCCTAAATGTTTAGCAATATCTTTAAGCGAATAAAATGGCAATGGAAAAATCACTGACTCGCGAAATATTGGCAATATATCAACTCCTCTAACTGTTAATTGTTCATCAACTGTTGAGGGAGCACCAAACTTAGCAACTGTGCGACGGAACACATCAGTCTCGTACCAGCCATAATGATAAACCTTTGCTGTCGGATACTTTTGTAAAAATGCCACAAAATCTCGCCACATACCTTCGGTCTCAGACTCGTCTTTGGCAAAAAATTGATGATAGGTTTCTTGTCCGTCTGCAATCTTTAAAACACCGATTAAATAATGGAGATCACGCAAAGGATCACTTTCAATATCAACCACTAACTCAACCTCACCGGCTTCTGGTAATTCAATCTTGTGTAATTTAATGACCTTATTTTCCTTCAAAGCCTTGGCTTGTTGTTGCAAAAAAACCATACGGTCGTGTGGAACACCAACCACAGAATTAAGTTGCTGGTTTGATGCCAATGCAAGAGTTGAAAGAGTGCCAATCCCTGCTTCTCTAATTGAATCTGCTTCACTGCGCCAAAGGCGATTGAGCAAAGAAAGGTCATCGCACTCGCGGGCCTTTGCCTGACATTCTGAAAAATAAGGCGACTGCTTACAATCTGCTGTTAAAAAAATCGGTGGCTCTTCACCTGCCATGATGCGTTCAATACGATCAAGTGTTAGATGAAACTCAACTAAAATATCATCAATTAAATATCCTTCAATCTCTCCGTTAGTATGTAAAACATATCCCTGGATTGGACGCACACCCTGAATCTTTTCCAAAATCTCGGCATAAAATGTGCCTTGGAATCGATATTCATCCTTTAAGTGTGACGATCGCTTAATGTCGCAAGCCACATAATACCAATTACCAAAGTTTGATTTGCCTTCAACTCGCTCCAGCACATCTGGCCTTCCCACCCAATCACGATGCACTAGCGCACCTTTAAAAATAGTTTGAGCTCCCTGCTGCATCAGCTGAATCGTCCGTTGCGCCGCCTCATCAATGTCATCAAGATCAACTTCTTCCATATCGCGATCCTGCAAAAGCTCAAGCTCACGCTCGCGCAAAAGCCCCTCATCTTGAAGTTTCCGCATAATCGGCTCACGCACATCCTGTCCGTCCCGCATTTCATACATTAACCAATGCGGACATTTAAGGTATTTATAAAAAGTTTGTTCAGTGATTTGGGGCATAGTAGTTATAGTATACAAGGTGATGAGAGGTTATAAAAGGTCATAGAGGTAATCAAAGGAAACAAAGATAATTGTTGCAATAATTTCTTGATCAACCTTTTATCACTTTTAATCACCTTTTTAACCTTCTAAAAAGCGAAAAGCCCGCAACCTGGTGAGTTGCGAGCCGAGGGGGTTCTGTTTTTTCTGCTAGCCGAGGTTTTTGATAACGAATTTCCTTGTAAGAAGGATGGTCATCATCGTTGACTCAACTGCGAAGAAAGTCAAGGGTTGTGCAGCGTCCTTAATCGTCCATTGCGGGACCGCGACCAGAGCGCAGACGCACGACAGCCAGAAGACGATCCAGGCTGGAAGATTCTCGCGTGCTGGATCCTCCCATGCTGACATGAACGTGGGGATAGAACCAACAAATACTACAGAGAGCGATGCTGAAAGTCCCAGTACCGGACTATCAAAGATTGCCCACAGGGCAATACCAGCCACGGCCCCAAGTATTCCAAAGGGGCATGTTCCCCAATCCAATTTTTAACTAAAAAACCATCAAGAATAAAAAACAAACCCTATTTAAGGATTCCTATGTTAGGATCTTTTTTATTTTGGATTGATTTTTGTTCTTTTTCTGTCCTTCTAAATACAATCCGCCCTTGGAAATGTTTTATGTTTGAA
>Ga0209727_1000456_pt1 | contig 45455 bp, 51 predicted proteins | sample RifGroC1_FD_183995 | JGI IMG/M metagenome (GOLD analysis project Ga0209727, IMG submission 183995) | Groundwater microbial communities from Rifle, Colorado, USA - Groundwater C1 (SPAdes) (version 2) | ecosystem: Environmental > Aquatic > Deep subsurface > Groundwater | place: Rifle, Colorado... | reverse complement strand
CCTTCTTAAATATATTTATTTTATACTTTACAAACCCACATCCATCATGGTATACTATTTAAAGATAGAAAGGAGTGGATATTATCATTCGTGATGGGCCGGAGTAAAAGATACATATGTAAACTAGTAAATCCAAGCATCAATAGTCATTCATAAAAATTAAACAAATATAAAAATAATTAAATTAAAAGAAAGAAGGAAATTAAAACATGACAACAATGACAACCGAATTAATGATTAAAGAAGTGGATTTTAATGGAGCTAATATATTAGTAGCTCAAGATAATGATGGTAAAAGCTATGTAGGAGTAAATTGGGTTTGCAATGGAATTGGATTAACCAAAGGTCAAATGCAGAACGAAAGAATAAGAATTCAAGAAGACATCGTACTTTCTAAAGGGAAACGAAATTTAGTTCTCCCTACTAATGGAGGCAATCAAGAATTTTTATGTATTGAACTTGAATTTCTCCCATTGTGGTTGGCTAAAATATCTATTACTCCTAAAATGAAATCAGAAAATAAAATAGTTGATAATCTAGTAGAATATCAACTCAAAGCAAAAGATGTTCTTGCAAAAGCTTTTCTTTCAGATATTGAATCATTTATTCAAGATTATCTCGATATGGATGAAGACGAAAGAGGAATTGCATATTTTAAAGAAAAGAAACAAAGAAAAATATTAGAACTTCAAAATAAAGAGTTAATTCCAAAAGCAAGAAGTTTTGATCAGTTGATTGGAGCAAATGGAAGCCAAAATATGAATTCCGTTGCGAAATCATTTAATGTGGGTCGTGGAAGACTATTTGCATTTTTACGTGAAAAAGATATTCTTATGACTGGAAGTAAAAATGATAAAGAAAAGCATAATGTTCCTAGACAACAATATCTTGAACAAAAATTATTTGTAGTCAGAGAATATACAATTCCTGATGCAGATGGAGAAATTGTTAATAGAACACAGACACTTGTTACAAGTAAGGGTATTGAGTTTATTGATAAGTTATTGAAGGATATTAATTATGATTTAGAAAAGTTTTCTGATTTAGATGTATAGAATACATAAATAAAATGTTAAAACTATTAAGGGACTCTAGTTGGATAGAGTCCCTATCCTTAATACAATTGACATCTTATTAAAAATAGTAAAGAAAGAAGCGTGATATTAATGACAACTACCAAACAAGAGTATCAACAAAAGATTGTGAACAGTATAGTATTCAAAACTAAAATCACTGATAAAAAGACGATCCAATCCATGAACAACATAGTTCTAGAGGATGTAATGTTCTATTACATAGATAAAATGGATAATCCTACATCCCTTATGGAATGCCATAATCAATTCACATGGATACGAAAATTTGCGATGCCCTTAATTAAGAAGAAAAGTGAACACTCTTCCTATTTAAGAGAAATACAAGACAAATATAAAGAATTTATTAAAATCACAAGAGCAACCAATATATCTGATTTTTCACCAGAGCAATACGATCTATATGAATTATATTTGAAGACAATAAAGCAATATGAAATAATTGTAAAAATGTTCGAGGATATGATAATTAGATGCTCATTCAAAATAGAGGATATTTGTGAGTTTTACGATAAGTATAAATTACCATTTAACGACTTCTGTCAGTTGATTAATATAAATCCTATAATAGCTAAACAAAATATAAGGGATGAAGACGATGATGAAAAAGAACATAAACATTATAAATACTTGTTTGGTGGAATTGAGAGTGATAGGTCAGATAAAGAATGGAAACAAAATAAATCTAATGATATGCCATTATTTCATTTAGTACACAAGAATTTTATATTGATGCTTAATAGAAATAGAGATCTTAAAGAGAAGGTCAATAATAAAATCATGGATATGGGATTTGCAGAACACGCTATGGTTTTGAAAGAGGATGAAAATGGGAATAAGACATTAGAAAAATATTATCCTCCATTGAGAGTGGTAGAGTAAATATGTTTAAATAATTACACATTATAAGAGACTCTACTAGAACTAGAGTCTCTTTTCTTTAATTAATATTATCATAAATCGAAATTTGACATTCTCAAACCACAAAAATCATCATACCCATACAATCATACTAATCAATAATTCTAACTCAACACAAGCAATCCTCACGCTTGTAAATTGAATTCAAAGCAGATTTATTCATCAATAAATCCACTCCAACAATTCCACTACAAAAATCAATTGTCGCAAAACAACAAATAATGTAAGATAATAGAAAAACTAACAAAACAATCAAAAAACATGATAATGTGTAAAAGGCAATAATAATTAATAAAAGGAGGGAATAGTAAATGAAAATTATAGGTTTTAGGTCAGGGAAAGTATGGAAGAAAATTTTAGCGACAATTGGTTATATTATGATTATTGGTGTTGTGATTACTGCATTTAATGGAGGGGACAATGGTGATAATAAAAGTGTACAGACATTAGCGCCTATAGTAGAAGAAAAAGAAAAAGTGACTAATGAAACAAAAAAGGTAGAAGAAACTAAAATACAAAAGGATAAAACTGAAGCAGAAATTGTAAAAGAAGAAATTCCAATTACTGATTCTACTAATCCTCAGACAAATAATATTGCATCTAAACCAGTTGAAAATTCTTTACCTAAAGAAAGTATTGCACCATCTGTTCCAGTTGATTCTAAGCCAATTGTAACTCCTGTGGATGTACCTGAAGTTAAAAATGAAGTGCATGAAGTGTCTAATGTAATTGTTTATAGAGGAAATACAGGCACAAAATATCACAGAAGTGGATGCAGAACATTGAAAAATGTTCAAATAGAAATAACATTGAGTGAAGCAAAGAGTAGTGGGTTGAGTGCATGTAAAGTATGTAATCCTTGATAGTAATTAATACAAATGTGTAAATATAGAGATATTGAGAGGGGTTTTATAATCTCTCTTATTTTATTGTTTATATTATTACTTATTAATCAAAAGAAAAATATTAAAAATAAAACAAAAATCAATCCTAAACTTGAAGCGATAGCGAAAGTTTAGTAAGGGAAGTAGCGTAGCGCATGACCGCACGTTCTCTTCGTTACTTTGACTTGTCATGATTTTTATTATATTATTTATTATTTTTGCTAGGGCGATTTCCATCGAGGATCATTTCAGCAATTTTGGTGTCCCAAAATTACTTCATGAATTTGATATTATAAATATTATTTTGAATTGTTTTATTATAAAGTATGATTCACTGTATTAGTGAAAAAGGATATTCTCTGTATATAAGTATAGAGATATATCCTTTTGTATTATTAGATAAATTTAATATATCTATTGTTAGATTCAACATCAATATTATTATCTTTAATATATTGCAACATTAGAGGTTTGGTCATTGCCTTTTTAAATGTAATATTTACTATATCTAACAATTCTTTTACTTTTGCTTTGCTTAATCCTTGTTCTAATAATATATCATTTTCAATTAATTCATCTCTATAGTACTCATCAAGTCTAACCTTCTCAAAAAATTCAATTAGCATCTCGACTACATCTTTCTTGTTGTCTATGGTTTTACCACTCTTCTTTGACTTATATTCAATTCCCCAATTATATGTAATCTGAATATCAGGCATAGCTTTTGCGATAAGAGCATCTACTTCCTTATCTCTATTGATCAAATAGGCGTATGTCTCAGGTGCTTCACCATTAACATATCCTCTACATTTAATTCTATTAAGAGTTTGAACAATGAGTGAAGAAATAGTGGATACTTTTACTTGCTCGAACTCTTTTTGCTTATATTTTCTATTGCCTTTCACTGGAACAAGCGTAGTATCTAGTGAATTAAATTTTTCTGCTGTTAATTCCTCTTCTTTTACTGAACTAGTAAAATACATTAAAGGATAAATAGCATCTGGCAATAATTGAATACCTAATACAAAGATTTTGTCAAAATCACTCCATTTATTACTCCCTATTGTACGTCCATAATGAGTTACATCAATTTGCTCTAATTTCTCATATCCCTTTAATGCGTCCATAATCATCTTATCTCTTTCTTCACTATTGGTTACAATTAATACCTTTTCATCTCCAACTATTTTACTCTTGATATCTTCAATTATTGCATCAAGCAAACCATCTTCTAATCCTTTTTTCATTGAAGCTGAAGATCCAGTAACCCCATTGAAAATATTTAAGTGCATGTTTTTATATGATTTTATTTGTGGTAAATCTCTTACTTCTGAATTATTATCAATTTCATACAAATAGTTAATTCCTGATGTAGCATCTAAAGTTACCTTATGAAAATAAGGATTATTCATATCTATGTACTTATAAGTGATGATGGATTTATACTTGATATCCTCATGAATATTTACATATCCACCTGTTGCCAACATTGTTCTAATTGCCATATATGAATCTTTTGCTTGTTTATCTTTGCAAGAGAAAAATAACTCATCTAATCCCTCTGGTACTTCAATATTATCAAACTCACAAAAGAATACACTGTTTTTCTTCGTGTCATACGGTTTTAAAAATTCTTTCTTAATCTTAGTTACAAATCCATTAAATCTATCATAAATATCTTCATTACCCATATTCATGATAGCATTCTCCATATCTGAAATTGATTTCATTGTGACTGTCATAAATTGAACATTATTAATTGCTTCATCCACAATCAATCTCTCCCTGTAATATGTATTATATTTACCATGTTTTGTATTAATTCTTTTATCAGACCACTCACATAATTTATTTATATCATCTCGATCAATAAGTTGTAAGTAACCACTATGAGTTAATACAATTACTGGATATTCTTTCAACTCATCATTAGAAATATCACTTCTTTTTCTATTATTCTCTTTATCAAATCCTGAGTGATATGCATATGCTAAATCTAATTTTGCTTTCTTATTAATTTCTCTAACTGTTTCATTACAATCTTCTTTTGTAAGTTTTAATATTATTGTTCCTGCATATGGTTGTAATATTTTATTTCTTAACATATAGGAAATCCCTGCATTCATAGCTGTTGATTTACCGCATCCCGTAGGAAAATTTATTATTGCTTTCTTGGATGTTATTGGATAAAACATTATGTAATAGAGCAATTGATTTAATCCTTTATAATATTCTCCATCCTCTGGTACAATTACATTATATTCTGCTAAGTCCTTAATTGTCAAATTTACTGCTTCAATTACATGATTTTTCTTTGTTTCAAGTTCCATTTTCTCTAAAAATTCTTTGTAGTTAATCATTTTTTTTTAATACATCTCTCTTTCTTGTTTTACTCTCACCAAAAATGTAATACTAGCAGGATAGGGAGAGTTCCTTTTTATAAAAATTAGCTAAATCTTTACTCCTGCTAGTATTGTGTTAATTTACAACACAAAAAAGAACATTAATTATTAATGCCCTTCAATCTGGTGTAAATTATTAAAATCCCCATTTAGGTAATTTGAAAAGTGTTGCTATATAAGGGTTTTAGGATATCAATTACCAATTAAAATTGGGGTTTTATTTGGGTTAGGGAGTGGAGGTTGGAGGGAGGGATTAAGTTGTTATTTTAATCCCAAATAGATTTTGAAGTCTTTCATCTTTTTTATCCTTGAGATAGCTAGATGTGACCGAAGAATTCTCATGATGAGCTATAATTTGTAAATCTTCAAGCAATAGACCATCTTCTTTCCCTAATTTTTTACACATATAATGCTCCCCAACAGAATAGTTCTCTAATGAGCTATGTCTTAGACTATGGACGTTAAATTCAATTTTCTTTCCTTCTAATTTACTTAATAAATTACTCATTTCTACAAACCAATCATAAATTGTACCCAAAGTTACTGGAGTTTTATTATCCCCTTTTCCAGTTATCCACATTTCTTTTAAATCATCATTACCTCTTTGTTTTAAGTATAATTCAGCACACTCTTTAGTTGCGTCAAAATAAAGCAATGGAAATTTCTTAGCACGCTTTCCTATTACAATATTTGTATGATTTCTTTCTTTGTCTTCAAAACATTCTTTTTCTACCTGAAATAATTCATTCTTTCTAGCACAAGAGTCATAAGAAAGCATTAAAATTGTTGCTAACATATAATCCTCTAATCTTATTAACTCATCTTTGAGTTTCATTACTTGTTCATTACTTAAGAATATAATGTCTTTAACAGGATCTTTTCTTAACCCCTTGACCTTCCTCGCTGTATTGATATCGTACTCAATCTCGTCGTCATCCTCGCAGAAATTTAAAAGACTTCTAAGAGCACTCATTAAACGATTATGTCTTGCATTAGATACTTTTAAATCACCAGTTATCCATAAACTATATCTACGAAAATCTCTTTTTGTTAATTCAAGGAGATATTTATTATCTAGTTTTCTATAAACATACAACATTACAATTTTCCAATCTGCGAAATATTGACTAATTGTACCTTCTGATTTTTGATTCTGTTTTAATTCTGCTTTATAATCTTCCATTAATTCTTTGTTTAGAGGATTGACTAAATTCCAATCCTCTTCGCTATATATTTTGTTATAAACTCTTCCTCTTGTCATGTATTCACCGTCCTTAATTTATTTTCTATTTCTTTAATTCTTTTCATTAGCATTTCATATAATTGTTCTCTATTCTTCTTTTTAAAATCTTCTTTGTAAAAATCAATTAGTTTTAAATTATTATCTTCACACAATTTTATTTTTCTAATAGTTTTATTTCTATACCATTCATATTCCATAATACCGAAAATCTCAATGTAATATGTATTACCGTCAATATAAAGGACGTGATCAAACTGAAGTCTTTCTGGGAAACCAATTATATGATTTTTATAATAATCTTCTTTAATAAATTCAATATCCTTTTCTTCTAACATAGTAGTAAAATCATATTCATAAGAAGAAAATGCTAAATTTCCTTTAGGGGTTATCATAACTTTTCTATTGTACCAAGTGCTATCAAATCCTGCTAAAATTAATGCTTTCCCATATGATCCAAAATTATGATGATAGTAACCTTGAGATGGTGTCCATTCACATTCATTTGTATCTTTTTGAGTAGGTAGTCTTCCTAGATTAATGCCAAGTTCCTTTAACTCCATCAAAGCATCTTCTTTAGAGATCATTAATCCTAAATTAGCAGTAGGTTCATATCCTAAACTTTTTTGAAATTCAATAAGACTTCCAAAATGTTCAGAATATGTTTTCATTCCTTGACATAAACCTTGTTTACTTGCAATATCGACATCTCTACTATCAGGAACATAACCTAATTTTTCTTTCAATTTTATATAGTTATCAATCATGTCTAATTCGAATGCTTTTTTATTATGTTCAAAGTAATCAATGCCTAATTGGTTATAAAAGTTTTCTGTAGTATCAAATCTATTATTTAAAACACTATAACTAGGAGAATTACATAAAACATACAAATCTTTTAAACTTGGCAACCTATCTTTCTCTGTAAAATTATTATGTATATATTTTGAAACAATCTCTATTATTGTCTCATTATTTACACTCTTGCGATCATACAACCACTCTCTGCTTTCTGGAATACAAATACCTGCTTCTACAAGTGCATTTTGGAAACTACCAAATCTTTCTCTATATAATGAATCACTAGGCATATCTCTATTAAATTTCAACATTCTTGTGGTGGGTATTCCAAATTCATTATAAAAATCTTTAAGATATGCCAATAAATCTTCTTTGGTTATATTTTTAAATTCAGAGAAAAATTTTCGTCTAATGTCATCTTCTATTACAATATTCAATATTTCTAAGATATTTTTATAAGTACCAAATCTATTTCTGTAAACTCTGAAACTTTTAAGCCCGTATTCTTTAAATTTATTGGTCTGTATAATACCGTTCGTTTTTATTACAATTTCTAATTGATCTAAAAGCTGTTCTTTAGTTAATTCACAAAAATTGTCATTTAGCCTTCCTTCTTTGTGTTTTGGAATTGGAATATTAGCCTTAATAATAGAATCCTTAAAACTACCAAATCTATTACAATATACTTCTGCATGAGGCATAGAATTATCCATGCTAATCATTTTCTTTGTCGGAAATCCATGAATTAAGTAAAAATTATATAATAGTGTTAGCATCTCTTCGTCTGTATAATATTTATAATGCATTACTAACCCACAAATATTATTTAAGTTTGTTAATCCACCAAATCTTCTACTTAATACTGGAGAAGAGGGTAATGTTTTATCAGTTTTTCTTTCTTCATTGATATCTTTTTGTAAGGGAGTTCTACCTAATTTTAAAGCGAATTCTTTGTACTTTTGTATTAATTCCTCATCTGTATAATTATTTCCCATTATCACAAACACCGTCCTTCATATTATTCGTCCTAACTTTTAAAAAGTAATAAACAGACAATCACTAGGACTTGTGACTTTCAGGAGCTACCCTAGTCTGTTTATTTGTGTTTTTACACACAAATAAGGAGCACTATTTAAAATGCTCCAATTTCTATGTAAATTAAATTATTTCTTCTTATTTTTCTTTCGTTCTTTTCTCAATTTTTCAAGTTCTGAGTATTCTAACCATCCTCCGTCTTGGAGACTCCTACCAATCCAACGATAATCAATTTCAGGATATTTATAATGAAACATCTTTTTCTTTAATTTTGCCGTAGCATCAGCTTGCCCCTTAACATCCCAAACAATCACAGAATCATCTGCATATGTAATGACATAATCAGCAACATATTTTATAGCAAGAATGTTTTCATCTTTATATTTGCATTTAGGCTGAAGCTCATATTTTACTTGTCTTTGGCAGTCTATAATTGTTCCATCTTCTAACCCTACTTCTACCACTTCTTTGAAAAATTTAAGCTCAAGCTCGCTGTCGTATTGAATTCCTTTATATGTACGTTTTAGTTTTCCAGCATCACTTAAATCAACATGAAATTTTGAATACTTTTTCTTTGCTATCTTAATTCACTCCATATCCATCAAACAAAGACATCACACTAAAGCAATGCCTTTGTTATTTATTTTATTTTACAATTTATTTATATTATTTTACTTACTATAAAAGTTCCTTCTTCAATTTTTCAATTATAAACACTTGGCCTTTTGGACTTACTTTTGTAATTCTGCTTAATTTTACACCATAAGGAGTATCAACACTTTTCTCTTCTACTACAAAATATAATGAATTCATTCCTCTTTGTGATGGTTCAGTAGAAGATGTTAGAATCAATCCCCATTCTCTTAGTTTCTTATATAATTTTTTCTCACCAATATCAATTCCTTCATCTTGTGCTATTTTAGAAACTTGACGTACAAGTATGTTATCTTTAGATTTTAAACATGTCTCAGCGAATCCTACTAATGGTTTTTGTTCTTCTATTTTAACTTCAAGCAAATATGTATAAGACTTAAGATTCTCTATTGTTTTATTTGCCATATTTAAAGCTCTAGCCATTACTGCTTCTGGGGAATTCCATTTCTTTTCTAATTCTATAAAATATTGTCTAGCAAGTTTTCCTTTATCTGATCTTTGTAGCATAGAAATTTCTTTTGCCATTTCAACTGTCATTTGATGATCTAATATTGTTCTCGAAACACTTCTATTACCTTCCATTTGAACCTGCTCATTTTTGAGCGAGTTGAAATCTTCATTTTCAGTAAAACCGTATTCACACATTCTTGGAAACCAATCTTTATATTGAGTTTTAACCTCTAAAAACTCATGTAATTCTCTTCCTAAAACTGTTTGATTATCTCCATTGTAATTGATAGTTATTAAATTATTATCCATTATAAATTCCTACTTTCTTCAATTTATTTTTTTAATATACAATTTACCTTGCAATCTTCCTAGCACACCATTTTCCGAATATTTCCGTTGTCTGATCCCATCCAAACATGGCCCATACTCGTTTTGTAGTTGAATTAATTCCAATTTGTTTTGGGCAAATTCCATGAGATAAGTAATAGTTGATTTGCAGTATATTATACAAATATGTTACTTTTTCTTTTTTTTGATTTGTTTCTTCTTTTACTTTATTTATAATTTCATTCATCTGTAGTACCTCCTTTCATTTTAGACTTGTGTATTTTTCAACACATAAAATCTCATACTAATTAAAGTATGAGATTCAATCTACTGAAAATATTTATTTACCACACAAAATTCCCTTGCCGACCTTATGAAGAATTACCATCTTCTCAATATAACTTTTATACTTCTCACAAATCCCAACATCCTTACAATTTTTCTCACAATGTTCACTACTATATAATTTATTCTTCTTCACATTATTATTGCTATTATTACTATTATTACCACTTGCCTTATTATCTGGATTGTTTTTATTAGTTTTTCCTTTTGCCACTAACACCCACCTACTTTATAATTTATTTTGTTGTTTATTCTTTGTATGTTATAATTGCTCTGAATGGTTTGTTTAGTATGCTGGTTGAATTAGCAGCAGTATGAATAGCCAAAACTGTATCTGTTACCTGTGCATAATAATAATCTCCAGATTCATAAGGATGCCCATTGTGAGGTAGAATTAGTGTCCCACCTGAGTTTTCAACAACTACCTGAACACCAAGTATTTTTGATTTAGTTAGTCCATGTGTATAAGATCCCATTGTAGAAACAGTGCTTGGAGTATTCCCACTAATTTCCTTAAACTTTATAGCAGGTGCATCATTCCCAAGTTTTGTATATCCATTTACTACAAAGTTAGCACCATTCTCTACGGCAAGAGTTACATCAGTTTCACCATCACCCATAAATCCTAAACGAGTTCCATCACCTTTTTTCCACTCAAAGAAACCAGTTCTATTGGGAGAACTGTCAGGATTCATAGTTACATAACCATTAGTTCCATCTGCTGTGCTAATTGTTCCATCAACAGTTAATACTTTTGAGATATTATTCCAAGTTAAATTACTATCCGCACCAGAAGAACCATTATCATTAAATTGGATCTGACCGTTAGATCCAGCTATTCCACCTACAGGAGTCTTCCATACTCCGTCTTCACATAAAAATTTTGTGATTCCTTCAACATCTCCCGTATCAGGCACTATACCAGCACTATGATTTACTCCAGAAGCACCCATTACTGGAAGTCTTGCGGTATTAACTGTACCAGAAGTAAGATTATCAGCGTTAGTTTGATTCACGTTTTGAACATTTCCTAGACCGACATCACCCTTAACTAATGTTACTGCACCAGTTTTTCCTGCTACAGATGAAACAGATTGAGTTGTTGTAATTTTACTCCAAGTTGAACCATCAGATATAATCCAATCTCCAACTGCCCAAGATGAGATTCCATTTATTTCTGTTGCTCCTAATACTGATACAACATAATAATATCCCTTATTATTTATTGATGATATAGGAATTTCGGGAGTGTTAGTATTTGCGTTCCATATTCCACGATAATTAACTGCTCCAATAATAGATTCTGGTAATTGTGTATTAACTAATTTCCCATTAATGTCTAACAATGCAATACCATTAGCAATTCCCATTTCGGAACGCTTTATTTGAGCATCATTAGTCACATTATCTAATCCTATATCTGAAGGAGTTAAAGCAACTGCACCAGTTTTGCCATTTACGGCTGTTATTGCACCATTATATCCACTAGATATATATTTTTTACCGATTGTTACAGGCATTTAATTAATCCTCCTTTCTTAGAAAAACATTCCTGACCATCGCAATGTTGTTCCTATCGCATTCATAACTTGTATAGATGAAATTTTTTCATAAGAATAGTTCCTTGATTCACCTGCTGGAACATAAATACAATAATCAGAAGGTAATATCCGAACATATAATGGAGTTATATTTGCTTCTATTAGTAAATCATTAAGATATCTCTGTGTTCCATCTGCCTCCTTGAATTCTATTGTTTCATTTTCTTGCAATAAAGAATACCAAGGTGTTAAATTATCAAATTTAATTGATGATATGAATCCTGAGTGCATTAATGAGCCTATTGACAATGTTATCATTCCTTTCTTTTTGAGGTTATTGTGGGATTTTTTATGATTGTTTTTGTTGGTTTGTTGTTGATTTGAATAAAATTAGTAAAAAATAAGGAGAAGAAGACAATTTGATTTTGTCTGTCTTCTCCTTATTTTGTGGGTTATTGATATTGGATTTTGTTGATTGGATTTTTGGTGATAATTATAGGATTTGCAATTTCCTATAATTATTTTACTAAATACAATCTCCTTAATTCTTCTTTCTCTTCTTCGCTATATTTGTATTTTTTGTTCATCTTCACTGTTTATCAAATAATCATAATCACTAGCACAAATATATACTTCTCTAATGTTTAGATAATTGTCTTCGAAATCATCTTCAATATTGAATATTTCTTTGTTCTCTGATAATAAATATTCATCTTTCATTTCAAAATACTTTTTTACACTACAAGGTTTTCTACCTGACCAATATTTAATACCAAGCATATAATCATTGCCGAAAATGTTTAATACTTCATCCATATCATCAGAGGTTAGATTGCCAACATGTCTTATGATGTTTTTCAAGAGATTGGAATGTCTTTTAGTGTGTAGGAGGATTTTGATTGTTGATAGGGTTTTAGGTTTGTTCATTAGTTGGTGATGCTCCTTTTTGTTTTTTGGATTTTGTTTATGTATTATTTTGCTGATAGGAGAGATGTAAATTCTCCATTATTATAACGTTGTTGGAATTCTTCGAACTGCTGTGGAGTATTATTTCCTTTTCCATATAATTCTTTACTATGAAATAAATCATGAACATCTTTTCTTAAACATACTCCTAGCCCATGCTTACGGTGTAACTCTAAACATTTGTCTTCTATTTTTCGCAATTCTTCTTCTGCATATTGTTTGATACTAAAATTTAATTTTAAATCCAACTCCTTAAGAGATTCACGTAAAATATAATTAAACCCAAATAAATGGTGTATAACATCCATCCTCTCCCCAGTTATTACACATTTATAATTACATGCTTTCATTGTGACTCTTTTCCATTCTGAAATTTTATCTCTGAGATAATTACTTAAATCGGATATACCACCAAGCCAATTATAATGATTTTCTTTAGAATTATTTTCAATCATACAATATTTGCAACCATTAATCTTAGTCAAATTAGCATAAGTTGTATATTGAACTTCTTGTGAATGTTTGGTGCATATATAAGGCAATTGTTGACTATTATTTTCATAAAAGTCAGGATCAAATAAAGGAATAAAACTTTTTTCTTTGAATAATTGATATACATCACAAACTCTTTTTCTCTTATTGTCATTTGATTCCTTCATGAGCTCTTTATTTTGACTCGCATATTCTACACCGTATCTATCAACCATAGTAATTTTTCTCTTTTTTATTGCGTCTTTTGTTGTACATGCCCATTCAACATTATATTGTTTTAAATTACTTTCTTTTAATTTATCTTTATTACAATCGATACAAGCTACTTTTTGTATGTTGCCGTTTATAACTTTTTCATTATATTCACTATATTTCATTTTATATTCTTTAGTACAGTAATCACATTTTACATCTACTTCAACATGACTGCTTGGAGTTAAATGTTCAACTTTTACTGTAATTTTACTACCTTTTGGTAAACACAGTCTACCTTTTTTATCTTTCCTTCTAGGTATATGATAACCCAAGTTTTCATAATATGCTATTGTTCTATTATTTAGAACAATTTCAACTTCTTTTGATATTAACATTAATAAACACCTCACTCTGTTCTCTCACAATTTAGACAATAAAAGAAGAGAGGTTGTGAGTAACCCCTCTTGTCGAATCTTAATTAAGCATCGATTCAAAATTAAGACCTATCTTTTAAAAATTATTATATATTGTTTAGTTTACTGGGATCTTAATTACACGACCAATATTATTACTATTGGTAGGTTTAAGGGCTTTCAATGAAAAGTTTGTAACACTAGAATCTTTCTCCTTTTTTGTCGAAATTTGTAATGCTCCATCTGGGACTGCCTTATCAAAAATATATTGAATTTTAGATATTTGAGTTTCACCTTCTTCACTTATTTCAAGTGTTTCAAGTACGCATATTACATCATCAGGGAATGAAACATTGTCAATTAATACAGTTTCTGTTGTCGCAGGAGTATTATATTTATACCCTCTAACCTCATAGCGAGAACCTACTAGACCGCCAACTATAGTTACATCATCACTAGAAATTGTGTATCCAGAAGTCACAGCCACTTCCACTCCACTTGTATTAAATATTTTTAATCCACTAGCAGATGCCAAAGGTTCATCGTCTAAAACAAAACCTATTGCCGTACCTGCTCCAACTCCATCTAAATCGACACACTCATACCATTTACTAGTAGCCCATGCAACTGTACTGGCGGTAGTTGCAGCTCTTCCCAATTGTAATTTTAAAAAATCCCATTTAAATGTAACTTCAGCTAATTTAATATCTACCTGACGATTTGACCTTAATACTGCGATCAAAGAATCTCCTCTACCTGCCCTTATTTCCTTTGAATCACATTTTATGTCAATATCCGCACTAGATAATGTGGTTGTGGCAAATATATTGCCGGAACTATCAATCATACTTACGTCAAATACATCCGCAATAAGACTCATTAATTATTACCTCCTATTATTTTATTTTTGTTATTAAATAACCGAGTTTAATTTATTTAACTTGCTAGAATCAACAAATAAGTCATCATATGGACTTTTAAACATATTTATTTCTTCTGCAAAATCCTCAATAGTAACCTTTTCTGCAACTGTTGCAAATAAAGTATCTGTATCATATTTTTTCATCTTGCGAATCCTATAAAAATCAGCATATATTTGATAAAGAGTATATTCAATTAACTCACAATAATCTTTTCCCTTATATACCGAAACAGTTGTAATAATGTCTTCCATAGTAATTTTAGATGAATTTTTAGACCTAGATTCCAACACCTTATTAGCCCATTCTTGTACTAACTTATTCTTATAAACTTTTTGCTCAAATATTAAATTTTGCTTCATTATTATGTCTCTGATTTGTTCGTAATTTTGAGTTGTAATTATATTTGTATTATCAATTACAAATCCTTCTACTTTAGTTTTTTCATCAGAAATAAACTTAACATCTTTTCTTGTTATAATTGAAAAAGTATCTTCTAATTTCTTAATCAACTCTTCTTGTGTTAATTGTAATTGTGGTATACACATAAAAACTAACATTAGTAATGGATATTCAGTTTCCTCAAAATGATTTTTTGATATGTGTAAAAGATGTGATACTTCGCTAAATTTATCATAATCTTTTAATCTGACTGGATAAATACATATTGGATTATCTTTATCAATTCCTTCCACATAATCAGGTTGAGCAAATATGTATTTAAGTTCTGCCATTTATCTCAGTCCTTTAGTGGTCGAAGAATTAACTTCAATAAACAAAGTCAGTCCAGAATATGTAGCATTAACTTTATATGCTTTAAAATTTGTAATATTTACTTCACCCATGCCAGCAACTTTTTGACCATCAACTAATTGTGCAAATTCATCTGCTATACGATATGGACGAATCTGACCCATACCATTTAACTTCCAATAGAGATTTGGTACAATTATGTCTAAAGTAAAAACTATGTCAGAAAGTGGCATTGATTTAAGAGAACCATTAAATGGATTTAAGAATACTTTAACCTGAGAATTTGTTAATACTGTTTCATCAAATAAAGTAAGAATAATATTCCCATTACCCATTAAGTCTTCTGTTACATCTGACTCTGATAAAGGATCATCTACTAAATGATAAATATATTTTGAGATATTTTTACTTTCAAGTAATAAAGATAATAGTTTTACAAGATTATTCTCTATATGCTTAAATTTGAAAGATTTTTCTATTTCAATACACCACCTCTAGACTAAAAAATTGATTTAATCTGAATCCTAAACCCATCACTAAATACTGTCTCACCAACATTTTTAACAAACAACCTAACATATCCCAAATTTAATCCCTTCACAACACAACTATTTGCAATTCCATCTTGACTAACAATACTTGCTAATAAAGTCTCACTAACACCATCATCACCAGTCAAATAGAAAACAGAACTATCTTCAATTGCAATTCCATTATCCTTAAAAACACAAGTATAAGTAGAAGAGTAAGTTTTAATTATTGATATGTTTCCACTAATTTCTGCTGTATAATTATGCTGTTCTTCCTCAACTACTTCAATTCCAATACTATCCTGAATTAAATTATCATTATTCAATTTGCAACTAATATTTACATTCCCTACAGATAAGAAACTTACTAATCCTGTACTTGATACAGTAGCAATTAAATTATTACTTGAAGCAAAAGTAAGCAAAGGAGATGTAATGATAGTTTCTCTATCTTTCACTTGAATATTTAATTGTACTTGAGTATTAATGTCTACTTGAATAGAATCACCATTTAAAATTTCAACACTATAAACAGGAAATACTTGCTCAACCTCACTATATACCATTTTTAAAATCAGCAATCCATTTACAGTAATATCATTAATGTCCGTAATGGTATAATTCCTCATTCCAATTTTGAAAATGTAATTCATCTCAATTTGTCTTGTAATGTCAGTATTGCTTATTTGTATTGCAATTTCTGAATCTAAAGTTGAGATTATTTTTTGTTCATCTAGGGAGATTGAGCCTTTTGAGATTATACAGGGGATAGAATGGAGGGTTGATGTGGAAGAGTAAAATTGGAGTGTGTTGTTGCATTTAATCATACTAGCTGTTTTATATGCTTGTAAATTATCAATATTACTTACAATAATCCATTTACTACCTTCCCATTCTACTATTGATCCAGTATTTACTATTGTATCTACAGGTATATGAATTTTCTTATCATATTTCCCCTCATTTAAAGGATTTAAATGTGATTGAATTATTACTTGTGTTGTGGTGTTGTCGATAATTACACTTTTTCCTTCAGCACTATAATATCTTCGAATATCAAAATTTTCTTTTACGTCTGATACAATTTCTTCTTTAGAAGAATAATTTGAGTCACTACTTATCCAATTTTTTCTAATATTCATATTTCACAACCTGTCACAATTAAATGAAGTAGAGAATCATATTATTAATAGACTCTCTACTCAAATTACAATAAAATTAGAATTCTGCTTTTGCTAATCCTTCAATTCTCAAAGCAGACGCATCTGCAGTAGCTTTATAGTATAATTTACCAAAAGGTACTGCAATATTTTTTCTTACTTCTCCTGCTTTTAAAATCATTACATTAGTTGTTGCGGTTACGTCAAATGCCAGAGTAACAACTGAAGTGCTATCATTTACAATAAGATTAATGAAAGACATATCCAAAGTAACATTTTGTTCTGCAATGTTCGCCGTAAGAGACCGTCCTATAAAATTCGTTGCCATTATAAATTCCTCCTCTTAATTTTTATTTACTTATTAGTCTACAACAAAAACCAAAGCTTCTTTTGTTCCATTATAAGTTCCAGCCGACATATCAATAGTTGTTCCTTCAAGTGTTGCTGGATTGGCTACTGTTGGATTAGTTGCCGTAATCGTAACTCCTAAAACTCCCATGATAATTTCTGTTGTCGAATCCAATACTAATGGCAATCCTAATTCATTACCAGTGCCAACTTTAATCGTATCATTCGTACCCTCTACTGCATCAATAACCCATCCTGCTCCAACAACAGTAGTTACTGTCTTAAATGCTTTTGTTCCAGCAATTGCGCTTCCTGCCACTGGTGTAATTACTTCAGAAATTACTTCATCCTCATAATTAGTTCCAGTTATAGTTATTGTTCCCAATGTATCAGCAGTTGCTCCGGCAGTTGCAGTTACAGTTATATTTCTTGGAACTTCTGGTTGTGCTGCTACAGTATAAGAACCAACTTTCATATTAGTTGAAGTAACAATCAAGTCATCATCTGCTAAAGCAGGTGCTCCCAAGTTATATAATCTAGTAGCAGAACTTGCTTTAACACCTGCCTTATTAAGTTCTGCAGCAGTAGCAGTTACGGAAGTTCCTGCACCAACACCCAACTTTAAGTCTGCCACTGCTAAAACATCAACATTTTTGTTTGCTCCTGCAACTACAGCTTTATTAGCTAATACTGTTCCTGCGGTTACTCCATCTAGAGTAATTTCTTCACTCTCAGATATTCTAATGAAATCAGAATCACTATATCCCATTTATTTCTTTCCTCCTTTTTCTTTGATTTACTATTGATTTATTTATTATTTAATTACAGGATATCCTTTGGTAAATAAGGGATTCTTTTAATGAAATTGCTTATGTTTAAAATTTCCCCTCTTAGTTCAGGATAATCATGCAAAGAAATATCAAATTGTTTTTCAATCATATGCATTAGATGATTTATTCTTAGATACTCTTTTTTACACAAATCATCAAAACTCATTTCACAATTTGGAGTTTTAATAAGAATTTTTTTGTTGTTAATGTTATTATTCATTTTTCACCAACTATCCCTTATAAGAATAAAATTCTTGACGAAAAGAAAATATTTCATCTTCTAAATTTTTCATAGATTGCTCTAAAATCTTATATTCCCCTACTTTTTCAGGTAGACGATTAAAATCTTTAGTTCCTAAATGCTGTTTAATATTATCTAATTCTGATTTTCTTTGTCTTTTTTGCTCTAAAAGCATATTTAATGCAATCAATTCAAGAGCATCTTGTTCAATTATATTGATAAATTCACCATCAAATGTTCTATTTGCGATTATAAAAACATTTGTATCACCAATATCAATAATTTTAATATTAATTACATCTACATTTAATTTAGTAATCTTAATCCTTGGATTAGTAATATAAGATACATCAACAGTCCAATCGTTTATAATAGCAGTTTTTATTTTATTAATAATATCAACTTTTGTATCTGTGGTTAATAAAGCAATAGTGTATATATCAGAGTTAATTTCTATTTGAATATTTCCATCTGATTCTGAAACATTATAGACAGTTATTACCATATTATCTTCATATGCAGTAAATGATAAATCATATGATACTGTTTTTTTACATTTACTTATACCTGTTTTTAAAAATTGGAATACTTGATCTTCTTTATATAAATAGTTTTTGCCAGATTTAATAAAGAATGCATCATATGCTTCCAAAAGGGGTGTTCCCATATTTACTTCCCCCTCTTTTTAATCTTCTTTGAATGATAAGCCAGTGTGCTCAATTAAAAATTGAATTTGCTCATAGTTATTAATCTTATTCTTTTTAGCGTAACTGACTATTTTAGATTTTTCTTGATTTGTAATGATATTCTCAATTACATGCTTTTTGAAAACACTAAATGTTTTATAATCAAATAGTTCTTTACATTTTTCATCGTTTAGAATTAGTTGAACTCGTTTTTCTTCTTTATTGTCGAAGCCAAGATGTTCACGCATTTCTGCATTTTCAATATAAACTCGTGCGTGCGAGCCTAAATTGTCATTTCCGGAAAAGAATAGATTATTATTTTGTACTTGTGTTTCAATTTCCATATTTGGAATATATACGGTTTGATTTGCTTTGATAAATTCATCACCTTCCATGGAAAACCTTTCCCATGAAACGTTCCAATCACATAAGTTTTTAACCTTTGAACGACTGTTCATATCAATTGCCATTTTAGTTTATTCCCTCCATTTATTACCCTTTATTTTAGTTGTGTTTTAGATTGCTTCTTGGATTATTTAGTATTATATTGCTTCTTGTTCTTGAATATCTGTTGGTTTGATTTTTCTTAATTCACCAAAATCATAGTCAAATTCGCCTTGAGAATTAATTATTTTTGAATTGTCTATGTCGAATTTTATGTAATGGTGATTTTGATTTAGGTATGTACGTGCGTAGGATAGGATTTCTAGAAGTTTTTGGTCTGATGGGATTAGGTCGTGACGAGAAATGATTCTGGACTCCCTCCAACCAGATTTATTAAGAGCATACCATCTTCTTAATTCTCTTCGATCAAATTGCTCCTGTGTCATATTTTTTAATGTTACCGCCATCCAATGACCACTAAAATCACACTCTAAATATATTTTTTCATCTGGGAAAGCTATATCTAGAGAAGCTGTTCTTACCGGATAATTTAAATCTCCTCCAAGAATACTATGAACATATCTTTGTTGACTACTACAAGGAGCAGTGCCATTTTTATAAAGAGTATTCATCCTTTTTGTATTACTTATTTCTTTTGCACAGTCATCACATTTATTTTTCCCTTTTTCTCCTCTATTAAATATACTGTAAGTTGTCTTAAATGGTTTTCCACAATTGCATTTTATTTCCAAGAGAGAAGTAGAATTTTCATAGTCTTCAATAGTAGTCAATAATTTACAACCAGTGTTATCTATAGTATTTTTAACTTCTATGTATAGTTTACTTAATTTTAACCCTATTGCTTTGTTTCCACATTCATCACAATGTTGTTTTTTATATAGTTCACCTTTAAATTGATGAAAAGCTGTTGTAAAAGGATTCCCACATTTACACTTAATACTAATATTTAAATGTGTATTTATATACTCATCTTCAGTTGTTATTAATTCACAACCACTATTACTTTCAACTTCTATATAATGTTTAATTTCTTTATAAGGAATCTTTTGTTTTTCTCCTATTGATTTATTACTACATTCATTACATGTTCTTTGATTACAACTATAAAATTTATTCCAACTTTTCTTAAATGGTCTACCACAACTACATTCTAAATCTAATAATTCAGTAGCAATAGTATATTCTGATAGTAATTTGCAATTTGACATAGATTTAACTTCTATAAAATATTTAACTTCTTCTGTAGTCCTTCTTTCTAGTCCCGAGCATTTATTACATTGCTTTTTAGAATATTTAAATGCATCATAAGATTTATGAATATCATTACCACATTTACATTTCATTAATATTTCTACATGAGAATTATTTTTATTCTGTTCTATTTTTGCTTGTTTGAATTCTTTTTCGGTAGTTTGTAAACTACATCCATTCCCTGTTTCTTCACTATCTATATATTCTTTTATTGACTCATACGTAAGTTTTTTAGCCATTTTTAACTCCTCCTATCGAATCACCACCTAAATTTTTATAAAATAAAAGAAGGACGGGTTAGGAAAACCGTCCTTGTCGAATCTCAACTAAGCATCGATTCAAAATTGAGACCTATCTTTTATAAAATTAACTTAAAATAAATACTACTCAGCTAAAGAAGAGTCATACAAAAATCCAACGGCACTGAGATATTCAGGCACAATGTAATTTCCGTATTCTATGTCGAATCTTGTCACTTCTGCCCGAATAGAAATGTCTGTTTGGGTCATACTTGTCATTCCTTTTCTTACAGCAATTTGCAAGGGACTGACAATTCCTTGTGGCAAAAACCACAAATCAGTTGTAGGAAGTTGAGGAGCGTAGAAATCTCCAGCAGTATTAAGATCAATCATATTATAGGAATTTGGCATTTCTACAACAATACTTCCTTTATAAACCTTAATAAGACCAGTTTTCATTATTTCTTCCATCACATACTCAGGGAATCTAAATTCTGTACCAGCAGTAACTGTGCTAAAATTAGCAAGGTCTCCAAGTTTATTTACTGCACTGTAATCTCCCATAATTGTTACAGAGGAACCAAATCGTCTTGCCTTTTTTCGCACATCTTCGACATTTGTTTTAGTAATACCCTCGGCATAGTTTTTCAAAGTTGTAGCAGCAGTAATAGCACTTCTTAAAGCATTGATATGAGAAAGTACCATTTGGTTAATCATGTCTGTGAGGATTTGTTCATTGGCTCTAGTAAGCCCATCTGTACTACCACTCTGCAACTCCCTGTAATCCAAAACCAAGCCTCCAGTTGCAGTTTTAGTTGTCATAGTACCAGTTCTTTTCTTAACAGTAGGGAATACAAAAGCACCAGAACTAGCTTGAATTCTAGACTTCTCACCTTGTAATTCATATACTTCATATCGAAGCTCTTCGGCTGGCCCCACGGTCAAAGAATTGCCCATAGCACTATTAATCGCCAATCTCTTCTCCAAAGGTTGTTGAATCGTAATAGTACGAATGGCATTCAACTCAGCTTTAGCTTGAGTATTACCGTCATTAGCCATTCCAGCCAATGTCTTAATCTTATCCATTACTGTATCAACTTTTTTACCATATTTAGATACATCTTTTCCATAAACAATATTAGTAAAAATCTCTACATCTTCACTAGGGCGTGCTGTATTTGATAATTTATTCTTAACAATTTTATTAATCTCCACTTGTTCTGCATTCTCTTGTAATTTTGTAAAATCTATTCCAAAACTCATCGTTAATACCTCTTTTCTTTCTTATTAATTATTTATTAATTTACTATTTGACTTTGATATAAAAATATTATATAATCCAATCTATAAGCTCATAACTTACAGATTATCGTTTGCCATTACCTCTACAACATAACCACCAGCTACAGTTCCACCACCAGCATCAATTGTAAATGCACCAAAGGTAGTTTTCTTGATTACTTTAAGATAAATCTCATATGCAGAAGGATCTGCTGTTTTTGTCCATTTTTGAACATTTGTAGTATCTGCCACGGAACGTCCAATGACAAAATTTCCAACTGCAACATCAGCAAAAGCATCAGTAAGCAAATCAGCACTCATATCAAATTGCAATCCTACACAATCCTTTAATCTAAATGCACGAATATACTCATCTGCAACAACCTTATAAGAATCCGTATTGATAATTTCTGGCTTGTCAATGATATTAAACATCACATAGATGTCACCCAATTTTGCTGTAGCTAAATCTGGAACTAATACTTGAACATCAGACGTGACATTGAATTGATAACCATTGTATGTATCCGCAATTGCCTTCACATTAGGTTTGTTAGAAACATTAAGAAAATTTGAATCATGAAACTTAAATAAACTCATTATTAATTACCTCATTTCTTTTTATTTTTGTTATTATTTTGGTTGAAAATATGATTAATTTATATTTATCTTTGCTTTCTAAAACTTAGTTAAAGAAAGATGGGATACTACTAGGAACTTTTTTCATTTCTTTTTCTTTAATAGAAATAAACATTGCATTGTTTGTATTTGTCTCAACTCCTGTGTCATTGGAAGCAATCATTTCCTTGAATTTCTTAGCACATAATTCTGCTTCTGCTTTCTTCAAACCTTCCAAATCAATAGCTTCAACAAAAGATTTAAGAGAATTTACTTCTGATTCTTCAAATCCATTCTTTGTAATTTCTGTTTCAAAATAAGAATTTACTTCTGCAATTTTTGCTTCTGATTCTGTTTTGATTTTTGCTTCTCTAAAAGAATTTACCTCTACAGTAAGAGATTCTTTTTCTGCTTTTTCAGATTCAAGTAATTTATTAACCTCAACGATTGTATTACTCACCTCAATTATTTTACTATCTAATTCTTGAGTTTTTTCAATTAAAGTATTAATTTCTACTGCTTTTTCCTCCAAAGACTTAGTTAAAGAATTAATTTCTGTTTCTTTTTGTTCAACAGATTTAGTTAATGAGTTAATTTCATTAATCTTATCTTCGATTTTTTGATTGAGTTCTAATACGATTTTTTCATCCATTTTTTTACTTTCCTCCTTTGTTTGATTATTTTTTTGACTGTTTAATATATTTTTAACTGGTGTATTAACTTCGACAGATTCTTCACCATTTATAGGTTTCCAATCTTCCTCGACTTTAATAGTTTCACCAAGTTTTACCTCGCCGTTTTCAACTGTATAAGTAATTTGACAATATTCTCCTGTTTTATCCCAACATTTCATTATGAATGTTGATATAGTTGGATAAAACTTATGAACATAATAATAAGAATAATTTGATTCATCTGTATTATGTTTTCTATTAAATTTACTTTCAACAATCATTGAAATATCATTATAATTCATGGCATTTATTTCAATTGTTGTTTTGTCTTTGTTATCTAGATTATCTGGCAATACTATCACCTCTTTTTTCTTAAGTGTATTTAATTCTAACATGAGAGCTGTTTGATCAGCAGGAACCTCTCCGATTACTAAAGCATGTCCTGAGTATTGATATAATTGAGGTTTACGACATTTCTCTTTCCAACCGCCATCGTAGATTATTTTTTTATTGCCCAATGATTTATCTCCACAGATTTCAATTGAACCCTCTACAGAATTTCCATTATCATATTCCTCTTGTAAATAATCTACTAAAGTTGGAAATCGTTGATCATAAACATACCCTACTCCCACTAAAGCATCAATTATTCTATTGTTAACTTCAATATTTTCTGCTATATATGCACTCTCAAAAGACCCCACTACAAGACTATCTTCAAAGATAACCCTATTTTCTTCAACAATCATGTCACCATGACTTCCGAAAGGAATTTTATTTTCACTATCTATGAATTGTGCTACAAGAGGCATACCTTTTACTGATTCAATATTATTTTCAGCATATTCTTTTACCCAATGAATACCGTTGCCATTATAGTCAGTAGAATCCTTATGTAATTCATGCAAAATTAATTTAATAGGTGTTCTTCCAGCTTTCGCTGTTTTTTTTGAAATTTCAATTACACTATTTTTCGTTTTTCTCACCTCCTTTAAATAATTATGTTAAGTCAATTACATCCCAACAATTTTACCATCTTTAAACATATTGTGTGGAACAAAAACAACAGATTCTGCAATACTATCTTTATTTTGAGTTGTTACTTGAACAAGACAACCACCATGTACATTCATAACTTTTGTTGATTTCATCCAATTTTCGCTTTTAGAGGATGCTTTACATAATAGATGCCAAATATCTTCACCATAAATTTCAACATCTGAAACCTTTAAAATTAAATCATTGTTATTTATTACATTTAAAGTTTTATCTTCTGTTTTTACAATGGTTAATTCTGTGACAATTGGCGTAGGAGATTCATCTTTTATTTCTACAATAGTTTCTGTTTTGTTTTCTACATCTGTTTCTTTTAATTTTGCCATTTAATTTATTATCCCCTTTAACTCTTTATTTTTGTTACTTTTGTTCAGATAAATAGTCTTGAACTTCTTTGATTTCCAATGGTTTAAGTTCATTACTAAAAGATATATAACTAATTTCAGTAGGTAAATTAATTAATATATACTCTTTTGGCACAGTGTCTAATAAATACTTTGTAATATTCATCTGCTGAACTTTATTAAAAACACAAGTACCCTTATCTTGTAACATTGGCAGTTTGTTATATACAATTCCTTTTATTTTATCGAAATTGTCTCTTTGCCATTCAATTCTTTCTTTTTGTAATGTTTTAAATTCAAGTTCATCTTTTTCTGATTGTTCTTTTATTTTATTATTATTTTCTGCCAACTCTATATTTTGCTTCTCTTTTTCTTTGTCGTATTTATCTTTCAAGGTATTGTACTTATCAATTAATTCTTTATAAGTCTCTTCTTTATCATCAATTTCTTCAACAACATATGAAAGATTATAATAGGTTTTACTATCTGTTCCATTTGTTACTTTTTGAACTTTTGCATAAACGTCATGCTCATGTAAGAAAATCTCATCACCTATTTTTAATTCATAATCTAATTCTACTTCTAATATTTTTATTCTTTCTAGTGTTTCTTTCTCTATACTTAAATATGCATTGGAGTAACCATTGTCATTTAATTTGTAAAATTCACGAGTTTTTCTTCCCAAGAAAACACTATGTATTTTCTTGCTTTTATTTGTTGTGTTTGGCATTATATGCCCTCCTCTTTTTTAATTATTTCTATTTATTGTTCTTGACTCTCTGTTCATTACTTTTTAAATTTTTTGTAGTTAAACCAGATTCCTTTAATTCAGAAGTATCCTTTTGTGGCCTTCCACCTAAATTGCCATCTTCATTTGCTGTATCAGCACTGTCTGTAGCTGTATAACTTGTAATATGAGGTATATATTTCTCATCAAAACCTGCCTCAATTTCTTCATCACAAATGCTAAGATAGTCTGATGGATCAAATCCTGCAGCAGCAATATAGAACATCCTACTGCCCCCTGCTGTTAAATATAAATCTTTTGCCTTATCATAAACATCTTTTTTATTCAACCAAGTTATAGGAAGGAACTTTATGTCTATATAACTATTAGGCAAAATATCTAAATGCTCATTAATAACCCTAGTTTCTTCTCTTGCTATTTCATTAACATATTGAAAAACTTGTGCAGATATTAAATCTAAATTAATTTGTAAACTTCCTAAGTTAGCACTATTGCTTTCGGCATTTAAAGCAGAACTTGCAATGCCTAATCCAGTCGCTATTTTCTTCAAATTTTCGTCGCTTAGTGTGTCCTTGATTAATGATGAATCTTTACTTAGTCTATCAATTGTTGTTCCTGGTGCTAAACTAAGCGTTGAAATTCTAGAAATATTACTACTTGTATTTACTTTTACAGCACCTTTAAAAGCTTCAATAACTTCTTTTTGCTGAGTTGAATTTAAACTGCAAGAGCCAGTTTTTTCCCCACTCGGTAAGACAAGGTAGTAGATACTACTTGCTAATTCACTTATTAACTGATATTGACTATCATCATAATCTTGACTTGATTTCATATCAGTAAATGCAGATATGCCAAATGGAATTCCGTAAACATCGATTTCATTAGCTTTGGCTTTTAAAGCAATAGTTTTTCTATAATCTAGAATAAACCACCTTTTACTAGCATCTTTTTTATAATCCATATACGCTTTTACAAAATTACGTGGATAATTCTTAATCTCATTAAGTAATCCACCATATTTAAACTGATCAAAATACATCATATCAAATGCAGCAATACTAACATTATTTTGAAAACCAATTATTTTACAGTAATCTAAATCTAATGGTTGAATCATAAAGTTATCATCTAATGATAATCCTTCTAATCTATCAAGAGATTCAACTATCATTGAACCAGTATCTAAATTTTTATTACTTGCTGTAGAATCCCTTAAAATCCCAATATATTGACCATCAACAAATAGATGTCTTAAAATATCTCTAGTAGTTCTATCAATATTTAACATTTTAAGTAATGTATTAAATTTTACTTTATTATTTTTCATCTGTGGGGTTTTATTTCTCAATGTAGTAATATATGATAATGTAGGAAGAGCTATCATTCGGTCTATACTCTGACCATATAATCCATTTAACGCATATGATTGCCTAGATATAGTCCTTAATATTTCATTATATATCATAGGATATTTTACATATTGTTTTAAATCACTCATAGGAATATTATCAGTATCTAACATTCCTGTTGATATGGAATATGAATTATATGATAGAGAGTTAGTTTCAACTTCATTTGAAAATTGGTTGGAGTTGGATTGTGAAGATGTGTTTGATTCTGTTAGAGTTGTTTTTTTTGTCAAATTAGGTGTGCCTCCTTTCTTATGAGTTATGTTGTTATTAGTTATTCTTTATGAATACGAGAATACAAAGTCATAATCATCATTTGTATTTTTTAATAATTCTAATTCCAATAATGATATAAAATAATTTCCGTAAGAATTTGCCGTATATCTATCACGACGAGCATTACCCACAGTATCTAATTTTATATTTCCTCCATTAAATGAATACTCTAAGTTTATTGATTCATTAATCAAAAGCTGTGTTTCTATATATGGTTTCGTAAACCAAACATTAATGTTCACATCTTTTCCATTATTATTTGCAAATTCTTTATTGTGTTTCATTAAGTAAACTTCTGCATCATTATCATCTATAAGAAAACTACACATATTTCTTTGTAATCTATCTCTAAAATCTACAGCAATATCATTATTTAATTTTGAATTTGCCATTATTGGATAAATTATTGGTTTTGCATTTAAAGCTAATGTTTTTTCTTGTAATTCTTCAATCAACTTTTTATCTAGTGATTTATGTTCAAAAACAGTAAAAGCTTCATATTCAATTCCACGCTCTTCATCTTTAGTTAATACAGCCAACCTTTCAAATATTGTAATTCCTGCTTGTTGTAAATCTAAAACAATATAATCTGCTTCAAAATCATGATATATTTGTTTAATCCTAAGAGCTTGTTTTCCAGTGTGTTCTCCTTGATGAGATTCTTGATATACATACTCTCTCTGATACCCCTTAGCTGTAGGGATGCCTCTGATACATGTTATAATAGTGTTGTCGTTTTTTGAACCTTTACGAGTTGCAATATCTACAGATACAATCCTAATTTCTCCTTCTACTCTTTTTATATCATTAGGATTTTTCTTTTTATCTAACATATCATTTCTCAAAGGATAGAAAGCTTTTTTCAAGTTCCTGTTTTTTTGAAACATTTCTAATTTAAAATAAGCATTATTATTCTCACCCCAAGGAATATTCTCATATTCTTCTAAAAAAGTAATTGAATCCATAGTTGATCTATCTCTTGCAATTACCTTTAGTGTCTTTATGTTGTGTTTTATAGCAATCAAATAATCAAAAGCAATAAATCCTGCATCCTTACCTTGCAACATCATTTTTATAGTAGTTAATGTTTCTTTATACCACCATAACCCTTTGTGATAAGCAGATGAGATAAGAATTTGTCTTGGTTCTTCAATTAAAACCTTTATTCCAGAATACTTAGGATCTTTTAAATATGGAGTTTGCCTTGCATATGCAAAAGGTTTTACAATTGAATCAAATTTATTTTTATCCATAATTCGAAATTCTTCACCTATTGTAAATGTGCTTCTCTCTCCTCTTCCCGATTCGGAACAGGCTACAATTTTAATTGTTGTACCATTATGCAATGTACAATTACAATTATTTTGGGTATCTGAAAAAGTCTTTATTTCCCTTGCTATATTTGGATAATCATCTTTTAATCTTGCCATTTTACCAAAAATAATGGATGCCTGTTTTAAGGTGGTTGCCACAATTACAATTTCAGAATTCGCATATAGTGTCCCACGGGCATATGCCAATACAGCAATCAACCAACTTTTTGCTGCTGCTCTTGATGCGATTGTAACAAAGTTTTCAGAAATACTCATAAAATAAATCCATAAAACCTGATACCAATAAAGTTGAACTCCAAAGTAGTGTTGTATAAACCGATGTACGTTTCTGCGATAAAATGTTATCCAGTCTATTAAATTATCTTGCTCTTGCTCACTTATTTCCTTATCCTTTATCATAGTTTTTGGTGCTCTAAACTGATCGCTGTGACCAGCATATTTACTAAAATTATTCTCAAATTTTTGATATGATCTACCCATTATAATCACCATCATTATTTCCAACATCTACACTATCTAAATCCACATCAATGTTATCATCAACAACAAAATTTCTAACTCCAGTTATAAAGTTCTCAATTGGTCTAACAATATAATTTTTTATATAAGGAATGAATCCGTCCATATCCTTATATTTCTCTTGGTCTTCAAACCATTCGGCAGGTTTAAATTGTTCAATGTCTTTAATCCATTTTCCAAAACAGTCATGCGATTTTCCAGCACTTGCAGCATTTGCTTTTGCAGGGTCGAGAGAAGCTGTTTTAAGTAAATCTTGAAGTTCTTTTTGAAGACCTCCAACACCATCACCTTTATCTCTTGCTTGTCTAATTTCAAGTATTTTTATACATATTTCTCTTAATAAAGTTATCTCTGCTTGATTGTCACATTTATGTGTTTTTTTCCAACTTGATAGCTCTGCTTCTAGGAATATGTAATCGTCAATGTTAAAACTTTTTCCCCAAAATAAAATTAAATCATCATCAACATCTTCATTTTCAATATCAAAATTTTCTTGTCTCAAAAAATTACTATCTTTGTATCTGAAAGATTCCATTTTTTCATTGCTTTTGTTTGTTGAACTTAACTTGCTTTTATAGTACCCGAAAACCTTATTTGCGTTTTTCCCTTTTGTCATTATGCTTTCCATATGTGTTTTTGCAGACTTTAAAGCATCTTCACTGTATCTAACGTCTAAATCTTGACATGTTAGTTTTAAAGCAATTTCTAAGTTATTATGTATAGAAAAATAGTTGTCAAATATCTCATTGCAGTGGTCTCTGCACACCGACATATAGCCATTTTTATCTAACATGGGATTTGTACATTCGTAGAATGCGGAAGGTGCTTTATAATCCTCACACATCCTACAATATATTTTATCTGGAATATTTAATTTAGGTTCTTTCACTGTTTTCCCAACTCTTGGAATATGTCTCACCTCTTTTTTAACTAACTTTTATTTAAAATTTTTTTATACTTATATTTATCTTCCAATAAATCATCAAATTCAAAGTTCTTATATTTAATACAAAACTCTTCAAATTCACCACTATCAATTATTAAATTACCCATTTCAATATGAAGCAACTTATGCAACGATCTCACAATTGGTTTTCCCAAACCTTTTTGATAATGTAATTCTATACACTTATCTTCTAGTTCTTTCAATTGTTCATCTGAATACATAGATACTTCAGAGTATATAGGCATATTTGTTGCATCAAGAGTTTCTTTAACAATTTTAGAAAATGAATATAAATGGTGAACTACTAAACTACCATCATTTATTCCTGTTATTGCACATTTGAAATTATTGTATTTCAGAGAATCGAACTTCCAAATATTTATTTTCCTTCTTAAATAACTAGAGATATCAGAAACCCCACCTGTCCAACGACCGTTTTTATCCCCATTTAAAGGATTGTTATGTCTAGGATTTTTATTTCCTAACCATTTTCCTTTCATTCTAAGACTGATCTGTTGTTTCTGTTTATCTGATCTTTTTTTACCAAACCAATAACTATCTTTTCCTTTAAATCTCCCAATCTTAGATATAGATATTTTTCTCTTTGTTTCTTCTGTTTTTGGTATTCCATATAACCATGAATTTTCACCAGAATATCTCTCAGATTGTAACTTATATATTCTTTGCATAGTTTCTTCCGTTTTGTGTATATTGCCAAGTTTATATGCCTTATCTGTTAAACTTTTTAATGTACTATATGGAAAATATAACTCTATTAATTCCTCATTCATGAAATTTGGATAGACTTCAATAAATATTTTTTCTTCTTCAGGAGTCCAAAAATGTTTTATTTCATAATCATCTTCCATAAAATGACCATCTTTACCACATTCACGACAAACATTCCTTAATCCATTAGTACACAATTTATCAGGAGGAAAATATTTTATATCAATAAGTAATTCTCTATTGCATTTTATACAAAATTTATAACCGTCTTTAGGTTTAAGCAAAGTAAATATTTTCTTTTTATAACGACATTCCTTACAACTTGTGGTTAACCCATCAATATTATATTTGTCTTGATTAAAATATTCCTTAGTTGCAGGATACTCTTCTTTACACTTACTACAAGTCTTCATTTTAACTTCTAACTCTTGATTAATTTCTTCCATTCTTTATTCCTTCTTTCTGCAAATTATTTTCCCTCTGCACTAACCACTAAAAAGTAAATAGAAGATAGGGTGCAGAGATGGGATAGCTAATCCCAAAAACCTATCTTCTACGCTCATTTTCATGAACACAAAGACACTCCAAAATAAATTGAAGTGCCTATAATCCACAAAACTTTAAATTCTATCTAACAAATTCCAATCCCTAATCCATCCACATATCAACAGTCTCAATAAAATAATTATCTTTTAAACATTTATCTTCCTTATCTCTACTGAACAACATACAAGCAGGTAAAATAACATTATTATAAATATCTCTACTTAATTCACTGTCTACAACAGCATAATGACATTTACTACCTCTTGAACTATCCCCACCAGATACAAATTTAATTTGACTACCATTAAAAAATCTGATCTCAAAATCATCTCTTGATATTTTTATCTTTTCTATATCCTTAGAAAACAAATTCCTAAAATCTTCTTCTTGAGTAATATTCTGAAATTGTTTTATTTTGTGTTTGCCATTATGACAAAACAAAACCTTAATTCCATCATTCTCAACACACTTAAACATATATTTATAGAAAACACCATGAATTACTTCATATTGAGCAATTCTTTTAGTAACATAATATTTTTCTTTTATATCTATTTCAATATTTTTACTAACTTCATCAACCATACCACTCATCGGATAAGAATAAAAAGTAAGCAAACAATTTAATCTCGATACTCCAATAGATTCATCTATTCTTGTAAAACTAATTCTACCAGAACTATTTATTTTATAACTAATATTGCATATCTCATCAATTAACATATCCGTCTCTTTATGCGATTCCATAATATTTGATAATCCTAAAAATGGTTTTACATAAGATGTCATAGCTAATTCTGGTGCTTGTAAAAATCTTAAATTTCCATATCTCAAGTCATTCTGTATTTCAGGTATATCTATATTTAGATATATTTTACTTCCATCTAACGCTTTTATAGAAACATTCTTTGGATTGATATTTGCTTCAAATTGTTCAATAAAACCAATCCCCATACACGACTTATCCACTAAAATGGTCTGTATGTAAAACTCATTACATAACCAATATGCTTCATCAACAAGTTCTGAGAAACGTCTTCCTACAAATGTTTTAATTATTAAAATATCTTTCTTATTTCCCTGTGTATTAATTGCCATCATAGTCGTAACATCTTCATTATTTCCTAGTGTGGTATATACATCTACAATCAAGTAATTACATTTTCTGTTGTTAGACATAGTTAATACTCTATTCCTATTCAACAATTCTTTACTAAAAATGAAAGGGATCTCTCTTAAATCAACGCTCATATATTTCTCCTTCTCATGGTAGGACATGACCCAATATTTAGTGGTAAGACACTACCTTATGAACAAATAATGCTCACATATAAACCTAGTCAAATTAAGACTAGGCATAATCTAAACACAATTATTAAAAAGCCTGATTTCTCAAGCGCCTTAGAACCCACAAAACATTATTTATAAATTATAATAAATAAATTTAGAAATTCTTCATTAAATTATATCTTCTAATAATCCCTTTATCATCGAAATCACAATACACATCCATCAAATTGACCTCATTAATAAATTCTAATATATTACAACTTCCACATGAATTAAACCACTCTAAATTCACTCTATCTTTACTAAATCTCAAATGCATTTCTTTTTCATCATGCATAGTTCCTTTAAAATATCCTAGCAATAATAAAATATCTGGAGAAGATGTAGAGAGTTGTTTTAATCTTTTACTAGGATTTTTACTATATCCAATTTTAACTTTATGTTCATTATTTAATTGAGCAATAAAGTAAACATAACCCAAATAATTCAGCTCACTTTTTATTATATTTTATTATTTATAGACATAATGAAAACCTTTATCTCAATTAAATAAGATAAAGGTTTCTAAACACCTATAATCAATTAAAATTTCAATTTTAAACTATAATCACTCCAAATAATTCCCACATCTATCACAAAATTTACTACCAGATCCACTAACTTTTCCGCAAATCTTACACTGTAATTTATCCCTCACAGTTACAATTTTCTCTACTTTATCTCCAACATCATTAAATCCTTGTAATCTTAATACAATTACATGGGACTGATCTTCTAATACTCCAATATTCCCATGCTTAAATTCTTGCTTAATTTCCGAACCTTTTACTGTAATTCCATCATCAAAACTCTTAATACTATTCAACGAAGAACAATTTTGAGCAGTAATATCATTTAACGATCTTGAAATATTGACTGAACTTACTTCACTGTTAAAACTATAATTCATCTGTACAGATTTAGAAATCATATTGGACGAAACTGTTATCCATGTAGGACTATAATCATAATTTGGTTGTTTATATGTAACCCAAGGACTAATAGGACTAAATACTTGATTAATCTGTTGAGTAATTGGTTTTAATTTTTCATACCAAAACTCAATCCTAATCAATCCATCATCAATTTTATCTCCACGATAATCAGAAATTTCTTGTGTCTTCTTAATAAATTTAAACTTATTCTTTGCAATACAATCGCTTAAAAATCCTTCTAATTCAGTTGTATCATTGGGATTAATTAATAATGACTGACCATTAAGCACATCTTCTCCATCTATGGATATCTTAACTTTTGCTTTTCTTGATTCCAGATTTTTGATATAGATAGAATACTCTGAACCAAATGGAATTTGAATGATTCCATCTTTTTCTCTTAAAATCTTTCCTCCATTTTTAAGACAGACCACCATTTTTTCTTGATACATTTTAATCATCCTTTCTAGAGCACTGACTAAACTCTAATTATTAAAGTCAGTTATTTTTATTTGTACTGCATCTTTACAATACAAGTAATCCCACTGATTACTCAATGGGATTTATCTACTGTAAAATATTAAATTACAATTTATAGGTTATATTATGAATTTATAACCTATAGAGTTATATTATTTAATCTCTTAATCCTTCAAAAACTCTCTCATTTCTTCTTTGCATTCCTCATAACCCTCTTCATATCCTTCATAGTTTCCCTTATCATAAATATCTCCAAGCAATTCAAAAACACCTTTAGGACATAATTGATTCTCAAACATAAATTTAACTGCTTCACCTAAATAAATCATTTTTCTATTTTCTTGACAATCTTGACAAGTGCAATCTTCATCATGAATTTCTTCCATATTCATTTCCTCTTCCACTTCGTCATCTTCTAAACACTGTTCTACTTCTAATTCCCTGAAATATTCTTCCTGAGAACATTGTTCTCCATCAACCGAAAATACTTCATACCACTGTTCTTCAATTTTATCCCACATAGATTGAGTTTGAAATACACGCATTAATTTTTCCTGCCTTTATTTTTATTTTGTTGTTTATTTTATGTTTAAGTTAAAGAATCTCATCAAGTTCACAATCTTCACCAATAATATAATCTACAATACCTAATTCTTTGGCTTCTGCATCTGCATACATGTAAAATTCTTTTTCATATTTTGAATCATAATATTCAGGAGTCATTTTTGTTTTAGATAAAACAAATTCCTTAATTCTTTCATTCATAGTATCGTAGAATTTGGCAATGTCCTTGAATTTACTTCCACTCGTTACTGCACCCATACTTCCATCATGTAAAAGAATTGTACTGTTCTTAAACGCATATTTCTTTTTTGCTGCAAGCAAAATTAATCCACCCATCGAATATGCGTACCCTAAAACAACTGCATGTACTGGAGTTTTACTACACTCAATAGCATCGATAATTATATATCCATTTGCAATTTCTCCACCCATAGAATTTATATAAATATAAATTGGCTTACGTTTTTCAACAGGAATATCTTTATCATCTTTGTTGTATTTAAAAATCTGTAATACAATTGTTTCTACAACATCTTGGTCAACCTCATCATTAAATATTAATTTTCTATCCTTTAGATTTTCTTCAAATACTTTATCAAAGAAATTTACTCCGCTTGATAAAACTTCTGACATAATAATACCTCATTATCTTTCAATTATTTTAATAATCCACAATCACCGTATTCATTACATCAGTAATACCTAACTTACTATCAATAATAAAACTTTGATTCTTCTTTTCTGATTGAATATAACCTTTTTCATTACTCCACCTTGACCATCCACTAACGCAAGGTAATCTTAATACTTCTAAATATCCTTGCTTCTCATAAACCATTGCTTGATGAAAATGAGCCAACATAAGAATAATATGTTCACAATTACTCCACATACTTTTTGCTTCTGTAGTAATAATTTGCAAAGCATCTTTTACTTTGATATCATGAGATAAAGAAACAAGTATTTTACCAAATTTATAATATTTTCTTGGTAAAGGACTGTCATCAATATTTACATTATTATCATCTCTATACCATGCTTTTACTGTCTGTATTACTCCAAACATCGTGTGTAAATCATGATTAGAAGGCACTAGCATTACGTCTACTGGTGCAATATATGTAAGCATATCAGTTGCCCTAATAATTAATTCTGTGGCCTTATTTACTGCTTTAAACCAAGATTCCGCATTATCTTGAGGTGTGCCACGAGTTGTAGTTCCACCTAAATTATCTGCATTAATGAAGTCGTTTCCAACTGCAAATAAAACCTTCTCAAAAGGTTTATTTCCAACTCTATCTATTATGTCATTAATTACTTGAAAGAAAATATCTTCTGCAATTTGCATATTATATTCATTTCCTGTAGATAATTCGTCAGACAATAGATTTAAATGGAAGTCAGCTATTGGAATTACTAATAATTTACCATTTTGTTTATATTGCAATGGTTTAATATTAACTTTATTAGATATATCTGTTTTAAGATTAGAAAATATCTTTTTAGCATCTGCTTCATTCCATTTATATTCTGTTTTAGGTTTTACAGAGATTTTCGAACTATAAAGAATCTTAATTCCATCTGCCTTAGTATTCATATTCCACATACTATTCTTGGCTGATGTAATAACCCACTCATCAGGCGAATATCCATGCGATTTCAAAACAAATTCAGGATCTTTAGATTCATTTTCATTCATAGAAAGCAATTTATCAGAAATCTGACTACCATCTTGCTTAAATTCAGTAGATTCTTTATAATTTGGTAAAGATTCAACTTTTTCTGGAAGAATCATCAATTCTTCATCATCATCTTTTTCTTTTTCAACAATACTCTTATTTGTAACATCATTTGCTTTTCGATACTTCTTAAATTTACTCCTTAAAGCTTCAGCACTCACATACCCATATTTAATAGCCAGTTCTGACCACGATACATTTATCTGTTTTCTGTGTTTCTTATAGCAAATATCAATTAGATTACTATCCATTAATAACCTCAATCTTTATTTATTTTCAATTTTAACAATCACAAATCGACCAATGTGATTTTTATATTTCCGTAAAATAGCCACAATCTTGACAATACAATATTGTTTTTCCACAATAAAATTTTAAATAAAACCTATTTTTGCCACAAGTAAGACTTGGACAAGTTGTATCTGCGTTTTCTATATCATAAGTTAATTCATAATTCATACATTTTAATCCTCCTTGTATAGAGAATAATAGATAAAAGACCTCCAATTAAGAAGGTCTCACTCTAGAAGCTATACCATAAATGGTCATACGACTTCTTGAAAAAATATAATAGTTTTTATATCGGATAATCACTATCAAACCTATTTAGTAATTTATTAACCAAAGCATCTCAAAATGGAACCAATTTAAGTTAAATCATTATTTGAATTATCAAATACCTTTTATTTTATCTATATGTAATATAGACTTGTTCTTCTAATTTTTATATTTAATTCTGCATAGCGAAGCGTTTAATGTTCTAGTGATATATTGAAATAAAGATTGTCGAACTATCGTACTGAAGAATTAATGATTAATGAAGCGTAATAGCGAATTATTTAATATATACGCATTACTTAAATCATGTTTATAATTCTTTCTGCACTATTAGTACAAAAATCAAATTGTTTATAATTTGAGTCTTGAATTTTTGTAACTGCATAATTCCGTTACACGAATCGGTAAACATTTTTGAGATGCTTGGTTTAGAAAAAGTAGGAAGGGAGTGGTTAAATCTCCCTATTACTTGTTTTTAACATATTTATCAACTATTTCTGCTGTACTGTCGTGAATGTCATATAATGCTTCATATTCAACGCACTCTTTAAGCATAGCAGATTCAATCTGTGTAGAAAGTACATCTGCTTTATTCAATAGTTTCTTATATAAGTCATTCACATTATTTCTGTCAAAGTCAATAGTGCTAGTTGTCAATATCTCATATTTATAACTAACTTGATTTCCTTCAACATTGAATTTATAGGCACTACCTGCTTTTTTACCTTCACTTGATTTAATATCTACTAGATATTTTAGATTATTGGCAAGTTCTCTTGATTTCTTAGCATATTCAATTGAAGAATCTAAGGTTAAATTAACTCCATCTTCTTTCCAATCTAAGATTAAAGTTTTCTTAGCATTCTCAATTGCTAAAGATAATTTCAATTTCTCATTTACAAGCTGTCTTACAAGGAATGTAATATCAACAATTGAAACATTTGGATATGTTCTTTCTGCTGTCATATCAATTGTTTCATCTTCCGCATCTTGATTAACTTTAGATTTTTGATGAATTTCCTTAATTGTGATAGCATTTGAAGTATTAGACAATGTACGGGATAGTGTAGAAATATTCTTTTCTAGGAAGTTAAGCTGGCGAAAGCTTTCTTTGAGCGATAGTGTGTTATTAGACATATTAAATTTCCTTCTTTCAATTTGTATTTTCTTCTTTGTTAGAGTAATTAACTCAATTCTTTTTTATAAGGAATAAGTTTATATGTTTGAGCATCTTCATTTGTTCTATATGCGTGTGGTGCAAGCAATTCTTTTATTTCTTTAAGTTCATTTAAAATAGCCACTAGCATTTCTTCCATAAAATATCTATCCTTTCGATAATATATTTATTATGAAGGTGAATCTACCCCTATAAACTCACCTTATTTGTAATTTGGCATACTCTAATTTCATCAGTCTCATTGCAGTATGCCATTTGTCTCTATCACTAAAGTTTAAATGAACTGTGATTAACGCCATAGAGAACAAACAATGAGCGATGAGGGGGAATCTAATAATTTGTGCATCTAAAAACCTCATACTCTTTATCAGAGCAATGCCTGTATTTCAAGGACTTACTAACTTATGCACATGATTTTAGGGAAGGTTCGTAATTGCACTCACGTTGACCTAATTTTATTAAACCCTAAAATAAGTTTTTATTGTTGCTGTTTGGTTTATGCAATTTCCAAAAATCATCAACCACAACAATTTATAGAGGGAAGTTTACTAAAGATAACACTTTTTATCTTACTCTTATACATGACTAACAAGTGAAATTCCGCACAGTATAAGGGTTTATGGTAAATGTTACATATTATACATGACTAAGAAGATAAATTAGTTAAGTTACTACTCTTCATCTTCAGATTCAGTTTCTTCCTGTTCTCCAGTTAAATCTTCAACTTCAACATTTTCATCCAATAAGAATGCACCACAATTATCTACTGTAATATCTAGAAAAATAGGATTATTCTTTGTTCCTTCTAGTTTAGATAATTTATCTTCCCACATACAGGTTCCACGTTTTACACAAATTGGACAGAAATTTTTATTGTTGATTATTGACATATTTTAATTATTCCACCTTTTAATTTTATTTAATTGCCTTACGCTAATTTATATGGAGCCACTTTGACGATTCGAACGCCAGACACCCTGAGTACAAAACAGGTGCTCTAACCAACTGAGCTAAAGTGGCATGTAATGTGCTATCCTGCCTTATATCTAACGATATCAATTACATATAAGGACTTACACTGATAGCACAAATATTTATTATGTTATAGAGCCAACTCTTTAAGAACTTTATAAATGGTTGTTTTAATTGCAGTCTTTGCAGGAATTACAATCTTTTCCTTTGTTTTTGGGTTAACACCCGATCTTTGGGCGCGATTTACGACTTCCATTCCAAAATATCCAGACAATTTTACTTCTTCTCTATTTTTAACAGCAGTTTCTAATGTTTGAAGAAATGCAGTTAGATATTTTTCACAGTCTTTCTTTGTGCTATTTTCTACCAGTGTTTGCATGTTGTTAATTACGTCTTGCTTGTTCATTTATTTTAATCCCCTTTTATTCTTTAATAGTATCTGCGTACTTTTAGTACCAGACCTGTGTTTTTATTTATTTAATTTGTTATAATTTATTTATCCTAATATCTAATTTACACTAACCAAATTTCATTAAATAATCTTCACTCCTTTAATTTAATATAAAATAGGGATAGAGATGTGTCTCACGACATGATATATCCCAAAAATTTACTAATCTAATAAACTTGCCATTTGAGCAATTTCACTACGCTCACATTTATCAAGATAAACATATCCGAACATTGGATGGCCTTTAAATCTGTTTATCATTAATTCCAAACCATTATTTCTTTTGAATACTTTATCATCTATTTGCTTTACATCTCCATTAAAAAATACAATACTCCCTTCGGATACTCTGCTTACAATTAATTTAACTAAAGAATCTGACATATTTTGTGCTTCTGTACAATAGATAATGCTATTTCTTAAATCTCTACCTCTTAAAAATCCTGGATGAATTAATTCTACTTTGCCATTATTAAGCAACATTTCAAAACTAATCTTATCTCCCATAAAGTCGCTAATTATATCAGCATATACGGATAATTTTTCAGTCATAGTTCCTGGCAGAAATCCCAATGGTTTTGTGCCATCGACCTCTATATTATTTCGTATCCATATAATTTTGTCATAGATACCTTTATCAATCATAGTTAAAAAGTTTGCTAATGCTAAAAAATCTTTACCTACTCCGTAAGAACCTTGTGCTATTTTAACTTTAGATTCTTTATCCTGAAGCATATCCATGTATAATTCTTGCTGTAAATTACGTGGTTTTACTTTTCCTACATATCTACTTTCTGTATTTTTATAGGATAATGATTTAAAACCTTTTTCTGTCCATTTTAACTTATCAACAACATCTCCATTACCATCTTTAATAAGAAGATATTCGTTCAATAATAAATCCCAATTATTTGTTTTACACTCATAAAAAGTTGCTAGTTCATATTCAGACAATGTAATTTCTTTATATCCAAGATATGAATAGTCAAATGTATTATCCAAACTCCCAAACTTCTCACAAACTATCCCAATAGATTCACAAGTAAATCTAAACAAAATATCATTACTTAATGCAATTATTTCATTATCTTTTACACACAATTCTCTAATATTTGAGATTATCCGATTATCAACTATATCCTTATCAAAACAGTCAGGCATATCATATTTATTTTCACTAACGAAATAAACTACTTTATCCTTATTTGCCTCGATATCTCTACATGCTCTTCGACTTAAATATTTCTTTTCCTCATTTATACTGTGTTTATTTCTCTCTAATTCACGGAGTACATAACCAACAATATAAACCTTATCAAATTGTTCGAATATTTCTTTGGAATATTGCATCAGGCAATTGGTGTCACTAGAACACTTTTTCTGCAATATTAATTACCACCATTCATTGTTTATTTTACTATGTATTATCATGAGACACGTTCACTATTACTAATTACATTATCCATACCACTACTATCCATACTATCCATAAACAAATACCTCTGATTATCTTTTACATCATTAATAGTCTGTTTATTTTTATCATTTTGCTTTAATCTGAGTAAATAATTATAATATGGGTCTGTAATGTAACGTTGCTTACGTCTGCCGCTACTGAATTTACCTATTACTACTAGATTGTCTCCGAATGAACCGTGGTATTGTTTGAGGACTTTTAGATTGATTAGGTATGACATTTCTTGTTTTGTAATTTTTTCCAATGTTTTGTTATTGATGCTCCTTTTAGTTTGGAGTTTTTGTTATTAAATTATAATAAGCGTCATCGACCAAACGCTTATAAGATAAGGATTATATTACTATACCCTATCATAACAAGCATTGTTTTTGATTTCTCTGAATCTCTACTCTAACAAGGGTTTCAAGACTTTTCTATTTATACAGAATCTTTATTTTTATGATAATATTCCTTCTGTTTTTCACGATTATAATCTTTCCAAACTTCTTTTGCACACTCGGAGCAATACTTTGTTTTACCATTAACTTTCTTAATCACCTCTTCACATCCATCATTCTCACACTTCATAAATTTTTCATCTCCATTATACCAATCAAAATAATATCCAACATTATCAAAATTAATTATCTCAAAGACAATATCATCAATTATATTTCCCTTTTCATCTTTATCTATTTTGATATCACTAATAAAAGATAAATTAATCTTGCCCCTAGTTCTAACATCTACATACCCTAAATTTGATAAATCATTTACTAACTTGTTAATATTATATTCTCCAGACAATCTGGACATTTCAAAAACCTCTTTATAAGATTCCGTTTTACCACCAAATATATTATAATCAGAAACTTTACCATATATTTGTTTAGACATTTCTTTATTTAATTTATTTTTTACAATAAAAGTAAATAATATCTTTTTGTGTACATTTTCTAATTTTAATCCATTAATATATTTAATCTCATTTTTCGTAATCGGAATATTCTCTACTAAAATTAATTTATTTATCCTCTTACTACCATATGCTAAAGCCGAATTAATTATTTTGAAGTATTTTACTCTATTGAATTTTACTATATTATTCTCACAAAACTCATAAACCAATTTTTTTCTTTCACTTGCTTTTTCTTTTAATATCTCCTTGTAGTATTTTACTAATATTTTTAATTCGTACCTATGATATTGAGTTAAAAAACCTTTTTTTAATATTTCCTCTGCATATTTCTTTTCATTATATCTAAATTGAATCATATTTTCACCTCTTGTAATTTGAATTTCTTATTTAGATATTCAATCTCTCCATTTGAATCTGGCATTGGGAATAATATGGGATTATTATTGAGTTTTTTATGTAATTTAACATTTGAAAATAAATATTTACCATAAATATTCCATAAAAAATCTTTATTAAATTTTGGATATTCAACATAAAATATTTCTACTAAATAATTTACTAATTCATAAACATTTGGACATATCTCAATCATTTTCTTTTTAAATCCTTCATATATACCTTTAGTTTGTGCTTCTAAACTGTCATCATATTTATCATCATTAGATTTACTACTTATTCCCATATTCCCAAGGTCTTTAATCTCAGTTCTAAATTCATTGTACTCATTTAAAACTTTATCATAAGTATCTCTATTATTTATTTGGCCTTTTCTTAAATATTGTTTGTAAAAATATAAATCGTTATCTACTTTTAATTTTTCTTTGAGATTAAAATCAATTCCTTCAATGTGTTTACACAACAAATTCATTACACAATCACTATCAATTACAGGCATGTATTGATAATACGCTTTAAGAAGTTTGGTCTCTTCAGGATTTTTTCTTGGTTTATTAATTAAATCATTTAATGATATTCCAAACTTTTGTTTACTTGATATATCATAACCACTAATATGTTTCATATATTTTCTTTTTGTGTCCTTGTAAAGATATTTAAAGAAATAAGGATGTCTATCTAGAAGCATACTGTTATGTGATTCTTTTTTTTCTATCATTTCATCAGTATCTTTTTTATTTTCTTTAGTATCTTCTCTGTATATTGGTTCCCTTTCAACCCAGTTTCTAGGTATCCCCTTAACTTCTTTCCCTATTTTTGCTTTATCAATTTGGGCAGATTGAAGTTTTGTACACATTTTAATTCTATTCATAGTTATTTCATATTCTTTACTATCACTTTTAAACAAAGGCAATAAAGCATATGCACTTGTGCTTTTATTGGTAATTGAACCAATAATAGAACCAAATGCGAACAAATCTGCTGTAAATAAAGCTTCTGAAGTTAATTCTATTGGTTTAGGTTTAGGTGCTTCATATACAACTGGCAACTCATCAGAGTAAATTCCTTTGATAACTGTAATATCCGATGTGGTAGCCAAAATATCCATGTCAAAATCTGAACCTGCCCAGTGCATTGTTTCCATTCCATGCACATTGACTATAATTCCTGAAGTACAATATTTATACCAATCTTCCGTACAATATGTATCTACAAGATTAAGTTTTAAGTGTTCACTCCTAAATGTTAAAGGTGCTCTCATTGAATCAATTATTTCTACACCTTTTCTATTCCAATAGTTAGAATAGTATTCTTTCTTCTGTAACAATCCTGTAATTTCTTTTCCACAAACATGTTGCATTTGTGCAAAAGGATCACTGACGATGACTTGATAGTTTCCATCTAAAATAATGTCGCCCAAACACGCCCTTTTAATTTTCTTTTTAATAAGAGAATATATTTTGTTTTTAATATACTTATCTTTTATTAAATCATGATTAAATATTAAACTCTTTACCCAATAATTCTGTGGACTATTAATAAATTTAACCAATAACTCTTTAGTGATGTTTTCCCCTATTAAAAAAAGAAGTGTATAATAAATATTATCAGTGGTTACTCCATTAATCCAATCTATTGTTTTTTTACAAACTGTTTCTATATCTTTTTTATTCCAATTCAATGTTTGGTTGAACTGATAATTCATCGAAAGAATATCTTTTGTTTCTTTAGGAGTATATATTGATATACCCCATTGAAGATTATTATTGATACAATTTTCTTTATATACTTCAACACTATCAAATGAATCCCAAAGTTTAAATTGACTTTCAGAAACTATAACGTCTATATTCCTTAAGTCTGCCAATATGATATTTCCGTTTTTATCTTTATATATAGTTTTAATATTATAATTTTCGTCATTCTCTTTTTTACAAAAAGTTTGTATAGGAAATGTACAAAGCATTCCTTTCAAAAAGTTCTGACGAACACACCATTGAGCAGGAACATAATCTAATCCTAATTCTTTACTCCATGTCAATGCCATTTCATAACTAACAAGTCCTTGCCCATCAAACAAATTGAATTCTTGATTAATAGTCTTTTTTTCAATTTTATCATCTTCATCATATGGCGTTTCTGTTACAAAATTTACAGTTACTTCTCTAATTTTCTTTGCATCTGGAACTACGCAAAATCTAGGCGTACTTATTACTTTAGTTGCCGATCCTGCAAGTCCCCTATATGCATTAAATTTTGATGGGGCATGTAATTTTCCTTTATTCCTTCCATTGTCCAAAACGTCTTCTAATTTATTAATAATTGATTCATCACATAAAACTACAGTTGACACTCTAGATTGGGAAGCAGAGGAAGACAAACGAAAATATGTCTTCCCATTTAATTTCAGACCATTTTCAAATAAGTAATTATAATGTGCTTTATGCTCCATTACTACAGTTATATATTCTGGAATAAACATCATATTATAAATTAATTTCTTCAACTCAATTATTCTATCTGAATTTTCCTTAGATGATTTTTGTTTCTTTAATTTATCCCTCTCTGAATACCATTCTTCAATCTGTATTAAATCCACTTGTTTGTTTTGAATATCTCTGATGCTTCTCAGAATTTGATTGTCAGCAAGGGCTATTATCTCACCATTTTCCTGTGCTTCTTCAAATGTTAAGTCAAAATTGTATTCGTATTCTTTTAATCGAGAACTTTTAAATTTCATGGTATAGAATTGGCGATTAATCAATATTTACTCCTCCTTAAATTTCTGAAAAATTAATACCCAGTTCTTTAAATTCTTCTCTTACACTATACTTATAATTACGAACTTTATAATAAGGATATAGCATAGAACCACT
>Ga0209727_1000455_pt1 | contig 45473 bp, 69 predicted proteins | sample RifGroC1_FD_183995 | JGI IMG/M metagenome (GOLD analysis project Ga0209727, IMG submission 183995) | Groundwater microbial communities from Rifle, Colorado, USA - Groundwater C1 (SPAdes) (version 2) | ecosystem: Environmental > Aquatic > Deep subsurface > Groundwater | place: Rifle, Colorado... | reverse complement strand
GGTTGGCTATTTAGGTGGATCAGGGACGGGTTTACGGCGAGAGGGGCGAGGCTTGGATGCATTGAGTTTACGGGCAGCAAGGGCGGCATCTGACATGGTTTTCTTTTTGCCCTGACCGAGGAGAGAAGCGGGGTTTATCACCCCGCCGCAATGTGGACATTTGCACTCAACCATTGCAGTAATCGTCCCAGAGGCCATTCAGGATGTCACCTGCGGCCTGGTCGGAGGAGGTCCAGTCGCCATCAACGTAATTGCCAGTCGAGCGGCCAACGGTGGCGGTGTGACCCTGGGTATTCAGCCATGCACAAAATTCATCGGCTTCGGCGTGGTCAACTGCGATTTCGATTTTGTGAGTGTTCGTTTTCATGGTGTAGCCTCCTGAGTTGGTTTGTCCTTCACTGTGATTTAACTATAGCGGAACGTTTCGCTAGTGTTAAGAGGTTTTTTCAATAAAAAATGCAATAGGCAAAAATAAATCTTGAGCGGTACAACACCAGCATGGGCGGCACGACCGCCCCTTTCTATCTACAAAAACCTCATGTCAAGCAAAATCCACCACCTCCATTAACGATATTTCAACCATTTACGCCACAATCACAAAAAAACATTTACGCAAGGGGGCATAACTACTATAATTTGCCGCACCTGCAATATAACCCCGTAGGGGCATATAGAGCAGTGAGCCTGCGAACAAGCGACCAGAGGGCGTAAATGTCACGTAAACCACTCAAATCAGCCGACCCAACAGAAACCGTTGAGCAATACCGGCAACGGATAGTTGAAATGGTGTGTGAGTCGACCAAGGACACCGAGTATGGTATCAGGCGGATATGTGACGCGTTCCGAAAGGATGACCAAACATTCCCACCAGCGAGAACAATCAGGACATGGATAAGTGAGAGCGAAGAGTTAAAAGCACAGTACGCGTGCGCGAAAGAGTACCAGATTGAACACATGGCCGATCAGATATTGGAAATCAGCGATGACAGTTCACTTGATATGGCGTTCAACGAGGATGGCAAGCCGTTTGTAGATCATGAGCATATCCAACGGTCTAAATTGCGTGTTGACTCCCGCAAATGGTTATTGTCGAAGATTAACCCGAAGAAGTACGGCGACAAGATCAGCCAAGAAATCACCGGCAAAGATGGTGCGGCTCTGTCAATCAATATTGTTAAGTTTGGCGAGTGATGCCAATAGTAACCCTCCCTAATAACTGGACCCCCAGAGATTACCAACTCCCCACATGGAAATATTTAGAGTCAGGCGGCAAGCGTGCTGTTGAAGTGTGGCACCGCCGGGCGGGTAAAGACGAGGTTGCTTTACACTGGACCGCTGTTGATGCAATCCAGCACCCCGGCAACTATTGGCACATGATGCCAGAGTATGCACACGGCAGACGTGCTATATGGGATGCAGTCAACCCTCATACCGGCAAGAAGCGTATTGATGAAGCGTTCCCGCCAGAGATCCGCACAAAGACTAGCCAGCAGGAAATGAAGATCGAGCTGGTATCCGGCGCTGTCTGGCACATTGTCGGCTCTGATAACTTTGACGGCTTGGTTGGTTCACCTCCCCGTGGTGTCGTGTTCTCCGAGTGGTCATTAGCCGACCCTAGAGCATGGGCATTCATTGAGCCGATATTAGAGGAGAACGGCGGATGGGCGATATTCCCCTACACCCCGAGGGGCAACAATCACGGCAAGACCATGTATGACCATGCCCGGTCGCATCCTGATTGGTTTGCTGAACTGCTGACTGCCGACAAAACAGGGGTATTCACTCAAGAGCAGCTTGACAACATCAAGGCCGGTTTGATTTCCATTTATGGGGATAACGAAGGACTGGCAGTTTTCAATCAAGAGTACATGTGTTCGTTTGAAGGATGTGTGCCAGGTGCGTACTACTCTAAACAGATGGCAGAGGCCAGACAACAAGGCAGGATAACCCGTGTGCCGCATCAACCAGGCGCGGAGGTCAATACCTATTGGGATTTGGGTGTAGACGACTCTATGACTATCTGGTTTATTCAGCACATAGGGCGGTCCCATGCAGTTATTGATTATTACGAAAATACTGGTTTTGGGCTAGAACATTATGCCAAGGCGTTGCGCGGAGAGTTACCAGGGTCTGAACACCGCAAGGGGTACACCTATGGGAATCATCACATGCCACATGATGCCGAGCAAAGGGAAATGACCAACAGTGAAATAGCCCTCAGCCGCAAGGAAGTGGCGGAGAATTTGGGAATTAAACCGATCATTGTTGTTTCCCGTGTTCGTAACATTGACACGTTGATTCAGGTACACATTCCGGCTTGCCGCAACATACTGCCCCAATGTTGGTTCGATGAAGAGAAATGCTCTAAGGGTATTTCAGCACTAGAGGGATATTGCGCTGAATATGACGAAGTAAAAAAGAAGCTCGGCAACCGGCCATTGCATAACTGGTGTTCGCATGGTTCTGATGCATTCCGTACGTTCGGGGTAGGCTACAAAGATGAAAATGGATGGGATGAAGACGACCACCAAGAAGAACGATCAATCCGCAGCCGCCGTGGAGGCTATTAAATGAAACTAGAAAAATGGATAGGCATGACCAACATGGTCAAAGAGTTTACCGACGACCAACTAAACCTACTCGGTCAACAGGTGGTCGAAGATTGGCAAGCCGACCTGATCACCCGCGAAGATTGGGAGCGCCGTACGCAGGATGGTCTTGACCTTGCAATGCAGATTGAGTCAGCCGGTGACGGTCCATGGCCGAACAGCGCCGATGTGAAATATCCGTTAATCGCCTATGCCGCTATCCAGTTCCATGCTCGTGCATATCCTGAGATTATCCGTGGTAATGATGTGGTCAAAGCTAAGGTGATTGGCCGGGACCAGGACGGTAGTAAGCAGGAGCGTGCCGACCGTATCAGCAAGCACATGAGCTATCAGGTGCTTGAAGAGATGACCGAGTGGGAAGAGGACACTGACCGGCTCCTGATGATGTTGCCCATCATCGGCACGCTGTTTAAGAAAACATACTTCTGCCCCATCCGCCGCCGCAATGTTTCATGCCTCCGCAAGCCGCTTGATATCGTGGTCCACAATGACGCCAAGAGTATAGAAGACGCCAGAAGGGTGACAGACCAGGGGATATGGCTGTACCGCAATGACGTACACGAGCGCAAGGCGGACGGTATCTTTGTTGACGAAGACATCATGTACGAGTTTGACGAAGAGAAGCAAGCCGCCGAGCAATTTCTTGAACAACATCTATGGTATGACCTTGACGACGATGGATACCAGGAGCCGTACATTGTCACCGTTCACCGGGCATCCGCTAAAGTGGTCCGTGTGTATCCTTGCTATGACAAAGAGGCTATCATTGTCACCAAGGACGGCAAACTAGCCCGTATTGAACCCACACAGTATTTTACCAAGTTCTCATTCCTCCCCTCATTCGATGGCACGTTTTACGATATCGGATTCGGTCAACTGTTGGCGCCGCTGAACGAAGCAATCAACACCAACATCAACCAACTCCTTGACGCTGGCACGCTGTCCAACATGCAGGGCGGTTTGATTTCACGGGGTATCAAAATCAAGGGGGGCAAATACCAGTTCCAGCCCGGCGAGTGGAAAATGACAGACGCAAGCCCGCAAGACCTGAGAGATGGTTTTTTTTCTCTCCCGGTCAAGGAACCTTCCGCTGTTCTGTTCACCATGCTTTCATTCCTTGTTGACGCTGGCAAACAATTATCAAGCGTGGCTGATGTCATGTCCGGTGAATCCGCAGGGCCAAACGAGCCAGTGGGGACCATGCTTGCACGTATCGAGCAGGGGATGAAGGTGTTTAGCGGTATCCACAAGCGCATTTACCGATCCCTTAAGTCAGAGTTCAAGAAGCTAGCAAAGCTGAATCGTGATTACATGGATGATGAATACTATTTCCGCGTGCTGGATATCGAGCAGGTAGCAATCCGCGCCGATTACAACGAAAAGGATCTTGATGTTGTGCCAGTTTCCGACCCGAACCAAGGGACGGATATTCAGAGGCTTGCCAAAGCACAGGCATTGATGCAGGTCAAGGGTGCGCCGGGTATTAACGATTGGCAGATTGTTCACAATTACCTCGAAGCAATCAAGATTGACAACATCGAAGAGATCCACCCGAAGGAAGGTAAAGAGCAAGCGGGGCAACAGCCGCCGAACCCGGAGATGATTAAGATTCAAATGGACGCAGAGATCAAAAAACACGAACTTGCATTGAAAGGCGAGAAACAAGCCGCTGAAATCGCCTTACTTGACGCACAGATTGAGAACACCCGCGCTGATACCATGGCAAAAATAGCACAAGCGGAAGCCGCCGAACTCGGCCCGCAGTTGGAATATTACCGGCAATTCGCTGGGCAACTAGGTCAAGAAAATGACATGATGAGACAATCTATGCAAGAAAGGATGACCGATGGAAACATTGACGAGAGCGGAATGGGTGGAATGGAAGAGCCAAGCGACGACGGAGCAGGTTTTCAAGTTCCTGAGGGAGTACCGGCAGAACTGGGAACAGAAATCCCCATTGCACCAGACAGCGGAGCAGACCTTCCGGGCGGCTTCGATCAGGGAGGGGGTATTGTTGGGCCTTGATGCACTTCTTGAGATGGATGTGGAGGAATAAATGGATGTTCAACAGCTATTGCGTGGAATTGAAGCTATTTGTGAACCATCTGGTGAGATATATTGCAGCAATGTGTCTCTAGGAAATGGGAGAACAATAAAGGCTATTGTGATAGATGGCGAGGGAATCAAAAAAGAAGGTGAGAGAATTTCCGCTATCTATAGTTCGCCAGAAATAGCTTGCCAGAAGTTGTTAGATTCATTTAAACGGGTATGGGAATCCAGCGGAAGACCTGACAGCATGTTCTGGCGTCGTAAGCCTGAACTGACGAAGATAAACACTGATGGCTATTGCTACTATGTGGTTACTGTGCGAGTTGCTTTTGTTCCCCAAAGGGAGAAACCAAACCAACCGCAGACCCGAACCGTGATGGATGGGGTTAACGACATGGTCAACATATACCGATTAAATACGACACAGTGGACTGGCCTTTAAATGAAGACTCACAACATTATTGACCAACGTAGATAAAATGTGAGATAGTATCAACCGTGTTATAAATTAACTCACTAGTGTACCACGGATTGGCAATGAAAACAGTGGAAGAAGTCATAAAGCAGTTGAGGGCTTCAAACTTCCATGGAAACGTCACGATCCATTTTGCAAACGGACAACCGAAGAAGATTGAGACAAAGACAACCGAAGATGTAGCGTAAGGCAGTTCACAACCGAATATCGCCTTTATCGTAATAAGAGGGGCAATCATCATAAACGATGGTTGCCCTTTTCTTTTATCCAGCCCAAAGGGGAAAGGAACACAAATGATTGAGCCAAGCGGCCACAGAGTATTGATTCAACCGGAAACGGTGGAAGAGAAAACGGCAGGCGGTATTATTCTCGCCGCCACTACCAAGGAGCGTGACCAGCAAGCAACCATGCGCGGCACTGTAGTTGCCGTTGGTGTGAACGCATGGAAAGCGTTTGACGATGGCACGCCATGGGCGCAGGTGGGTGACAAGGTTATCTTCCGCAAGTATGCCGGTGAGAACGTCAAGGACGGCGAGATTGATTACAGGGTGGTTAATGACGAAGACTGTCTTTGCGTAGTTAAGGAGGGCTAAAGAGCCATGGAAGAAACAACCGGAACAGAGCAGGAACAAGCGCAGGTTGACCCGTTCATTGAAAAAGCATCAGCCGCAGGGTGGCGACCACTGGAGGAATACGATGGCGACCCCGAACAATGGGTAGACGCTAAAGAGTTCGTCAAGCGTGCGCCACTGTATGAACAGATGCGGAAGATAAAAAAGGAAAACAAAGAGTTCAAGACCACGTTGCATGAGGTCAAAGGGTACATCACCAAAGTATCTCAGGCGGCATATAACAAGGCCGTTGCCGACCTTACCGCGCAACGTGACGAAGCTATCGACCAAGGTGACCGGGAGCAGGTACGGGAGATTGACAAGGCAATCAAGGAAGCGGAAGCAATCAAGGTGCCGATTGATAATGTCCACCCTGCTATCACAGCATGGGAACAGGATAACGGCGAATGGTTTTATGCCGACGACAAGATAGTTCGCTTTGGCAAGGCATACGCCAGAAACTACCTTGAAGATAATCCTAACGACATGGCCGGGGCGCTGGAAGCGATGGAAAGCGCAATCAAAATCAAGTTCCCTGAGAAGTTCGAGAAAGCACCGGACAAGCGCAAAGACCCACCAGCCGTTGAAGGTGGCAAGCGCGGCGAGGGGAAAAAGACATACACCATGGCTGATTTAGACGACGAAACCCGAAAGGTAGTACGCGGATTTGTCCGGCAAGGCGTTATGAGTGAAGAAGAATACATCAAGGGACTCGTCGATAGCGGCGTTTTAGGAGGTAAGAAATGAGCAGACACAGCACCAGGCCCATAGAGGGAGCAAGCAGAGCGGAACGTCCCGAACGTATCCCGCTACACAGGCAGAACATCATTCGCGCTGACACCCGGCCCGGATTCGTGCGCCGGTTGGTCAACGACACTGACGACCGCATAGAGCGGTTCAAGATTGCAGGCTGGACACCCGTAGAGGATGAGCAAGTAGGCGACCCACATGCAGGCGACCCATCAAGCGTTGGTTCAATGACTGTGAAGTCAGTCGGAGCAGGGACCAAAGCCGTTTTGATGGAAATACCTGAAAAATACTATCAGGAAGACCAGAAAGAGAAACACGTAAAAGTTGACGCGCTGGAAGCAGCCATGGAGCAAGACATCAAAACTAAACTTGGTGGCTCCGCAATTGGCGAGGGCATCAAGATACAAAGGGATTAAGTTATGGCAAATACAGATCGTCCTAACGGGCTTCGACCCGTAAGAACCCTGAGCGGCGCTTCATGGCGCGGATCAATCAGGACTATAGGCGTCGCAGATGGTGCCGACATTTTTGTCGGTGATCCTATCAACCTGGAATCCGGCCTTGCCGCTCCCGGTGCGACAAATGACACCGGCTTTCTCGGTGTTGCAATCGGATTCGGTAAGTTCGTTGAGGGTGGCGCAGTTGGACCTTTCGACCCGGCCAATGACAACGCAACATTCTACGATGACAGCGCGTCCACACATACCGAGTGGGTATGCTTCTACGTCCCGGCAGATGACATGCTTTTCGAATCTCAGACCGCTACCGCCCTGACTCTCGTTGTTGGTGATACCTGTGACCTTTCGTACACAGCAGGCAGCACACTGACCGGGACTTCCGCTTGTGAACTGACCACCAACAGCAGCGCTGATTTCACCGTGGTTGAAATTCCGAGCCTAATCGACAATGACCCTACTCTGGTATGGGGACGTTACAATGTAATGTTCACCCGCGCAGAGCAGGCATTCCACGCATAAAGGAGTCTTACAATGCCCATAATGACTACAGGCGGGTTTGCTAAACTCCTTACGCCGGGAATTAAGAAGATCTACGGGGACAAGTACAACAAGCACAAAACCGAGTACACCGATATCTTCAACAAGGAAACGTCCACACGGGCGTATGAAGAGTATCAGGGACTTTCCGGTTTCGGTCTGGCACAGCGTAAATCTGAGGGCCAACCGATTGCTATGGACTCCATGAAGCAGGGTTTCACCACACGTTCAACCAACGTGACCTATGCTCTTGGTTTCATCATCACTCGTGAAATGTACGAGGATGACCAGTACGACAAGATTTCCACTCAGCGGTCCCGCGCACTGGCAAACTCCATGCGCCAGACCAAGGAAATCGTGGGCGCGAACCTGATTAACCGCGCCTACACCGCAGGTTACACATTCGGAGATGGAAAGGTGCTGTGTGCTACCGATCATCCGAATGCTGCCGGCGGTACGTTCTCCAACACTCTCGCAGTGGCTTCCGACCTGAACCAGGCCGCACTTGAGCAGATGGCAATCGACATTTCCAACTTCACTGATGACCGTGGGCTGAAAATTGCCGTAATGCCTAAGAAACTGTTGGTGCCGCCCTCCTTGATGTTCGAAGCAGAACGCATCCTGAAATCTTCCCTTGAGTATGATACCGCCAACAACGCTATTAACGCACTCAAGGCCAAAAACATCTTTCCTGAAGGCATCGCAATCAACCACTACCTGACTGACACAGATGCTTTCTTCATCCTGACCGATGCAGAGGGTCTGGTGTATCAGGAGCGTAGGGCTGACGAGTTCGAGCCTACCGCAGAAAATGACTGGGATACAGAGAACGCGAGATACAAAGCATCGTCACGGTACGCCTTTACTGCGTTTGACCCTCGTGCGCTGTACGGTTCTCCCGGAGTTTAACCAATAACATAACATCAACCCTTTGAGGGGGCTTTAGCCCCCTTGCAGTCAACCCTGTGAAGGAGAACAACATGGGCCTCACCAATTTTCCCAACGGCATATCTTCATTCGGCGTCCCTGTAATGGGTGGCGGCGTTCCCGCAACTCCCGGCAATTTTCTTTTTGTCGATTATACCCTTGGCAATGACGGTATCAGCGTAAAGGCTAACAGCGCCCAGCGTCCGTTTAAAACCATTGCCGCAGCATACGCCCAGGCAAGAACCAATAAGGATGATGTGATCGTACTGATGGGCAGTGCTTCACACGTCCTTACTGAGATGCTGACCGTGGCTAAAAACCGAGTCCATTTCGTCGGTATGGATGGTACAAGCCGCATGTATGGGCAGAATGCCAAGATTTCAATGGGTGTGACAACCGCAGCTACCGACCTTGGTGCCCTGTTGAATACGGGGGTGCGCAACAGCTTCCACAACATCAAGTTCACGTCAGCCAACACCGTGGCACAAAGCCTTTACTCAGTGCTTGAAGGCGGCGAATACTCGGTTTACAGCAACTGCGAGTTCTACAAGGAAACCGACCTTGACCAGACTGGTGCCGCTGAACTGGTTATGAATGGCGATTCAGCACAACTCATCAACTGCACTATCGGCTCAAATGCAAACGCAATCGCAGGCGCAATTGTCCGCGCTAACGTTCTGATGACCAAAGAAGTGGCCGGGGCCGGCAAAGTGTCCCGCGACGTACTATTCAAGAATTGCCTCTTTTGGAAGAAAGCTGGTCACGTCAACAACCGATTCGTCTATGGGGCTAATGCAACCGATGTGGAGCGCATGTTGCTGATTGATGACAGCGTGTTTTTTACTACGAAGTTGTCAACCGCTGTACCGGCTCAATGTGTGGCTTTTGCCGCTGAACAGACTGAAGGCTTTGCCCTCATCCGCAACTGTTCTAGCATCAACAATACTAAGCTGTCTACCACTACAGGCGTTTACATTGACGGCGCGGTTCCTACCTATGCCACTTCCGGCATTGCAGTAGCTGCTTAATGTACCGGCCAGGTAATGCGTGGGCTATTTGCGATAGCTGCGGCTACCGTTTTTACCTGTCCGAACTGAAAAAGGATTGGCGGGGATTCATGGTCTGTAAAAAGGACTATGAACCCCGTCATCCCCAGGACAGCGTTAAATCATCCAATGACAAGATAGTAATCGACAATGCCCGCCCGCAAGTAACCGACATTTTCCTTGAACCCGGCGATGTGACACCGGAGGATTTATGACCGTTTCAGGTGTTCACACATTCACGCTTAACCGTGACGAGATTATAAGGGAAGCCGTTGACCTCACCAGCATGCTTGATATTGAGTCAGCCATTCCTGCCGCGCTGTTAGAATCTTTTTGCCGGTCCTTGAACCTGTACGCTAAATCGTGGCAAGCCAAAGGGTTATTCATCCACACGTATCAAGACGCTATTTTGCCGCTCGTCGTCGGGCAAGAGTCGTATTTACTTGGCCCTGATGGAGATGCGTTTGAATCCGATGGTGTGACAAAGATCATCCGCCCTATCAAGATTGCTGATGTGCGCCTTGACTTTAATGACACACAAACCCCCATCAACAAAGTATCCATCAGCGAATACAACGAACTGACCACCAAGGACACGGCAGGTCAACCGATACAGTACGCTTACGACCCTCAACTTGATAATTCTCGGCTGTATGTGTGGCCGGTTGCCGATGACGCAACACAGCAATTGCTTTTCAAATATCAGAAGCCTGTTGATGATTTCACCACAGCAGAAGATACCGCAACCATGCCGGTTGATTGGTTACAATGTTTCACTATCGGACTTGCTTACACTATTGCGCCGAAACTGAGAGTACCGCTTGACGAGCAGGTCGCGCTTAAATCGAGATATGAGCAGGCGCTGTCTGATCTGGATGACTTTGAAGAAGTGTCGATCTACTTCCAGCCGGGGGGGCGGTAATGAGAATACCCAAACGGTTTAAATTGATGGGGCAGACCATAGAAGTCACATGGGATACCGTGCATTTTGCGGAAAAGACCGATGTTTGTGGCTTCGCTTCATATCGCACCAATGAAATACAGATGAACCCGAACATGCCATACAAGAGCGACAGCCAACGGGAACAAACATTCCTCCACGAACTCATGCACTTTGTGGTGTACCACTCGCAGACAGCCAAGGCGAAAGACTGTGATTATCTGCATCAAGACGAGCCTTTCATCGACTTGACCGCCCATTTACTGCATCAGGCACTGACCACGATGGAGTACGAATAGATGCCACTTAAACCCCTTCCCATAGGTGCCGGTATCAACTTGGATGTTGACGACTCCACGCTCCACGATGGTTCGTCTGTTGCCTATTACAACTGCTACATGGACCGTGGGCAGGCCATCCGCACCATACCGGGATTGACGCTCAACGCTGATATCGGTGTCGGCCCTGGCGTTGAGGTGTTCTGCGAGTTCATCCGTGGGCATAACGTGCTGATGATAGTCGCCGCTGGCCGTGTATGGGCTAAAACGTCGGCACTCGGACCTGTCACCGAACTGACCGGGGCAGTATTGGAAAGTGGCTACCCCCCCGTGTTCACCGATGACGGCACAGATATCTTCTTTGCCGCAAACGGTCCTATCAACAAATACGGCGCGACGATCACACAGCTTGCCGGTAACGCTCCTGACAAGGTGACAGGCCTTGCCTACATCGGCGGATATCTGCAAGCCATTGGTGATGATTCAACTGGAGTGGTTGACGGGGACACGTTCTACAGCGACGACAAAGTGAATGGGTACGCATTGTGGGAAGTGTACAACAACGAGAGCAATCCTGATGGAGTGCAGGCGCTGGTTGTGGCTTACGAGCAGGTTTACAACATCGGAGAGAGGACGCTGGAAGTCACCTATGTTGACGGTACTGTTCCATTCTCCGTGAACAAAAACGCCGCTCAACACTTCGGCACTCCTTCCCCTCACTCGGTGGCGTTTGATGGGGAGAGTATTTATTACATCTCCCAAGTAACCGAAAGCCGCAAGGTTGTGAAACTGACCGGAGGGGGCGCTCCTGAAATCATCTCATTTCCCATTGACCTACCTATCGAGCAGTTTGAGCGCGTGGACGATGCGAGGGGCTTCATTGTCGCATTCAAGGGTCAGAACTTCTATGTGTTGGACTTCCCCACTGCTAACACGATCATCGACGAGCAGTATTACCCCTCCGTGACCTTTGCCTATCACATCCAAACTAAGATGTGGCTGATATTCGCTAAGTGGGATGGTGATTCAGGACAGTGGCAATCATACCGGGGATGCTCGTTTACCTACGCCGAGCCATGGGGGCTACAGTTCATCGGCGGGCGTGACGGGAAACTTTACACTCTCGGCACTGATGCCGTTATTGATTATGACGCAGAGCCGGTATTTACCCACCGATGGCGAGATAACGGCAAGAAAATATGGAGCAACCCCCGAACCATATCCCTTGGCAAGGTTGGTGATTATCGTCGCCCCTCAGATTCGGTCCAGTGCGGTTCTTACGTGTACCGGCAACATGAGATAGGCTTTTCCGACTTAAGCGACGCAGGGGCGATATTTCGCGCTCTGGTGAAGAGTGGACATATAAACCACCAAGTAGACGTTACCAAGGTGGCTAATTTCTACAGGTACAACGTAAAGCGCGGTACGGGCGAGTTTGTCATTAATACGATCAGCGAAGATGTCACTTATTTGAGGCGATAGATGGCCGGTGAAAACCCACAAACCACACTCCCCCCCGTTCCGCGTGAGCCGATCATAAACGCACGTGGGGGGATGTCTCAGCAATGGGAGCGGTGGATACAGCAACTGCAAAGGGTGCTGTCATTCGCTGGGGGCGTGGCGTGGGGGATCATCAATAAAGCCGGTTCGAAGTTAAGCGACATTGAGACACGCACCCATGCCATGTTGACCGACGTACTCGGCTGGACTACCGGAACCGACACAGCGCAGGTAAAGCACATATCCAACGCCGATGGCAAGGTGTGGCAGGACCATGTCGAAGTGATAGACGGCAACCCGCACGGAACCGACCACGACATGCTCGAAGCGATAGGGGTGCTTGACCCATCGGACACGGACGTTGTTAAGGACAAGCACCTGTCAAATGGGCAGGCCAAGGTGTGGCAAGACCACACGGCAGATGTAACCATCCATCACACGCTTGAGGATATTCAGGACAATATTGCAAGCATGTTGACTGCAGGCAACGCTGTGACGCTGACTTACGACGATGTAGCCAACACATTGACTGTATCAGTGGCACAGACAGCGGCACACGCCAACAGCACCGCCATTGATGTACCCGGCATTGTGACAGATTTCAACGCGCTTTTAGCCAAACTGAGAACATCGGGGATATTGGCGACATGACCGTACTCAAGCAGACCATATCACTTTGCCCGCGCTGTCTTTGCGACATTCCAGCGACCATCTACGAGATTGACGGCATGGCGGTTATGCGGAAGGTATGCCCTGAACATGGGTTATTTCACGGGATAGTCGAAAGAGATGCGTCATTTTACGGGATGGTGCAGCGAAATAACGCGAAATACTTTTACCCGGGCTTAATCATTGACGTGACCTACCGCTGCAACCTCCGCTGCAAGTGGTGTTTTCAGCACCTGGACAATTATGACGTGCCGGTCGAGCGGATAATGACTCTTGCCAGCCAAATGCCGCAGGGTGACTTGATTATCCTATCCGGTGGTGAGCCGACACTGAGAGAGGATCTCCCCGCCATTGTTCAAGCGCTGAAAGAGATGGGGTATCGCGTTTCCGTTATCACCAACGGATACAAAATTGATTGGAATTTACCGTGTGAGTGGACGCTATCACATCACCCCGAATCGGAAGAGTTGTTCAATCAGCGGGTGGAAGAGGCCAAAGACAACGGGCATAGGTTTGCTTCGATCATCTACACCGACAACAGCCTTGATGGGTATTACCAGCATATCCAAGATGCGGCCGTAATCGGCAAAGACCTTTGCGACGTGTTCAGGATGCACATGGCCGCGCCGGTAGGTGGCAACATTGAAGACCAGACAGCGGGAATCTTCGTTTCTGATATGTACAAGCTCCTTGTCGAGAAAGGTCACTGCATGGGGCGCATGTTCTCCCCTAAGACCATATTCTGCCCGGTGGAGATGGACTATATCAACCTCATGCTGATTTCATGGAACACCGCACAGAACGTTGACATCATGGAGAACTTTTGCGCTCCCTGGTATCACGGCAAAGGGAACAAGATCGACAACCTTGTAACGAGGATCATCCGTGATAATTGACACCCCCACCATGAAAGACCTTGCCGGTCTGATGATCGAATCAAAGCCGATGTTTGATGAAATGGGCTTTGAGGAAACCGGCAATTCATGGGAGTACGATGCAATGGTGGAGTGGTGGACCTCAGTATTGACACAGCCGAACCATGACATTGTTGTAGCACGTGAAGGAAGCCGCATCGTGGGCGTGTCAGTGGTTTATTACCCCGCTAAAGGGTTATGGCATAGGGTGAACACACAAGCCCTGGAAATGGCACATCACGCCGCACCGGACCTGCCAACGTTTCAGAGGTGCAAGATAATGATAAAGATGCTTGACGCGATAGTGGAGAAAATCAGAGAGAGGGGGCCGCTGTATTTCAAGATTAGTTATGTTCCCAAACCAGAGTTCAAAACATGGGGCGACTATTTGAGAAAACGCGGATTCATGGAGTCAGGGATTCAATTGGCTCAAAGGATAGGGTGATAGTATGTGCGCAGATTTTAACCAGGCCGTAGGCTTAACAGATGATCCAGTTGACGCGATTAAGGACGGCAGCAAGAAGCAGAAGCAAGCTTCCGATGCCGATCTGCAACTACGGCGGGAACAGTTAGAATATCAGAAGTCACTATCCGACCCGTTCTTTAAAGCGTCCCTTCCGTCATATTACAGCCTTGTGGATGCTATCACGGGCAAACGCCAGAGTTACGCCGACCCGAACTATACTAAGCTATCCGCCGACGACCTGAGAAAAGCCAATTACGACGATATAGTGTTGAGAAAGACCTCCGGCGACCCGGAGGCGATGCAGATTAAATACAAGGACATTGACACCTACCTTGGCCGGTATCGTGACAAGCAGAAATACAACGAAGCTGGCACGTATTACCGGGACGCACAAGGGAACATCACCGACCAAGCGCCGCCGATGATGCAGAGTGAAGCATTCAACCCCACCGAGACAGACGCCTACAAATGGCAGCAGTCGCAGATGGAGAAGAACACCGGGCGCACGCTTCGCAGCCTTGGCCGCGCTAATTCCACCTACGGAATGAACGTGATGGCGGATTCAAACAAGAACCTGGCCGCGAGTGAGTACGATAAACAACTCTCGAGACTTGCCGACCTGACCAACATCGCACGTGGTGGATCTTCTTCACTCGCTTCCGCTTCCGCTGGATTCTCAACCGGAGCCGGTAATAACCTCACAAATCAGGGCAACAACGCCGCCAACGCATCCCTTGGTATCGGTATGGCGAATCAGAACAAGATGTACAACAGCCAGCAGTCAATGAACAGCCTGGCTAACTTGGGGCTGAAAATTTACGACATAAACAAGAACAGCGGTGGAGATACCAGCGGATGGGGTAGCTACAACGGCACTGTTGACAATTACGATGCAAACACAACCTATGCCGGTGACTCTGCCGGACCGTGGGCAGGGTAAGGGGGCATTATGGCTGAACCAAATTACATGGCTTATGCCCAATACATGGGCGCACGTAACCCGATGGCCGAGGGTATGGACCAGATCAGCGGCACGCTCTCCGATATCCAAAAACGCGGAGTCGAGCGGGAAGACCGGACGCGGCGGAACTCGCTGGCGGATTTGCAGATGCGACGTGGTGAGATGGAGATGCAGGGCGCAGAAGCGCAGTTACAGGACCAGCAGGCGCAACAGGGGGCGAGACAGTCGCTTTACGGTGTCAATAACCCACAAGACGCTTACCTGGCTGAAATGAAAGCCACGCAGGAAGCCGCCAAGAAGAAGCAACGGGCTGAAATGTCTGCCAAGCATCTTGATAGCATCAAGACGTATAAATCCCTGGGGATGCGTCCTGAATTTCTGACCGAGTACACCAAAGCGGAAATGATGAAAGACCCGGAGCTTGCACCGATGGCTCAATATGTATCCTTTGCCGATGATACCAAAATGGAGATTACCAAACCATTCAAGGACGGTGAGTTGCGTAATCCGATGAACCCGCAAGAGTTCTTGCCGGCCGGCACGTACAAAGTAATAGGGACGGCAACGGGCAACCCAGAACAGCCGTACCAGTTCAACAAGATTGAGCCGGTGGAGCAGAAAGCAGAATACAAGTTCCGCGAATACAACACCGGAAACACCACTGTGGCCGAAGAGTCACAGGACGGCGGTAGAACTTGGAAGAAGGTAAGTAGCGCACCGAGGTACAAGCCTGCTTCTGGTGGCAATGGTGACATGGGCGATGACGTAGAAGCATGGGGTAGAGCGATACAGGAAGGCCGCGCTAATCTCCAAGATGTGCCAAATAGAGGCACAGTCAGAAGCAGCGTTATCAAGTGGGTAGAAAAGAACGGTGGGGCTGATTACGCCGGTTCACGCGCTGAAAACTCTGCTTACTCTTCATCGCTGACACAACAGCAAAAACAGCTAGGTTCGATGGGCTCTTTTGTTAAAAACCTCAACGCACAAATTGACCGTGTGGGGCAAATTGGAGCAGAACTTTACACCGCCGACGCAAGGTTGATGAACGTACCTATCCGCAAATTCCGACAGATGATAGCGGGTTCTCCGCAACAGTCCATATACGACATGTACATCACGGAAATCGAAAACGAGATCGGCAAACTTTCAACTGGATCGACTGCCAGCGTCGCAGAACTTTCAGTGGGCGCTCAAGAGAAATGGGCCAAGATTCACGACAAAAACCTGTCCGTCAATGACATGTTGAAAATCCTTAAAGAGACTAAACATGCCGGGGATATGCGGATTAAATCAGTGAAGGAGCAGATAGAAGATACCCGCAATGACCGCAAGGGCAGAATAGGCAATAAAGGCGGCAATCCTGCACCTCCCAAAGGCAAACAAGACCCACTCGGAATACTCTAGGGGATATCATGGGCGAACTTGCATCTAAAATAAGGGCGAAGTATCCCGGCGCTTACGATTCATTACCCGATGGGGAATTGGAATCAAAGATCATTGCCAAGTACCCGGGAGTGTATGACCATTTGGCAGGTGGGACTGACAAACCCGCCGCACCGCAACAAACGCCACAGGAGTACACAAAACAACTCGTCAATGATCCCAAATACCGCGCTGGCATGGCGCAATTCATCCGCTCACAGGGCAAGCGGGACTTGAAGCAGGAAGCTGTCAGACGCTTGCCTCTCGCGGGGCGTGTCGCTGATGCCGCCTTGGGTAAGTATGCCGACCCGGTGTATGCCGAGCGTACCGTGGATGAAACATTGGGGCCACAGGTAAGCCCAACCACGGGCGGGGCGATGCTGTCCGGTATCAACCGCGTTATCAATAATCCCGACAAGTCACTTACTAACCTAGCCTACGCCATGCCGGAACTGGCAAAAGGGGCGTACAGTGCCGCTACGAGTCCAGAACAGGGGAGCGTGGGGCGCTTTGTGGGGGAGAACGTCAAGGGGATGCTGGCACCCACGGGGCTTGTTGACCTGGCAAAAGGGAATATGGATATGCCCGCCGCCCGTGAAGCGTGGGAAAACGATGCGCTCGGCTCGGGGCTAATGGCGTTCGGGGGTATGGCAGCTAAAAAGTCTCTGCGCGACCTTGCATCAGCAGGAGTGGAGAAAGTCGGGCTTACCCCTGAGAAGCTTTACGCCAGTTCAATCAAGCAGAGTACCGTCATACCGATGGCACAGAGAGCCGCCAACGTCAAGGCAGGTCTTGAAGGCGGATATGTTCCCAACAAGAAGGGACTCGGCAGACTGTACGACAACATCAACGACCTTAACAGCCAGATCGGGCAGAAGATAAAAGAATCCACGCAAGGCGGCAAGATGATTAACGTGGAGGATATCGTTAGCCGTTTGGATGATGTGAAACAGCGGGCGATTGACTCCTTTGGTGACAACAACAACGTACTTGCCAAGATCGACGACTTTGCCGCTTCATTACGCGACCACCCCTCAGTGGTAAACGGGCAGATACCGGTAGACGTTGCACAGACCATGAAGGTCAACACATATAAGCAACTTAAAAATGCATACGGTGAACTGAAAGGGTTTGAGGTCGAAGCAAAGAAAGCCATGGCCAGAGGCGCCAAGGAAGAGATTGTCAACCAGATACCAGAACTTGCCGAACTGAACGCGAAAGACTCCACCCTTATCAATCTGGAAAAGGTGTTGTTTAAGGCCGTAAACCGCATAGAGAACCGGGACATGGTAGGCATAGGTGTACCAATAAAAATGGCGACAGGGGCGATGGGTGGGCCAAAAGGGGCCATTGTGGGCGCACTGGTAGGGCTTATTGATACTCCCGCCATTAAAGCCAATCTTGCCATTGCTATGCACAAGGCGAGAGGTCGAGCAGTTCCGAAGGCTGAACTTAACAACAGGCTCGGAGCAATAAAAGCGACTTTACAGTCCAAACTTGATGAATTGAGGAAGGCGGGGGCAGTGCCGAAGCTACAAGAAGAGTACGGGGCGATCAAGGGTGATGCATCAAATCTCCCGGCAGTAAGGCCCGCTATAGAGGGTGAATATATCCCCCCTGTCCGTACTCAGGATTTCAGACCGCAACGCCAGCCGGCAACAGTGGATATGGAGCGTCCGGTTGCCGGTCTTCTTCCGAACCGTCAGAAACAATTGCCGTCGTCACGGACATTTATAGCAGGGGAACGGGGCGGGGTGTATGACCCAAGCGCCATGAAACAATCGGGGATGACGCCGAGAGAAATAGCCGCAGCAAGGAGAAGGATCAAGGGTAGGAAAGGTCAGTAAACCCGCAGCCATAGGTAAGCAGGCACAAGAATATACCCAAGATGAGCAACATCAATAATTGTTCCATTATTCCTTTTGACCACATTTACAAAGAGTACCACCGCATCACATCACGCACAAGAAAGGAACGAGGCCATGATGAGCAGAAAAGGGATTATGAAGCCGATGAGCAGCGCAAAACCAAAGCCGCCTGTCAAAAAGGGCGGGAAGAAGTCCTGCTGATGCCCGCGCCCGCAATGGAGATGATAGTACAACCGGACATTATCACAGCCGCTATCAAGTTACTTGCGGGCGCAGTAATCACGCTCGGTGGCATGTTGGTGGCCGGTGGTCGATGGGTGGCCATGTATCTTGCCAAGCAGATGAACCAGCGCATGGACGGTATGGAGGGCAAACTAGGCAGGCTGGCTGACGGGATGGAGAGTTTAGCACTTACCACGTCAAACCAGATAACTAAAATTGAGACACGGTGTGATGAACGCCATGCTAACCACAGACGCAATGATGATGATAGGGGGCAACATGTTTAACCGACTGATACTTTTACTCGTACTGTTTACACTGACCGCGTGCGGCGACGCTACCGCAGCCAGCAAGGGTCAAGTATTTGACGCGCTGTTAGTGTCCCAACGTGCCGGGGGCGTTACCCTTGCCGGTGGGAAGGCATATTTCTATGTGCCGGGGACCACGACCTACAAGGCGATTTACGCGGACCGGAATAAGACCACTCCCGCCGCCAATCCCTATACGTTATCCGCAGACGGTACGGCGATGGTTTACGGGGATGGTTTATACGACGTGAAGATCACTAATTCTGCAGGGGTTCAGAAATTCCTATGGGAGGATGTGCAGCTACGGGACGCGCTCTCAACTTTTATCGAGGTATCTACCTACGCGGAACTGTTAGCATCTGTAACGTCAGCAGACGCGGCAGGCGGGACAGTGCGAGTCACAGCCCCTATTGTCGTTACCAGCGCAATATCATGGCCGTCTGACAGGGCGATAGAGTTTTCCCCTGGTGGATATGTCACCTTCACGGGATCAGGTGCATTGACCGGCCTGAAGGAGGCGCGGCCTGAGTGGTTCGCGGTCAACACAACTCCCGGAACGACAGATATGTCTGGAGCCTGGACGAAGGCTATCGCCGCTGTTTCTGGAAGCAGTGCCCACGTCGGGACAGTGTTGGCGCAAGGCCGATACGGGATTGCGTCATCTATCGACGGATCAGGCAAGAATAATTATACCATTCGAGGCGTTCCTGCCGGCACCCCCTACGGTGGCGGTGAGGCGGCGAGCGCCTACGCCGGGACCGTGATCGTTCCCGCTGCGGGATGGGCCGCCGATACGCCTGTAATCAATATGCGGCAGTCGAAAAACTCGCATGTTTACGATGTCGGTATATTGATGGCAAACGGCGGGAACGGATACGGTATTGCCCTGGGTAACACATCAGGGACCGACACCTACCCCAACCACAATATAGAGCGTGTTGCGGTTTTCGGGGGCCAGAGGGGCATCAGTGCGAGGTATGCGGGGCTCATAAAAGCGACCGGCAATAATATTTCAAATGCCTCGGAGCAGGGCGTTTACTCCGAGGTTTCAGGGGATTCTGACTATGACGGAAACTACATACAAAATACCAATGTAAGTTACATCGGGGACACCCTATCGACGGGCGCTGCCATGTATTTTGTGGACGGTGGCGGCGGCGTAAGCATCAGGGGCGGGAAAATTGAGTACAACGCCAAAGGGATTGTTTTTGCAAAAAACTCAAGTCGGACACGGGTGACAGGGGTGGAGTTCGACGCTAATAGATTTTTCCATATCGCGTCCATGTCCACAGGCACAGGCACGATCGACTTCAACAATACCATTGTCGGCAACTCGTTTAGTGGAGGCGGTACCGTTGAGGATAGTAGCGGAATCGGCAAAGCGTCCATTGTCGTGGGTCATTACGGCACAGTGTCTTCGATAATGTCCCGAGGCACAGTAACGGGGAACAGTTTTACTCAAAATTCAGACGGGCTCATAAATCCAGAGGATGGCACGGGGGTTAACCCTGGACCCACTACGGCGGCGATTAAGCTACTCAAAGGGGGCGCTGTAACGGGCAGCATGTACTGGCAAGTTTCAGGAAACATGATGGCTGTGTCCTCCCTGCTATACAACATATACGCTGATGGCCCTTCAATCTACGTGAAGAGTGGTGACTTTAGCAATCTAGCAAACTACAGCGCAAATGGTGCCTCAATCCGAAACTACCAGTTAGAGCCTGTGTGGAGCAACTTCGCCTTTGATGCAGCAAATTTTAGTGCTAGCACTGGTAATCACTGGACGGTGGCATCGGGAGACCAGAAACATATCCGTTACACGGTTTCGGGGAAAGTTATGACGCTGACCTTCTCCATATTTACTACAACCGTTTCCAATGCCCCCACGTATCTAACTCTCAAAGTGCCAGGGGGCTATACGGTTGAGTCCCAAGCTGACAGCTTTTATAGCCATGTATTCATTCGGAATGGCGGGGCTACCCAATCGGGAGTGGCTTTTGCAACCCAAGCCGGTACTACGATACGGTTTTACAAAGACCCTTCCTTTACCACTGCATATACTAATGAAACCGATCTGACCGGGGTTTTTGGGACGATTACATTTCCTATCCAGTAAAGAGTGGTGAGGGTGAGCATGATCAAAATCGACCAATTCATAAAATTATTCCCAAACGCCAAAACCCCCGCTGCATGGGTGGAGGCGCTTAATAAAAAACTCGAAAGGGCGGGGATTTAATCATGACGACTCCACTAAAGAAATGTCCGGTGTATGGCTACGTGCTAATCACGTTTGCGTGTAATGAATGCCCACAGAAGGATTATGCAGAGAGGAATAAATGATATACGCAATAATCGCCATTCTTTTAATGTCAAATATCTGCCATGCCGCCGATATTAAGCCAGCACTTATAAACACATTTGGACACGAGGGCGGTTTTCAAAGAGATCCCAACGATTCAGGCAACTATGCAAATGGAGTTCTGAAAGGGACAAAATACGGCATTGCCGCTGCGTCGTATCCGAAAGAAGACATCCGAAATCTGACACTGGAAAGAGCGTCTGTAATATACAGCCGTGACTTTTGGGGGGCTTCTCGGTGTGGAGAATGGAAGAGCCAGATTATCGCCAATGACTATTTTGACGCCGCTGTCAATTTGGGGCAGGGAACCGCTGCCAGGATACTCCAACGGGCTATTAATTACGCTGGCTACCCCGCAAAGCGAATCGCTGTTGATGGGAATATCGGCAAAGCTACAGTTGCTCGACTGAACAGTGTCAATCAGGAACTTTTGTATGTCCACATGATAGGGCTTATCCACAACCGATACGTGCAAATAGTAGACGCAAACTCCAACAAAGAAAGATATTTGAGCGTATGGGCACGAAGGGTAAAAGGAAATGTCCAGCGGTCTGTAATTGCATACGAAAGTAAAACCAGAAGATAGGGGATGATATGACCTGCAAAGATTGCCGATTCTGGAACCAGACTAACAGGGGATGCGCTTTGACATGGGCTATCCGTGATTCATGGGGTACCTGCGAAACGTGGACGGCTAAAAATGGCCGGTAACTCATTCATATTGAAATGCCGGATATGCGGAGAAAAGGCGCTCCACCAGAAAGCGGCGAAGGTGGGCGGGCTGATTATCTGGCAGGCGGTGTGTCGAAAGCACAGGGAGGAAGCGTGAACGGGAAAGTAAAGTACATCGAGGTCAATTACAAATATCGGCTTGCGGAAGCTTATGTTATCCAGACCGCAATTCGCCCCATGAAGCACATTGCCACTGATTACGCAATACTCAGCACAGATGGAGTTTTGATAATCGACAAGGGCTTTTCGTGGGATGGTGCCAGCGGTCCAGCAGTGGATACAAAAAGCATGATTCGGCCGAGCTTATTGCACGATTGCCTTTATCGTTTGATGAAGGATGGTTTACTATCCCTGAAATGGAGAAAAGCCGCAGACAAGGAATTTAGGCGGATTTACATTGAGGACGCGCAAGGGTGGAAAAAGTGCGTTGCACCGATCCGCGCATGGTGGCTATTCCGTGGAGTGCGGGATTTTGGCCGAAGCTCGGCAGTCCGTAGCAAGCCAGTAATTTTGGAGGCTCCATGAAAATATACTTAATCGCAATATTTACCATTTGCGCCGGTTGTAGTACAGTGAATTGCAACTTTCACGGCGATTACAACAAAGTTCAGATTGAGCAGCCGAAAACAGTGCAGACTAATCCATCGGTGCAGGCTGATGGTAATACAGTTCCTTTGAGGTGATTATGAAAAAACTAATACTGATTCTAATACTACTCCCCACACTGGCATTTGCCGACACAAGCACGTTTACGTTCTCTATTGCGTCAAGTGCTACAACGGCTACACCTAACCTCCGTATTGCCAAAATGAAACCGGTGATGGCGCAGTTTCCGCAATCGGCGCAGGCGTTTGTGTGGGATGAAACGTCAAACCACTACCTGACTAAAAGTACCGCTATTTCATACAATAGCGTGCTGACAAAGGTTATCAAGGTACAGGCCGACCAAGACACGAAAGTCTATCTCGGCAGCGACTTGACCAATTACATTCTTATCAAAGCGGATATTGATGAACTGATAGTGTTGCGATAGGGGGCGGCATGAGGAAAATACTCTTATTTTTAACGCTACTCTGCCTTTTGCCTATGCAGGTATGGGCGGCAGCAATCACATCAGCACAATCCGGCAACTGGTCGGCAACAACGACATGGACAGGCGGGGTCAAACCCGGAGCAGGTGATACCGCTGTAATCGCCACGGGGCATACTGTTGTTGTGGATGAAAATACCACTGTTGGCAGCAATGCCGCCGTTGTCGGCCATGCTGTTACGATCCAGGCCACTAATTCGACTACATATGGAGTGTTGACTGTCGCCACTGGTGTGACCCTCACGTTGCGGGGTTTTGATTTAACTAACAACACCTGCATACGTGTAAACCAATATGCCAAGTTTACCCCTGCGGCTGGGAGTTCAATCCTGTTGGATCTTGCCGCCGATAACGGTAGTACAGTATCAAATAACGGCCACATCATCGCTGATGGTGTGACGATCAGCATACCGGCTGCAAAGGTCAAGTGGGATAACGCGGTGACCAGTCAGTCGGCTAACGGGTCAACTATAGTTTATGACACAGCCACGCCAACAATTTGCATCATGAAAATAAAATTCGGCACTAATTTAGACCCTGGCCCTATCTCAAACGCCGCAAACAACGGTATCGGCAGTTTTGGAGATACCAGTTTTGTTGTGAATTCATCGAATGTTCTCACCAATCACGTAGCTAGCTATGCCGCCATTGCCAACTATGGTGACTACTATGTTGACCACGCAAAGGGGATTATTTATTACAGGGTAAATAAAAGTGTTTTCACTACACATACAACCACCTACAGCTACAAATATGCCAACTGGTTTAGCGCTAGCATCTCCAGCTCTGCAAATACTGTGGGTTCATCTGTATCTATAAAAAATTGCACTATCCGATATATGGGGAGTCAAACGTCACAGTCAACGATGGCGAGTGGTACGGGCATTTACGCTAAATACAAATACTCACCTGGACTGGACTCGGATCGTAGGGTGGAAATAACGGGAAACACATTTGAATACTGTACCCGTCCCGTCACGTTAGATACCTGTACTGGGAATTCGGCTAATGTGGTTCCAGTAACGGGTAACACGTTCCGGCATTGTCGGTTTAGCACGTCAAACTACGGTAGCCTGATCCATGTGCAAACATCACCGTTTGTCAGTTTTTCAAATAACACACTAGATTCTTACTCTCGGTTATTTGCCGATACGGGAGGTACGCAATCCGACACAATTTATGTGCGCTATAACACCGGATTTATCGAGTTTGATAATTTCATCCCTCTGAGAACCCACCCAGCGTATTTCGAATACAACACACTATCCGGGTACACCGCATCGTATGATTCTGGCGGATTCATGAACGAGGGAATTGTTACTGGTGCCGCATACTACCGCTATAATAATATGTCCTACGGAAACAGGGTTGTCAGAATCGGTAATTACATGGTCGTGACAGATAATGTATTTAGCAAAATCTGGCACCATGGCGCGGTTCATCGTTCCATCAACGGGTATTTAACCGGATACCAATTTGCTAGAAATATTATATCAGACAGTGATGCGGCAGATATGGGGGGTGGCTGGACTCTCGGATACAATGGCGCTCATTGGATCGACAACGTAGAAATAGCAAACAATACGTTTGATTCCAGTGTCAGAACGATCAATTTTAACGATGGCGAAACCACTGTTGTCCTCGGCACTCGACTCAAAATCTATAACAACAACTGCACCAATTCCAAACAGGGGATTTATCGCCCCGCTGATAATGCAACGAATGTAACTAGCATGGCCCTGGCAAGGCTGGATTTTAACAACGACTACGGCAACACAACGACACCAACGAATGTTAAACAGGCAACATTTGTTAAATCTGGAGCCGAATACAACACCAACAGCCGCAGCTGCGCAGGAGTTTACCTTTTCGACCCATCGTACCCTCTCCCCATGTCGGTGGGTAAAAGTCTGGAACTGGTTGTCTCTGGGACACCGGGAACAGATGCCGCGTATAATCTTTCCTGGGAAGGCGGTTCAGCACAAAATCTAGTCATACACCAGGGAACAGCAACAGGGGGTGTTGCATCCGTAATCAATGGTAGTACCGGCGCAATCACCACCTATGGAACGCTTGTAAAATCCGGTGCTGGATGGACAGCTAATCAGTTGATGTCTCAGACGGTTAAAATAGTGAGCGGTACAGGTGCAGGCCAATATGCAATGGTGAAAGCAAACACAACTGACACACTGACCATAATTCCAATGGTCACAACGGGTGTGTGGGTGGCACCTGATGCAACATCAGTATTTATTATATTTGATTCCGAGGTATCGTTAGCGGACGGCGCTAATAGTATCAAAGCTGGTGTGTTTGTACCCGAATTGCCCACAACAGCGGCAACCTACACGGATGCAGATATCAGCATCACTTCAAACGCACTCGCCGTTGATCCCCAATACAACACATCGTTTGCCCCGCAAAACGCCGCGCTGGATACGTCTGGCTTCGGCGGCACGTATATTGGGGCGCTGGATTATGTGGCCCCGGCCACCCCATCGGTGGTGACCCGCCGCCCGTTTTCAATGGGATTCACCTTTACATACTAACCTTAAATAATTCCCCTTGCAATCGCCCGGTATGCGCCTCTCCTTCGCTGCCGGGCTTCTTTTTGCCGTAGTCAATGGTAGTCACGAAATTGCTCTCAAACGTAGTATTCATGGGCATGGCAATTTCAAGGCAGTAAATGAACACGTTTCATTTTCCTATCTATTTTCAGCTACTTAACCCACATTAAAAATTGACTCACTGGACAACTTTTCTCATCTTGCCGGACTTGTTGGCGAAGTCGACGAGCATATTTAATCCGCGCTCATGGGCTTCCTGGGAGTGTTCGATATAGCGGAGGGTGGTCTGTACTTTCTTATGCCTCAACAGTCGCTGAACTAAATGTATATCGCCGGTCATCTTGTACAGGTGATTCGCAGCGCATCTCCTGAATGTGTGCGACGAGATCCGCAGGCCGATGTGTTCCCCCGCCTGTTTCCATATCTTCCACAGGTACGTGTACGGCTGGCCTTTGGTTCTCCCCTCGAACACCGGGCCGCTTTCCTTTTGGTTCTCTTTCAGCCATGGGAGGACAGGCGCGGGGATCGGTAACACGTCCTCGATATCAGTTTCTGCCAGCTTATACACTCCATCCTTGATAGACACGTTTTCCCATCTGACATTTCTGATTTCATTCCACCGCAGGGCGGAAAATAGCATCATGTAAAACATAACGCGATGTACCGGCTTGTCCATTGATTCGATGGCGTCAATGATGCGTTCGAAGGTCGGGAATACCTGTTTGCGTGGGTTCATCCGCGGGCGCTCTGGTTTGAAGTGCAGCGGGTCACAGTAGTCGCGTTTCCGCATCCATGTTGTGAGCGCCAGCAGTGCGTTCAGGTCCGTGTGGTAGGTGCAGTTGGCAACGGTGGCGGCGTAGCGGTCAAGTAGTTGCTGATTGAGATCACAGACGCGATAAGAACCGAAGAAGGGGAGGATGTAATTTCGCATCCTCCGTTCCCGTGTCTGATATGTCGCGCCGGCCAGGTTCTTCTTTGCCCACTCTAGATACCCTTCCGCGATCATTTCCAAGCGGGGATGTGTCACTGGCTCGGCCTTGAGCTTGCGCTGTTTGATAGCTTGGTCGAGCTGATAGGCCGCGTCAAATCCTTCTACCCTGCGTCGCTGTGGGGGATGGTTGCGCCCCTGTGGATAGTATTTGACGTAATACCATCCTTCTCTTGTGGGGTGTTTCTCGATGCTCATTTGAAGAGTGGCTTGTATCCGGTCTTGCCGTAATAGTCGATATTTGGCGTTGCTGATTGATTTCTCTCCGGCGTCTTATCATTGTAAGTGGGGCGGTTGGTTCCCTTATTGCCGGAATAGGGGTTGTAATTGCCCTGTGTGTTGTAATTGTTGTTGTAGGAGTTGTCAGGGGTTGAGCGGTAGTGTGGGGCGACATAGGTTCCGTCTTTACGGGTGTAGCCCTCCACAAATTGATCCGCATACGCGATTGATGCCATTGATACCAAAGCCATAACTAATATGATTCGTTTCATAATTCCTCCCTTTTTTTGGTGTGTGACACTTTGTGTCCTTGGTGCGTGTTAGATTGAGTATACATTAAAATCGTTGTTCATTAAATTTGAGTGTGTCAAAAAAATGTTTCAGCGATCTACCAAAACTGTGAGAGGTGTTGTATGGAAGACCAGATCAAGTTAAACCGTATCAAGCGTGTTTTATTGCAAAAGCTACCAGACGCGACAACCGTCCTGATGGTGATGGCAATCATTAGTGGGCCTATTCCTTTTCGTAATCCGACTCCAACTGCTCTGCCAATCGTTTGTAAAGGTCAGCCTTAAACAGCGACAATCTGCGCCCGTCCAACTGATGAATTAAGCTGAGTAGTTCCTGGTCTTCGGGGTGCAACTCAGCTTTTTCTTTTTCAGTATCCGCGAATATTTCCCCTTCGCCGGTTTCCCACCAAATACCACTAATCGAATAGTGCGCCCGCAACAAAGAAACCAATGTGTTCGATGGTTCCTTATTGCCGTTTTCAATCTCCGAAATGTAGGAAGCACCCACTCCGAGCGGTCTTGCAAAATCCTTCTGATTCAATTTAGCGGCCTTTCGTATCGCTATAATTTTATCACCAGTTTCCATTAAATCACTCCGTGAAAAATAAATTGCAAAAAAGTGATTGACAATATTCACTCAGTGATTTATAACGGTATCCACCAAGCAGGAACAAGCCAAAACACATCAAAACGTATCACGTTAAGGAGGTGATTGCAATGCAAGTGAATACTCAAGTGTACAGCACAAAGGAAGTTTGCGCCCGTTATGGAGTCCATGCCGACACAGTACGGAAGATGTTGAAGAATGGAACACTCCGCGCTGGTAAGGCGGGGAAGCAGTTTAGGTTTTCGGCGGAAGAGTGCGACAGGGTTTTTTTGGGGATCGAGCCGAAGGGAAAGCCATGACCTATGTTCCGCTACACAAGAAACTTAGCCAGAGTGACAACAAAAGCGAAACGATGCGGTGGTGGTTTAGGGCTTACATGAAACGGAAAAAAGTTTTGTTCCACGACGAGGCCGAAAGGCTGTGGTCGAAGCTAAAAAAACACAACACCGGAAGATGGCATCTAACCTTTGATATTTACGTTTATTACGGCAAGAGCTGTTGTGGTGTCAGAATGTGGAGTACTCATTTTTTCAAAAAGCAAGAACTCAAAGATCGTTTTTTGACAATGCAACGGGTGGTTCAATTGGAAATGGACCTCAAAAAGAGGGGGGGATTTGGATCATGGGTTTAATTGAACAAGAAATAATGGAAATAAGGACATTGGCACAAGAGGTGATGAAGGGAACAATATCAGACGCTAAAGCCTCATTGATGCTTGGGTTTTACAACCAGACCTCAAAGAGAGTTAGTCAAATGATTCAAATTGCTGGTTTGCAAATTAAAGAAGGGAAAAACGGCAAGTCTTATAATCGGATGGTTGCTTCAAACCTTATTAGTGATGGTGCCGCAATCACAATTGAAAATAAAACGCCCGAAATGGTGAGATGTCCGGAACAAGGGGGTAGGTGTATCAGCCGGTTGGATTGCCTTGATTACTCCGGTGACGAAAAACACATAACACCATGTCAACAATGTGAACATTTTACCGTAACCCGCAAGCAGGTTTTTGTAAAGCCATGACCCTCGCGCTTTTGGCGGCATAATTACATTCCGCCCCAATAACTTAACTAAAGAGGATGATATGACACAAATATTGAACAGATTTAGTGGGGAAGTTATCACCGAGGGGGATATGCCATTACGTGAACTGGTACTGACTTATGTAAAAAATGCTGGTTTAGAAAGAGTCCCCGACCTGCGCGGTGCCAACCTGTGCGGTGCCAACCTGCGCGATGCCAACCTGTGCGATGCCGACCTGCGCGGTGCCAACCTGTGCGGTGCCAACCTGTGCGGTGCCAACCTGTGCGATGCCAACCTGTGCGGTGCCGACCTGCGCGATGCCAACCTGCGCGGTGCCAACCTGTGCGGTGCCAACCTGTGCGGTGCCAACCTGTGCGATGCCGACTATGGGGATATAAAAATCAAATCTACATCTGCTTTTACCGGACTATACAAATACATCTGTATGCCAATTATCGGAGAGGACGGGAAAGAGTGGATACGATTGGGATGCCACATTAGGACGGTAGAAGATTGGGCTGCTGATTTCTGGAACAACCCCGGCGAGTTCCCAAACATCGGGGATATGAAGAGCCAACTTCGGTGGATGGCATACCAAACATGTCTATCATGGCTGGCATTAAACCGTGTTGAGCCATGACTCTAGATGAAGAAGATTTCAAAGTAATCGAGCAAATGCTTAACGACCTATTCCAGCGTATGACGCAGAAGAAAGAGGTTCAGATAGACGCCGCGTTTCTGGCGTCACTCAGTCAAGACGAATACAACGCAATTATGGAACCACGATTCAGGGGGAAAAAATGAAAATATTTCTTTCACTAGTTCAATTGGCGTGTATCGGCATAAATGTGCCGGGAGCAATACAAGGCCACTACGTTTCGATGGTTGGAGTTGTAGTTTGCTCACTCATCGCTGGATTTTCAATCGGATTTAATGCCGAAAGTTAGGGGGGAAAATGGGAACCATACACTACGCTAAGTTGTCTAGTTCCAAACGCCTCCAGAAACTCCACAGGCTACTTTCCACAGGTGCAGAGTACACCACACAAGAGATATCCATCCTTACGGGCACTCAGGCTGTCTCAGCGGCAATCACGGAGCTACGCCGCAACGGTATATCGGTAAATTGTCGGTTTATCTCACATGACGCGGTATCAGACAGCCGGACGTATGGCTACCAAATGGAGGGAGTATGAGCAACAGAATTTTTAGGGACATACTTGTCACGGTAGACGGAGAACCCGGCACAAATGAACTGGTGGATTGCATGGAGGAACTTCAAACAATTTTCGATGAACTCAGCGGCAATCACGGACATTCAGTCTTTGCTCAAGTCTATGGGCACTCAGACACTAAATTTAAATTATACCTTACCGGCAAAATACTCACCCCTGATCAGGCGAAAAGGATCAGGGCTATTTTGGCTGAATAATTCTTTAGCGAAGCAGGGGAGGGAGTATGAAACTCATTCAACACATCGCCGCCACTGCCGCATGGCTAACCCTCATGTACTTGGTGATCGCATGAACAAGGGCCAATTAAATGACGCAATAGCGGAGGGAATGGCAAGGGTGGTGGTTCTTATCATGATGCTAACATTTATTCTCTATTTTTTCGGGAACTAGGGGGCAGTCATGCAGTGTCCAAAATGCAATGAACAAATGAGTCACCAGCAGAGGGTATTTAGCAGGGAAAGCACAATTGACGGCCAGTACGGGGAAGCATCGTTCACATCGGGCATGAGTTGTTGGAACTGCGGCAAATGGATTGATGACCCGTTTAAACAAGCAATGCCGTTTCCGGGTAAATATCAGCGAATCAAGGTGGAGCGAAGGATTACCGCAACAGACCGCATCATCATGGCGAACAGGGCGCTGGTTCTCAACCTCTGCGCCGCTGGCGAATCCTCCGCGCAGATTGCCAGGATACTTCAATTCGGCAACGCCCACGCACGATGCAGGGCAAACGCGGTGCAGGTTAGCATATCACGACTCCAATTGGGGGTACTCGATGGGCTGCAACAACGAGAGGACGCTACAGCGAGCACAACAGAATAGGGACTACTCGGAACATCCTGATTATTGGCGGGATGATTATGAGGTGCCGGGGTTTGAAGAAGAGGAGGCCGAAGATGAAGTGGATATTGAAGACCAAATGGAGTGACGGGCGGGAATCGGAATTGATGTTTCGCAACCCGATTGACGCAACCCGCCACAAGGAGTCAATGGATGCGGTATTCGGGGATGACATTTCCAGTATGACAATCGAAAGGAGCGAAGGATGAAGTTTGAAGTGACGATCCCATACACTACCGGCCCTTGGTACACGGGATATTCAACAGCAGATAACGCGGTTCAGGCTATGTCGCTGGTCCTGATGGACGCGATAAACGCGGGGTTTTTGGGAAAGCATAAGAAGATTCAGGTCAAAGAAGTCAAATAGAAAAGGCGCTTTGCAGAGCGCCAGTTCCAACAACAAAATCACGGAAGGAGGGTACACAAAAAATGGCAATGTCGCAAGCCTATAAAAATGAGTGGCAGCGGAAAGCCAGAAGTGAATTTCAAAAGAAGCACGGCTTCTCGACCGCCTCTAATTATTCAAACAACAAGATCAGGTTAGAGATTCTGGAGCGGGATAACTACTCATGTGTGGCCTGCGGCATGACCGACGAGCAGCACAAGGCCAGGTGGGGCAGACCCATAACCGTGGATCACAAAGACAGAAACCGCAAAAACAACACCCATGAAAACCTGCAGACACTTTGCCTGTCCTGCCACGGAAGGAAAGACCAGTCCTGGTATCTGAAGCTGGCCAAGGCTCCTATCTACAAGGCTGAGATACTAGCCATGAGAGCCGAAGGCAAATCCTACAAGAACATCGCACATGCGCTCGATCTGAGCATAGGCACAATTTGGAAATGGACCCAGAGATGGGAAGGAGAGAACAAATGAGCAACATTATCCCTATGGCAAGAGAAGCACAATCACCTGTAGCCGTGCCTGATTCCGTTATCGAGGAATACTTGGTCAGCTTCGGGAATAAGCTAAAAGACACCCACCGCCGACAATTCATCCAGATATGCAAGGCTTTTCAGCTGAACCCTTTTATCCGCGAGATTTACGGCATCCAGTACGGCGAAAACTTCAACATCATTGTTGGATACGAGGTTTACCTGAAGCGGGCGGAACGTAGCGGCATACTGACAGGGTGGAAGGCTTGGACCGAAGGAGAAGGCGACGACATGAGGGGCTGCATCGAAATACATCGTCGTGACTGGACACAACCCTTCTATCACGAGGTTTATTTCTCTGAGTATGACCAGAAGAACACCATGTGGAAAACCAAGGCACGAACCATGATCAAAAAGGTTGCCATCGCCCAGGCATTCCGCATGGCATTCCCCGAGGAACTTGGCGGAATGCCGTACACATCGGATGAAATTGTCGTACAGGGAGAGACGGTAAATGTTGCCACCGGAGAAATTACACAGCCCCAAGGCAAACCGTCCGTTCAGCAGCCACAAACAAAGGCCGCACCGGCAACAGACAATGGAGACAAGGCGACGGAAGGCCAAGTCAAGATGCTCCATGTAAAGCTGAAGCAAGGCGGTGTGTCCGAGGCCAGCTTCAAAGCCCACTACAAAATTAACAGCGTCTCTGATCTTCCCAAGTCACTTGTCAATGATGCTATCAAGGCAATCGGCGCCGGGGAAATCAAATCGGCGGAAGCTGCCACCACAGCCGAACCGGAAAAGGCAGCCGAGCCAGAAACAGAAGTCACGCTGATCCAGTGTAAGAACTGCGGCGAGATGGTGGACCCCGTCAAGAACACCGGCCACATGCTGGATTGCCCTTACGCGGGAAACTGACATGGGAGCCAAAACCTACACATTCGATGAAGAAACCCACACCCACCGCATAGGTGGGCAGAAGGTGCCCGGGATAACAACAGTCATTGACCCACTGTATGACTGGAGCGGGATACCGAAGCATATCCTGGAGGCGGCCAAGCAGTATGGTTCCGCGGTCCATAAGGTTGTCGAACTCTACTGCACGGATTCTCTCGATGTGGAAGTTCTTGATCCTAGTCTGCGTCCGGTGCTGACAGCGTTCCCTCAGTGGCTCAAAGATTATGGATTCAACAAGTCTGATTTTATTGTCGAGCTTCCAATGGGTGACCCGGCTCTAAGGTATGCGGGGATACCGGACCTTATCTTGGATGGGAAGTTGATCGTGGAGATTAAAAGTCGAGCCTTCAACCAATTGTCTGACCCTCTGCAGCTGGTAGCACAGGAAAATCTCTGGATTAAAAATAGTGGAGCAAGAACCAAGTATGAACACCGTGTTCTTGAGATACGCCAGGACGGTTCATACAAATACACCAAGGCCAATGACAAGCAGAGTTGGCCCAGGTTCCGTAAGTTGCTCGATTTCTATTGGGACAAAAGGATGATCGAATCATGGAAAACAGCATAGTGCCTTTCGGTTTTTGCCATTGTGGATGCGGAGGTAAAACCGCCATCTCACAAGATAATGACCAATCAAACAACAGAATCAAAGGTATGCCAATGCGCTACCTGACTGGTCATCATGTAAGAGGCAGGAAAGGTGAGAAGTGCGGAAAGTGGAAGGGTGGAAGGGTTGTCACTGCCAGCGGGTATGTCCTTGTCCATCGGGAAGATCATCCGAGGGCTGATAAATATGGGTACGTACACGAACACATCCTCGTTGTTGAGGAAAACTACGGAAGGCACCTTCATCCTCAAAACGTCGTTCACCACATCAATGGGATTAAGGCTGACAACCGAATTGAAAATCTTTTGGTGTGTGAAAACACTTCCGCCCACACACAGCTACATACCAGCCTGAGAGCTGAATCAGAGTGTGGAAACGCCGACTGGCGTAGGTGTTTCGTGTGTAAAAAGTATGATGATCCAACAAAAATGGTTTTTCATTGTGGGTCTTATGTCCATGCGGCATGCAACAAAGAGAGACGCAGAAAAAAATAAAATAATTCATGAAGGAACAAATGACCGCTCAAGCGCAAGTAATAGCAATAAGCCCGGAAGTCGAACTGGAAGCCAAGTGTTTAAGCCTTTACGAGCAGGCCACAAGCCTGACCGTTTCCAATCCTGAAACCTACGCGGCAGCCGGCGAACTCGGCAAGGGGCTTAAAGCACTGGAGAAGGAAATCACGGAATACTTTGAACCGCTCCGCATCGCCGCAAAGGCGAACTATGATGCAGTACTGAAAAAGAAGAATGACGAACTGGCACCAGTAACGGAAGCAATGGGGATCGTCCGCACCAGCATGAACACCTATCTCCAGGAACAGGACCGGATCCGCAGGGAAGAAGAGCGCAAGGCGCGGATTGCCGCTGAAGAAGTTGCCAAGAAAGAGCGCGAACGTCTGGAAGCGCAAGCACTCAAGGCGATGGAAAAGGGCAAAGACGAAAAGGCCGAATCCCTTATGGAGAAGGCAGAAAACGTGTATGCGGCTCCAGTTAATATCGCCCCGGTTGTTGATAAGACAATCCGCACGGCAGCCGGAAATATCACCCAAGCGAAAGATATCAAGGTTACCGTTATGCAGCTGATCCCCTTCCTGTTGGAGCTCTGCGAAAAGAATCCCGGTGCCGTGCCGAATCTTATCAAGGTCAATGATGGACCGCTCAAGGCGTTTGTGAAGACGAACGGGCTCAGGGCGTTTAAGGGCCTGGTGATCGAAGAGGTTTCCGGTGTGAGGTTTTAACGGCCTCTGGCTGAACCGCTCCGGCGGGTCGTGCCAGTGGTTAAATGAGCGAAAGGAGAACCAAAATGGATTTGAGCAAGTGCGGGGGGATATGTCGTGGAGCATGTAAGCACTACGCAATAGGTGTTGAATGTCCACCAGAAGCTACTTATGAGCCGAGAGAATTGAAGCCGATCACTCTCTCTGACATCAAAGAGTGGATGCAGGTTACCGAGGGCAAAGGGGGAGCCGGGCGTCGTGACCTCATGAAGTGGCTTATCGCCGAAGTCGAAGGGCTTTCTCTCCACGGGAAAACATGGGAGAAGGTCGCAAAAGACGCACACAAGCAGATAGAAAAGCTGAAAGGGGCTCTGAAAGAGGTTTCTGGCTGCCATGGGAACCACGGCACCCCTAAACTCTGTGACGGTTGCCTCATATCAATTTATGACGCGCTGGACGAGGACGAACCGGACCATTAGCAGAGTCCATTTAACGGGCCGGGAAATCACCGGCGGTTGCAGACCGGTGCATTTACCTGGTTATGGCGCGGAGGCGCCACGAAGATGAATAATAAAAAACAGAGAGATATATTATCTGATGCAGCCGATATCCTGAGCCGAATATCCGGGATGAGACCATCTAACCCTGCTGATACAAAACGGCTATTTCGGGCCGGAAATATAGGTTGCGAGGCGGCAGGGGAGATAATGCACGCAATACACTGTGTAATATCTCGCCATGTCGATAACAACATTGATGATGCGCTATACCATTTGGATAAAGCGCGAAAATTACTGGAAGCGCCATAACACCAGCATGGGCGGTTTATCCGCCCGATGCGCTGGTGTACGCCCGTCATGGGCGTGAACTTATGGGGTGCAAGTCCCCTGTACGAGAATCCAGTCACTGTCGCGAGGACAGGGTAAAACAAGTACTAGCCGAAGGCAAGGGCGTCTCCGCGAGGAGGGGTCTGGAGGAAGCCGGAGCGCAAAGCTATGAGCCGACGAACAGAAACAGCATACAAGGCCATCATCCGGACAAGTCAGCACAACATGACGAAGTTCCACGGATTCAGGAGAAATGGTAAATGCTGCGGTTGTGTAGCGACAGTTCACGTTCTTATCCGGGGAGATCTGTCCCGCATGCCATTGTTTCCTGATGGCGCGGCCGCTGGCAACAGCTGCCGTGATGGGGCAGAAGTCAGCAAAAGCCATAGTAGGCGACGGACGCCGCTTTCAAGCGATCAAGCGGCTGGAAACAAGCCCGGGAGAGTCCGGGAAGTCTTACCCCGCCGAAGGGCCGAACGAAGAAAGGGGAGGAGCCCCAATGAGCTTTCATGACATAAAGAACCCGTCCGGGGGAATGCCCATGGAGCGCGTCATTGACCAGCCAACCCCGGAGCAACACCTACTGGAGCGGATACTCTCCAGTGCGAATATGGAGCAAGCGTGGAAACGGGTGCGAGCAAACAAAGGCGCACCCGGCGTCGATGGCATCACCATCGAACAATTCCCCGACCATACCCGTTCTCATTGGAAAGAAATTCGCGAATCGCTGACGACAGGCAGTTACAAACCCCTGCCGGTTAAACGGGTGGAAATTCCCAAAGCAACGGGTGGAACCCGCCCACTGGGGATACCCACCGTACTTGACCGGCTGATCCAACAGTCCATTGCCCAAGTGTTGACGCCGATCTTCGATCCGGATTTCTCGGAATCGAGCTTCGGTTTCCGTCCTCGTCGTTCAGCGAAAGACGCTGTCCGGCAGGTACGGGAGTACATCCGGCAGGGATACCGTATTGCCGTGGATATCGACCTTGCCAAGTTCTTCGATACGGTCAACCACGATCTGCTCATGCATATTGTGAGCAGAAAGGTCCACGACAAGCGGGTTCTATCCCTGATAGGCAGGTACTTGCGAGCCGGAGTGAAGGTAAACGGGCGGCTGGAAAAGACCCGCCTGGGTGTACCCCAGGGTGGGCCGCTTTCACCGCTTTTAGCCAACATCCTACTCGACACACTGGACAAAGAGCTTGAGACACGCGGTCACAAATTCGTCCGCTACGCTGACGACTTTGTCATACTGGTCAAAAGCCAGCGTGCCGGTGACCGGGTGATGGAAGGCATGAAAACCTTCCTGACGCACAAACTCAAGCTCACGGTCAATGAAACCAAAAGTTCGGTAGCAAGAACATCCCGCATCGACTTTCTTGGTTTCATCTTCAGCGGAACCCGCATCATCTGGTCTGACAAGGCATACCGGGAATTCAGACGCCGCGTCAAGCAGTACACCGGAAGAAGCTGGCGGGTCTCCATGAAGTACCGGTTGAATAAGCTGGCCCAATATCTCCGTGGCTGGATGGGCTACTTCGGCATCTCGGAGTATTACCGTGAAATCCCGGAAATAGACGGTTGGATACGGCGAAGAATACGGCTGTGCTACTGGAAACAGTGGCGCTGGTGCCGTACCAAGATTCGGAATCTTCTCGCGCTTGGTACACAACTCGGCACTGCCATCCGCGCGGGCCTGAACAGAAGCGGCCCGTGGGCGATGTCTCGAAGACTTGCGGCCCAGACCGGTCTGACTAACCAATGTCTAAAGGATCAAGGGTTACTATCTGTCAAAGAACTGTGGGTGAAGATCCATTACCCGGCTACGGCCCGGTAATTCTATCGAACCGCCCGGTGCGGACCCGCATGCCGGGTGGTGTGGGGGCTGGGGGAGAAAAACCCCCGGCTACCCGATTATAAAGGGACCACAATGACCATCATCACCCTACACGATCAACTAGACGCAGCCGAGCGCGAGTTATCCCGCCGCCGCGCCATGTATCCCGAACTCGTCAGGATCGGGAAGCAGTCACAGGAGAAGGCGGATTACGAGATAACTTTGATGGACGCCATTTGCGGCACGTTGAGGTTGAGAATCGAAGAGAAAGGGAAGTAATAACAAGGAGCTACTAAAATGGAACCAAGTTTTGTTGAAATAGGCAGGAAATTGACCGACGGGGCAATTTCGGCAATGAGTAATTGGCTTTTGTGGTTGTTTTTGGTTCTGGTGATTATTGGCTTATTCCGAAACGCATTCAGTTTTGGCTTGGATTCAACAGATAAAGACGGATGGAATCGGTCAGGATTGAAGCTGTTAATAGATAATCAAACAGGTGTTCACTATTTATCCGATGGGAAAGGTGGATTGCATTTGCGGGTTGATTCTACAGGAAAGCCAGTTTCAAACAAATAGCAGAAAGGACAGGAAGCTATGACCGACGATGAAAAGATACTGCATCTCAGTATCGGAGTGGGCGCAATAGAAACCATCCGCTACGAAGAGAATAAGCTGAATCCAAAGAGCGCCAGAGCCAGAGCGTTAAACGCGCTGGTGGATAAGGCACTGAAAGCGGTTGACTACTACCACATGAACACATGGCAACCGGAAAAGTTGAACACTGCCGCGCAGGTGCTGGAACATGTCGAGAAGACCATCCAGCAGGCGTTTAACCCGAAGCGAGTCGGCAGGGATGACAAGGGGCGGTTTATTAAGTTGGGGGGCGTGTGATGGAGGACAGGGGCGACATAAGACAGCGTACAGCAAAATTCAAGCTGATTAACGACCACTTCCAGAATTACAAGCCCTACGCAATTCCCAAGGCTCAACTGGTCATAGCTGATATTCCGTACAACATCGGTAAGAACGCTTATGGCTCGAATCCATCATGGTACATCGGCGGAGATAATGCCAACGGGGAGAGTGAATTAGCAGGAAAAGAGTTCTTTGACACTGACAAGGATTTCAGGATTACCGAGTTTTTACACTTCTGCTCAACGCTAATGGTGAAAGAGCCGAAAGAGGCGGGTAAAGCACCCTGCATGATTGTGTTCTGTGCTTTTGAACAGCAATTTGAGTTGATTGAAAAGGCGAAAAAGTACGGGCTGAATAAATACATCAATCTTGTGTTCCGTAAAAACTTTTCTGCCCAGGTACTGAAAGCAAATATGCGTGTGGTGGGTAATTGTGAATATGCGTTGCTCTTGTACCGTGACAAGCTCCCGAAGTTCAACAACGAAGGCAAGATGGTGATGAATTGCATCGACATGGAGCGCGACACGGACACGCCGAAGATTCACCCGACACAGAAGCCGGTAAAACTACTTGAACGGCTGATACGGGTATTCACAGATGAGGGCGACGTAGTGATTGACCCCTGCGCCGGTAGTGGTTCAACCCTTTTAGCATCTATCAATTGCGGTAGACGGGCCTATGGGTTCGAGATCAAGAAAGACTTTTACAGGGACGCTTTAAATCTGCTGGAAACAAGAAAGACCGAGATTGATGAAACGCAGAAACTAGGCTTTTCACCTACGCAGATGGCAAAGATTCACCCTGTACTTTTCGCCGCCTGATTTGGATACAAAATCATCAAAATCAACGAGGAAAACGCACATGACACACAAAGACCTGCAAGCCCTGCAAACGCGACTAAACTTTGATGCTCCATCCATGGCGGTCCTCTTGGGCATCGGCCATGAGCAATACAGACGCCACTATTATGGGAAGACCCCCATACCCGCCACTATAGCTAGATCTGCGCTTGAACTGGAAGGTATCGAGAACATGCGCCGGGAGATGATGTGCAAGCGGCTGGACAGGGTGCCACTGGGGATGGTGATGGGTGATTACCAATGCGGATGACCGAAGACGAGTTTAAACGGCTCCACAACGTCAAGGTTGCCGCTAATTCATGCCATTCCGTAGCCGACCTGTTACCCGCGCCGAAGGTGAGTAAGTACAACAACAAAAAGGTTGAGGTTGACGGTATCAAGTTTGACAGCAAGCGCGAATATGCCCGATGGAACCAGTTGAAAATAATGGAACGTGCCGGGGCGATTTCCGACCTCAAAAGACAAGTCCCGTTTGAGTTGGCCCCATCGGTCCAGTTGGGAGGGAGGAAGAAACCGGCACTCCGTTACGTTGCTGACTTCACCTACACACAGGGCGGGGCGCTAATCGTGGAGGACGTGAAATCACCAGCGACGAGGAGTTTACCGATGTTCAGGTGCAAAGCCCATCTAATGAAGTCCGTCCACGGAATTGAAATTAAGGAGAGTTGATATGAAAAATTGGCTATCAGTAATGTTCAATACAAGTTTTTGGACTATGCTAAACCCATTGTCAATAGAGTGGGACACCATTCTGCGAAACCAAATGAAACACCATAAATTTGAAAAAATTGACAATCATAGTGCACGTATCGGAGACATAATAGTATGGACGGCCAGTCACCCATATGCATCATTCTCCCCTATTAGCCCTATAAATATGAAAATAAGACCGACTCGCAGAACTGTACTCGCTGCACACAAAAAACTCGTTAATGATTTATTTGGTAATGCAACAGAAGTAAGGGAGACACCATGATAACCGCAACCGAGCGCGAAACGATAGAGCGCGCCATACACCGGGAGTTGTTCAAAGGGATAGCGAAGCATGGCATGTGGGATGATTACACGTACATGGGCATGTTCAGGGCGACAATGGGCGAAGCTGATGAAGTCGAGTTAGCAATCAATATTGGCGACCATCACGGGCCACACGGGTCATTCCGAGAGCTAGCACAGCAAGCCGCCTGCTGCCAGAAAATGATGATGCAGATCCTCCGCAGGGAGCATGTAACGCACGTCCATTCATCATATCCCTACTATTGCGGCGGGGATACCGGCATTCAGGATACCAACGAGGGGCATGTCGATTGTCCGCGCTGTCTGGCGGGGAGGGGGGAGGGAATGAATGATCAATTCCATGATTACTGGCAGAAAGCAGAAGCAAATCAGGACAAGATTCGTACACCATTTAGCACAGCAAGTGCCGCATTTGAGGCAGGAATTGATGCGGAGGCTATTCGATGGTGTCAACGGCTCAAGTGGTTGCATCAAGAGTATTGCGCGGATTCTTCCGGTTGCGATAGTGGCGACCCACTAGACTGTGTTGAAGTAGAAATAAAGCAGGCAATTAACTCTGTTCAGATACATACCGCAAATGAATGCCTAGATATGCTCCATGATGCGATATGGGATAAGGACGGGACGCTTTCAACTGCTCGGGAATGTATCAAGATAAACTATGGGATAGTGGAATAGAGGAGAGAGACACCATGACTATCTTTAAAGTTGGCAACACAGTGCGACACAAAGAATGTTACTGGGGCGAACCGGCATATTATATCAGTGCCGGGATGAATGGGCACGAGAAAGAAGGCTTTGCGATTATGACGCGATTACTATCCCGCATCACCTCCCTGGAAGCCGACAAAGCGCGGCTGTCCGATAGGGTGGCGGAGTTGGAACGTGGGTGCGTAAGAGGTGTTTACCTTTCGGCTTGCTACTGCGACATAGTAAGCGGGCATGTGTGTACTCCTTGTGCCATAAAGAAAGACATCACTATGTCAGTACTACAGGCCGACTCCCGTCAGTTGGCGGAGGCGGTGATAAAGATGCACCAACAATACACCATGTGTGGGAAATTGAAGCATGACGTAACTTGTGCGGTTCACTCTTATTCTGGCAGAGCAAATACATGCATCTGCGAACCAAAGGTAATTCAGTGCCCAGCCTGCGCCACAGCGCGGAGAGTGTTGGAATCATAGTCAAAACTTTGACTTAACAGCAACATAATACTTACATTTTTATTTTACCTAGTTATTCCAATATTTTACCAACATACACAAATTGAGATTGCGCCTGTAACTAGTAAACCAGTAAAATGGACATTGTCAAATTGAAAAAAGAATATTTATAGTGTTTGTGCGAACACGATACCAATTTGGTTGATCTACTAGCCTTGCGGCATAGGGAGTAGACCATAATCTAACCGCTCGGATGCGCACACATCCAGCGGTTTTTTTATTGTGATGTTTCATGAACGAGGGATTGAATTATGAGAGCCAGAAATATAAAGCCTGCGTTCTTTAAAAATGAAGAATTGGCAGAATGTAGTTTGTTCGCCCGGCTGTTGTTCATTGGACTGTGGTGCATGGCTGATAGAGAAGGCCGTTTAGAGAAAAGGCCATTAAGGATCAAGGCTGAAATCTTCCCGTATGACTCACTGAATATTAACGGTGAACTCACCGTACTTGAACGGAAAGGATTCATCAAGACCTACGTTGTTGACGGTAAAGAGTATTTGCATGTGGTGAATTTCCTTGATCACCAAAGTCCACACCATACAGAGGTTAAGTCAAAACTGCCTGATATATCAGACGGTTGTCCCCTAACCGTGGATTCACCGTTAGGCAACGGTAAAAACCCCCCTGATTCACTGATTCCTGATTCACTGATTCCTGATTCACTGATTCCGGATTCACTGATTCCGGATTCCGGATTCACTGATTCAGTCGAAGCGGTGAGCGTTCCGGTAAAACCGTCACGCCCGACTGTTGAGAAACTGACTGATGAGGAATGGGCATTATCTCTCAAAACGAATCCAGCTTATGAAGGTTTGGACGTTGAAAGGGAAATAGCCAAGTGCGGGACATGGTGCGAAACCAACCGCAGGCATATCAGCCGCAAGCGTATCATCAATTGGTTAAACCGGGCTGAAAAACCGGTAGCGTTTAACGTCACTCGACACAGGCCATTAACTTTTGCTGACAGCGCAGAGATGAGAGCGCAAGAGCAGCGCCAAGCATTCTTGGAGGGAGTATGACCGATCAAGACAAGCCTCGATTCCTGGCGGCATCTGTTGCCATGTTCAAGGCATTTGGAAAGCCGGAAGATAAGGATATTGTAAAAATTCTGTTCCTTGCTTTGCAGCACCTGACAATCGAAGATGCAGAGTTTTGCATCTCGTCGGCAATGATGAACGAGCCTAAATTCCCGACACCGGTAGCACTCAAAACGTATCAGCGGCTTATCCCTCCCCGACCAGTGAAACAAGTAGAGTGCAAGACCATCACTAAGTTTGAGAATCAAGGCGAGATGGCAAACAAACTGATTGACGGCATACAAACAGGGAAGCTTACAAGACGGCAGTTTGTAGAAGGAATGATGCACATGGACGCACTATTCCCAGGCTTGGGATGGCGCAAAGAGGCAATGGACACTATGTCCATGTACCGTGAACGAGGGTATGGACTTGATCCAACTGAGCAAGCTATGTGACGTGGAATCCATTCAAAAGGAAGACCGCTTCTGCGAGGGTAAATCTATGATGCTTCAGTTCACATGGGACAGCTACCGTCGGACGAACAGGTAAAAGGAGGGGGTATGGACGGTAATGTGGCAGATCAGCCCCTCTACTTCGGTAGAGAAAACAATAAAAGGAGAAACGCATGAAAAAGTTAATTACGGCAATGATGTTGGTGGGCTGCATCTGTTTGTTATTTACGGGCTGTCAATCGCAGGACACAATGGGTGCCGGTATCAACGGCATGACTCTCACAGATATTAATGGAAGAAAATGGATCGCCAAGCATTCAGTGGGTGACTGTTTTTTCCTGTATGAGACAAAAGACGGTAAGGTGAATTTTGAGGGTAAATAACGGCTTGAGTACAACAGCGGGCTTCATCGCCTGCTGCTACGTTTTGTTATAAATCGGGAGGGACAATGTCGAACCTCAATTTGTTTGGAGATAACGCCGTGGGAGCTATCGAAGTTGACCCGGAAATTGATTATCAGGTGCGCGGTCTGTGTGTAAAACCATACCCTCTGCATCCGAAGGGTTGTCCGAATGTTGGCAAGTGCGACCGGTGCCCTCCGAAAGCACCCCTTTTCCATGAGGCGTTCGACTTAACCCGGCCAGTGTATGCCGTGGTCAATGAATTCGATCTGGCGGCGCATGTGGGGCGAATGAAAGCTGCAAACCCCGCCTGGTCGGAGCGGCAGCTTTACTGTGTGCTTTACTGGCAGGGAACTGCGCGGAAACAACTGAAGGCCAAAATTGAGGCTGCGCTTGTTTCTTTCCCTGGCTATGAGGAGACATGGTGTCCGGAGGGGATGGGCGTGAACGTCACTGATACACTAGCTGCAATTGGTATTGAGCTGGAATGGCCACCGAAGCGGGTTGTCCGTCAGGTGGCATTACTAGGAATTCGCCGAGATTTATAACGGTTGCAGCCTGGACGGTTTGCGAAATCAAGGGAGAAATCATGTGCGACAAGTGTAACAGCCACGATCATTCAACAGAAGATTGCGGAGGGACAAACCCTGCTGCATTTGCTGGTTATGCCGTTAACCCCGCTCTGCCAAAAAATTGGAACAGGGTGTTGTGGTGTATTTATGGCCCTGACTGCTTCCCTACTATATTCTGCTGCAAGATCCTGAACCATCCGTCATGCGGCCCCACAGTATGGGGATACAGCGTTTACGAAGGCGAGCCGGGATTCAGGACGCTCGGCCAAGGGCTAGTTAAGTGGGTTGCTTCAATGCGGGAACTTTATGAACAAGAGGTTGTTTTTTACGACTGCCATGAAGCCGCTGTACAGGCAATTCATCAGCTAACAACACCATTGACATAACGGTTTAGATCAGCGGAGGGAATCATGAATTGTGAAAGTGAAATAGACGGAAACTGTATAGAAACTCTCGACAAGTGCAAGGGATGCCTATCTTCCCCTGCATCTGATGGTTATGATGCGCTAGATCCACGAAGCAACGAATTTCAGACCGAAGAAATCTCGGAAAAATTCGCGGCGCTCTGGCAACTCAAAACCATAGTTTCAGCAGGCCAGCAATTCGGGTGTTCTGTAATACAGCGGCATCTCCGGTGGGGATATACCAAATCGTACAACCTCATGGAGTATGCAGTTGCAAATGGTTTGGCAAAATGGGGCGAGACAGAAAACAGAATCCAATTCAAGCCGGAACTGACAGAATATCGTTGTTCTGGCTGCGGGGTCATAGTCATGAAATCTCTGCCGTGGGTACAGTGGAAGCTGTTGACATGTGCATATGGCTGCGGTGAACGTCGATTCATACGGATAGCATCATAACGTATCTAGCACAGCGGCGGCGGTTTTTGCCGTCCGTCTGCTGCGGCTAGTTTATAGTTGCGAAAGGAGATTTTTCATGGATTTGAAACAATTCTGCTGCAAAGACCCGATGCACCCGAATATTGCGGAACCGTTCACACAGGGCGGCAAAACGTGGGCAACAAACGGATTTCTGGCAATTGGCGTTACTCCTATATTTGGAGTGAGAAAGCAGGATACGCCGAAGATGGCGGAACTGATATCGAAGGCGGGCGAACCTGGAGAGTGGTACAAAGTCCCGGCTGTCGAAGTCCAGACTTGCAAGCACTGTGCAGGAGTGGTGAATAACTGCAAATGCTACGAGTGCGGCGGCGTAGGCACGGTGACACTCAGCAACACCTATACCGAGTACAGCGGCATTGAATGCGGATCATGCGAAGGCGAAGGCGAAGTGTTGATGTGTCGCTACTGCTCCGGGACCGGCGTTGATGCCGATGAACTGGTAACTATCGGACCCGCCCAATTCAAGGCAAATGCGCTGCATCTTCTCCGGGATTTGCCGAATGTCGAAATTTCCCCGACCGGAGCGGAAACGTCGGCTCATTTGCGGTTTGACGGCGGGATCGGTTTTCTGATGCCCGGCAAAGACACCAAAAAAAACAGAGCACTATAACGGCTAGCCCCCTGACCCGCCCGGCGGGGTTTGCCGGGTCGGAGTCCTGGGGCTGGGGGAGAAAAACCCCCGGCTACCCGATTGTATCGCGGTTGGCTATTTAGGTGGATCAGGGACGGGTTTACGGCGAGAGGGGCGAGGCTTGGATGCATTGAGTTTACGGGCAGCAAGGGCGGCATCTGACATGGTTTTCTTTTTGCCCTGACCGAGGAGAGAGCGGGGTT
>Ga0209727_1000443_pt1 | contig 46594 bp, 56 predicted proteins | sample RifGroC1_FD_183995 | JGI IMG/M metagenome (GOLD analysis project Ga0209727, IMG submission 183995) | Groundwater microbial communities from Rifle, Colorado, USA - Groundwater C1 (SPAdes) (version 2) | ecosystem: Environmental > Aquatic > Deep subsurface > Groundwater | place: Rifle, Colorado... | reverse complement strand
TTTTATAGAATGAGCGGCCCTTGATAAAATTGGCGAAGACGCCGCCGCCCGCGTCGATTTCCGTCAATAGAAAGCCGCTCTCTTGATAAAGATCGTCCAAGTCCAGGGCCAAGTTTTGGGATAGGACGTACGGGTCGTAGACTGCCTCTCCCAAAACTTTTGAAAAAAGAAGCGAACCCGCTTTGATTGTGGCCACCCCTCTTTCTCCCAAAGAGTTTCCCTTCTTTAAAAGGGTGGAGAGGTTTTTCGAACCAACCAGCGCCTGTCCCGCTAAAGGAATTTTTGAATAAAGGCTAAGCTGTCCGGAGGCGATGTCGGCTGAAACCCGGCCGGCGCTAAAAGCAGAGCCGGCCGCTTCAATCTGTGCCTTCCCTAAAAATTGGGAGGCGATAACTAAAGAAAGTACCGATAGTGAAAGAAAAACATAGGGCAAAAGAAAAACGCCAAAAAGAAAAAGAAGAAATCTAAAGACGAGCTTTTTTGAAATAATGGAGGGTTGTAATTCCTTCTTTACCCTTTTCTCTTCTTTAACCAATTGCCTTTTTTGAGGCATTGTCTTCAACCACTCAATGGTTTCTTTTATCGCCTGCTCGAAGTTTAGCTGGCGGACTAATTTTTTGGCAGCCGGTGCCTCTTTCCTTTTTTCGGCTCCTTGGGAGGGCTCTATCTCTCCTAAAATGTTTCTGGCTCTTTCAAAAACATGGGACCCGCTCACTCCCTCGCCGATTATGGCCAGGGAGTCGCCATACGGGCCGAAGGAAAAAAGAGATTTGGCAATCTCCCTCCCCGCGTCAGCTATATTTAAGGGGTAGTAATTTCCTTCCAACAAAGGAAAGGCATTTTTTGTCAGGCCCTCCGTAAGTGCCCTAACCAAGTCGCTTTCGTCTTCCCTTAGCCTAGGGCCAACCAGGTCGCCTAAATAAATGGTGCCAAAATCGTCCCCCGCCTCCTTGAGTGTTTCTTGGACCACCTCGACACGGACTAAGTCCCGGATATTAAATGAATAGGGTAAAACCACGAGAACTTTGGCGGCACTTTTTGAATAAAGTCTAATTAACTTTTCGTAATCGCTTGTCTTTTTGGCAAGGTCGAGGTCGATAAAAACGATGTATTCGGGAGAAACTTCGGGCAAGGTGACAATTTCCAGAAAGTTTTTTTGGCTGATGTGGGCGGTTGCCTCCTCCCAGCCTTTAATGTCATCGGCGACTAAGACTACTTTACAAAAGTTTGCCAGAAGTTTTTCAACCAAGGAGACGGAAAGTCCTCCGGGCTCAGAAAAAATGGCGACGGTCGGGCGATAGTCGGGGGCAAATGTTGTGTCGGGGCTCATCGCCACTTTATCCTAGGTCAATTTCCGCGGCATTGCAATTTACTTTTTGTAATTTTTAAATGACTTTTTTTGAAAAAATTTTCTTTTCAAGTGGACGACTGACTAAAAACTTGGAGGAACGTGAAACTCCTAAGAATTTTCATCAAGGGTCATGTTGACCAAAAGGTCAGCCAGTCTGTTTTTGTTTCTGGGGACGGCGGCGAAAGAAATTCTCAAAGGAATTTTTTCCTCCTCTTCTTTGACGGAGAAATAAAGACTCCTTAAATTTTCGTTTTTAATTTTAAAAAGCCCGGCCAGTTGTTTGGCCACCAGTTCCGAGTCCAAGACAAAACGAACTTCGTCAAATGTTTTGTCTGAAAACTTAGAAAGCCATTTCATGGCGAATAAAACGGCCGAATATTCGGCAACGTTATTGGTCGCCTTCCCTAAAAATTTAGCATATTTTTGAAAATGACCTTGCCTTGCCTTTCGGCAACGAAGGCGGCAGCGGCAGGCCCAGGGTTTCCCCTGGCCCCACCGTCGCAATAAATTTTTAACAACGTTTCCATTTTTTTAGTCTAACATAACTAATTGCCTATCTTAATGAAAGTCCGAGAACTAAAGATAAAAGGAGTTGGTTTTGCTGAAGAGTCAACCAGTAATGATCAGCTAGTCCCGTGACCACCATAAAAACTATCGCCAGTCCGAAAAGAATTTTGCTTTTTTTGGCCGAAGCCGCTCCTGCCGTTGTCAATAAATAGGCAAAAAGAAGAAGGCCGAAAATTCCCGTTTCGGTCAACACCAAAAGAAAAATGTTATGCACGGGTTGTAGCCACCAGGAAACGCCGGCAACCAATTTAATCTCGGGAAGTCTAACAATAAAATTGTTAAGGCCAACTCCCCAGATAGGGGAAGAAGAAAAAAGTTCCCCGGCGGCCCTGGCCAAGACCAAACGGCTATTGATATTTTCGGGCAAATTCCCGGCTCTTAAGTCGCCCCTTGGATAAACAGTCAAAACCAGACTCAAAAAAATACCCAAAAAAATTATGGCCATTAAGCTTTTCTTAAACGTCCGGGGCAAAATCCTTGTTATCAGGTAAAAAATTAGCACAACCGCCAGACCCAAGAGCGCCCCGAGAGAAAAGGAAAGGAAAAGGGCGGTTAAACCGAGTGTAAAGACAAATACTTTTAATCGCCGGCTTTCTTTAGCAAAAGCGAGCAGGATTAACCCCATTACCAAAAACCCGGCCAAAGAATTAGGGTGAGAAAAAGTTGAATAAGCCCTTAAATATTGGGCGCCGCCGATATCGACGAGGGCGATACCGGGAGATGTAGAAGAGAAACTCCTTTCGCCCAAAAAATAAAGAAATCCGCCGAGGGCTCCCTGTTTAAGAAACTGAAGGATGCCGACTGAAGAAAAAAACAAGATAGAAATACTTAGAGGGAATATTATTTGCCTTTTTATATCAAGCCCCTTAAGGGAAGAAAGATAGTAGCCAAAAAAGGCAAACTCAAAAATCTTAATCCATTTGTAAAGGGCGGCGCCGGTATTCTTTGCCAGAGAGACGTTGATGAATGCTAAGAGTAAGAAAGAAACAATCCAAACAATTGTCCTTCGGCCAATTTTGGGCTTAGGCCTTAGCCAAAAGATAAAAAGCGAGAGGATGAGGACATCCGTTAAATATATCGTGGGAGAAAGGTAATCGACTCTGATACCAAAAACGTGGGCAAAGTCCGGCCAGAAGTGGTAGCCTATTTGGGCAGGAATAAGAAAGATCAAAACTGGCAATATCAGGTTACTTTTTCGGTTTGATAACAAGGTATCTCTCGTCTCCCTCGCCCACCGACTCTGTTTCAACTCCCGTATCCTCCGAAAGAGCCATATGTATAACCCTTCTTTGGGAGGCCGAAAGATTGTAAAGATTCTGCGGCTCCCCTGTTTGAATTGCCCTCTCGGCCGTCACCTTGGCCATTTCTTTAAGGTATTCTTCCTGTTTTTCTCTCCAGTCCCCAACATTGACCAGCATTCTTTTCCACTCCCCGGTTCTTTGTCTAAACATTAATCCCAAAACGCTTTGCAGGGAATTTAGCGTCTCTCCGTGGCGGCCGATAAGAAGGCCCGCCTCTTCCTCGGTCTTAATGTTGACCAGAAGGACGTCGTTTTCTTTGTCTTCGGTAACCTTCGCCTTGGCTTTTGTTCCCATTAGGTCCAAGAGCTCGTTGGCGTCTTTTTGAACATCTTTAATTAAATCTTTTTTCATTTATTTTCGAAACCAAAGGGGTAAGCCCTCCCCATCCCGAGGTTTTATACTGCTGTAAAAGCTGAAAAAGAGAAAAGAGCAACCAATAAAGAGCCAGACCCGACGGGAAGCTTAATCCGAAAATTAAAGTAAAAAGCGGAAAAGTCAAAGACATCGATTTTTGCATGGAAACCTGGAAGTCGTCCGCCGCCCCCTTGGTCTTTTTAGCCACTTTCGCTTCAAGCTTTTGAAAAGGGGTCATCATTTTGGCGGAGACAAATTGTAAAAGCGCCGCCAGGATAAGAATCGGGCCGGGAACCGAAAAAGGAAGAAAAGAAACTTTAAATGCGTCGGGTTTTGTAACATCTAGATAAAGGAATTTGGTGTTGAGTGTCTCCCCTCCGGCAAATTTTAGGGGGGCATAAAGAAGCTCGTTAAATTTAGATATGACATCTCCGTTAGGAGATAGCACTCTTGTAAAAACGTTAAAAAGGGCAATCAAAACAACGATCTGGAGTAGATAAGGAAGACACCCCGCCCCGGGATTTATTCCTTTTTGTTTGTAAAATTCTGTCTGGGCTTCCATCAGTTTTTTCCTGTCGTCCTTGTGTCTTTCCTTAAGTTTGGCTAGCTGTGGCTCAAAATCTTTCATTTTCTTCATCGACTGCATGTAGGGCTTGGTTAAGGGCTTAAGGAGAAATGTTAGCGCCAGAGAAAAACCGATGATGGCCAGGCCCATGTTTTGCCCAAGAAGTTTGTAAAAAAGAATCAGCCCGTTGGCTAAGGGCTCAATTAGTATTATGTTAAAAATGTTCATATTTTTATGGAACCGGGTCGTATCCGAATCCCCCAAGCGGGTGGCATCGGGAAATCCTCTTGATTGCAAGCACTGACCCTACGAGACCCCCGTGTTTTTCGATGGCTTTTTTGGCATAGTCGCTGCAAGTCGGACTAAAACGACAACCGCCGCCAAAAAGAAGTTTAATGCTACCAGAAATTGCCTTTTTATAAAAGCTTAAAACAAAAATTAATATCTTTTTCATTTTGCCAGGCCCGCTCCCGTTAAGGCCTCCCTCACCTCTCTCATTAACTCGTCGGTTGGTTTCCTTGTACCAACCTGTTTGGCCAAAAAGATGGCGTCAAAACCCTTTTTTAGCCGTGTCATCTCAAAGCGCACCGCCTCGCTTAGAGCTCTTTTAATCCTATTCCTCTGGACCGCCTCCTTTGAAACCTTGCTTGAGACGATAAAGGCGAAGCGCGGGCTTTCATCGTCGCCTCTTTCTAAAACACTCAGACCGAAAGAATTAAATTGAAAAAGGCGGCCCTGTGAAAAAGGCGGCCCTGGCTCCGGACCTTCTCAAACGCTTCTTTTCCTTTAAGGGTAAATTGGCGGGATAACATTTATTTTGGGGTCAACCTTTTTCTTCCTTTCAGTCTTCGCCTAGCCAGAACCGCTCGGCCCTTGGCTGTTTTGCTTCTGGCCCTAAAACCGTGGGCCCTGGCCCTTTTAATTTTGCTTGGCTGGTAAGTTCTCTTGGTTGCCATGGGAACATTATATAACGAAAACCTCTTTTTAATAAAATTTCGCCTTTTTTGGGGGTTGACGTCTTGTGGATAACTCGATAATAGTCCATGCTACTCTATCTAATATGGCCAGTGTCGACAAAAAGACTCTTTGGCAAGAAACCCTCGAGGTTCTTAAACTTTCAGTCTCTCCCGCTATTTTTTCGACTTGGTTTTCGCAAACCCACATCGACAAAATCGAGGAAGGAGAAAGTCGGGTGACTGTCCACGTCGGCTGTTCCTCTTCTTTTGTCAAGATAACCATTGAGGGAAGGTACTTCGGCCTGGTGCAAGATTCACTCACCAAAAGCCTGGGTAAGCCGTGCGACCTCGTTTTTTTGGTCAAACAAAATCCGGACAGGACTGTTCAAGAGGCGACCGGAACGCCCCTTTTTGAAACCGAGAAAAAGGAAAAAGAGGAACTCCTGGCCGCATTCACCAGAACCAGGGTCAGGCCCGGCTTTTCCTTTGAAAATTTTGCCGTATCTTCCTCCAACCAAATGGCCCACGCGGCGGCAGAGGCGGTTTCTACCAACCCCGGGAGCGCCTATAACCCCCTTTTTATCTGGGGCGGGGTGGGCGTCGGCAAAACCCACCTCATGAACGCGGTCGGGGTTTTGCTTCTTGAGAAGTCCCCGTCGACAAAAATTCTTTTTTGTACGGGGGAGGATTTTACCAACGACATTGTTGAGGGAATAAGAAATAAGACCACCCAGAGCTTTCGCGAGAAATACCGAAAACTTTCTATTCTCTTAATCGACGATATTCAGTTTATTGCCGGCAAGGACGCTGTTCAGGAGGAATTCTTCCACACCTTTAATGCCGTCACCGGGGCCGGAGGCCAAATAATATTAACTTCTGATAGACACCCCTCCGAAATCTCTAAACTGGAAGAAAGGCTAAGGAGCCGCTTTGAGGCGGGCCTAATTGTCGACGTTGCCCCGCCCGACTTTGAGCTTCGCTGTGCAATTATGCAAATCAAGTGCAAGGAGAAGGGGATGGCCCTTCCCATGGACCTAATTCAAATCATCGCCGGCAACGTTGACTCCGCCAGAAAAATAGAAGGGTTTTTAATCAGGCTTGCCTCCCACGCCAGAATGAGGAAAGAAGAGATCGGGGAAGAGCTGGTCCGCTCGCTCTTGGGAAAGGGAGTGGAGGAGCCCCTGACCAAAAAAGCCTCCCCGGCCGACGTTTTTACCGCCGTTGCCAAATATTTTTCCGTCGGCAAAAGGTCCCTTCTCGGGCCTTCACGAACCAGACCGATTGCCAGACCCCGTCAAATCTTGATGTACCTCTTAAGAAGAGAGTTGGGCCTGCCTCTTGAGGAGGTGGGAAGGCTGGTCGGAGGGAGGGACCACACCACGGTCATGCACGCGGTGGAAAAGATCACCAGTCTGGCTTCGAACGATGTGCAAATCCGTGAGGACTTGTTGGGGATAAAAAAGAGGCTTTGAGGGTAAGTCCAAAGACTTTTCCACTTATCAACAATGGGCCAGAAATTATCCACAAAAGTATCAACAAATTGCCGAGCTTCATATCAACACGAAATTGTCCCGAAAATTAAAACCAAACTGGCCAAATTATTAACTTATCAACACCTTCTACTACTAGTACTACTGTTTTAAATATGATAATAAGGAAGAAATGAAAGCCAGCGTTTTACAAGAAAACTTCTCAAAATCTTTGTCCTTGGCTTCCCGTTTTATCAATACCAGAACCCAACTTCCCGTCTTAGGCAATATTTTACTGGTCGCCAAAAAAACCAGGCTTTTGGTTTCTTCAACCAACCTTGAAGTCTCGGTCGCCTGTTCAATCGGGGCCAGCGTTGAAAAAGAAGGCGAAATAACCGTTCCAGGAAGGACAATTACCGACCTGGTGATCAATTTGCCTGCGGAAAAGATTACCCTTGAAGTCGAAAAAGAGCAATTAAAAATCCATACGCCAACTTTTGAATCAACCCTTTCGGGAATGAATGCGTCAGATTTTCCGCCCGTCCCCAACTCGGTCAGTAAAGATGGGGCCATAGTCCTTCCCAAAGAATCTTTTTTAAACGCCCTTTCTCAAGTCATTTTTGCCGCCTCAATCGACGAAACCAGGCCCATCTTAACGGGCGTGCTTTTTGTTTTTCAAAAAGACCAGCTAATTCTTGTTGCCACCGACGGCTTTCGTCTCTCACAAAAGAAAATTCAAATAAGGCTAAAGGCGAAAGAGGAAAGGATGGTTTTACCCAAAAGCGTACTGGGGGAGCTTTCCAGGATTGTCGAGGACGAAGAGATTCTCTTAAGCGTTAACAAAAAAGAAAACCAGGTCCTTTTTGGCACCCACGGGGTGGTTCTCTCGTCGAGGGTTTTGGAAGGAGAATTTCCGGACTACGAAAAAATAATTCCCAAGGCGGGAGGAACAAAGATACTGACCGACAAAGAAGAGTTTTTAAGGGCGGTTAAGCTCTCGTCCGTTTTTGCCAGGGAGGCGGCGAACATCGTCAAAATTAATTTGGGTAAAGATTTCTTGGACGTTTCAGCCGAAAGCTCGACCTCCGGGAGCCAAAAGACAAGGGTCGACGCAAGGGTCGAAGGGGAAACAAAACTTGAGATTGCCTTTAACTACCGCTTCTTGGAAGAGTTTTTGCACGCGGTAAAGGCAGAAGAGATTAACATGGAGCTTTCCGGGCCTTCCTCGCCGGGGGTTTTCAAGGACCCGACCGACCCCGCCTTTCTTCACCTGATTATGCCCGTAAGGGTTCAAGGGTAAACTTACTGGATAGGCCTCTGAGTTGTAGAATAACCTTTTGCCCACTTCACCTGAAAATCCTCAATCGTTGTGGGCTGGAAGTACCAAATCTCTAATAAGATTGGTTCTTTAACGTGTCCGATATAGGCGATTCCTTTGTCAAGGTAGACATAAAGATTGAATCCATTCACAGAGGCTGGTCCGTAAAGAGTATAAGGGGCGTTTCCATACTGCGAAGTTATATCTTCGGTAGTTTTTTTGTCTTTTGCCGTAATAATTTCTCTGATAAAGACAACGGTATCGACAGGGACCGCAACCTGGTGGGGAAGGTTGGGGTTACTAGATTTAAAGTTGAGTAAATCCGAAGCCTCATCGTTTAGCGATTTTCCTAGGGTCGCCAAAACGTCGCTTCTTGAGCTTGAGCCCGGCACAACAGATTTATAGCTGGCTCCAACCGAAGGGGTTGCCCCTGGGGGAGCAGGTTCGGGTCGAGCCCGTAGAAAAACAAATACACCAATTACAAGGACAACAAAGAGAAAGATTAAAAGAATTCTAATTTTTATTTTTCCCATAAGACTACACTTAGATTATCTAAAAATATGAGTTTCTACAAACGACTTGTTATTTGGTTCGTTTGCCAGACAGGCAGAGCCAACCGCATATCGGGCAATTGCTTCGGCAAAACCCTCGGCCGGCTCGGTTCCTCCATAAGTACAGACAGGTAGCTCCCCAAGGGTTCCAGGAAAAGCAAGGTATGCTTGATAAAGGTTCGGAGAACCGTAGGCCAGAACATGGCCCGATTCATGGGCCAAGATGTATGTGGCGTTGTGTGTATTTCCAAGGCCCGCAGAGTTGAAATAAATAACGTTTCCCCCGGGAGCACAGCCCCATACACCACAGACTTTAGAAGGATCATAATAAAGATTGACCTGGCTATATGCGGCGCAAAGTCGTGCCACGAAAGTTGGGGACCTCCCCACCAGATTAGATGTTGCAGCCATAATTGCGGCCCGCTCGTTTGCAGGCCATGTTCCCGCGACTTTGTAACAGCCTGTTGGAGGATTGCCGATTATTATGGACGCCACCCCGCTTGCAGAAGCCCCCGTTGTTTCCGGCGTGTCTGCGGTTACCGTAAAAGTGTTTATGACCAGGGAATCCCGATAGGATGAGCCGCTATAAGTTTGGGTGTAGGTAAAGACATATGGTTCAACTGGAGATATTTCTTGCGGAATACTCTGGGGAAGAGGAGCGGGGCAAGAGTTGGTTGAATTTTTTGCAATAGCCCCACATTTATGTTCAAACCCGATATTTGTAAGCGTTCCCCTTTTTGCGGTTATAGTAATCGTATAAGTAACCGTTAGGGGCAGATTTGAATTTTCAAATGGACCCGAAGGAGAAACCTCTTTTACGATCCCAATATGGGGGTTTTCTTCAAGTACAGAAAAAGACGAGGGCGGAACGATGTACGCTCCAGAGTTAATGATAAAAAGAATAATTGCAACCAGAACCGGAATCGAAATTAACGCCACAATTAAAGGGGTAGCAATTGAAGCAACAGCAAGAGAGGTTATTCCGGTAATTACCGACGAGGCAAATCCTCCGGCCCGAGATAGGGCTGGTCCGACACCGCCGGCCTGACCCACCAAGCCGCCAAAACCGACCAGCCCCCCTGTTCCCATCAAAAGACTGCTATTTAAAGCAAAACCCGTTCCAAAAAGAAGAGCACCGAGCCCTATCGCTACCTTCGGTGCATTTCTTATAAGCCACGAACCAAGATCTTTGGCTTTGTCCACCAGCCAGCCGACCGCCAGGCCGATAGCTATTCCAACGGGCCCGGCGGGGGCTCCGGCAGCCACAGCCACCGCCTTGGTCGTAATCGAAACCTCGGCCTTAGTTAGGGCAGAAGTTACAGCTTTTGTCGCGGCTTTGGTAACCGCCCTTTGAGCAAGCCCCCCAAAAATTTGCCGGCCGACGCCGCTGATAAAGGAGGGTCCTCGTCCCGAGGGGGCGCCCCCTCGGACAAGAGCAACGGCCTCTCCCTGGGTCATGCCGAATTCCGGCCCCATCAAAATTGTTATTTCCCGAACCGAAATGATCGTTCTGGACAGCCGGACTTGCCCATAAAAAGAAAACTCGGCTTGTCTAAGATTTTCAACTATTCGCAAAAAGTGTTTTTTCTCAATTTCAGGCAAGTCCTGGGCCTTAGCCGAAATTTGGGAAAGGCTCATGGCGCTGGCTAGAGCGGCGGTTGCTTGCGGTGTTCGTGCCAAAACTTTGGGCGGGGCGAAAAAGGAGACCAATTTAAATGGGATGCCGCCTGCCTTTCCGACCGACTCGCCAAAAGCTTTTAGCGCTGCTGGTGTTATTTTTATTCCAAATGGAACCGATTCTTCAGGGGGGAAGGAAGTAGCGATTGTTTCAGGGATAGGAGCTGGGGTCTTTAGGGGAGCCGTTTCTATTTTTGGTCTTTCTGTCCTACTTTCTTCAATTCTTGCCAGCTCCGCTTTAACCTGGGCGGCCGCAACTTGACGGAAAGCAAGACTTTCTTGTCCTTTGGGTTTAATGTTTTTAAGCCAAGCCCTGACGGAGGCGGTGGCGCGCCTGGCGTCTTCAAGGTAAGGTTTGGGGATTTCTCCTTCTTTCGCCTTCTCAATAATTGTTCCGGGAACGGTTTCCGAGATTCTTCCTTGAGCGACTCGCCCCAGATAATTTTTTGCCTCAACAAGATTTTCGATACCGGTGATGACCGGCATCAACCTGTAAAACTCGTCTCTTGAGATGCCGGGGAGTCCTTCCCAAAACTTTTCTTTAGGATGGGAATCAAAATAGTTCCACGCCTCAATTAATAGTCGGGCTTCGTCACTGTTCATTGGTTGGTTGTGGGAACATTCCTTGCAAAGGTTCCTTGCGGCTTGGTTGTAATTAGGGCGTGTTCTTCTTCGGAGGCGACGACTCTAATCGGGGCATGGTGGGGTCCGGCAAAGAAAATTCCTTCGCCAACGTTGGCGGCCAGAAGGAGCTGCCTTTCTCCCTGCGAGAGATAAAAGACCTCCGAGATTTTGTCGATGGCGGCCGGAGACTGTTTTAAGAGAAGCTGGAGGGCCGAGTTGGTAACGATGGCCTTGCCGATGTCTTGGGTTAAGAAGTCCTCGACGTCCTGGGTGATGGTGGTTAGACCCAGAGAGTACTTCCTGGCTCTCTTAACTACGCTCCAGAGGAACTGAGCCGAGTCCGGGTAGCGCATCATGTGCCAAGCCTCGTCAACAATGAGCAGCCTTTTCTTTAAGTCTTTTTTAATCCGGGTCCAGATAAAATCAAGAATGATAAACATGGCAATGGGCCGAAGCACATCCTGCAAATCTTTTACAGAAAAAACAGTGAAGGGATTCTTTATATCAATATTGGTTTGCTTATCAAAAATTCCCACAAAAGACCCCTTGACAAATTTTTCGATTCGGGCGGCCAAATCCGTGGCCTCGGCCGTCTCCATGCCGATGAGAATTTTGTAAAGGTCTTCCATTAAAGGCGGCTCTTTCTTTTGGGTGGCCGGGTCTTGGGTAATGCCCTTGGCGCGGTAGGTGGCGACAATGGCCCGATCAAGAAGGGCTTCTTGGGAAGGGGTAATGACCCCCATGATGACCTTAAAAAGGGAATGCAGGGAAAGAATTTTAAGCCCCAGCTGGTTTTCGCCTTCCTCATAAACTTGGGAGAGGTCAAAAGGATTAATTTTTGAGGGAGAGTTAAAAGAAAAAGAAATAAACTCTCCGCCAACAGCATCGGCCAGAGATTTATACTCACTTTCCGGGTCGATAACGACGACTTCGGTTCCGAGCATTAAGGAGCGTAAAGCTTCGAGTTTGACGAAATAGGACTTACCTCCTCCCGACGTTCCGAATAGACACATGTTCCCGTTTTCGAAGTAGCAAAAATCGTCATGTTCCCGTTTTCCAAAGAGAAGCGGTCGAAAATTATGAAAGACTCGTTTTCCGAGTTTGTTCCATAAAGGACCCCACGATCGCTTGAAAGCTCGGCGCTCGTTAAGGGGAATGTGGTTGCCAGAGAGGTCGTATCCATATTTCTGGTGATGGCCAGTCTATCCATGCCGAAGGGGGCCGAGGATAAAAACCCGGCCTCCTGGTCCAGGGTGGCGTGTTTGCCGACGATTAAAAGAGCACCAAGGGTCGAGACTACCTGGCGGCTTAACTGATTGAGCTCCTCAAGGGAATTGGCGGGGATGGTGATATAGAAAGAAAACTCGAAAAATCTCTCGGAACCTTTGACCAGTTGCTCTTGAAGTGAGCGGGCGTCTTCGAGTTTTGCCTGGGTTGACGGGTCGACAATTTTGCCTCTTTCTAAGTCGGTGGCAATTTCGGCCTCCATTTCGGCGATTTTGCGTCTCAAGTCGTCAAGGACGCTTTTGCCTTCAACCGGGTAGATGTAAAAAGAGATATCAAGCGAGCTGTCGAAATTGATGACCGGCTCAAGCCAGCCCGGGGAGACAAAACGCGGATAACCGGAAACAAACAGAGTTCTAAAAAAGACGCCGTTTATTTTTAGATAGTCAAAATCAATCTCTAAATTTTGGGGGGCAACGATGTCGAGTATCCCCAATTGTTTTTGGTAAAGAGCCAGGGTTGGGGAAGGAATATTAGGCTTGGCTCCTTGCGGTTCCATTTAGATATCCTCCTTTTTGATTGCCGGGGCTTCAGGGTTATAGACGTTATAGAAAAGAGCGACGAGCTCATTGACCGTGAGTTGTCTTAAGCGTATCCCTAGCCTCCCGGCCTGTCTGATTAAATGGTCGCGCCGCGGGTAAAGAAGCACCTTAGCTTTTTTGATGACGTAGGATTTGGGAAAAGGCAGAGGTCCGCCGCGCCTGGTCGTTGAGAGAAAAGACTTGGTCACGCCCAGCTCAAGGGGACTAAAAGGCAGGACGACGTAGAATCTTTTGCCCAAGACGTTTTTCTTTTTGATGGAGTCGACGATAAAACGACGGTAGCCGGCCATTAAGTTTGTCAACTTCGGATTGGCAATTTTTTTGGCGGCAGCGTCTAAATAAATTAAGTAGCTTGAAATATCCTTTCTTTGGGTCCGAATGACAATTTGGACAGAAAAAGAAAGAGAATTTAAAAGGGCCGCGTAGGCGGCAATGACCGCCTCTTGCTCTTTTTCGGAGAGAAGGCCGAAGTTTAAGGAAGTTGATTCCATGACCAGGGCGGCCCCGCCGTCTTTATAGAGAACAATGTCGTCGGTGATGTCGGCAACGGGAAGGTGTTGCTGGCTGGGAGCCATCAAGGGGACATCGGGAGTTGATAGATATGGTATTTTCATAGGTTGGCCGCTTGAACGGCCGGTGCGGTCTCGGCGGTAACGGCCGTAGGGCGCGATCTGCCCCTGATTATTATCGGCGGAATGATTTCTCCTTCGGTGGTAAAGGTAATCGGGTCGAAAGAGTAGCCTTCTTTTTCGATAATTATTTCGTATTTTCCGTTTGCCAAAGGAGTTACAATCATAAAGTGGCCGAGTTTATTGGTTTTAAGGGCCCGAACGGGTCTTCCCGCCACGTCTCTAATTTCCAGAATGGCTGCGTCGACAATTTTTCCTTCCTCGTCGAGGATTTGGCCGACGATGGTATTGGGGGTGGTCGGGGGAAGAGGCGGGGCCGCCTCGGGAGAAAACTGGGCCGCCGTTCCCGTAATGGCGCCCTTTGACCCCCAGACTTGGCCCACCCCGGTAGTTTGGAACTGGGGCACCGGGCCGGCCCCTTCGGTTGGTTTTTCTTCAACGACAAATTTGGGCCTGATACCGGTATCAACAAGGGGGGTCGGAGCCGTTTGGGGAATAGCGACCTCCGGTCTTTTTTGGGGTTGGGGCTGACCCTGCATGGATGGGCCCTGTTGAATGGGAGAAGGAACATACCCACCGCCGCCAAAAAGCTGGGCAATTTTAGAAAGAAAGGCTTGTTCCGCGTTTTCAAGAACAGCCAGGACGGGCGACCTCGAAGGAGGGGCAGAAAGGTAGGCCTTAAGGGCGGCCTCTCCCCCCGGCGCAATTATTTTTTCAGTCGGGACCGCCGCTTCCTCTTGAAAAAAGACTGATCTGGTACTCCCTTGTTGCCAGAAAAAAATGGTGGGGGAATAGATAGACCGAAAAAAAGCGATAATCCACCTCTCAAGGGGTCTATCTTCAAAAGGAAGGAAGGCCAAAGCCACCCCAAGAAGGGCAAAGAAAAGGATAAACGGCCACTTAATTAGAGGATGAAGAGGCGAGGCATAAAAAAGCAAAGAAACCAAAGCTCCCCCCGCCAACTGAAAGAACTGTTTTAATGTCATGTCTCCCACCAATCGGAATTGGTAGGAAGATATTTGCTGCGGTATCGGATGTTGTTGATCCATGGCAGGCGCCTAACTCTAGGTTACTTCGTGAAGGATTGATTTCAAGTAGAAGCCTTTTTCACACAAAGTGAGCGATCTATAAAATAGAGAGAACCGATCACGTATTAGATAAGGGGCGTTTTAGAACTAGAGAAAGAGTGTAAGTTAAATGAGTGCCAGCCGCTATAACTTCCCATCCATCGTTTCCCAATAGATTTAAATGATCCCTAACCGACTCGCCTGAGATCTCTTTCCGGTGCTCATCGATCATCTGGTTATACCTTTCTACGAGTGGATCAGGAGAGGGTTTTCCTTTAATTCCAATTGCGTTTCTTCGACCCACAACCTCGATAGAGTTAATGCTTAATTGGACAAATAAATACTCCCACCTTTGTCCTTGCCACTCTTTCTGTTCTGGGCCCTGGGGTGACTGTCCGCTTGGATTCTCTGTGCTCATTTGGGGAGAATTCTACACTCCACAATTTCCAAAATCAAATTTTTCCAGAGGGTTTACTTCTTTATTATTTCTTCTCTGGATATTCCCGCTTCTTTCAATAAAGAATTTAACGTCCCCTTTGGTATGTCTCTTAGATGAAGTGCAACGACGGCGCGCCTCTTTGTTTTTGGATCGTACATTACTAGGTGGCTCCCCGTTCGATGGTCTTTGATAAAACCAAGTTTTTCAAGCTTTTTAATCAGCTTTTTGGGAGTAAGAATCGGAAGCTTGGGCATTATTGAACTTTTACGCAAAAGAAAACTTCGTGCCCATCTTGACGTTTACCACAGTAAGAAGCACGGAATTTTCGGTTGGAATAAACTCTTTATGTTTCCTTAGACTTTCTATATAGACTTTTATTGCTTCAGAAGCCATTTTTTTTGCTTCTTCTGCACTTTTACCATAAGTAACGCAACCCGGTAGAGAGGGAACAATTGCGGTGTAGCCACCTTCAGGCTCTGCTTTTAAAACAACGGAAAAACTTACTTGTTTCATTGGTTCATTATTATAGCACAGACTGAGAGACTTTAACTTTTACTCTCAAAAAATCCGATGAAGAAGCATTTCAAGAGGAACCCTTTTTCACAAAAAAGAGAATTAATTAAATCCAACTCTCGGTTCAATCTGGGCCGCTGATGGGGGCGCTATAATAGAAAATGTTCTCTTCTAGCGCCCTAGCAAGGCCATCCGCAGTATTTTCAAGGCTTTCCTGGGTCCTTATGTAGTCTCCACTAATTTTTTCGGCGTCCCCCCCGCCAGTCCACCAGTGGACAATAGAGGGATTTTTACTTATTACTCTAAATCCAAAAGAGAGATGGGCGCTTCCCCCGCGCCCGGACCCCTGCTCGAATAACTCGTAGCGTGTCAAAATTTCTAAATTTTCCATACCGGTCTCATTGATTATTTGCAGCACTCGCCCTTTTTCTTTTATTGTAATTTCGGGAGGTTCATCCTTAGGCTCTTCATATAAGAATCCTCCGAAGAGATAACCAATTTGAGGTAGCGGCTTTTTAAGACCAATCTTTTTAGCAACTTGCTGTGCGAACGTATCAAAAAGTTCAACAAGCTCTTGAGGGACATTTTTGGACCAGAACTTTTGTAAGACAGGAGAAACAATCCTCTCGAAATCGGAAGTTATTCTGGCTTGCTCGGCGGCTCTCTGTTGTTCCGTCAGTTGATGATCTTTTTGTTTCTTTTGTCTGTATCGTTCTAGGGCCTTTTCGAGTTCGCCGCTCATTTGTGGAGAATTCTACAGCCTATAATTTTGAAAGTCAAGAAAACTTTGGCACAGCTGCTCCGCAGCCGGGACACTCTGGTCCATGAACAATTGAATAATGAGTATTACAATAGGAACAAATTGCCAAATAATGTTCCGACTTCTCTTTGCTTGAGGCACCAGGTTCAAAAACAAGATTTTTAAGAGGCAGGTGCTTTTTGTCTATCCGATATAAAACCCTGACGGTTTTTTCAAAAATTGCCATAAAAGCTGCCAAACCTTCCTCGATATCGTGGGGCGAATTAAGGTCCAGGGTAGATGGAAAGGGGAAGATGAGTTTTATACCTGCATTTTTGACTTCTCCAACGCCAAGTCTCCTCTCGGGCAAGACATAGGGTTCTAGGCCACCCGACTGGTGAAAAGCATTAATCCATAGTGCCCAGTTAAGATTTTGGTTGTGTGTAACAAGCCGCTTTATCCAGCTAGCGTTTTCATCTGTTGTTAAGTCGAGGTCCTCCCCCATTAAAAGAAACTCTCTTTGGATATCTTGGGCGCGGGATTCCCACCCGCGAGCACGCATAGTTTCCACATCCCAGAAACTGCCTTCTAACCAAAAAGATTTTGTTGAGCGGTCTTGCCACTCGGGTTGTAACTTAATCTTTAGCTCCGAACGAAGGCCCGCGTAGAGAAGGTCAAAAGGGTCGTAGTCCACTTCGGAGATTTCCATCCAATTGGAGTCAAAAAGTATTTTGCGTGATTTATTATCTTGCGTTAGAAGCGTATATAAAAATTCGGGGTTATAATTCATTTGAACCCTGAAGCTGTCCTTAGGGATCTCAACTGCTGGTGAATCCTCTCCGGGGACTTCCGTGCTCATTTGGAGAGTATTATATACCCCATAATTTCCAAAATCAAATTTTCTGGGGTTTGTAAGTTTAATTAGTGGGGTGTTAAAATATAGCCATGGCAGAAACTAAAGAAAGCGGAACTGGTCAACCACCGGATCAGGAGGCGGGTCGCCCAGGTGAGGAGTACTACCGAAGGACCCAGCAAGAGCAGTACGCAATGACCGATCCCGGCCATGAGACCCTTAAATTGGGAACGGGAGAAACCGCTGGAATTGTTGTAAAGGTTGCCTCCGACCTCCTTGAAGATTTTGAAGACCTTAACAAAAAAGACAGGGAAATAACCGGTTGGACATTAGCCCGGTATTATGAGCAGCTAGCCTCAAGGAGAAGGGCTATGAAATTAACGCTAGAAGAACTCGATAGATTTAAAGTAAGAGAGCCTTTGGTCATGGGGGGGAAACAAATTACAGATGAGAGTGGGAAACCCATTCTTATATCGAGGTTTCCTGGTTACGGAATAGAAATTAAAGAGATCGCTGTCACCATTCCACGAGGGGAGGAAATGGTTACCGACGTGGAAATTACAGGTTTTGATAAAGAAAATAAACCGATAGAAGGGGAAAAGAAGGTTAGAATAAGAAGGACGGAGGAGAAGGCAAGGCTCCAGGTTCCAGAGTTTGGAACAAACGAAGATAGAGAAAAGATTGTAAAAATCTGTGACAGAACAGAGCGAATGATGGTGGCGAGACAAGATCTGGCTACCCTCTTAGGGGACATTTATATCCCAAACACCGCTTCTCTTGAAAATCTTGTTACCCTATTTCATATAGGTCGCAATGTGCCAAAATTTAGCAACACAGAGCTAAAAACGCTTTTTACTTTGCCAGACTTCAATAGGATTGGAGAGAGTCCGGAAGACAGGACGTTGGGGAATTATATTGACCTTGCAGACAGGCTTTTTGAAATAGCAGCCACTTCTGAATTCAAAGGTAGGTTACAGGAATTAATGAAAAGGCCTGGATGGGAAGAGATTGTTTTTCGGAACATGGGGGAAGACGAGAGAAGGGATTGGATAGGGGATGTGAAAAATTGGGTTGATGATAAACAAAGACATAAAGATAGTATAAATATTGACCCCAAAAAGACTCTTGACGGAGCAACAGATAAGGGAAAGAGAGGGCTTCTAACTGAGTTCGGAAACACTTGGGCAAGAATGGGGAAAAATGAAGAGGCAGTTCTCTTGAATCGAATCGAGTGGTTTATTGCAAAAGACTACATGAAGAGGCACAACGCAGATGCTAAAACGGCGCTTCAGGTTGCCAAAACGGCTGTCCGATTAGCTTATGCTTTTGATAAAGCTTCTGGTTTTTTCGCCTATCTTGGAAAAGAGAGATATAGCAAGATAACAATAGACGTTGAGGATGAGGAAAATGGGAAAAAAGTCAAGAAAAAGAAGCTCGAAAATGCACCAGCCTTCCCGGAAGATCCAAAAGAACTTAAAAAGCTTCTAAACGACTTGGGCAGGCTGAAACTATTTCAAAAAGCGTTTCTCTTAGAGGGTGATCCAAAGACCGACGATTTAACGAAGCTTTATCACTTCAGAGACTACAGACTGAAGGAGTTTTTGAAGCAAAGAACCGCAGGACCAGGAGTTACCATCCCATTTTCAGAAGAGAGGATTGCACTTCCATTAATTCTTTTGGCGAGATCAAAAACCCCTCTGGGTTGGAGGTCCTTTCATGAGCAGAAATGGGGATACCCCGAAAATACGACGTCAGGAATACAGAGAGAAGACCCAAAAAGATTAGGAGATCTAGATTGGGATATTACACTTGCAATTAGTGAGTTTCAGGAAACGTTGGGCGTAAAACTGGACGCAAAAGATATTGAGGAAATGTTGGGACGAACCTCGGAGGAATTAAACAAAATTTCTGGGGAAAAAGAAGACGAAGTTTTGGTGAGAACCGAAGGACTTCAGAGCCTAGACGTATGGAGCTTGTACACATTATTCAATTGGCTCGCCGGAAGAGACGACGAGATTAAAGGTCTTTATAAATTTTATTATGCCGAGGATTTTGACCCAAGGCTTTTTGGGAATGATGCTTTTTGGAAAGGCAAGAGTAAATTCTTGGGGATAGTAATAAATATATTCGTAAAGTCAGGCGGACAATATAGGCGCTTCTACGAAGATCTCAGAAAACAATATCCAGACCTATCGCTTGAAGAATTGAACGATAAATTGGAGGAAGTACTTAACGGACTGACTGATAAGGCTTACGACAAAAATAGGAGACTGTTTGTATTGGGGCTGGCCAATCTGCCGAATACACAGACCTGGAGGGCGGCAACAGTAGAAACCAGGGGAGCTACTGGTGGAGTAAAGATGCCTTCAACTTATTGGCGACTAGCCAGGGAAACAGCTATAAACGCAGGTTTTCCTTTCCCGGAAGAATTTTACTGATATAAAAATCCCTTTACTTTCGTCCCCTTAAAAATGTTTCTAAAGCCTTCCCCGCTGGTCTTCTCCATCCTTCAGGAATGATACCTTGAATGCGTCGGAGTTCAGGAGGAAGGACTTGCTCCTCTGTTAGGGCTCCAGCCACTCGATATCCATAAGCCATGGCTCCATATTTGGCCGGACCAAAAGCCTCCCCAATCGCAGTTCCATAGGGGAATGGTTTGCCTTGAATTAGCGATTGAATAATGTTTCCGACATTTGGGGTTAGTAGTATTATCCCAAAAGAAAGTACAAACCCGAAAATACCCGCAGTCGCAAAACTAAACCCCGGGAATGCAACCGAAGAACTTGTGGCTGCAAGGTCTGTGTTAATTTGGTAAAGGTTGGTCCATTGTGAAAAGATTCCATCTGAAGCAAGCCACTCAAAACCCTTCAGAATTAAACCGAGACCACTTGATGTAAAAAAACCCCAAAAGAAGAAATGCGCAAGAAACATCATCAATATAATTGTAGGGTAGACAGCTATATGGGAAAGCAGTGTTCTTACCCATTGGCCGAAACCCCCAAAAGACGGAGAAACCGCACCCAAGAGAATCATTATTGGCCCGGCAATTATTAAAAGCACGATTGTTACGAAGGTTTTAAACATTAGCCAGATTATTCTTACCGCAGCTATTACCAGAAGTAGCATTATTAACAAAAAGAGAACTATCGCGAGGCCTCCTACAATAAACCCTGGAACCGTCAAGATTGGTATCGCGGTAGCCCACCCGGCAGTACCAGCAATAATTAAAGTAAAGATAGTAAGCGCAAACATAATAGCCGCAATTGGATGACCGGTTAACATTGTGTTATAGAGTTCTTTAAAACCCAAAGATGTTATTTCCGACCCAGCTGATTTTATAAAAGCGGCGATAACGCCCAAGATTAAGTATGAAATATCGACCAAAAACCCGGCTATCGCGTAGGAGAAAGTTATCAGGACTATTGTTATAGCTATTTTAGGAAGAGCTGATTGGACTGTAATTACGACCTGTGGCGAGATTTTGACCCTAAACATAATCATAAAGGCAAGAACCAAAATCACTAAAACAAGAAGAAGATAAGTCATGTTTCTTACAATTTTCCAGATGGTGAGAACGGGCTGAAGAGTTCTAAATCCAAACCCTTCTTGAGCGTAGGCTTGAGGAATAATATTAAGCCTAGAAGCCGCATTTGCGAGGTATTCTACGCCGGAGGCAGGCCGTGATGTTAATAGTGTGTCGCCCCAAAAGGCGATGTTGGCTGAATTACCTAAAGATCCGCCCTGCGGGTTCAATGCCTCGATACAATTTTTTAAAGTTTCCCCAGAATCCGCCGAGTTTAGACAAGCCAATAAGTCCGGGCCCGTGAGAACCGAGGTTAGCGAGTAAACGATCCATAACACTTGTGCGTAAGTATATCTTTCCCCAAAAATTTCTTGGGGACTGTTTTTATCGAAAACTTTAGTCGACCATTCTTCAAAACTCTGGTTGTACCAGGCTCCTTGGGCCTGAGCGTAAGGAACAAATGAAAAGGTTAATAAAAGAAAAACAAAGAAGGAGAGAACAATCTTTTTGATGGCAGACATTTTGGTATTAATTCATTATAACTTACTTAACTACTCCCTCAACCCTCATTATTTGTACTTTTGGTAGACATCCCAAACACAGGCATTATGGCTCGGGCTCGAGTAGCGCTGGTTGACGGTTTCGCAAGTATCGCCACTTGGACAAGCAGCATTCAGCCCCCCTCCCGTTTCCCAGACCTTAATGGTGGTCTCAATGTCACTTGGCCCCCAGGAACAGGAATTCGGATTTGCGGTTCCGGTTTTAAGCGGTATGCCAAAACAGGTTTTTCCCGCAAACAACAATCTGGTTGTGTCTCTCAGCCCCCCTTTATCGATTGTGGCAATCTGGGCTTTATATTGGATGGCCTGGGTAGAAGTTTTTTCAAAGGGCCTGAGAAATTAACGGCCTTATTTAGGTCCACATCCTCTCCTGATTCGGCCCTACCTATTACACCATTTAGGTACCAGCTGACGTACTCATTGGTTTTTTCGGCATCGTCTAGCCCTTCATCCGCGTTTTGGCTGTTGGGCACGTCTTCGGTATTTCCAAGGATGGGGAGTTCGGCGTCGGAAAGGTCTACGGCGACGCTTTTTCCTAAGAAGAGAGAGGCCAATACCAAGATAACGAAAACTAGCTGTTTAGGCAGGGACATGTCTCAATTTTCTTGAAAAATTCTAAACTTGGTAACGTCAACTCCGGTAAATTCCTGGATGAAGCGCAAAATTAAGAAAGCCATGGCCAGAAGAACCATGCCGCCGATGGCGTAAGTCAAAGTTTTCTTTGCTCCCTCAACCCCCTTCGGATCTCCCCCTGCTGTTATATATTTAAATCCTCCCGAAAGAAGCATGATAAAAAGAACGATTCCGGCAAGAGCAAGAACTACCTCAATAACATTTCCAAAGACAGTTTCTAAATCGCTAAGTTTGGCAACGTCGGAGGTATCCATTGAGACTAAGTTTAACTTAATGAAGTATTGCGAGCAAGCCTTTAATTACCCGGCGGTCGGGAGAGTTAATTCAAAGATATTAATTCCGAAGAAGGTATTGATAAGCTGGACTATTGCCCAGGCGGCAAAGACGATAACTAATCCAACAAGCGCGGCGGTAATTTGATTTCTGGCTGCTTCGGTTTGAGCCTTGTCGCCGCCCGAGGCAATCCAGCGAATTCCTCCGATAACCAAAATGAAGAAGAAAACTAAAGCGGCAACCACCAAAATTAATCTGATTAGTCCCGCGACTATTCCGCCAATGGTGAGACCTTCGAGTGGGGCAAAATCTCCACCCGGTTTAAGTTTTATGTCTTGGGCAAGTAATGAAAAAAGGCTTAACATTATATTAAGTATTATTCTATCTTATATGACCCTATGTCAAGTACCATGATAAAATCGATTCTCTCACTGCGGCCTAATTTTCAGCTCCTCAATATTAAATTTCAGGTTTTCCAGGATATCCAAACCAAAAAATCTTCCGACAAAGACTAGAATAGCAAGAATACCGAAAAGAATTACTATTCCCATTATCGCGTTCGTAATTTTTCCCCGTGCGGTCTCAATTGCCGCCTTATCCCCACCGGAGGTCATCCATTGAATAGCCCCCGCCAGTAAGATAAAAAAGAAAACCAAAACTCCTGCCACAAAGCCAAGCCTTATTAGGCCGGGTACTAGCGCGGCAAAAAAATCTTCTCCTCCGGCAAAACCACTTGGGCCGACAGGATTTTCAATTTTTTGAGCCAATAGATTTTCCATTATTTGCCGCCACCAATGGGAAGTTTATTTACAAGATCTTCAATATTCAGAACATCTATTCCGATTAAGCTCCCGATTAAATCAATAATAAATATGCCCGCAACGACAACGACCAGGCCGATGATTCCTGTTGTAATTCTTTTTCTTGCAGATTCAAGGCTAGCTTTATCACCTCCCGCAGAAATGATTCCGATCGCTCCCGATATAAGAACAAAAATAAACCAGATGATTGCAATAATGGTCATGAGACCGATTGCACTCGAAATAAACTGGGTGAATACGCCTAAGGGAGACTGTCCTTCGTCAAGGCCAAGTGGGCCTATTCCTTTAAATCCCCCTTCGGGGGCAAGATTTACTTGTGTTAAAAGATTTCTCATGGTACCTGTAATTCAGGAATAGAAGGCTTCAGAATTGCATTCGGGTCCCCGAAGATTAACTGTCCGAATATTCCCGCCAAGACAAATGCTCCCGCCGCAAAGGCTAGGCCAAGGAGACTTTGCCAAATTTTTGCCCAGGCACCAGCCACTTTTTTCGGGTCGTCTCCAGCGGAGAGAAATGCGAAACCAGCCAGAACCAAATTAAAAACTGAGTATACTCCCGCGAGTATAACGAGAACTACAAGAATCCTGTTTAAAAATATACCGACCCCACCACCCTCAACTGTGCCAAATTTTGACAGGGGAGATGGTTGAGGGATGGTCCCAAAAAGTTGGTTCATAAATTAGATTCCCGGTTCTGTAATAAATCTTACTCCCAGTATTTCTTCTATTAATCTTACTATCCAATAGGCCGCGAAAACAACTACGAGGCCAATCACGGCAGAAGTGACGGCTTGTCGGCCTTTACCCGTTTGTTCGGGATTTTGATTTCCGGCTCCGGCAATCATCGAAATACCCCCAAAAACTAGAAGGAAGATAAAGATTACCCCAGCTAAGGCGAAAGCGGCCTGCAAAACTACAGAGATTAAATTTCCGATAGTTTGAGTTTGACCAAAAGGAGAGCCGAATTTTTCACCGATGTTAATTTGAGTAAGCATGTTATCTGAAAATTGTTTGAATTGCCGTTATCCCCAAGATTTTTCCTACGATTTGTACCAGCCAATAAGAAACAAAAACGATGATAAATCCGACCAATGCTCCCGTAATTTTATCCTTGGCAGATTGAACCCCTTTTGGGTCCCCACGAGAAAGCATTAGACCAAGTCCCCCATAAACAAGGTAGAGAAGCAGTAGGACTCCCGCTGCCACAAAAAGATAGGGTATAAAACTGGTTAACACATCGCCGATAAACAAATCTTTAAACCTAAAATTAGGAAGGCCTATATTTTGAACTCTCTCAAAGTTTATTTGTGCTAGCTTCATTTTAAAAAGGACTTTCGGAAAATCCGGGTATTTGCAATATTTTTACACCAATTAGCTCTAATATAAAAACCGAGAAAATAAGCATGATAAGGCCGGCAATCGCCGAAGTTAAAAGTTCTTGTCCCGCCTTTAGTCTTTCCGGATTTCCCTGAGAAGTCATTATCATAAAAGCGGAGTAGACAATGAGAAGAAATGCGATTCCTCCGCCTATTCCTATGGCCCATCTTAAAATAAAACCAATAAACAAGTTCGGATCGGTTATTGGTATGCATCCAATGGCCGTGTTAATTCCTTGGCCGTTATCGCAGGTTGGGTCAGGCCCAGTTGACTGTTCCCCAGGTTGTTGCCTTTGTTCTAAAGATTCTGACCGAGTAAGTTCTTGACACACAGGAGCCGAATGAAATTCCCCCCAGCAGTATTTTCCCGGAGAAGCACAGTCGCTGTCTTTCTGACAAGGCAGGCCAAGGGGTACGGTTCCTGGTTCGTTTGCGGTGAGCTGGCACTGACATTGAGCGGTTGTTGCGCCCCTTCCTGCTGCCCCCCCCTGTTGTGTGACGACCTTTATACACGGGGAAGAGCAGCCTCCCCTCAAGTCGAGAACCGGACAATCCATCTTGCTAGAAGGACAAGAGACTTGCGCAGAAATTATCTTTGGAGTTGCAAGAATGGCAAATAAAAATAGGGCAGAGACCAATAATACCTTTTTCATTTTGATTTGAGTTTAGCACAAACCCGAGGGAGGATGCACTGGTATAATGGGAAGACAAATGAAATTTTCGAGAATCTTTCTTATTGTCTTTTTTTTCCTTGCTGGGGTCTGGTGGTCGTTGGCGACAACAACCCTCGCCGTAAGTGAGTCAGACTGTTTAAATAAAAGCCCCCAGGAGTTAACCCCGGGGGAAATGGATGAATGTATAAATACCATTCTTCCTAGAATCGCGGCCGCGTATGCACCAGCCCAGACAAAAAACAAGGCGGAGTTGGCAAACCTAAACAAACAACTTGCGAGTTTAAATACAAGGATAAACGGTCTCTCGGCCCAATTAAAAATCGTTGCTTCTGAAATATCAAAAAGAGAAGAGGACCTTGCCTATACGAGGGAAATTTTCAATGAAAAAGCCAAAAATCATTATACTTTCCTGAGGATTTATGACCCAATTTCACCTTTTCTTTTTTCCGACAGCGCGTCTGATGCATTTAGGGAGATAACTTTTAGACAAAGAGCGGCGGACCAAGACAGAAAAACACTGGAAGAATATGCTTCAGATTTGGCAAAACTCAAAAGCGATAAGGAGAGTTTAGAGAAAAATAAAGCAAGTCTAGCGTCGCTCCAATCCCAGGTTGCCGAAAAACAGAAATTTTTGGCAGGGGAAGTAGCAAAAGTCGAATCTTTTTTGGCCAAGGTTTCGGCTAAACAGCAAGCGTTTTTGGCTCAAAAATTAGAATCCCTCGGCCTTTCAAGATCCGCCTACAATATGAAAGGGGGTTGTTCAAGTGATATAAACCCCTACAAAAGTCCCGGCTTTAGTCCCGCTTTTGCGTTCTTTACCTTTGGGGTTCCGAATAGGGTTGGTATCAATCAGTTCGGAGCCAAAGGAAGGGCAGAGGCTGGTCAAGATTATGAACAAATCCTGAGAGCCTACTACAATGCCGATATAACCAGCGGCTACAACACAAGCATAACTATTCGAGTGGTTGGAACCAATGAATTCGGGCAGTCATTTAACGAAAGTTGGAATATCGAGGATTACCTCAAACACCTTTATGAAATGCCCACGAGTTGGGACTCAAAAGCCCTTAAGGCTCAAGCTATTGCCGCCAGGAGTTATGCCCTTTCCTACACCGATAATGGTGCCAATTCCATTTGTCCGAGTCAGAAATGCCAGGTTGTTAAAAAAGAGCTAAACGATGGTGCCTGGCAGGCGGCGGTGGATGCAACCCGGGGAATAGTTCTTACCAACGGGGGAAAACCGGTAACTGCCTGGTATTCTTCAACCCATGGGGGATATGCTTACACCTCGGGAGATATCGGCTGGTCGCAAACCTCTTGGACAAAAAGAATGATTGACGCCTCGGGCGGAGTCTCCGGTTTTTCAGATTTATTTAATAACTCGTATGACAACCCAATTTTTTACTGTGATTGGGGGTCGCGTGCTTCTTATAATAAAACCGCCTGGCTTGAACCCAAAGAGCTCGCCGATATTGCCAACGTGATTCTCCTTGCTAAAGCGGATGGTTCAACGCAACAGCATCTGGTTCAGGTTGACAAACCCAACCCCGATGGAGTGGATACCTGGGATGCCGAGCGGGTTAAAAGTGAACTTTCAAGACGGGGAACAACTCCATTTAATTCGGTTTCCAGTGTCTCTGTTGGGGCTGATTTTGCAAGCGGGAAAACAACCACGGTAACAATTAACAGTGTTTCTTTTGACGGCCAGGATTTCAAAACCTACTTCAATCTTCGCGCTCCGAGCAATATCCAAATAGTCGGTCCACTTTTCAATTTTGAGACGCGCTAGAATTTAGAGTTTGTCTATATATGATGTTATAGCAAAGTCGGAACTTTGATATATCGCTCTTCGAGCGTTATAATCAGGCAGAATGCCGGATATTTTTATCAATCCTCCTCCTTCCCCCAAGGAAAAACACAGAGCTTCGGGGCACTCCCATAATCCTCTTACTGCCTACTGCTATTTACCGGATAAGGTTAACTTTGAGACAAGGGAGAGCGAGGAAAAAGTGGTTCTTCTTTTAAGGCAACACCCGATTACCCTTGTGCCCAAGGCCCTAATGGCGGTTTTGATGATTTTGGCCCCAAGTATTTTGAGTGTTTTTCCGATTCTTTCGTTTTTACCGGCAAACTTCCAGCTGATTGTGGTTTTGGGCTGGTACTTAATTACGACCGCCCTTATTTTAGAGAACTTTTTAACTTGGTTTTATAATGTTTACTTAGTTACCGACGAGAGGATTGTCGATATCGACTTTTATAACTTAATTTATAAAGAAGTCTCGGATGCCAATATCGATAAAATTCAGGATGTCACCTACAAAATGGGAGGAGTGGTCAGGACCGTTTTTAATTACGGGGATATTTTGATTCAAACCGCTTCCGAAGTTCCCAATTTCGAATTTTTGGCGGTTCCCAGGCCCGATAAAGTGGCGACGGTTCTGCAGGATTTAAGGATTGAGGAGGAGCAGGAGAAACTCGAAGGGAGGCTAAGATGATTCCGATTCTGGGTATTTCGATTTGGGCCGTTGCCAAAGGCTTTATTTTAGTTGCCTTCTTTCTTTATATTATTTTTTCCTTTGTTGTTGTCAGGCAGATACAGCTCATGACGGAGACCTTGGAAGTGGGATTTGAGACGCAACTCAAAATTCTTTCGTATTTACATCTCGCATTTGCTATACTGGTTTTTCTCGCTGCCTTGATAGTTTTGTAGCGGGTCAGTCCGCTGTTATTCTAAATGGCTTTTAGCGTCTCAAGCGCCAAACTTACAGGCAGTCCCGGTACTTCCGGCTGGGTTCAGGTCCATGAATTTGCCCCCTCCGAGCCCGAAAAACTTTCGTTACGAGGACACCTCTTTGCGGTGGTCGCCACCGGCCGGCACGAGGAAGGGGTTGATGCGGTCTCCGCCGGACGGGAACTTCTTAGCCGTCTCCATGAAGAATATTTCGGCAGCGGGGAGGGCTCGGCCTTTGCCATTTTGGCGGCGGCGGTCAAAAAAGTCAGTGAAGAATTTCGTTCAACCTGGGGAGAAGTCGAGATCGCCGCGGTTTCTTTGGTCGGCGGTGTTGTTTATTCGGTTGTCGGCGGCGGTGCCCAGGTGGCCATCTTTAGAAACGGAATTTTGGCCAAGATATTGGAGAGTAGCCGGGAAGAAGTGATTTCGGCCTCGGGTTATCCCAAAGAAGGCGACGTTTTAATCTTGGGGACCAAATTTTTCTTTGAGGTCTTTTCTTCGGGGGTGATTAAGGCGGCGATTGAAGGCAAGGAGCCGGGAAGCGCCGTTGAATCCTTAGCCCCGACCGTCCACGCAAGAGACGATACCGGCAATTTGGGAGCGGCGATCTTGTCTTTTAAAGAGGAGGGGGTGGCCCAAGGAGAAGTTACCTCCCCGCCCAAAATCTCATCTGCCCTTGGCAAAGCCGTCGCGTCTGTTAAGGGGTATTTGGCCAAAGTCTTGCCGGAAAGAAAAATTTATGTCAAGGGGGTGGAGAAGGACGAAGAAGAAGTGCCGCAAAAGAGAAAACTCCTCTCTTCGGTGGGAATCGTTCTTTTGGTTCTCCTTCTTGTCAGCATCGGTTTTGGGATTCGGGCGAAGGCAATCAAAGAAGGAAGAGCCCGCTACGAATCCCGCCTCACCCAGGCCCAGCATGAATTTGACGAAGCCCTCACCCTGACTTCCCTCAATCCGGACCGGGCCAGAGAGCTTTTTGTTAGTAGCCGGGCTCTTTCCAATGCCTTGAAGGCCGAAGGGGTTAAAGACAAACAATTGGAAGAGCTGATTGTAAAACTCGATGAAAACCAAGGGGCGGTTCTCGGGGAATACAGGGTCGAACCCCAGCTTTTTGTCGACCTTTCTATTTTGAGTGACAACCTAAAAGGGGACGGCCTGGCGGCCTCGAGCGAAATGGTTTTTGTTTTGGATAAAGGGGGCAGGAAAGTCGTCGGCATCACCTTTGGCACCAAGAAAAGCGAAATCGTCGCCGGTCCTGACCAGATATCGGCCGCCAAGGACTTGGCGGTTTACGAGGATCGGGCCTTTGTTTTAGAGACCGACGGGATTTATGAAGTGGGCGAGACAAAAACCAAAGTGGTCGGCAACGAGTGGCAGGGGGAAGTGCTCATTTATGCCTATGCGGCCAACCTTTATGCGGTCGATAAAGAAGCGGGGGTTATCTGGCGCTATCCGGGCAGCGGCAGTACTTTCGGGACGGGGACAAACTGGCTGGCTCCCGGGGTCAGCCCGGACCTTTCTTTGGTCAAGGTCGCAACCATCGACGGCGCCATCTGGCTTCTTTCAGGCTCCGGTCGAATTTCTAAATTTTCCCAGGGGAATCTTATCAGTTTCAGTCCGGCCGGGGTCTTTCCGGAGCTGACCAGCCCCGATTCGATTTATACCAACGAAGAATTGAAGTATGTCTATCTTTTGGAAAGAAGCGAAAAGAGGATTGTTGTTCTTGAGAAGGACGGCAAATATAAAGCCCAATATCTGGCGGATAAAATAGGGGAGGCTACGGATTTGGCGGTCTCCGAAGCCGACGGAAAGATCATCATCTTAACGGGAGAAAAACTTTTTTCTATCGAGGCAAAGCACCTTTAGATTGGTGGAGGCGGAGGGAATTGAACCCTCGTCCGAAAAATCTACCAAAAGACTTCTACAAGCTTACTCCGATTGAATCGGAGAATTCTTGGCTGTTTTTCTTAGACATCAGCCATCAGCCATTAGGCATTAATGTTGCATCCCGACTGGTTTATGCCCGAGAGGTACGGTCGAGAAACGTTTCCTCTAAGACAGTAGCCTAAAAACGTTTTAGAGTAACAGTGTTACCCCTTAAGCGTAGGCTACAGCGACATTATTAGTGACGCTTAGTTTTGATTCCTTTTGACAAGTAGAAATCAAACTTGGCTTGCAGTCTTTTAATGAGCTTTTCCGTCGAAACCTTATCGCCCCCTGGTTATTTGACTTTAAATTCTCTTTCGATCTCCCTTTTAATATCTTTTCTCTTGATCGCTTCTTTTTTCTCGAACTTGCGTTTTGGTTTTCCCAAAGCCAGTTCGAACTTAACGAAACGGCCCCTAGTATACACCTTTAGAGGCACGAGAGTCAATTTCTTCTGTTTCATTTTGACCCCGAGCAAGACTATTTCGTCCCGATGTAAAAGAAGTTTTCTTGTCCTTTTTGAATCGTATTTGGTTGCCCCGGCAACGGGAATGTTGGCGTTAATCAAGTAGGCTTGTCCGTCAGCGATCCTGGCGACAGACTGGCTGATATCGATATGCCCCCCCCTTATTGCCTTGGCCTCCCCCCCGGTTAAGCTCACTCCGGCCTCGAACCTCTCGGGCTCTAAAATATAATCGAATCTTACCCGCCTATTTGGAATCTTCATGCCATAATTATACAAGAGATGAGTCTTTTAGACCTTATTTTCCCCAAAAAATGCTTCGGCTGCGGCAAAGAAGGAAGCTATATTTGCCCTCTTTGCCAAGAAAAACTTAAAATTGCCAGTCCGATTTGCCCTGTCTGCACCAGACCTTCCGGCCGAGGCTTGACCCACCCAAGATGTCGTTATGAGCTTTCCCCGGACGGCTTGACCTCAATTTGGGAATATGAGGGAGGAATAAGAAAGGCAATTCTATCCCTTAAGTATAAATTTGCCTACGAGGTTTCTCAAGAAATTGCCGAGCTGGTGGTCGAAAAATTAAAGAAGGGAAAAGTCTTTATTCCGGCTCGGCCCATTCTCATCCCCGTTCCCCTCCACCGCCAAAGGCAAAACTGGCGTGGCTTTAACCAGATGGAGGAGATAGGCAGGAGAGTGGCCCTTAAGATGAAATGGGAATTTATGCCGGACTTAATCATTAAAAGGAGAACCTCCTCTCCCCAGACGGAGTTAAAAAGAAAAGAAAGAGTCGAAAACGTCAAAGGGGTCTTCCTCATCAATAAGAAATACCTGCCGCTTAAAACCAAACCCTTTCTTCTCTTTGACGACGTTTGGACGACGGGCTCAACCCTAAGAGAAGCGGCCAAGACACTGAAAAAAGCTGGAGCAAGAGAAGTTTGGGGGCTAACAATAACCAAAGGACACTAGTAAATTGGCGGTGGGTACAGGATTTGAACCTGTGTAGGGCTTTCGCCCTCGGGTTTTCGAGACCCGCGCATTTGGCCATTCTCTGCCAACCCACCTTGTGTGTGCCCGGGGCGAATCGAACGCCCAACCTCAACCTCCGCAAGGTCGCGCTCTAATCCAATTGAGCTACGGGCACAAGTTAACTATTCGGCAGTTTCTTGGCGAACCAGTTGGCCGCTTTATCGAGGTATGAAGGAGGCGCTTCTTCTTCGACAATGTAGGAAGAGAGAGCTTTTCTTATTTCTTCTTTGTCCCCCGCATTAATCACCAATTCCATCCTCCCCGGTAGCCCCAATGTTTCTACGACCAGAAGCTCGCTATCAAACCTTCGGCTAAACCAGAAACGATTCATGAGCGCCCAGTCGGTTCTTTTGTCGACAACCTTGATTCCCTTATTGGTAATCTTATATTCGATATTTTCGGGTTCGACCGTACTCAAAACGTAAAAAAGAAAAACCAGGGAAACTATTAAGATTACCGGCATAAAGCCCTCGATAAGAAAAAGGACCAGACCGACGATTCCGGCAATGGCCAGAATGGTGATGTAAAATTCCCGGTCGCGCCTTTTGAAGGGTCGGGCCGGTGCCGTCCAGCTAACCAAATCCTTCTCGGGCTCGCGTCTAACCACCACTGGTCTGGGTTCTTCTTCTTTTGTTTCCTCAGGCATTAAACGTATTATACTCCAAACGCCCGCTTCGTTCGTTCCAAGCTTAGAATCTGATATAATACGCATGTTTGAGGTAGGGTCGCATAGTTCGGTCCATTGCGGGGGGTTGCTAACCCCCTGAGCCCTTATTAAGGCTCACGCGGGTTCGAATCCCGCCCCTACCGCTCTAGGGTGAGGTGCGAGAGCGGCTTAACCGGTCGGTCTTGAAAACCGAAGTGGGGATTTTTCCTCACCGTGGGTTCGAATCCCACCCTCACCGCTCACTAACGTTCGCAGTTCGGGATGGGGTTCGATAGTGCCAATGAAGAAGAATAATCAAATAACGGTTTCCGGGGCGATCGTTTTTAAAGAATATCGCCGCAAAAAACTCTTCATGGTGGTTAAACAAACTGAGGCGGGAAAGTGGGAGATTCCCAAAGTGACAGTGAGGCGCGGCGAAAGCTCGGTGCGGGCCTCCTTAAGGATGATTGGGGAGATGGCCGGGATGAACGCCAGAGTCCTTGAAGAGGCGGGCCGGACCACGGCCGTGGCCACCCTGAACGAAAAATCAGTTCCCCAGAAAACTTATTATTACCTTCTTATCCATAAAGCCGGCGGTGAGATTCTCGGGTTTCAGGATTTTGTCTGGCTGGAATACGGTAAAGCCCAAAAAAAGCTCGAGTTGAAAAGAGAAAAAGAAATGCTCAGAGGCGCAAAGGATGTTCTCAAAAAGTGGGAGAAGGAAGGAAAGAAAAGGTAAATCGAGAATTCTCGGCCGGCGGAGTCGTCTTTAAAAGGGTCGCCAAGGGATTTCAGTGGTTACTCATTAAACCGGCGGGAACCGAGCGGTGGCAGCTTCCCAAAGGCAAGGTCGATGAAGGCGAAACCTCCAAAGAAGCCGCGGTCAGAGAGGTGGCCGAGGAAGGCGGCGTTAACGTGAGGCCGGTGGCTAAAATCGGTACTTCCCAATATTTCTTTGTCTTCAAAGGTCAAAAAATTTTCAAAACCGTTATTTATTTTTTGATGGAATACGCGGGAGACAAAAAAGAAGGTCACGACCACGAAGTCGACGAAACGGTCTTTGTCGATTTCGCTGAGGCTTTGGAAAAACTCACCTTCAAAGACGACAAAGAAATGCTCAAAAAAGGCAGGGAAATCCTGGAGCGAGGAATCCAGGGAAATTTGCTATAATTGTAGGCTTTCTGGTGAGGTGCGAGAGTGGTTGAATCGACGCGCTTGGAGAGCGCGCATGGCCTTTTAGGTCATCGAGGGTTCGAATCCCTCCCTCACCGCCAGTCCTCTTGACAAAGACAATTTGTACATTTAATATGTATACGTATGGATACAAATATTGATACATTTTCCGTGACGGACCTGAGGCATAAGACCTCTAAAGTACTCAAAAAGGCAAAAGAGGCAGGATACGTATTTCTTGTCAGGCGCTCCAAAACCGAGGCAGCCATGGTTGATATTGCCCTTTTGAAGGCTCTTCAGGAAACATACGAGGATTATTTGGATATTCTTGAGTTTGATAAAACAGTAGGCCTCAAAAGGATTCCTCTTAAGAAACACAAAAAGAAGTATGGAGTTTGAGTTCGATGCAAATCTATCTCTCCACTAAGGCTGATAAGCAGCTTGGAAAACTCCCAAAAGCGATGCACCGGTTTCTCATAGAGAAGATTGAGGGCTTTGCAAATGACCCCTTTCCCCGGGGAGCAAAAAAGTTGGCAGGTAGAGAAAGCTGGAGGCTAAGAGCGGGTGATTATCGGATTTTGTATACTCTAGAGAAAAAAAGTAGAACGGTTGTTGTCCTTAGTGTGGCCCACAGAAAAGAAGCCTATAAGTGATCTGCTATAATGCCCCCAAGGACAGGAAAAATGGCTGATCAAGTTGATGAAGTCAAACAAAAGACCGACATCGTTTCTTTAATCGGAGAATACGTCCAGCTCAAGAAAGCCGGCCGAAATTATAAAGCTCTTTGCCCCTTCCATAGCGAAAAAACCCCATCCTTCATGGTCTCACCCGAGTTGCAGATATATAAATGTTTTGGATGCCAAGCTGGCGGCGACGCGTTTACTTTTTTAGAGCAATACGAAGGCATGGATTTTGGCGAGGCTTTGCGGTTTTTGGCCGACAGGGCCGGGGTTAAACTTGTTTCTTTTAAGCCCGGGGAGGCCGGCGAAAAAGAGAGGTTATATCAGATTAATTCTTGGGTCAACCGATTCTATAGCTATATTTTACTTAACCACCCGGCGGCCAAGTCCGCTTTGTCTTACTTGACCAAGGAAAGAGGCTTAACCCTTGAAACAATTAATACCTTTTTACTCGGATTTGCACCAAATGTCCCCGACGCCCTGAAGCGCTTCCTTATTGATAAAAAGAGGGTTCACCCCGAAGACCTGGAAAGATTGGGATTGGGGTTTTTCAAAAACGGCAGATTTTTTGATAAGTTAGCCGGAAGAATTATTTTCCCCCTTTTTGACCACCGGGGCAACGTCGCCGGTTTTGCCGGAAGGGTCATGCCGGGGGCGAGGGCCGATACGGCCAAATACATCAATTCTCCGGAAACACCCATTTACCACAAGTCCAATCTCCTTTTTGGCCTTAACCTAGCCAAGCCCGAGATTAAAAAGGCGGGGGCTGCGGTCGTGGTCGAAGGGGAGCTCGATATGATTTCTTCCTGGCAGGTGGGCGTCAAAAACGTCGTTGCCATCAAAGGAACCGCCTTGACCGATGAACAAATCCGGCTTCTTTTCCGCTTTACCAAGAATGCCACCCTGGCGCTTGACGCCGACCTGGCCGGCGACACTGCCGCCAGACGCGGCATCGTCATTGCCCAAGAGGCTGGGATGGACCTGAAGGTGGCCAGATTCGGCCAATACAAAGACCCGGACGAAGCCGCCAGGGCCAACCCTTTGGAGTTTAAAAAAGCACTTTCTAACGCCGTCGGCGTTTGGGACTATTTGGTGGATTTAATATTCTCGAGGTACGATTCAAAATCTGGTGAAGGCAAGGCCGCCATCAGCCGGGAAATAGTGCCCGTTTTAACCTCAATTCCGGATAAAATTGTCCAGGCTCACTATGTCGAAGTGGTGGCCGGGAAGCTCGGGGTTCCGGCCGAGGCGGTGAGTACGCAAGTTGAAGAAACGGCCCAAAAGACCGAAAAAGAAAGACAAAGTATTGAAGTAATTCCCCCTCAAAAGATTGAAAAAGGCAGACGCCAGCTTTTGGAAGAAAGACTCCTGACTTTGGCCTTCCAGAGCGACCCCAAGATTCTGCTTGAGGAGGAGGTGGCCGCTCTAATTATTACCCCTCTGACCAAAAGAATTCTCGAAGAATACCAAAAGTTTGCCAGAGCCAACCTCAAATTCAGTCCATCCGAGTTTGTCGAGGGTCTTCCCAAAGAACTCTTGGAAGGATTTGCGGAAATGGCTTTGAGGGATTTGGAAGAGCTGACCGAGGAGGCCAAGGCACTGGCAAAGGAGCTCAATCTGGTTAAAAGGGAGCTTAGAATACTTGAGTTAAGAAGAAAAATTGAAATAGCTGGAGCCAAAATCAGAAAGTTCGAAGAGTCGGAAGAGAAATCTAAGCTTAAAAAAGCCCAGGAAAAGTTTGGCGAGCTAACCAATGCCCTCTCCGAGCTTGAAGAAGAGGCCCAAGGGGGTATAATTCTACAAGAGGTTTAGTAATTAACATGCTTCGAAAGCCGGTTACCGAACTAATTAAAAGGGGTCGAGACCAGGGTTTTTTGACCCAGGAGGAGATATTGGAGGTCTTCCCCGACGCCGAAGGGAGGGTGATGGAGCTTGACGATCTATACGACCGGCTCCTTTCCGAAAACATCGACGTTTTCGAGTCGGTCACCCCCGAGGAAATCGAAACCGACGAAAAAGCCCAAGAGAAACTTGACCGCGAAATTGAGATTCTTTCCAAACTAGAGGGAGCGGAAAGCACCGACCCGGTCAGGCAATACTTAAGAGAAATCGGCCGGGTTCCCCTTCTTGACGCCGAACAGGAAGTTGAGCTGGCCAAAAGATACGAAAAGGCCGACAAAAGGGCCAAAGATAAACTAACGGAGAGTAACCTTAGGCTGGTTGTTTCCATTGCTAAAAAATATATCGGTAGAGGTCTATCCCTCCTTGACCTTATTCAGGAAGGAAATCAGGGACTGATTCGGGCCGTTGAGAAATACGATTGGCGAAAGGGATACAAGTTCTCGACCTACGCCACCTGGTGGATCAGGCAGGCCATTACTCGTGCCATCGCCGACCAGGCCAGGACCATCAGGATTCCGGTCCATATGGTCGAAACCATCAACAAGCTTTATCGAACCTCGAGAAGACTGATGCAGGAGCTTGGCCGGGAGCCCACCCCCGAAGAAATCGGAGAAGAGCTTGAGATCGATGCCGATAGGGTCAGGGAAATATTCAAAATTGCCCAGGAGGTGACCTCTTTAGAAGCTCCGGTCGGCGAGGACGGCGAAAGCATGCTGGGAGACTTTATTCCCGACGAAGGCCAACCTTCACCCGTCGACCAAGCTTCAAAACAGCTTCTAAAAAACCACTTAGATGAAGTTTTGGCAACCCTCTCCGATAGGGAAGCAAGAGTACTAAAGCTTAGATTCGGCCTAGAGGGAAACAAACAAATGACCCTAGAAGAAGTCGGAAAAGTCTTTGGCGTAACGAGAGAAAGAATAAGACAAATTGAAGCCAAGGCATTAAGAAAACTAAAACATCCCTCACGCAGGAAAAAGCTGCAAGATTACCTCGATTAAGTTATAATAGACAAATATTCCGGCGTGGCGAAACGGTATCGCGGCTCCCTGTTAAGGAGATGGTTACAGGTTCGAATCCTGTCGCCGGAGCCAAGTTGTCTTAATCTGACCACGTTGGCATTGTTTCAACTATTTCTTAAATACTTAAGAGGACCTGGAGATCAATATGACTAATCCAGAGGGATATGGTAAGTATGGTATAGAGAGCTCGGGGCAGGAGTTTGCTGGCAAGCTAAGGCAAAGAATGTACTTAGGCCAGGAAAGGAACTACCCTTATGTCCAAATAAAGCATGAAGATATCCTTAAACTTCCTCGTTTAGCGACTGGAGTATCGGAGTTTCCCAGAAGAGAGCGATTTGAAGAAGATCTGCGGTTTAACCCCATTACTGGTGCAATTTATACAACCCGCTGGACAAAACTGGAAACATTTAACGACCCAGAAACTGGTAAGTGGTCGATAAAAAACCCGGAAGATTATACTTTTATTTTTATTGGGGATTCGCTGCCTGACCCAGAGGATTTACCTCGGAGTGGAAGTGCAATCGGACTAGTCGCGGGCGAAGTTTGGGAGGGTTTGGAGCCAGCTATTCGTCAGCAACATCATATCCTAGAAAGATACCAGCCAGCGAGTTTAACAGTAGAACCTCAAGCGCTTAGAAGAATTTTTTACTGGATAGACCAAACTTCCCAAAAATTCAGAGAAGGACCGACCACCAAAGATCAACTTGAACAAATGTCCCAGGAAGCAGCAGGGCTTATTACCCAAGCGGGTTTAACTTCGGCGACTGACGAGACTAAAAGAAAGCTGGCAACCATGTTGGCCAAAGCAACTAAGCTAGATAGTTTGAAGCGTATTAACCCGATGGTTTCTCGAATAAGATTGCGTTCAGCTTTTCTGGCAGCAACACGAAGAATTGTAACGGCAGAACTAGTAAGACGTAAATTTTCTGCCAATTTAGAGGTTTTGGTGGCTGAGCGGGAATTCACTCGATATAACCTAAAACGAACACATGATGAGTTAAGCGCAATCCTTCATGAGTTAAGACAACCACCGCAGGATTCTTCCCAAGTTTCAGGGCCAGACAGGCAAGTGTTGGCTTCTAAGATTAGAGAGATAGCTCAATATTACCTTTCTTTTCCCAGGGTTGCTCCTTATCTTATTCCATCTCGTTTGGCTGCAATCTTTTTAGTTGGTTGTAAAGAAAGTAAAAAAGAACTTAACCGCCAGGTGTTAGGAGAAGGAATAGCAGAAGAAGTATTTTCACTTATGCCGGCGACCTCTCTTCTTGAGAAAGGAGACATAAAGGAAGCTGGTAGGAGGATCTCTTGGGCAAGCTCAATCTTAGAAGAGGCTTCAAGAGAAAACGACGCCATTTTTGTCCCGACAGATATTGGGGGCTGTTAATAGCCTCGAGGGTTGATTAGACGGTGACCACATGGGTTAAAGTATGAATTTGCTTCAGTCTTTCTCTTGCCTGTTCCGTCCAGATTGGATTCTGAAAAGCCTTGAGAATACGTTCAAAAGCGGTGGTCAGAGCGAAACTAGGAACACGGAGCCAAATGAGGCTTTTAAATTCCGACCTTCACGGTGGAAGAATTACACAAGAAGAATACCAAAGAAGGGCCGGAGAGCTTGGAGGGTCTTCTTAACACCTGACATTTGCCCCGCAGTGTTGGCAGTTTGACATGAGCTGTCCGAAGGGTCTTGAATTTGTTCCTCCGCATTTAGGACAGGCAAACTCTAAAGAGCCGTATTGGTCTTCCATTCCCAACCCATCGACGATTAATTCAGAAAGGGTTTTTCCTCCCCCGGCACAACTAATCGCGTGCTCGCCGACCAGCCCCAGTCTTTCCATCTCATAAGCGACAAACCCAGAGTCCGCCCTCGAGTAGATGAGTTCGGAAATGTAGGTCGCTCTTTCCACAAGTTGTACTTCATCGAGCTTTTGATTAACGGCCAGAGCGTCCGGGTCGATTTCCTTGATTCTTTCCAGTAGTTTTGAGGGTTCAAAATTGTCATCAGGTTTTATTAGAAGCGACCTGACCGCTTCGATTGAATGGATGTTCCGGGTTTCCGGGAAAAACTGATGAATCAGGGAAAGGACCGTTTCTTGGGGGCCTTTAAAAAGGTCGGCACCGTTGAGCAAGACTTTGGCTCCATCCAAGGTGTAGGCTATTTGGTGAAAAATGACTTTCCAGCCGGGATATTTTCCGGGGTAGGGGGGGGATATCCACAAGGCCGTGCCTTCATCTTTTTGGGCATACCAACCTTCCAGGTTATCTAGAATTTTCCCTTCGAGTTTACCAACAGGCGAAGTTCTCTCTATAATTTCTCGGACATAGATTTTCTTTGTCTCGCTTGTCTCCTTATCTTCGGCCAGCATATAAAATCCGCCCCCATCGTAAAAAAAGGTGTAGCTGTCGGTGAAGCGGTGGCTTTCGTTAAAGACCGAGATTATCTCTTGAACCAGTCTGGAACGTGGGGCTACGGGCCAGCCGGTCTCGACAAATTGCTTGACGGTATGAAGATTTGTTGAAAAGGTTTCTGCGTTTGACATAATCCTGCTCGGGTAGTCCTTCGACAATGCTCAGGACCTTCGGATTGCTAGTTTTCCGGCTTATCGACTAGATGGTGAGCGTAGTCGAACCACGGTTGCGGCACAGCCCCCGAAGTTCGCGGGGTTCCTTGAACACAATCTCGATAACCCATTATGCTTTTCCCCGCCTCTAAGTCAATAAGGATTTTTGTGTTAAAATGAGATGGAGTGGAAAGAAGGACCATCCACGAAAGAGCATCGTTTTTAAGGGACTTTGTCTTTGCCGCTGACGACGGAATAATTACTACTTTTGCCGTTGTGGCCGGGTCTTTTGGCGCGGGACTGGCCCCGAGCATCATCTTAACCCTGGGTTTTGCCAACCTCTTGGCCGACGGCTTTTCCATGGCCACCGGCATTTATCTGGGAGCCAAATCCGAGGTTGAATACGAAAAATCTAAAAATGACCCCCATTGGCAATCCGACTCTCCGGTCAAGCAGGGGCTGATTACTTTTGTTTCCTTTGATATCGCGGGAGTCCTACCCCTTCTCCCTTTCCTTTTTGGAATTAGGGCCGGATTTGCCGCCTCGGCCGCCCTGGTGGGGATCTTTCTTTTTGGGCTGGGGGTAGTCAAAGGATTCTACACCCAAAAAAGCCCCCTCAAAAGCGGGCTGGAAACGTTCTTAATCGGAGGAATAGCTGCTGTTTTGGCTTACTCGGTTGGGTATTTAATAGACAATTTTGTACTCTAGAAGGGGGTGATACAAATGACGAAAGAGAACATTAGTCGCTTATCTCAGGTACTGATGGGTGGTGCGGTGATTTCTGTTATCTTGGCGGCCATCGGTTATTTGGGGACCGATATTTGGCTGGCTTCAACCCAGTGGCTATTGGTCGCCGCCGTTTTGGCCCTCTTTTCCGTTTATGCCAAACTCTCCTAGCAACCCACGCGGTAATTTTGCGGTAAATATGCGGGAATTACGGGGTGGGGCAGACGCTTTATTTGACAAACCCTTGATGGCGTGATATTTTGCCCATAATGAGAACGCGAGATGTCGTCATCGGACTGATAATTTTGGCGGTGGTCGCCGGTACCATCGTTTGGCTAAGGCGCGCCAGAACGACACCGGAACCCCTTCCCACTCCTTCAATCGAGGAAAAGATAGAAAGAACCTTTAATTTAAAAATCCCCGATGATGTGGAAAGAACCGACCTAAGAGATGTCAGCGGCGGAACAGGGAGCGGAATTGCAACAAGAAAATATGAAAGCGGCAGATTTACCCACGCTCTCCTTGCCGACCTTCCGGAGACTGCGTCCGGAACCTTTTATGAAGGCTGGTTGGTTAGAGGAAAAGAAGGGGATGCCAACTTTGCCTTCATATCAACGGGAAGAATATGGGTTGCCAAGGGCGGCTATCTTTTGGAATTTACGTCCTCAATAGACTATTCAGATTATAAAGGCGTTGTCGTTACCGTCGAGAAAGTTGACGACAAAAAGCCCGAAACCCATATCCTCGAAGGCTCCTTCTAATCTTCTAAAATCCAATTGACTGCAATTTTCTTTAATTTGAAGTATTCGTCTTTATCAAGTTGCATATTGGCAATACAGTATTTTTTTGAACGGATATGAGAACAAAAGAGACATTCGAATAAATCAAAACCGTCGTGGATATACATACACCTGGATACTTTGTTAGACCAGGATATTTCGAATCCCGAGGAGCAGAATATACTTTCTTTCATCCTGATGCCTAAGGTACACGAGGAATTATCTCTTGAGGCAAGCATATAATTACAATCAAATAATTTGTAAGAAAAGACGACGTTTTTAGAGTCAAAAATAGAAACACTTCTATAGACGGAAGCACTGTTGTAGATACCGTCGGACTCGAGTGTTTCTTTTGAATTAATGTATTTCTCGACAACTTGGTAATTTATATCTTGCCAGGCAGCTAAAATATCATCAATTGATCTAAATGGCTTCGTTTTCTTCATCCACTCGTCTTTTTTAAAGCGATCCGCTACGGCTTTTTGAGAGGCCACTCTTTCGTTTTTTGAAGATATTGTCCAAGTATCGGATCCTGATAAAGCACAAGCGACCTTGTGTGTAGAAGGAATGTCTATCGCGAATTTCTTATTTAGAGATTTCAGCGAATAAGGACTTTCGACTCCGAAAACGTCCTTGAAAATGTAGTCTGAAATCTGTCTGGCTTTTTGTGGATCCATAAATTCTCCTAATTTGTATCCATCGTTCTCGCTTTAAAGCAAGGATAAAATTTACCGTTTGCGAAAACGCGCGCTAAACACTCCCGCGGATTGAGTGTCACCAAAAGACTTCTTTTTAGCTCTTCTTCGGAGACTCCTTTCTTCTTGGCTTCTGTCAGGATTCCGTCTGGGAATTCTATATCCAAGTTTTTGACCAAAATTTTTGCATCCTCATCAGATACTTTGAATGTAAAATAATTGAAAACGTTTGATAAAATTCCTCGTAGAAGTTCGGGAGTAATTTGAGTTAAGTACTGTTGGGAGAGAAATACGGATAAGTTAAACTTGCGGGCTTCCGCGAGAATGTTTATTAAACCCTCGTTTTCCACGATCGAGACTTCGTCGATAATAAGAATAATTTTTTTATTGAGGGAGCCCTTTTGGGCTATGAGAAAGAGCTGCTGGATTATAAGGCCCGCTATGAGTCTCGTTGCCTTTTCTCCTAAAAATATCCTATTCAGGGAAAAAGAAAGCAGAAAATTATCTTTTAAGGTTGACTCAAGGTTGGAAAAAGAGGAGTGGCTGGAAAAGGCAGGAATAAAGTTGAGTTCGTCGATGAGTACCAAGATGGGCATGATTGCTAACTCATAAAATTTTGTTTGAAATTCTACGAATTCTGTTTCAAAAAAGTGGACTAAATAGTCTTGTTCTTGGCCAAGAGACTGTAACAGCTCTTTTCTAAATTCAAGCTCGGTTAGAAATTTTTGCAGATTACTTAACGACATACGATTTTGAAGGAAGAGTAGATAAAGAGTATATTTGAGCACTCGCTCCATTTTGGCATGAAATTGGTCTTTCAGTAGTGTTTTAAATAAAAGTATGGTCAGTTCAGTAGCTATCTTGGGCTCAGAAAAGTGAGGAAAGAGATCGCAAGAAGAGCGGATAAAGTCGAAATTTATCTTATTTTTGTCAATATTAAGAAACTGGGGATAAAGAGTTGCGTGCGGGTCGATGACAACGACAACAAAGTCTTTATCTAAAACCTGTTTAGCCATTTTTTTAACAAAAAACTCCAGAAATTTTGTTTTGCCAACTCCGGTTTGCCCAACAATAAGACCGTGTTTCCCAAAATCAAAACCAGCTAAAGGCAAGTAGGCGGGGTGGGAAAAATAAGGAAATCCCGATATCTCCAAAAGCCCTTGTTGTTCGCTTGTATTAAAAAGTTTTGTAACCTCTTCAAGTTTTAGAAAGGGAGACAGGGGCTTTTTCTTGACTTTAAGGTTACTGTTAAAATCAAATTCAAAGATCAACAGCGGATTAGTCAGGCTGAAATAGGAAGAGCGAAACTTGTTTCCCTTCTCGTCAGCCAAAAGAACGGATATTAGAAAGATATTTATCTTAATTACTTTTTTAAAATTAATGATTATGGTTTCGATGTTTCTTTGCTTTTTAATTGCCTGGTTTTCTCTGAACTCCAGGACGTTTTTTTGAACCGGGAGCCTTAGATGGAGGCGTCTGTGGGCACGAAAGGTCGACCTCGGCGTTGAAGGCCGGCCAGTGGGTTTCAAAATAAAACCCTCCAATTTATCGGTAACAAGAGATAGGTCTTTTTGAGAATAGAGATAAAATCCTACGTCATTTCCCTCAAAGACCACCTCGACCCTAAAGTTTCCTTCGTATTCGCTTACTTTCTTAGTAAATCTTTGCCAATCTTGGCCCGTAACCTTATTTTTTTGCAAAAAAATCTCAAATGCGTTCATGGTGGCAGAAGTATACATCCTTAATATTTATATATATTTATAAAATCGTTCTGGCCGATTTTTCGGGTAGATTCAGACTTGACAAGTTATAAAACGAGGACTCCAAAAGCCCGAAACCCATATCCTCGAAGGCTCCTTCTAATTCCTCCCTTCATTGACACAAAGAAGAGTATCAAGCTATTCTTAGGTACTAAATGGACGTCTCATTTTTAAGCCTTCTTGCCCTGGCATTTCTGGGGAGCGTTGCCGGATTGGTTGGCGGGATAATTTTTCTCTTTAACAGCTCCTGGGCCAGATCTTTGGCTAAGTACGCCGTTCCTTTTGCCGCCGGGGTCCTTCTCGCGGTTTCATTTTTGGACTTATTACCCGAGGCGGTTGAGGTGGCCGGTGAGGGGGCTTTCCCGATCATTCTTATCGTTTTTATCTGTCTTTTTCTTATCGAGAGATTTCTCTTTCACCTGCACCACCACGACGGAGAGCACCAAATGGATAAAAGGGATGTGGTGCCTCTTATTATCTTCGGAGACACAATTCACAATCTTTTAGACGGAGTGGCCATTGGTGCAGCGTACCTTGTAAATCCCTCATTGGGAGTAACCGTTGCCCTGGCCACTTTTTTTCACGAGACCCCCCACGAGATAGCAGACTTTGGCCTCTTACTCTCTGCCGGGTGGAAAAGAAAGAAGGCCTTCTTTGTCAATTTGCTCTCGGCCCTGGCCACTTTCCCCGGAGCAATTCTGACCTATAAATATTCTGGGGGACTAGATAACGCAACAGGAATACTTTTGTCTCTGGCTGCAGGATTTTTCCTCTATGTTGCCGCCACCGACTTTCTACCCGAGACCAAAGTGGCGTCAAAAGAATCTTCTCTAAAAAACATAGCCTTCCTTATTTTGGGTGTTCTAGTTATCTGGCTATTGGGCTTACTTTTGCCGCATGGTTGAACTTAATTATTTAGTAGCATTTAGCGCGGGACTTATCTCGTTTTTCGCCCCTTGCGTAGTGCCTCTTCTTCCTGCTTATATTGGCTACATCACCGGGGTTTCCCTAAATGACCTTAAGACTTTCGGTTATAAGCCTTATTTTAAAAAGCTTCTACTTTCAAGCATTTTTTATATTCTAGGATTTTCGATAGTTTTTGTGCTTCTGGGTACGGCAGCCGCAACGATAGGAATGAACCTAAGAAGATATGACTTTTTAATCCAAAGGATTGGAGGGTTAATTATTCTTATTTTGGGACTTGAATTCGCAGGCATCTTAAATCTGCCGCTTTTGGCCAGACAAAGGCAGTTTGCTCTGCCTTCATGGACACAAAACCTCGGATATTTAAGAGCCTTTTTTGTGGGGGTTGTCTTTGCGACCGTCTGGACGCCTTGCGTGGGCGCGGTCTTGGGTTCGATTTTGACTCTCGCCGCAGTCTCTAAAACCGTTTTGACCGGTGCATCCCTTCTTTTTGTCTATTCTCTTGGAATTTCCGTGCCATTCTTGATTGTGGCCCTTACCCTGGCCTCCGCCCCAAGATACATTGGCTTTATCTCCCGACATATAAGGGTTATCTCAAAGGTTGCAGGCATTATCCTCGCAATTCTTGGGCTACTGCTTCTGACCGATACATATAAATATCTCAATGCCTGGCTATTTGATATTGCCTTTAAACTCGGGTATAAGATTAGATAGGAGGTGAGAAATATGCAGAATAAGGGTTTATGGATAGGCATCGGTCTTTTTATTGCCGCCGTCTTGGCCGGACTTTTCTTTTTGAGAAAGCCCCAGCCGACCCCAACGACGACCCAAACCTCACCGACCCCGGGGACGGGGACGACTGCCCAACCAACCGGCGAGGTAAGAGAAATAACGGTTGAAGGGAGTGAATATTCGTTTTCTCCCGAAAGTCTTACGGTGGCAGCCGGCGAGAGAGTCAGTCTCACGTTTAAAAATACCGGCAATCTTCCCCACAATTTTACCATTGACGAGCTTGGGGTGCGAACGAAGACCATTGCTGGGGGACAAACAGACGTAGTCGAATTTACTGCCGGGGCTAGTGGGACATTCACCTTCTACTGTAGTCTGGCTGGACACCGACAGTTGGGTATGGAGGGGGATTTGGAAGTACAATAAAAGGAGGTGAGGAATATGCAAGTAACGGTTTATTCAACAACAACCTGTCCGTATTGCAAAATGCTCAAAGATTACTTGAGCGAGAAAAGTATTGCCTATACCGAAAAAATGGTTGATACCGACGAGGCTGCCAGAGAAGAAATGATGGCCGTTTCTGGCGGATTTTTGGGCGTGCCTTTTACCGTGGTTATGAAGGATGGGTCAAAGGAGACCGTTATTGGTTTTGACAAGGGTAAAATTAATAGCCTTTTGGGGCTAACCGGATGATTTTTGTAAACTTCAAAACATACGAAGAAGGCAGTGGGCAAAAAGGGATTGCCCTGACCAAAATTCTTGAAGAAGTTGCCCACGAAACCCAAGTAAAGGTAATTCCGGTCGTTCAGATTATCGATGCCGAGGCGATTGTGGCGGCAACTCAGCTCGAAGTTTGGATACAGCATATCGACCCCGTCTCTTTTGGTCCTTATACAGGCTGGACACTGCCCGAGGAGGCAATTAGAATTGGTGTTCGAGGGGTATTCCTGAATCATTCCGAGCATAAATTTGAGGATTGGGGGGAATTAATCAAAGCGACCCTTCGCTGTCGGGAAGTCGACCTAAAAACTCTGGTTTTTGCTTCGGACTTGGAGGAATTTAAAAAGGTATTGGCCCTTAAGCCAACGCTGGCCGCCTACGAGCCCCCCGATCTTATCGGCAGTACCGAAACCTCTGTCGCCCGCTCCGAGCCCGAAATCATTGCCAAAGCCTCGGTTCTGGCCAAAGAAGCGGGTATTCCCTTAATCGTTGGCGCCGGAATTGCTTCCCGCGACGATGTCAAAAAGAGTTTGGAACTCGGAGCCGTAGGAGTTGCGGTTGCAACCGACGTCGTTAAAGCGGAGAATCCTAGACAAGAACTTCTAGATTTGGCGGAGGGCTTTAGATAAGCAAGCTTGTAATTTCATTATGAAAATATATTTGGGAACCGACCACAGGGGCTTCGCCTTAAAAGAAAAGATGAAGACTTGGCTTGCCGATTGGAAATATGAGTTTAGCGATTTGGGAGCATATGAACTCAACCCCAAGGACGACTACCCCCTTTATGCCGAAAAAGTCGGCGTTCTCGTCGGCAAAGAGGAAGAGGCAAAGGGAGTTCTTCTTTGCGGCTCTGGCGTTGGGGTCGAGGTTGCCGCCAATAAATTGGATGGGGTGAGGGCCGCCGTCGGAAAAAATAAAGACCAGGTTAGGGCGGGGAGGAAGGACGATAATATGAATATTCTGGTCATTGCCGCCGACTATACCAAAGAAGACGAAGCAAAAGAAATGCTCAAAGCCTTTCTTGAAACCAAATTTTCCGGCAAATCACGTCACAAAAGACGGCTCCAGGAAATCTCCAAACTCGAGGCTAATAATTAATTTTTGTTTGACAAACATAATCTGTACATATAATATATGTACAATGCAGATTAGGGGTAAGGTAGTTGAGTTTGAATGGGATAAAGGAAATTTAGACAAGAGTTATACCAAACATGGAATTACACCCAAAGAGACTGAAGAGGTGTTCGTCGATGAAGGATCATTCGTCTTGCCGGACGTAAAATATTCTCAAAAAGAAGAAAGATTTATTGTTGTAGGCAGGACCTTGGAAAAATTAAATCTTTTTATAGTCTTTGCATTTAGAGGGGAAAAGGTTCGAGTGATTTCGGCACGAAGGATGCATAGAAAGGAGGTGTTGAAATATGAAAAACTTAAAGAAAATACCAAAATTTAAGTCAGAGAAAGAGGAGAGGCTTTTTTGGCAAA
>Ga0209727_1000440_pt1 | contig 46741 bp, 84 predicted proteins | sample RifGroC1_FD_183995 | JGI IMG/M metagenome (GOLD analysis project Ga0209727, IMG submission 183995) | Groundwater microbial communities from Rifle, Colorado, USA - Groundwater C1 (SPAdes) (version 2) | ecosystem: Environmental > Aquatic > Deep subsurface > Groundwater | place: Rifle, Colorado... | reverse complement strand
TAAGGGAAAAGGAAGATAGGATTATTAGATTTTGCATAATCGTTAAAAATAGTTATAAACTACATTATTTTGAGGGAATATTACTACTTTTTAGTTAAAATATACAACAAAACAAATAAAAACAACAAAATCTTATTTATTTAATGAATTTTGAACTAAAAAAAGAAGAAAAAGATAAAATAAAAGAAAAAATAGATAAATTACTTAATGAGGTTCTTCCTGATTTTGATAAAGAAGAACAAAAACCTCTCTTTTATTAAAGTTTTTTCTTATGTTACAATTTATCATTTTATTTTTAAGTAAATCCTTATTTATAAATTATTTGTAAAAAATTATTTTACTAAGTAAAATTCTGAATGCCTTTTCCCAATCTTTCAACTTTCTTTCCAACTTCATCTAACAAATTTAATTCCCTTCGTCTTTTTACTATTATATATGTTGAAAAGAAAAAAGATATAATTAAGAATAACGCTGTTAAAATCCAAATTCTTAAACCAATTATTTCTAAATGGTCATTATCTCTTTTTAATTCAAAGAATATCCTATTTATCTTAACCTTTGGACAACTATAATTTCCTATAATCAAATTTGGAAAGGGCAAAGAAATATCTAATGCACCTGGTAATTTTAAATTACAATCTTCTATTTCTTCAAATAAAATTAATGTTGGAACATCTTTTACTGGAAGTTTTTTAGAATAACCTGTTTTATAACATTCAAAATAATAATCAGATAAATAATGATTTAATAATGTCTTAGAAATACTTATATTCTTAGATATATTTGTTCTTAAACTTTCTAAACTTGTTTGAGTGTAATTATAATTATTTTTTAAAATAAATTTATAAATTGATTCGCATACAAATTTAGGTAAAAGTGTTTTATTTATTTTATCTGAACAAAGTCCTTGCCAATTATTTTTATAAACAAGAAGGTTACTCATAGTTATTGGTTCAACTTCTTTTAAATAATTGTATACTATTGTATTATTAAAACTATTATTAATTAAGTAGTAATAAGTTATATTGCATACTCTTGCTGAAATTATTAATCCACTTCCTCCTCCTCCCCCGCCAGACGAAGAAACATATTCTGTAACATCCAACCACCATGTCTCACTTGCTTTTGAAAAATTTGTATTTCCATAATAAATTGCAGTTACATTATAATCATTTCCAACTTCTGTAATCTTCGTTGTGTTTGAAGTAATTAAAGAATTATTTGCTGAAATAGAATCATTTATTAAAATAGTTATGTTCTCTGTGAAACCTAAAATTAATTCTGCTGAAAAGTTTATATTTGTGTTGTTGTCTTTTGAAGAGTTTGCTCTGCTTCCTGCGATTGACATATAAATTATTGAATTACTTTGATTTACTGAAATATTTAACATAGTTGAATTATAATTTGCACTTGTGTCGTTTATTGAAATATTTACATAATAACTTCTAACTGCTAATTGAGAAGAATTTGTTAAATAACCAGACGAGTTAATTGTAAATCTTGAATCATTTACTGCGTAAGAACCTAAACTTATATTGTCTGTTGCATTAAAATCATAATTAAATCCAATGTGATAAAAATATGAAATATTATTAATTAAATGTGTAAAATAAGGAATATCGTTATCTAAGTAAGTTGTGTTTGTAACATTTACCCAAATTATTATTGAATTTAAATTATTACTTGTATCATTTATTGTTAAATTGATATAATGAATCGCTGTTGGAATTGTGCTTATATTTGTTAATTGTCCAGTGCAATCTATAGAGAATTTTGTATCATTTACTACCCAGCAATCAAATGCAACTAAATCAGTTGCATCAAAATTTGAATTTACAGATTGATTGTCATTTATTGAAACATTTGAGATAGTTACAAAAGTTGGAGCAGTTAAATCCAATTCAGTAGCAAAGCTAACACTTATCATACTTGAATTTACATTCCCCTGAGTATCATTTATTGAAATATTTATTGTATAATTTTGAATAGTTAAAGTTGTAATATTATTTAACCCTCCTGTTGAGTTCATTAAAAAATTAATTGTGTCATTTACAAAATAAATTATTCCTGCAACACCGACATCAAAAGCGTTTATATCATATCTTAAACTTTGATTTGTATAAATCGTTTGATTAACAGGGAGAGGATTAAAATATGGTTTTAATGTGTCGTTTACATCTATTTTAAAAATTGTTGAGTTTAAATTATTTGAAGAATCATTAATTGTAATGTTTACAAAATATGTTTTATTAATTAACATTGTAATATTTTTTATCCAACCAGTTGAATTAATTTGAAAGTTTGTTGTGTCATTAACTGCATAAGAACCAAATGATGTTTCATCCGTCGCCGTGAAATTAACTCCAAGACCTGTAAAGTTAAGTTCAAGTGTTTGACTATCTGGTGTGAAAGTAAAGTAAGGTTTAGTGGTGTCTATAATAATTTGTGCAGAAACATTCACCCAAACAACTGTAAAGTTAGTATTATTAACTGTATCATTTATTGAAACATTAATAAAATATTGTTTTACTGTTAATGTTGTTTTATTTGTTAATCCACAAGTTGAATTAATTTGAAAGTTTATTGTATCATTAACTGCACAATAACCAAAACCAACTCCGCCAGTATTATCAACTGCACTTATATTTATGAAAGCAGATTCATTTGTATAAATATTTTGATTTGAGGCATTTATGAAATAAGGTTTAATTGTATCAACAGTAAAAGTTACTGATGAATGATTTTCATTTCCCGAAGTATCGTTCACCCAAACAGTTACATTATTAATTCCTTCTAACCAGCTTCTTCCCCATATTGTGCAGGGGGGAGAAGTAGAATAATTTGTTAAACCAGAATTATTTGTATACCAACAAGAATTAACTGCAATGTCGTCTGTTGCGTTAATTGAAAATTCTATTTGTTTGTAACTATAATTTGAATTATTTATTGGTGTTAAAATATCTATTTTAGGCAAAGTTGTATCTACTTGATTACTTACATTTACAAGGATAATCGTTGAAATTTCAAAACCATTGCTATCGTTTACTGATAAGTTTATATAATAAATAGTTGCAGAGAGAGTAGTTATATTTGTTAAACCGCCTGTTGAGTTTATATTAAAATTAATTGTGTTATTTATTGTATAAGTTAAATAATTTACTCCGTCGTCAAATGCGTCATAGTCCTGTTGAACCGATTGATTTGTATATATTGAAACATTTGATGGTGTGCTTAACCAGTAAGGAGAAATGCTGTCTATTACATCTATTTGGGTTATAGTTGAATTAATATTATTAAAAGTGTCATTCACAGTTACATTTACAAAATAAGTCCCATTCCCTAATCTTGTTGCGTTTTTTATATTTCCAGTGCAATTTATTTGAAATTTTGTTGTATCGTTAACTGCAAAACAACTTACTGCATCATTATCTATTGCAACATAATTATCATCCCAATCAGTAATATTTAATTCTAAAGAAGATGTGGTTGGATAACCTGTAAAAATTGGAGGGGTTGTATCAGAAACGTTTACTTGTAAAATAGTTGAGTTTGTATTGTTTAAAGTATCATTAAAAGTTATATTAACAAAATAAGTTCCTATGTTTAAAGTTGTTGAATTAATTAAAAGTCCTGCACAATTTATTCCGAATTTAGTTGTATCATTAACTGCAAAACAATCTACACCAACTCCTGAATCACTTGAATTAATATCATAACTTAAATTTTGATATTTGTATTCTCTAACTTGTGTGTTTAAATTTTCGGTTAAATAAGGGTAAGTTGTATCTAATCTAAAACTAACTTTTGTTGAATTAACATTATTATTTGTATCATTTACATAAAGTGTTAAATTATTTAAACCCTCTAACCAAGTTGCAGAAGTTATATTTACTCCGCAAGTCAAAGAGTAATTATTTAATCCTGAATTATTTGAATACCAACAAGAATCTATTGAAATGTCGTCGGAGATTGTGTAATTTATATCTAAGTCAGTATCAGTTGTGTTTGTATTATTTGTTGGAAAAACAATTATAATGTTTGGAAAAATATGAACTTGATTGAGTGTGGTGATATTTATAATAACACTTAATATATTATTTGAAGTGTCATTTATAGAAATATTTACATAAATTATTCCTACAGACATAGTTGTTAAATTAATTAAATCACCTGTTGTATTAATTGAAAACTTTGTTGTATCGTTAATTGCATAACTTCCAAAAGATGTTTCGTCTGTTGCGGTGAAATTACCAAATACACTCTGGTTTGTATAATGGGTTATATTACTTATATAAGTAAATGTAGGGGGAATTACATCTAATTGTTGAAGAACAGTTATGTTAATATCTTTACTTACTCTATTATTTGAACTATCATTTATATAAACAATTAAATAATAAACTCCAACACTCAAGGAAGTTGAATTAATTAAATCCCCCGTTGTATTAATTGAAAACTTTGTGGTATCATTTAAATTCCAAGTTATAGTATCTAAATCCGTTGCTGAATAATCTCCTAAAACACTTTGATTTGTATAGATTGAAATGTTATTTATCGTCGTGAAAACAGGAGCAACCGTATCATTTACAAATATGTTATACAAAGTTTCATTCACTAACCCTTGTGTATCATTTATTGAGACATTTAGATAATAATTTCCTAAGTTCAAAGAAGTTGCATTTATTAAACCCCCTGTTGTATTAATTGTAAATTTTGTTGTATCATTTACTTTGTAGTCACCAAACCCAACTCCAACATCATAAGCATTAAAATCAACATTTAATCCAGTAGTTTTATATTCTAAAGTTGCATTCGCTGGAATGCTTGTAAAATAGGGCTTTCTTGTATCTTGAACACTTACATTAAACAAAGTGTAATTTACATTACCAGAAGTATCATTGATTGAAACATTTAAAATATAATCTCTTCTCATTAATTTTGTTGCATTAATAATCCAACCAGTAGAATTTATTGTAAAATTTACATCATCATCTACTTTGTAAGAACCAAATGCTGTCTCGTCTGTTGCAGTAAAATTAACATTCAAACCAGTAACATTTAATTCTAAAGTTTGATTGACTGGAATAAATGTAAAGTAAGGTTTAGTTGAATCCACTAAAACATTTTCAATAGTTAAATTCAAATAGTCCGTCATATCATTTACACTTTCATTCAAGGTTATATTTGCATAAGCAAAGAAATTATAAGAAGTTGAATTATCCCCTGTTGCATTAACCCACCAAGTCACTAATTGAGATTGTCCTGCGTTTAAAGAAATATTTATTGGGTTAGTTGTGTTTTGATAAAAGGGCTGTGCTCCTATGGTATTATTTATTAATCCTTTTCCCCCTATTGTTGTGTAAGTAATTATTAAAGTTGGGGCATAACTTGAATTTTCTGAAGTATCAAAATACATATTCGGAGGCGTTCCTGTTCCACAACTCATATTTGTAGGCATTCCAATTCCAAACCAACCCTTGCTTATATTAAAATTAGTTGCATTTCCTGTTGCGTTTGTTCCAAGATTAATCGTTTTAAAACCAGCTGTTTGACAAAATGCAGAATTATAAACATAATTAGTTCCGTCACCTATATCTGTCCATAAAGTTGTTGCTGTTTGAGAATTATTTGCGGTATCTAAATTATAAATATGACAACTTGTTGCAGAACTCACAGAATCAACAGAAATATTTAAAGTTAAATTTGTAATTGTTGCTTCTGCTGGAATTGTTGAAATATTAAAATAATAATATGCACTTTTTGGTGTTCCAGGTGCACTTCCAAGTCGCCCAGTCATTGCTGTGCTTCCTGTTTTTGAAGTGGTATAAGCAGAACAAGATGAAGTTTTTTGAGATTCTCCGTCGTCAAAAATAGAAGTTATAGAAGTTGTAGTCGTTGGGTCAAGATAAACAGATATATTTCCACAATTTACATTATTACAAGTTACATTAAAAGTCATATTAGTAAATCTATTTCTCGGAATTGTTTGATTGCTTGTTGGATAAATCCATTCTATTGTAATGTTTTGAGGAACCGTGTAAGAAGTGTTTATCGTTAAACTACTTAAATCTCTAAAACAATATGTTTCTCCTCTTTGCAAACAACATTCAGTTTCCCAAGAAAAAGAAGTATCATTGAAGTCAAGCATATCTAATTGAGAAAAGTTTAAAGAAGTATTTTCTGATGGGCTATTTATTGTTTGATTATAAACACTTGCGGTATCATTTGTTAAAATCAAAGAGCAATTAGTTGCAGTTCCCCCTGTATAATTAAAAGTAAAATTTGTGGAGTAAGTTGTTAATATTGCGTCGTATTCAGGAAATATATTTGTAACCAATAAATTAGGTTCATTTCCTCTAACTTCAAAAGGAATGTTTTCTGACATATTCATATTTCCTGCGTCGTCATAAGAGAAAATACGAACAGAGTAATTCCCTGTATATTTTAAAACAGCATATTCTATTTTTTCTTGAGTCGCCCAATAAAAGTTCTGGGTTGTTACATTCGTCCAAACATTAGAAGTGTTAATTGAAACCGTCCAATTATCTAATTTAAAATTATCTGTAAAGTTTGCAGAAAAGATTACATATGAATTATTCCATATAATATTTTCGTTTGCAACTTCTGTTTGATTGATTGCTGGAGGGGTATCATCTTGAATTATCCTTAACCAATAGTCAAAAGTATTACTTGAATTATCCCAAATAAAATATTCTGTAAGATTTGAGCCGTCTGGTGAAGTTCCAAGTTTAAAAGAAACATTCCAAAGAGAAGTAGCGTTTGCTGAAAGATTTTTATAAGTAGTATTAAAAATCATTGTAGAATTTATATTTGTTGAATTAAGATAATAAGGATTTGAAAGAGAAGTATTCATTCCAGTAGAAGGGTCAGAAAGATTTAATTGAACCCAAACATTTTGCCCAGTTCTTGCAGAGGATTTTCCACCTGGATAAGTAATATTAAAACTAATTACAATGGGCAATCCATTATCTAATGTATAAGTTCTTGAATTAGATGTTTGAGCATTCCCTAAAATATCTATTGCAATAAGACGAACTTGATATGCCCCAGACGGATAAGCAGTAAAGTTATTAACAACCCAATGACAATCAACAGAAGTTAAATCCATAGAGTTACATTCAGAAATATTAATCCAAGTAGAGTTCTGAGTGAATTGGGCATAAACCCGTTGAAGCCCTTGATTATCACTTGCAGAGCCGTCAATCCAAATATCTCTAATCATTTTTGAATTATTTGGGGGGTTAGTTATATTTACGATTGGAAGTGTGGGGTCTACTATTCCCCCATTTCTAACAATAAACGGATTATAATAACAAGCTTGAAGTTCTGTTGTATCTCTTGCACACCATTTTGTCATATAATTTCCATCCACTGCTGGCATTTGAATAGAAACATTTAAGGACTTAACTGCGTCGTTTAAAGACCAGTTAGTGCGGTTTGTTAAGGCAGAACCTCCAACAGAGAAATTAAAATGAAACGCAAATTTTGTAGAAGAAAAAGTATACAGGTTACATGGTTGAGAATCTGAATATCGGTCATATTGCATATTACAACTATAACCTTTAAATTGGCTAAAATATGTTGGATTTCCATAATCCGCATATAAAATCCAATCTGATGACCACACTGTGTGTGTTTTATTAATTGCTATAAAATATTTCTTTCCAGCTTCTAATAATGGCGGATTGTCAAAACCAAAACAGAATTTATTCATAGTTGTATTTATTGAAGTATTTAAAATATAATTTGAATATCCTATTGAATTATTACGCTTAGTAAGAGAACCATACACATAAGTATTGTAAACAATTATTGATGCGTTCCTAAAAAGATTACCTCCTGATTTTAATCTTATACAAGCAGTATTTAAATATTTTGATTCTGTTGTATTTATATAATAAGAACCATATTGATAATAAGCCCTTAAACCTGCTGAATTACCCCCATAAATTTGATTATCAGAAGAGTTATATCCTTGTTGAAAATTATCAGCAAACCAAGCGTAATCAACTAAACCGTCGTCATTAACAACAGAAGAAAAATTTATCCAATCGGACTGATTTGCATAAGATTTATTTGCTTTTATATCTGTGTACCAAGGGGGAAGATTAACAGCGAATGGGTCAAAGGTTGAAATAGTGCAACCAATGTCACCTAAACAGCTTGGAGAACCCCCAGCACATTGTGTTCCTGAACCATTTAAATGGTCTACATAATGATTTATACATTCAGAGGGGTTATTATCATATAAACCACACGCACCTGCTGTTCCAACACAAGTTGTTCCTTTAATTAAACCTACCAAAAAAAATATTAAAACAAAGAGTAATAAAAATTTTAAATTAAATTTCATTATTTTATCCATAAATTATTTAGTTGATTATTTGTTTCTAAGATATATTTTTTTGAATCTTCTGCACTTAAAGTTATTACTGCATTATAATCACTTCTACTATTTGTTAATTGTTCAAGCCCTCTGCTTATTTTTTCATTATAAACGCTTAAACGAAATAAGTTACATCCGCCAATCAAAGCCCCTGCAACTAAACAAATTCCAATTCCTTCGCTGAGTGCGTAAAGTAAGTTTTTCATTTTTTGTTTCCTCCTATTATGTTATTTATATTTAAGATAAGCAAACCTTTTAAATATATTTGTCTTAATTTTTACCCAACTATAAAGGTAATTATCGAAAAAATTACAATTATTATTAAACAAATTATTAATATTATTGTTGTTTTCTCGTCGTAAGTCATAGTATCTCTTGAATTTCTGTCTTTTCGTTTATTATTTTAATTATACCTGCCCTATAATTTATCAATTTTAAATAATCTAATAACCTTAACATCAAATTTAATTTTATATGTTCAGACCTATTTGAAAAGACATCTTTCCATTTTTCTTTATAAAGTATTTCTGCAATTTCTCTTGTCTTAATTTCAGTTTTTTTCAGAGAGTTAATAAAATAAATTAATTTATTTAATTCTTCTTTAGTTACTTCTGTCTTTTTTTCTTCTGGTAAACTATCTTGGTCTTTTTTTTGAAAAGTAATTATTATAAATCTGTCGGGTTTGGAAAAAATTTTTATTCCACTTTTTCCCTTCCAATTTTTTAGTATAGCATTTGAACACTTTTGAAATTTCATATATTCTTTATAAATCTCTTGAAGAAAGAAAGTTATTTCAAAATTGTCGTCGTCTCTTGCTTTTTTCATTAAACCAATTAGGTAACCAGAAAAAGTTTTAGCATTGCTTTTCTTCCTTAAAATTTTTAAATCAATTTTAGATTTTCTTTCTTCTATTTCAAAACCACGACTAAAAACTTCTTTCATCTTGGTGGATTAACATTGCGAACAATTTAAATTATTTATTATCGTAAAATTATTGTTATACCTATTTTCTGTGTTTGGATTAAATTCATATTTATTATCTATTTTAACTGAAGCATTAAAAAGAGGGTTAATTACATTATTATAAGTTGATTGTAATTTTCCATCATAAGCGATTTTACCGACGAGAAAAATAAAACTAATTAAAACTATTAAAAAAAGTATTGAAACAAATTTAAAAAATCCGTAAGTGTTTGAATTAACAAATTTTATTTTATTTCTTTGAAGTATTGGATTATTTTTTGCAGTTTCTAAATAGTCATCTAATCTTTCTTTCTCCATTCTTTCTCTCTCAATTTCATTAAATCTCTCTTGGTTCATCTTTTTCCTCGTTTACTTTTTCTATTTCTTTTTTACCTTCTTGAAAATTAAGTATTATACTCATAATTAATAAAACATATAATAAAATCATACTTAAATCAAATAAATCTTTCAGTAAAAAAACCATAGATAAAATTGCTAAAATAATCATTATTGTTGCATTAATTTTCATCTTCATCTTTTTTACCAAATTTAATTTTTCTATATTGACAAGATAAACAAAGTTTTGAAAATCTATAAATACATTCGTCGCAAATTGTTTTTTCTTTTTTATTTTTTATATTCATCTTATCACCTCCAAAATTGTAATATAGAATAATAAAAAAACTAGGATACCCATAAAAAACATACCGACGCTAAAATTACTTATTGTAATTGAAAGTGCAACTATAAATAAAAGAATAAATGTTATAAAGATATTATCACTTCTGCTCATTTTTTCCACCTTTTTAAAAGTTTTTCGGATTGTTCAAAACTATCCTCAAGATTATATATTTTAATTAATCCTTCAAATTTACACTTCTTATTTTGACATACAGCATAATTATTCATCATTTGTTCCCATTCAAAACATTCTTTTTTACATTGTTTACATTTCATAACTTCGTAACGCAAGGATACCCAAGACTTTAGGCTTGGGGGGAGAAAAACTTGCCCTCCGAATTTAGTTCGATATCAGATTTAACTTCGTTTCCAAAGCAATCCCATCCATCTTTCTTTTCTCTTGCAAATAATTCTATTTTTCTTCCTTCTTGAAACATTCTTGTAATTAATTCTCTAAAATAATCTGGTTTTTTTGAATGGGTTGTTCTCTTTTCAGTAAAAACCGAATTAACTCTATTTTCAAATGCTGGAGGAGAGAATTTTCCTTTTACTCCAACCAATAATAATTCATGATTTCCTCTAAACCAATATCCCATTCCAATCCAGTCTTTATTCCATACCATATTTGTCTTATAAGTAAACCCCCATGCTTTCATAACTTCTAATGCTTCAATTAATTTTGGAGCAGTAGCCCATAAAAATAATACTGCATTATCTTCTATTGGAAATTTTAAGAATTTAATTTCTTCTAAGGTCATAGTTGGATAATGGTTCTCTACTCTATCTGAATTATCCTTAGAAAAGTCATACTTCCAAGGAGGGTCTGCATATATTATATTGTATTTTTTGTTTTCCATTTTCTTTAAGATACCCCCCCTTAGGGTGTGGGAATATGTTATTTGATGATTAAACTTTGGCTTTTGTCCCCCCAAATCACTTTTATTTTATTTTCTCTAAAACATCTATCTAATTTTTCTCTATACCATCTTCTAACTGGTTCCCTTAATATTATTTTTAATGTATTAAGTATTCCTTTTTTTACTTCTACTATTTTAACATATTCTCCTATTATTTTACATCCTTCATTTTTTTTCTGGCTTATCATTAGTCGATTATATTAAGTTGTTTAATTATTTGAGGGGCTAATTTTCTAAAACATTTTTCACATAAATTTAATTCTGCGTTTACTAATTCAAAGTCATAGCAAATATTTTCTTCGTGTAAGCAATTTATTTGTTGTTTCATAATCGTGGAGCAAGGATACCCCCCAACTTGTTGAGTGGAGGAATTGCGACCTCCGGTTTAACTTTAAAATGCTTTGAATACCACACAATTTTTTTAAAATCTTTTATTCTCTTTTCTCGCGATTTACCACAATTAGGACACTTCCCAAATATTCTTCCAGACATACTAGCTGAACTTTCGTTCAAATTATACTCACTTCCAGAATGAGAACAAAGCATAGGGCTATCGCTGTTGTCAGCGTTTTTTAAACTCGTTGCATTTAACAGTTCTGCTGAAGTGCTACAGACTAGTGAAGCATCTGTAGGTTCTTGTAGCTCTGTTCTCGTAGTTTTTGTTTCCATGTTTTTGTTTCTTCTTTCTGTAGTCAAATTGTTTCCCTTGTTCCTGTCAGAACAAGCCACCTAATTTATTAGGTGGTTATTGACATTTACTTTTTATAAAAAATATTTACCAATTTTCCAATTAATCCTTTTGGTAAAGTAATATGCCCCCCATCACCTATTTTCTTAACTTCTTTTTTTGATTCGTATTCGATAATATTTCCGTCTTGGTCTAATTTTTTGTTTTCCACTATTTTATCCCCACAATTATCGCTGGTTCTCCAGCACAATATTTATATCCAATTATAAAATAATCAATATATTGTATAGTAATTTTTGTTTTATTTATTGCTTTGTCTTTTAAATTTTTAACTAATTCTTCGTCTATAACACAATAAATATCTTCTTGAGATGATTGAGCATCTGATTTAAAATAAACTGAATAGGTTTTGAATATAATCCCATTTTTTTCTACTGCTGTAACGGTTCCTGTATGTTCTCCGTCGTCTGTTGTTTTAATAAATCCGTTGGAGAAAAAAGAAAAATATAAACCGTATAATATTAATAATGCAAAAATTAACATAAATACACTTATAACATTTGCTTTTTTATTTTTCATAATTTATTTAAATATAAATAGTATATAAATGTTTGTTACTTTAATAAAATTAATACATCTATTTAAATAATATATAAATAAGTGAATTTATGGAAGGTGATAATTTCAAAAATTGTAAAATAACTATCAAACAATTCTCTATCAAAATCGACGACGACAAATGCTTCAAATGTGGAAAAATATTTTCAAGTGAAATTAAAAAAACAACTCATCACTCAATTCCAAAAAGGTTTAAACCAAAATTTAATGTTCTTATTCCAGTTTGTTATGGTTGTCATAATTCAATTAATTTGGAAGAAATTATTTATAAAAACGCTTATAATTGTGTTAGAGCGAAAATTATTAAAGAAGATGAATTAATCAAAAAAATTTCAAATAAATAAAGTTTATAAACAATATTTTGTTATATATTGTGTGCGAAACACCGACAGCAAAGTCTCTCGGTACAGAATACGCACACTTAAAATTCATTAAAATGTATTAAACTATGACAATGACTGCATAAAACCATACAATTTCTTAACTCATAAATTCCACCAACACAACCACGATTTATTCTGTGAATTTCTAAACCAGATTCACTAAATTTTTTATGACATTGCTCACAAGTATAATCAACAAACATCTTTAATAATTTTGCTTTTGATTTTTTCATAAGAAACAAGGAGATATTAGATGAGTACGGCAAACATCATCATATCCCCTAAAAAAAAGAGGGTTACAGAAAAATCTTAATTCTATACCCATTGATTTTAGCGTTGGCACGGCATTTTGCCGTTCTCCGTGCAGATTTAGTTTCTTATGAATCATCTCTATCTCCATTTATTATCTTAAATATTTTTATCATTAACTTTTTCATAATCTTTTGCATTAATTCTAATTTATAACCATCATATTCCAGTAAATCATTTAAATCACCAATTCCAAAATCTTCAATAACACATTCTTCTGATTGTGTTAATTCAAAACAATAAGTATTTTTCTTCGGACAATTTAAACAATCTTTTTTATGACATTCGTCTTCGTAACCGCATTGTAAATAAATTTTATTGTCTTCAAATATTTCAAAGTCCTTTGCTTTAATTTGATTTAAATGAACTTTTGCAGGAGTGCTATCATTCCATTCAATTAATTCGTCTGCTCCAATTTTCCAATAAGAATCTTCTTTCCAAATAGGTCTTCTTATTTTCTTTCCTTTTTCCATTTCTTTAATAGCTTCGTAGATGTTCATAGTGTCCTCCCTTCATTTTATTACCTCCAATTCAAAATAAAGTGTTGTTGCTGGGAATATATTAAACACAAATCTTGAATAAAACTTTGGGAATATATTTATTAGGGGATTTACAAATTTAAATTTATTAATGGAAAATATGTATTCTCTTTTTTTTATTCTAAAATGTATTTTTGAATAATAATCTAACCCCCCTTCTTTTAAAAAGTAATTAAATGAATTATACATTATAAAATGTTTTGTAAGGGGGTCTTGAACAGAACACATATTGGGAAAAGCAGGGCATCTTATTTTTATTATTCCACTTGGTTTTGTAATGCGGTATAATTCTTCCATTATTTTTATAAAATCCGCATCTATTAATTCTATACAACCAAAACTGATAATCTCTTCAAATTGATTATCTTGAAAGGGATATGGAAACTCATTTAAATCATAAACAATATCAACTCCCTCAAGTATTTTATTATCTAAATTTATACACCCTTCTCTTATATCTTTTCCACAACCTAAATTTAATTTTGTTTTCATTTTATCTCCTCAAATTTATCACAATTACAAACATAAGAACATCGAACAAATTTATATCCACTAATAAACTTTAATCTTTCTGTTCTTGTTATAGTTTTATTACAACAAGTTCCCCAACTATTGTGTTCTGATTCTAAATGATTACAATTCTTACATCTTGTTAAATTTATTATTTTCATTCAAACTTCTCCTGTTCTTCACCTTCAATTTCAAATACTCCGACGCTGTCATCATAACAATTTTCAAGGTATGGTTCTAAAACAAAATCACTTTTGTCGTCGAAGTTTCCATAAACACAAACTACTTTTCTTTTAATTTTCATTTTAACCACTGTTCTATATCTTCATCTAAAATATTTCCCATAGTATAGTCATCTTCTCCTTTAAACTTTTTGTTTATTCATCTTTCTTTTCTCTCATCTTAAAAAGATTATATATCTTGTTAATAGAATCTATCAATAAAAAAGCAAGGAGAGCGAAAACTATCAATATTGATATTCCAGCCAGATAAAATTTAATCATTTTTTTCTCCTTGCATAATCTTGATAGTCCCTGCAATTATAACGATTTTTGTATTGGCATTCTGTTCCGTAAACTTGACAGACGCTTTGGTCTTTTAGAGGACAAGCCACTACATCAGCGGGGCGTGGGCAATCTTCGTGGCGACTTACCGAGTAGCGATGTTTCAAATTGTTATCCACTCTCTCATTATCGGCATTGAGTTTTCTATCTCCCAAGAGATGTTTATGTTCCCGCTGATTGGTGTCAGCATTTTTGTTTCCGATAAACGACTCAGGCGTCCCCAATCGTATCGCCTCCACATAAGCAGGGGCATTTTGTTCTTGCTGACTGGAAAATCCTGCAAATTGTCGTCGTGTGTTTTGTCCTTTAATCATTTTTTATACCCCAATTTTTTATATAATTCAGAATTTCTATTAAATTGTTCAGACCATTGCAATTTTTGTTTTATACCCTCTTCAATTATTTCCTTTTTCTTTTCTTCATCAGATGAATTTGATAAAACTGATTTTGCATAACTTGATAATTTTTTATAATATTTTATTTTTGATTTTTTTATTCCATCTTCTGTTCCATCGTTTTCTTTATCAAACAAATGAATTAAATCTTTTTTTAATTCATATTTTTCTTTTTCTGTTTTCTTGCTTTTATCAATATCTTCCAATCCATCTGTTAATAAATCAAAATATAAATTGTGAAAATAATCTCCAGATGTGCATTCGTCAATAAACAAATACCTGACAATGGTGTTTAAATATAAATCAAATTCTTTTTCTGCTCCTTTTAATTCTTCGTCTAAAATATTAAAAGCAAATTTAGGTTTTTTTAATTTATCTTTTCTTTTTCGTGTGTTAATTCCTTGTTGTTTCATAAAAGTTTTTCTCCTGCAAGTTTATCTATAATTTTATCTTGTTTTTCCCATTCATCGCTATGCTTAAAAGAAATTTCTTTATATATTTCTTCTTTCAACAATTTTATAAACTCTTTTACATCCTTTTCATTATAAGAATGTTCACATACACTATAATTAGTAAAACAATCATTTCTTTTATCGCTCAAACAAAATTCTTCTTTCATTTTAATTCCTTGTTGTTTCATATTTTTGTCCCACCAATTTGATTTAAAATTAATTCTTTTTCTCCAAGAACCCATCTTAAAGCATTTATAATTAATTTTAATTTTGCTAAATTAACATTAGATAAATTTCTATCGTTAGAGATTAATTCTATAATATTATCTTTAACATAATTTAATTTATCTTTAATTTCTTTTTCTGTTCTCATTCTTCTTCACCCCCTTCTAATAAAATTCCCATAATTTCTTTTTCTTCTTTTGTTTTCATTTATATCTAAGAATGATTCTTTGTAGTAATTATTTTCGTCTAAATCTTGTTTTGTTATTTTTATTGTCATTTTATTTTTTGATTATAACAGAGCAGAAGATGGTTAATCAAACTGCTCTGCACCCTTCGGGGTGAATATGAACCCGCCGAAAAATTAAGGGCGGAATAAAATTTTAGGTTTGTGGAATATTAAATTCTTTCTCTATTAACCTCCCAGTTCCTTACATAAGTTCTATAATTTTCACATTCGGATTTTCTTCCTCTATATTGACATTCATCGTCGGTAAAAATACATTTATTTTTTATAAAAAAACTTCTACCTTTCTCTGCTTCACATCTTCTTTCTAATTTTTTCATTTTCTTCCCTCACAAATTTATTTCTACAATTAAAAGAACAAAATACATTTGCTTTATAATAATAACATTTCATTTCATTTTTTATTTTTTGTTTACAAATTCTGCATTTCATATTATTTGTATATAAATGTTATTTAAATACCTTTGTAACTACTTTATAGTTTTGTCTGCTCTTTTAATTTATTTATACGAGCATTTGATATTTTGTAGTATTCCTCTTCTTTATCGATTCCTATCCACTTTCTATTTAACATTTCACAAGAAACAGCAGTAGTTCCAGAACCAAGAAATGGGTCAAGGATAATATCGTTTTCTCTACTTCCTAAAGTTATTAACCAAGACATTAACTTAATTGGTTTACAAGTTGGATGAAAATTTTTTGGGGGGGGTGTTACCATTCTTTGTCTTACTTTTCCTTCTGACAAGTCCCAATTTTCTGGATTACCTTCTTCTTCACGAACAGATTTTTCTTTTATGTCTGAATTTTCTAATCCATTATTTTTTTCGCTTTTACTTGCTTTTGGACAGAATAAAAAAGGAAAAACTTTTTGAACATTCTCTGGTAGTTCTTTTATTTTTTTATCCCACCAAGCATCTAAAGAAAAGTAGCGAGATTTTGAACCTAAACTTAAATCTTTCTCTCCAACACCAAAATATTCTGATTTTCCATTACCAAATTCTCCAAATCCAGTTGTTTTAGTTTTACTCCAATGCCCATTTCCTTTTTCTAAATTTTCATCATTTAAAATATCATCTTCAACTAAAACATTTGCTGGAAATCTACCTTTTGAATCCATATAGTTAATTGGTATTTTGGGGGGGTTATATTTTCCATAACAATTAACATCGTACGCATCTGTTCCCTTACTTAATGTATGTGGATTTTTAGATATTATTGAATCTGGTCTTCTATAATTTTGATGTTCCATAGGTTTTCCTATTCCAATATCCATATTTCCAAAACCTCCAATAGGTTCATCTCCTTTTTGAAAAGGTATCCTACAATCGTCTAACCAAGTAACTCCTTTTTTATTTTTTATTGCTTGAGCAAGATATGTTTTTTCTGTTAAAGGTTTCATAGCAACAATAATTATTTCTACTGCTGGTTTTGGTTGAAATCCTGTGTAACATCCTTCTAATTCAGAAGAACCTTTTGTTATCTCTAAATCTCTTATTTTTGGTTTCCAATTATCATCTCTAAATACCATTCCATTTTCAATACTCATTCCCCCATCTTTATTTATTCCAATAACTTCTCTTTTATTTTCAAATTTCTTGCCATACATTTTTCCAATGTTTCCTGCTTTGGGAAAACCACTAGCATAAGTCCAGTAAATACTTGAAAAAGAAATACAAAATCCTGCTTCTCTTAATCTTATTAACATTTCGATTAAACTATCTTGTCTTGGTGTACAAAGTATAAACGCAAATGCTCCGCTTTTCATAACTCTTAAAGATTCTTTCCAAATTTCAACAGAAGGCAGAACATCCCATTTTTTCCCCATAAATCCTTTTATACTTCTTGTATAAACAGAACCACCATTATCTAATTCTTTTTGTTTATATTTTTCTTTGCTCCAATCTGTTTTACCCCACCTATCTACATAACTTAATTGGTATGGCGGGTCAGTAATTATAGCATCAACAGATTCGTCTGGAATTTCTTTTAATAATTCTAAACAATCCGCACAATGCACTTTTCCGATTAATTCATTTATGTTTTTCATTTTCAATTTTATAAAGTTCATATAATTTTTTATTTTTATTAAGTATCTTCAAAGCGTTTTTACAATATGGTGAACAAGGTATAAAATTTATTAATTCTGTATGCCCAAACTTCATTTTATTATTTGATATTGCAACATTAAATTTATCCTCTTTTTTAACTTTGGTTAAATAATCCATAAATATCTCTTGGTGAGTTTTATATTTATTAAATTTAATATAATTTTTTACACAACATTTAGGAATACCACAAAGTTTACCAATAAAGATGTCTGTTTTTTTATACCTATTTTTTTCTATCCACTTAATCAATTTTTTATCACTAAAGTAGAATATATCTTGATATTTACTTTTTGAAGAAGTTAAATGTAATTCATAAAGTTTCAAATTATTTTTAAGTAGATTGTTGACTATCTTTTTTTTATAATCTTTTGTTGGATTTTCAAGAAAAATTCCTTTTTTAAAACCATTAAAAAAACTCCATATTTCAAAATCGTCTATTTTACTCATAATTTTTTCACCTTATTTAATTCATCTAAAAATAAATCTACCGACGGAGTTAATTTATTTTCTTTATATAAAGAATAATCTTCAATTAATTTATTTAAACATTTATCTAATTTTATCGACGACAAATAAATAATTACTGCAAGTTTATGATAACACATTCCTTCATTACAAAATTTAGTGGAATTAAAACAAGAACAAGTCATAATATTTCTACCTTTCTTACATTGATAGGTTATAGTATAATCCATTATCTCATAAATATCCTTTTTAGAAGATTGTGATATAACTTTTACTTTCTTAGATAAATCCTTAGAATATTCTATATTCATATTAGTTTTTACATAAAATATTTTTTAGATAATTTAAATCCTCCTTTATCCTTTAACCTTTCTTTCTGTTTTTGATATTTTTTTCTATCTCCAAAGTTATTTTCAAGATTATGAACATTAGAATGACAACTTCTGCATAAAAATGTTAAATTTGATACCTCATTATTGTGTCTATTTTTATCTATGTGGTGAACGCATAGATTATTTGTTGAACAACATTTGCTACATATATATTTATGTGAATTTTTAGCTATTCTCTGATAACATTTTCTAGAAGAGCCATCTTTAAATCTAGGAGAGTTATTACCTTGAAGAAATTTAGAATTACATTGGTGACATCTTTTGCTACTATTACGATTTAAATTAGTACCGCAATCCATACAATAATAAACTTTTTTATTTTTTCTTTTTTTTCTATTTATTTTTATTCCAAAGTAATGTAATCTACGGCATATTGTTACTTTAGGGATGTTAATTATTTTTGATATTTCTTCAGAAGATTTATTTTCTTTTATGTATAATCTTTTTAATTTTTCTACATCAATAACCCTATTAAATCTTCTCCTTTTATATGTATTTTTTTTACCCATCTTTGAACAAGATTTACAATTTTTTGAGTTTATACAGATAATTTCTCCACATTTTTGACAATAATTTTGTTTTTTCATAATTCAATCGCTTTTTCTATTAACTTCCCTCCTATTTACAACATATAAATTAGCCATAAAATCTCTTTTGTGTTCTCTTGCAAATTCTGTTGCACTTATTTTATTTCTAAACTTTTCAATTATTTCTCCGAACTCTGTTAAGACAATCCATTCGTCGTCGGGATTCATTAATCTGGTGTCATCAAATCTTCCTTTTAAGTGTTTCATTTTAGAACATCCTGTGATAATTTTTTATTTTCTTTAGAATTAACCCAATTAATCCAAAACCATAAAAATTGTCGTCGGTAAAATATAAAAATGAAATCATAGGTATCATAGGTAAAAAACAAAATAAAAAAGTGTTTGGTTCTTCTGAAATAATAAATTTAAGCAGACTTATTGAAACAAACATCCCTAAAAAATAAACTAAATAACTTTTCACTGAGCGTATAGACAAAGGGTTACACTTTTTTTCATTTTTCACTAAGTGTCTGGACACGGGGTTACACATTAATTTTTTCATAATTTTAACCATTTTTCATTTAATTCAAACAAATATATTTTTTTATAGGTTTCATATTCTTTAGATAAAATTTTATTGTTAACTAACCAGTTTAATGAATCAGCAATCTTTGAATTATCAACATAAACATTGTTATAAATTTCTTTTCTTGATGCTTTTTTTACAATTTTCAAATAAGTAATTATTCTAGTAAGTATTCTGGTATTAGCAACCTTTCCAGAAAGATAATCTGATTTAGCCCCTGAAGAATTTAAGTTTCTTTCTGATAAAAAACTCATTTTATTTTCTCCAAATTATAACAATAGTTACATTGTAAATAAACCTGATTTGGATTTTCTTCTAACCACTTTTCATAATCTTCAATTATTATTTTTTTGCAGTATTTACATCTTTTTTCCATCACATCTACTCGCAAGAAGAATACATCCTAAATTCTTATTAGGTTGTAGATGAATTGCGTTCTCCATTGTATTTTTTTGAATAGAAAAGTATATAAATGTATTTTGGTTGAATATTCTATGCTTACTCAAATGAACTTCAAATATAGAATATATCCATCTAAAACTCAAATCATTAGATTGAATAAGACTATTTCTGATTGCTGTTTCATCTATAATAAACTTCTTGAAGCAAAAGTTAATGCCTATAAAACTGACAAAACTTCTTTGAGCAAATTTGATTTGGATAAATTTACTAAAGATTTTGATTTTCATGTCCATTCCCAAGTTAAACAAAATATTTCCAAGAGAATTAATGATGCTTTTAATCATTTCTTCAGAAGGGTTAAGGAGAAAAAAGGAAAAGTTGGTTTTCCAAGATTTAAAAATATCAATCGTTACAAATCCATAACATTTCCTCAAAGTGGATTCAAATTTGTTTCTGATAAAAGATTGTTCGTTTCTAAAATTGGAAATATTCCAATCATTCTTGATAGAGTTCCAAAAGGAAAACTCAAAACTTTTACTATCAAAAAAACTGCTCTTGGATGGTTTGCTATATTTTCTTGTTCTGATGTTCCTATTAAAAAAATTGATGTTCCAGATAATTCTGTTGGAATTGATGTTGGAATTGAAAGTTTTGCTGTTCTGTCTAATGGAGAAGTTATTGAAAATCCCAAATTCCTGGTTAATTCTGAAAAGAAACTCGCTAAATTTCAAAGAAGATTGAGCAGAAAGAAAAAAGGAAGTGCTAATAGAATAAAAGCAAAGTTTAAAGTTGCAAGACTTCATCAAAGAATTTTCAATCAAAGAAACGATTTTCTTCATAAAACTTCTTTCAATTTGATTAAACAATTTAAAATTATTAGTGTTGAGAAATTGACTATTAAAAATATGATTAAGAATCATCTTCTCGCTAAAAGCATTAACGATGCCTCTTGGGGTTGCTTTGTTCAGATGTTGTCCTACAAGGTTGAAAGAACTAGTGGACAACTCATCAAGGTTAATCCCAAGAACACAAGCAGAACTTGTAGCAAATGTGGGAATATCCAAGATATGCCTTTGGCTAATCGGGAGTTCTATTGTTTGAAGTGTGGTTTTGTTTGTCATCGTGATTTGAATGCTTCAATAAACATCAATACGGCTGGACTAGCCGAAATTAATGCCTGTGAACATTATGTAAGACCTTTGGAAACAAAGGCTGTGTGGATGAAGCAGGAACTATAAACAAATCTGAGTAAGCATTAGATTTGTTGGAAGCCCCAACCTTAAACTTCGTGTTTAGGTAGGGGAGGAAGTCACATCTTTTTTGTGTCATGTTTTTTCATTGTCTTCCAATCCATCTTTATATCCCTTATCGTAACCTATAGATTCTGATTCACCAATCATATTTTGTATAATCTCAAGTTGTTCTTTTGTCCATTTAATTTTTTTCATTTTTATCATCTTCCTTCTTTATTTCAAAACCCAAAAGTTTACAGCACCATTCAAGGTAATTATTTCCTTCTCCGTTAGAAACCCAAAAATAAGTAACATGGGTATATTGTTTTCTAAATTGTTTTGGTATATGCTCCAAATATAAAAAAAATTTTCTATATGCTTCTTTAAAAAAATCATTCATTTGGTTAGGAGATATTGTCATTAATTCCCCAGAAGTTATGCTATGTAAAATTCCTAAATCATTTAATCTTTTTAATGCTCTTTTAATAACATTTATATCAAATTCTATTTGGTAATACCCCTGAAAAATCTCTTTTAAATCAGTACATTGTATTGGTTCATTCATTTTTGTAAAAACTAATGTTTTTGCTAATACCCCCTCTTTTTGAAAATCATCAGCAAACATTTTTTTATTCTGATTTATTATTTCTTCTTTTTTAATAGGTGGATTCTTTGGTATTATTATTTTAAATTCCATTTTTAACACTTTCTCCTTTTAATTTCCAATATGTAGCATTATTTCTCTCTTCTTTCGTTATAATATTTAAATTTAGTAAATTATTTAAATAAAACTCGGTTTGATATAAATTAGAAGAAATTAAGAAAGATATTTTTGTCGTTGCTAATTCGTCTTCTTGTATTAATATTTCTATTATTTTTTTTTCTTTATCACCAATTTCCATAGAAAAGTAGTAGTATTAGTAGTATTTAAACATTTGTAACTATTTTCAAGTTTATACAATTAAAAAAAGTTGATTAATATCTACTAATATCTAATTACTATGATTAATTATTATATTATTATATTTTTTTTGATTTTAAAGTTCTATACCTGATTTTTATTCTATATTTGATTACTAATTAATTAATTAGTAATCAAACTAAAAACCTATTTCCCTTTTACATAGTAAGTAGATATTCTATATTATTGATATTAGTAGACATTAATCAAACATATTTAATAAAAATAGTTCGCACAATCTATATATATCTTATTTATATAATCTTAATTATAATTTAATTAATATAAAGAGAAATGTATAATTTCCTATAAAATCAAAAAACAACGAAATTTAAGGCACTTCTACGCAAAATTTCAATACTCTACACTTGAAATCAAAGTATAACTTTAATGTTAAAAGATTTAACTCGTGAAATTCTTTGTTACCTTAATTGGTCTTAATTATATAAAAAAATTATTTAGTTGGAAGAGATAAAATAAAATCAATTTCTTTTCTTTTATCTTCTTTGATAAAATAATCTTTTTCAGGAGATTTTTCTTTTTTAATTACCCCTATTAAACCAACTTTTAATAAATAATCAAAATGTTTTTTTAAATGATTACTTCCCGATTTCCATTTTTTTATTAATCCCGTTATGCAACAAGATTTATTCTTATCAAGATAATCTAATATTTTTTTATCCATAACACTAATAATACTTTCCCCTCGACCTCTTTTCATATTTGATAAAAGAAATTTTACTATTTAAATTTACTTAATAGTTTATAAACCATAAAGTATATAAACTATAAGGTTTATATTATATGAATGAAAAAACGAAGATTTTTAAATAAAAGAAACATTAGGTTAATATGAAAAAAGATGGTTTTAGTTCTAAAAAGAATTCTATATTTTTTAATATATCCAAATCGGAAAATTTAAATAGCATAGTGTAACTATAAAATTACTACATATTCATTTCATTTCGAAATGTTTGTGGACGTGTCGGGAATTGAACCCGAGAACCGCTCTTGATTAGGGATTAGTTCGTAACCTACCACGCCCATTTGTTTCACCGACGAGGAAGAGCGTCTGGCTGTAAAACTTAGACGACAAATAAATCCTCGTCGGTGCGACTGTTTTCTAATTATGAATTTTATTCATTATTTTTCTAACAGTCAATATCACAACTTTTTTTATGTTCATTTTATATTTTTCAAATCCAATTCAACCACAAAAATTCTTTTTTCTCCATCTTCTTGCAAAATAGGTTTTTTATTTTTGTTTATAAGAAGCATATGATGACCAAAACTTCTTACGTCTTTCCTAAATATTTCCATATCCAAAAAGACACAATCTTTAACAGATAAACCTTTTTCTAATAACATCACTTTTCCATCATAAAATCCCTTAATTTTCCAATTAAGAAGATGAGACATAAGTAAACCACAAAGTAAACCATCGCTATCTGGACTTAAAATACAATTTATATTTTTTTCAATAATCCAAGGATATTTCTTAATTAGTTCATCATAATCTATTTGATTATCTCTTCCTTCCAATAATTTTTGTATCTTTGAGGACATAAAAAATTAAGTTTCTTAAAACTTAAAAACCTATCTAAAAAGACCAATTAAGGTAACAAAGAACTCGTGAAAATAGTTCGCACAATCTATTTATATCTTATTTAAATATTACAATATTATTATAATACTGAATTATTATTATAATACTGAATGTTACTTACATCTGACATTTATATCTTATTTAAATACCCCCCACAATTTCCTGTGGAACACACAAATTAATTATTTTTTACCATCGTGGTTTATAAGCTACCTATTTTTGATTATTTTATGGATAACAAAAAATATTTAGAACAAATATGGTTTATTTTATTAAATCTCGTCGGTGTTTTTGAAGAAATAAGTAAAACAAGTTTTGTAAAAGAGTATAATAATTTTTTATATAGAGAGAATTATAAGGAGGTGTTTTTAAGATGAAAAGGAATATTTCTGAAAATATTTTTAGAACATTAGAAGATGGGGAAAAAGATTACAAATGGGAAAATCATCCAATGGGAATTATAGACTTAGGAAAAGGTATCTTTTTTGCTACTTGTTTACATTGTGGTATCCAATTTAAAAATAAAAAAGGAAAAGTAACAACCGTTGTTGATGGGCATATATTAGATGTAAATCCAAATAATGTATCTTTTTATTGTCCTTGTCATAATGGATGGTTTTTAGATTTATACAAAAATGAAATTCTAAAAGGTAAACAGACTGAGAAGGATGGATATTTAGAATATGGAATAGAATCAATAAACAAAATAATACAAAAAGTCAATTAAATTTAAATAACCTATTTCCTTAATTATTTTTATGATTGAAGAAATAAAAGAATTTTTAAAACCAATCGGAGACAAAGTTTCAGAGTATTCTGGTTTCTTAGTTAAGAAACTTTCTGAACTTGGATTATCAACTGGTTCAACAACCAATAAAATTATTGCTATCTTAATTCTTCTAACAATTTTTTATTTTTCATTAAAAATTACCCAAAGAGTAGTAAAATTTTTATTAATAATTTTAAGTATTATACTTTTGTCGTCGATAATCTTTTCTTTTTTTTAAGGACACAGTTAAATTTAAATATACTTGTTAAATAATATTTATATGTTAGTAAAAAAAGAGTTTACAATATTTTTATTTTTGTTATTACTTTTAAATATATCAAGTGCGTTATCTTGTTCAAGTAATAACATTAATACAACAATAAATAGCGGGGATAATTTACCATCACCAACCATGACTTGCACAAACAATAATAATTATAATGTTACATTATTCAAATCTGGAAATTTCTTTTCAACTAATCCATCTACTATAACAATACCAAATCAATCATCCTCTACAATTATTATAAATTATGATACACAAGTTGAAGGAAATTATCAAGGATTTCTTTATTCTTCCGACGGAACAACAATAAATATTAATTTAAACATAAAAAGTATTGCTTACGATATTATTGTTTTTCCTACATCTAAAATAGTAAATATCCAGCAAGGACAAACTAAAAATATTAATGTTCAAGTTATAGTGCCATCAAATTATCCAGATTCAATAACGATTCAATCTATAACTACAAATCCCGAAATCGAAACGCTACATTTTTCCGACCTTGATTTAGGTTTAATTAATCCAGGACAGACATTAAATATTCCAATAATCATCGACGCTGTTGGGGTTCAAACAGGAACTTATAACACGCAAGTTTCAATACTCGCAACAGGTGATAGCGGACAGATAAATCTTCCGTCGGTAAATATGCAAGTAATAGTTTCACTTGGTGTTTCTCCGACGACAAATGATACTTTTACAACTAAACCATCCTGTTCACTTTCTGCTAATGAATTTAATATGAATAATACTTACAAATTAACTTGCACAAATGTTATTGACAATTTAGAAATTAAACCTTACTATAACGAATATCTTGAAGGAACAAAAGCAGAATATTTATCTGGAACATATAATTATTATTTTAAAGCAAAGAAAATGGGTTCATCAACATTTATTGCTATATTTGAATATAAGGGTTCTCCGTTATTTGAAGCATTTCAAAAAGATTTTAAAGTTACCCCGTCTGGAAATTCACCAGTTGGAGGGGTTTATATCACATTAAAGTTTTTTCAAAAAGGTGAATTAAGAACAATTAATAATTTAAAACCAGAATCAACAGTTATCGTAGCGGTTGATAATTTTACAAGTAATGCAATAGAAAATTTTAAGGTTTATGTTAGTGGGGTGATAACTAACACCACACTAGATATTGAGCCAAATAAAATATACTATGTGCGAGTAACAGCCAGTGGTTATAATGATTTAGTAATTGAAAACCTATCTTCTCAAACAACAAATATTTCTGTAACTATTTCACCAGATTTATCTGAATATAAAGTCGGTGATTCAATAAATATTACTTCTGATGTTAATGGAACAATTCTCGTCGATAATTCAATAGTTTCAAACCAATATACATTTAATCACGCAGGAGAATTTTTATTAAGTGTTCAGAAAGAAGGATACAACGATTTCTTTAAAAACTTAACAGTTAAAAGTTCTGTTTTATACACTTCAAATATTCCTTACGAAGATTGGTATGTTAATAAAAAAATAATTTTAAAATTGACAGAAAATGTTTCTTGGTTTATAGAATTTGAAGAATATAAAGATGAAGCATATTTGACGGCTACAAATTTAACAAATGGTTACGGAGACACAATAGAACTTAAACCAGAAAAAGAAGGAAATTATAGAGTTAAATCTTCTGGTTCAAATATGGTTGTTCAGAAGTTTATGGAAAAAACTTGGAGTTGGTATAATCCACTTTCTTGGAGTTGGATTGCTTGGGTTATAAGTGCAGTAATTATTCTTTTTATTGGATGGTTTTTTTTAAGAGATGACGACGACGGAGTTATTGGGGGTGAATAATGAATCCCATTAAAAGTTTTTTTAGATGGATGACTAACGCAGATGTGAAAGAAAGAATTTTAACCGAATTTAATCCTGATATAGAAAGTAAAGATGAAGAAATAAAAAAATTGTTATTGGTAACAAAAGAGCTTTATAAAAAAAATCAATCTCTTGAAGGACAGCTTTCTAAAATTATTGCAAATAAAAAATCAAAAGAAACAGAACAATTAAATAAAATAGAAGATATAGAATTAATAAAAGAGTTAAAAGAAAATTCTAAAGAAATTGAAAGAAAAAAATACGATGGTTCATTCGCATTAATAGAACTATTTAAAGAACTTCGAGATAATAAAAAGTTTAGAGAAAATTTTGAATTAGTTGACAGAAACGATAAAAAAGTTTTTGACATATTTTATTCTTTTGTAATTTTACCGAATGGAAATATTGGTATTCAAGGAAGAAGTGGAGAAATTTGGTCAGAAGGAAGAACTTTAAATGAAGTTCTTTTTAAACCAGAAACAATTAAAAATCAGATTCGTAGAAAAAGATTATTACTTCCTTATGACGAGAATTATAATTATATTCCAGATTTAGAAAAATTAGAAACTAAAGAAATAACCTACAACGAAAAAGATGAGATTTGGGAAATCTCCGACGAGAGAACAAAACCATTTATAAGTTGTTTAATTGAAAGAGATAAATCTATTCATCAGTTAAGAAAAGACAAAGCACACCACGAACAAGTAATAACAGATTTAAGAGAAAAATTAAAAGATATGGAATTAGCAAAAGAAAGTTGGAAAAATCAAGTTGAATTTAATAAAAGTCAATTACATTTAGCATTAGATAATGAAAAACAAACTACTGCGGTTCTTGGAAGATTACAAAGAGATTTAGTTGTTTCTCAACAACAAAAAGAGATTTCAGATGAATTAAAAGATAAATTAAGAATCGCACTTGATAAGATTGTAGAAGAGCTTGAAGAAAACTTATCCCAAACAACAGAAAGAAGAAAGAAAGACGAAGTTATGCGAGATTTAGAATGGGCTAAAACTATATTACCAGAAAAGACAACAGTTATTGAAGAAGAAAAGTTAGAAAGACCAAAAATAACTCCTGGAGAGGTGATTAGGAGATGAAAAAAGTTCGCACAATCTACAAAAATGTGTATTTTACACATAAAAAGTTCGCACAATCTACAATTAAATTAAATTTTGTGTGTAAAAAGTTCGCACAATATGTTTTCTCATAAAGAAAAGATGAATAACCCTACAATGCAACACTTAGTGCTTAAGGATATATTTGAAAAAGATGGAAAAAAATGTACAACCGATGATATTATTAAATCAATGGGAATAAATAGAAATCAAGTTCATAAAGCAATAAGTCATCTGAAATTTAGAGGACTTATAAAAATAGAAAAACCAAAACCAACATTTCCATTAGGGGCTTTAATTACTTTTATTCCAAACAATCCAAACCTTCACAGAAGAATAAGGAGATTAATTTACGGAGAAATAGATATTCCAGAAGTGAAAGAATTAAACGGCGAGGATGTTAATATACGGGTATGTTCATAATACAAATGCCACAGAATCTATCTGAATTAAGAGAATCTCCAGTTGATTTATTTGAAATAGAAATGAATGTTAGAGATTTCTTTAATTGTTTAAAAATTTTAAATAGTAATAATGTTAAAACAAAATGTTTGGATGCAAGAAAACATTTAGAAAATTGTAGAATACTTGTTAGAAATTTAATAATTATTCAAGATAATGTGTTTATAAAAGATAATGTAGAATTTTTTAATAAGATGAATGATAATCTTGGAAGATTAGATAAAAGACTTGAAGAATACGAGAAGGATATAGAACAACTTGAAATGAACGAAATAAACAGAAGTATGACTTTAGACGATAGCATAAGAACAAGAAAGTATGTTAACCTTTTAATAAAGTGTATGGATGGATTAATTCTAATTCCAATTTTAAAATCAATATTAGATTATAAAAAAAATGAATTATCAGAAGAATTATTTATTTATTCCATTTTTAAACAAATGTATTCATCTTCTGAATCACTCGGAGCTGAAACAGCTGAAAAGCAAAAGAGATTTTCTGGTGGAGTAGAATATGTTGAAACTCACGACGATAAAAAGTATTTACCAGACGCTGTTGATTTAAAACAAGAAGACCCAGTAAAAAAAGCAGAAGATTATTTTTCTGGAAATTTAGATTATAATGAACCTACTGAAAATATTTCGGAAGAAGAAACGCCTGAAAATTAATTTAGGAAAAGTCGGAGTAATTGAACCAACTGAGTATGCTATAAACGAAGGTATAAATGATAAGTTTAATAAAAATATTGTTATATACGAAAATGTTGAAGTAAATGGAGATGAAATAAGATGGGGAAAAATCCTTGAGGTAATTCCTTATACTTTTGAAGAAGCAGTTAATTTAATTAAAATAAAAGAGATACCAATCGCAGAAAGAAAAATGTCAAATAAATTTGAATTTGTCGACGGAACATCGTTTGAAGGAGTTGTAAATTGAAGGAGAAGCTAAATTGATTAATCCATTAATGACATCAAGAGTTTTATTTATTAAGAATAATTGTCCTTATTGTGCTATTTATAAAAAAGTTATTTATCAATTAAATAGTCAATTAAAATTAAATAAACAAATTAAAATAATCGATTGCACAAATAATGATTCTTATGGAATATGCGATAATCCAATTATAAAAATATTTGAAGGACATTTTGATTCGTATCCAACACTTTTTATCGACGGAGAAAGAAAGTCTGGAGCTAATTCAGTTCTTGAATGTTTATATTTTTTAAAAGCAAGATTGTTTGGAGATTTTTATTTTCCACAAGAACCAGAATATTTACCAACAATTAAAAAATCAACAATGTTTAATTTAGAATGTAAACATAGAAAGGGGAGGTTAATATGTTCGTAAAAAAACCAATGGGTATGCAATGCGAAGAAAATCCCGACGGAAGTCAAGTTTGTAAAAGATTTAAAGTAAAGGGCGGAAGAATGTTAGCAACTGGAACAGATGTTGAATTAATACCAGACCCAAGTTCAGGGTGTAAAGTTAGAGTAGTAGGAAATGTTTTAGATGAAGATAGAGAAGCAATAGAAAATAAAATACACGAAGTTGAAAGTAAATGTAAGAGGGGAATTTGATAATTAAAATTGTCGTCGGAATAATTGCTTTTTTGATTTTGTTAGTTGTGGTGATAAAAATCACCACACAAAAGAAAGACGATTTTGATAATCGTTTAAGTAATATAGGAAGTTTTTGGAAGAAATGTTGTTCTAAATTAAAAGGAAAGGAGTATGGAATTTGAAAAGTGATAATAAAGATGTGGGTATGTTAGAAGATTATATGTTTGTTTTGCAAAATCAAGTTGCATTAGAACATCACGCTTCTCTTAGTTGGGCAAATGATAAAAAAGAAAAATGGAAAAGAATTTTAGAATTAGTTAGAAAGAATAGAAGCAAATGGTTAAACAGATTTACCGACGATAATAACGCACAATCTTATTGTATGTCCAAACATTGTTTATCTATTGCGATGGGGATGAAAGAAATATCAAACCGTTTTTTAGAAGATGGAAAAAAAGATTTAGCAAAAGAATCTGCTACTGACTCACAATTTTACGAATCACTTTTTATTTTAATAAATGATTTTGATTTAAAAGGAGGTGAAAAATGAGATTTTTTAGTAGAGAGCCAGTAAAAGTTCAACCTGCTCCAAGACCTAAAAAAAATAATTGTAAAATTAGATTTAAAAAAACAAAGGACGGAGAACAGATTGAATTTAGTCCAGAATGTACGGCATCTCAAATAGAGATGGCGAGGCAAATGAGGGGAGAAAGAATGGGGGAATAAATTTATGAAAACAATTAATGAACCAGAATTAGAAAAAGTTGAAGAAGATTTAGAAGAAGATTTAGAAGAAGAATCTATATCAGATTTTTTAGAAGAGCAAGAAGAAATAAAATATACCAAAGAAGATTTTGAACAATGTGTTAGAAATCCTCATCAATATATTATGGAATGGGCTGAAGAAAATGTTATTCATGTAGGTAAAAAGTTTTTTAAAGTTCTGGCTTTACAACCTTGTTCTTTGCTTTTACCAAATATCGCATTTCGTTCAACTTCAATTCGTTCATCTTTTAACATAATGTTTATTGCACCGCCTTCTTCTGGAAAATCAACTATATGTAGAAAATACGAAGAGATTGTTTTTAATCCATACTCAGTTAGGTCTTTTTCTTCAGCAGAGTTAACAACGGATTTATCTAAAAAAGATTTTTTTACAGTTATCATAGAAGATTTTAGTCAAATGTGTGAAGATTATGATACTATAAAGGTTTTAGAAGGGGCATTGGGTGATGAAAAGATATTAAATAAAAGAACTAAAAGAGAACAAATAAATAAAAAAACTAATGGCGTAGGTTTAATATGTGGAACTTGGCACGACTTAAAAAAATATCTGGGTAGTTTGAAATCTGGAATGTTCTCCCGTTCATTTTTATTTTTATTAGATTTAACAAAAGAACAACAAAGAGATATTGGGAGATATATTAACGAAGGGGTAGGAAATAAAAAATTTTCAGAGCAGTCGATGATTAAAGAAAAAGTAATAAAAGATTATTATAAAAATATTCAATATATTATGATGGGTAAGCATAAAGAAATTAAAAAAGTTACAGATTTTTATTTAGATGATTTATTAAAAAAAGAAATAATCTTAACATCTTGGGAAAAAGAGATTGGATTAAATAAGATAAAATCTGACGACGATAGCCATGAAATAGATGATTTTTTTACAAGAGAATTACAAGAAGGATACAGGTTTGTTATTTCTTCCGCACTATTGAATATATTTAATAGAAAATGCGAGAACGGAATTCTTTATCCAAATAAAGAAGATTTTTTATTAGCCAAAGAATTAATGATAGAAAATTTAAGAAATAAAATTAATTTAATTAAATCTCAATGGTATTGCAATAAAAATGTTAAAGGGGACAGGGAAGTTCTTAAAAAAATATTAAATTCAAATATTCCAAGAATAAACAAAAAAATAATATATCATTTGAGCGGTGGAGCATGATTCTCGACGACATAGACATAAATATTCTTAAAACATTTAATAAATTAAAAGAAGACACAAACAAAAATCCCACTTTATGGTGTTTGACTAAAAAAATTTTTCCAGTAAAAACAAGTTATGAAACTCACGATAAATATGAGTTTATTAAAAAGAGAATAAAAAAATTAAATGGTTTATTTTTTGTTAAAAAAGTTAAAAGAAAAAACGAATATTATTTAATAAAAGATTTTGTAATTTTTAAAATTCATAAATTTCCTTGTGGTATTAGAAAAGCATTATTTATTCTTTCTGACGGAAAGTGGTCTATTTTTCAACTTTAGTTAGTAAAAAATTTTTTTACAAATATTTTATAAAGTATGTTCGTCAATAAATTTTATGAAAGGAAATAAATGCGGGGTTGTATACTTGAAAAACATTTGTAAATTTGCTAAGAATGTTAAGAAATGTGTAAGAATAAAAAGGAATTGTAAATGAAACTTTTAAAAAGATGTCCTAAAATGAAAGGGGATATATTCGATAGCAGAAAAGGAGCAAATAACTTTCGTAAAAGTTTGATTAAACAAGGGTTTAAAAAAGTTTCAAAGGTTAAGAAAGTAATTGGTTGTATCCCTTTCACAAAAATAAAAAGAAATTATTGGAAGGTGTAAATGAAAGAAATAAAAAATAAACAATATTATAAAGAATTAAACAAATATAAAATATTACATAACATCTATACCGAACTTCAATCAAAATCATACTCTGTTAACGAAGCCAATAGGTTTATATTTAAATGTGGGGTATTAGAAACTAATTATCAATCTTTAAAACTAAAAGTTCCTATGAGAAGATTAAAAGAATGTTTAAGAGAAGCTAAAAGAGAGGAAAGTATATTAAAATGGCAATACAAAAAACAATAAAAAAATTAATAACATTGTCTGGAATATTTTTTTCTGCAACTGGAAGTATAATAGGAAATAATAATTTTGTTATTTTAGGAATTGTATTAACTATAATCTCGGAGGTTTTATTTTTATTAAAATGATGGATATTTATTCAATGGCTGTTTTAGGAAGCGGAATTGTTGCAGGGTATAATTTATTATTTGGAAAAAACAAAGATAACAAAGATATGTTGTTTATGTTAATATTTTTATTTTTTGTTATACTAAAATTAATTAAAGGGTAAAATGAAAATAATAAAAAAAGGAAATTGTGTAAGAACTAAGGTAGGAATAGGAAAAGTTACAAGTATAGATAAATCTACATATTCTATCCCTTTAGTTTTAATAACTCTAACAAAAGGAAAAAATAAAGGTGAAAAATTGGCTATGGTTGAATCACAATTAACTAAGGTGAGAAAATGCTAAAACAAAAAAAAGAAGAGGAAGAAAATGATGACGAAGACGATGAGTTTATCGAGGGGGATTTAGAATGAATGAAGAAATAAGAGGTTTTAAATTAAATTATACAAAAATAAAAAACGCAGTTCATAAATGCGAATTAGAAAAATCAGAAAAAAATAAAAGTGATGAATGCAGAAAAATATTCAAAGATTTAAACATAGAGATAATCGAATGATTGAAAGATATATAAAAAAAAACAATTTAAAAATAATAAATTATATAATTGGAATTTTATTTGAAATAATTGGTTTTGGTTTAATTTTTGCATTCGATAAAACAATGTTGATTCTTCATTCTTATAAAATTTTATTTTCTTTATTCATTATAATATCTGGCTATTTAATTGCAGTCAGCATGAGAAAATAAAATGAAAAAATGTTTTGGTGATTTTAATAAAAGTCCAACTTCAGACTTAGATTATACTAAATGTAAACACAAAAAATATGACATAGATATTTTTTACGGAAATTTATTACCCATAGAATCAACAGATTGCCCAAGCCATAAACAATCCTTGATAAAGAATAGAGAAAAGGGAGAAAATAGTAGAAGATATAGGTGCTTTAAAAACGAAGAAAAAATGAAAGATTTTGTTAAGGAATTTATGGAGGAAAATAGTGGGGAATGAAAAAACTATTTACAAAAAAAATTAGAAGAAGAGTAACTATTTTTTTATTTATAATATTTTCAGCAGTTCTTTTTATTAACAATACAAATCAATTATTATCTAATTGGTTAAATTTATCTTATGGACAAATAGAGGTTATTGCTTGGGTTGGAATTTTGTTAAGTCTTTTCTATGCTTTATTTAAATATATGGATGGAAAATTTTAATGAGAAAAATAACAAAAAAAGAAAGAAAAAAAATTGCAGGATTTATAATCTTAGGTTTATCTCTAACATTAATTTCTTCACCACTTGAAAGATTTTTTACTACTGCTTTTACAAGTGTTTTGGCAAGACTTGTCGTCGGTATAATTGGTTTAATAATCGTAGCATATCTGTTTGATATAACTAAACTATGAAAATAAAAATGATAAAACTAAAATGGTTACAAAAAACTGCAATAGTATTGGCTGGAATTGGTGCTATTAATTGGGGTTTAGTCAGACTTGGTTGGAATGCTGTTGAATTATTTAATTTTATTAATTGGTTACCAACAATTATTTATTATCTAATAGGTTTATCTGGCGTTTATACTCTCTCCTGGTTTTACAGGGAGACAATTAAATAGGAGGAAAAAAATGGCAACAAAACGAGGATGTGCAAAGAGAGGAAAGTCTGCACCCAGAAAAAAAGGTGGAGTATGCGGAAAAAAACTCAAAAGAAAATCTTCAAAAAAGAAAAGAAGATAAATTAATAGGTAGTTCATATTTTTTTAAATTTTGGAACTACCTTCATATTCATGACAATCCAAAAAAAAAAGAGAGAATAGAAAAAAATTTGTTAATCGCTGTATGAAAAATAAAATTATGAAAGAGTTTAAACAAAAACAACGAATAGCAATTTGCTTAAAGGAGAGCAGAAAAAAAAATTAGTAAAAAAATATTTTACAAAGTATTTATAAACTCAAAATCACTATCACTAATAGTCAAGAAACTTGGTTACCAAGATTGACAAAATTAAATAAAATGAAACAAAAGAATATACTATTGTTAGCAATAACATTAGTCTGTCTTATGAGTTTTTCTGTAATGGCTCAAGTTAATCCGATGACTGCGGATAATGTAACTGTTTGGTTGCCCCATATCACTAATAGCGGATATGCTTCAGGGCATGTTAGAGTAAACCTTTCGTATGTAGTTTCAGAGTATGGAAACCAGAATTGGTCGTCTGCGGGGATATATATCCAATCTGCTGGTTTGACAGCAAATTCAACCTTATCAAAGTTGAATGCTAGTGAAAACAGTAATAACTACACAGACAACATAACAGTTTCGTTCAAGAGTACAATGGTTGAAGATGGAAACGATTACACCTTGACTTTTAACTTGTTCAATGGTTCAACTTATTTGAATAAGACCCATGCTTTGTCAAGAGTGGATAATACATTACCATCTACACCAACTAGTTTAGTACCGACAAGCGTTGCAGATAACGATATGACTTTTAGTTCAGCCGTTGGTGGAACATCAACTACTGCATGTACATTGTATTTCATTTCTGGACAAAATCCAGGAAGTCCGAGTTATGCAATGACACATTCAGCAGATAATTGTTCTTATACATTAAATGGCGTTCCAGAACAAAGTTATATTTGGTATATAGAAGCGAGTGATGGAACTAATACGACAAACTCTGCTCAACAGACTACTTCAGTAAATATTCAAACTGGTTCAGGAAAGATTTTTGCACAACAAAGTGCTAAAACTTTTTCAATAGGAGATGTTGCAGGAAATATCCCAACTGGTTTAATAATATTTATTGTAGTTACAGTTATTGTTGCATTTGTAATTTACAAGAAAAAATAATACTCTTAAAGAACGGTAGTGAGTTCGAGAGATATTAATAGATGTTCGTAGGTTAATTGGAAGTAATGCCTAACAGACTGCGGTGAGATGTGGGGTTGACGGAAAACTAATTGAAAGATAGAAATTAATATAAATCGCTACAAATGAAAGGAGGATAATAAAGATGGGATTCGAAATATTGGGTTTGAATTTAGTAACAACCGTAGGGATACTTGGAGCTGTACTTTTAGTACTTGGATTTATGAAAATGTATAAATCTAAAAACACAAAAAAGATGGCTACTGTATTAGGAATTGCATTCGTTGGTTTATTTTTTGCTACTGCTTTTGTTAGTCAACTTTCATCTGTTACTTGGTTAACCTCTGATTGGAATACTAAACCAGCTTCGGTAGGAACTGGAACTGTTGGAGGAGATTTACCAAACACAGGAAGTTGCTTAGGTATTGAAGATACAACCGTTACATTATCTGCTGTAGATAAATACACAGGTTCTGCAACTGGTGGTACTCATAGATACAAAGTTAACAACGGAGTTGCTTTAACAGTAAGCGATGCAGGGACTATAACTGCAAGTCCAGGAGATGTCATAGACCTTCTTTGGGGAAATGCAAGTACAGACGATAAATTCTTCGGAGAAGTTTCTAGAGTAATTGTTCCTTGTTCAGGTACATTTAGAATTGCTGAAAAGTTAGTTCAAAACGAAACAGGGGCCCTTGATGTAGATTTTTATAATAGAGATTTAATCAAGATGGATGAGGGTGCAACCGCTAATGGTAATCAAACATTAGGCGATAGTGACGAAAAAACTATCAAGATGAGATGGTCAACATCTTCTCAAAAGGGATATGCTCACGGAGTTTTAGCTATATTTGAATATAACAAAACAGCATTTGATAGTGTAAATGTTCTTGGAGCACAATCGTCTGCAACGCCTAGTTTCTATACAGTCGGTAATTCTTTTAGAACTACCTCTGCATACATTATACCAGGACAAGAAGATGTTAAAGAGACAGAATATTTAGTCAATGTTAAATCTTCAAGTAATGGACCTATTGTAAGTGATGCAACTAGTAATGGTATGAATGTAACATTTGTTCCTTTGGACTATTACATTGATGAAGACAATGGCGGAGCATTTGCAGGACCAGCTGTCGAAGACGAGGATAATGTTAAAACATTCCCCCATACAGGAACAGTAGTAAACATCTACTTTGCATAAATGTAAAACTTAATTCTTAATTTTTTTATTTTCACAAGGTATTTTCCTTGTCTGATGAGGTGAAATTAAACCGAAAAAATAATATGAAGAAAAAGATGAAAACATTATGGGAAGCAACAGATGTTAAAACTGGAAGACAGATAACATTATGGATATTAACGATAACAATCGCAATATTATTTGGAAATAATATTTTTCAAGTGCTTGATAATCTTTTTAAAAGCCCTGTTTTTTCTCCTCTTTTCTATTTAATCTCTTTATTTTTAATAAGAGTAATCTTGGGGTATTTATTTGATTAAAATGCAATGTAAAAAAGGATACAAAAGTGTTGATGGAAAATGTAAGAAAAGATTTTTTAGTGGAAACAAGAAAAGTTATAATCCGTTTAAGATGTGGGGAAGTTGGGTCGGTGCCATATTATTAATGTCTATTCAGTTTTACCCTGACTTTGGTATTAGTCTTATGTATTCACATACATTAAACATAACAACTTACATTAAAACTATCTTAATGGGTTTTATTTTTGGTTGGATAATAAATAGTTTATGGAGAAAATTTAAAAAATGAATAAAAAAGGATTAACACAAATACAAGGAATAGGATTTGGAGCTATGGCTGGAATATCTGGTATTATCATAATGTCATTTGGAGCTTCTTTAAATAATTTATTTATGTTAAGAGGAGGAGCGGTTCTAACCACATTTGGTGTTTGGTTAGTACAATGGTCAAAATGATAAATACAGAATTAATAAAAATATTGATAGCAGGATTATTATTTGGAAGTTTGTTTTTTGTTAAGAAAAAATTAAAGACAACTATTGGATGGATTTTAATTGGATACTTAATATTATTGGGGGCTAACTTAATATGAAAAAGAAAAATAAAAAATTAGTTGGTGTATTTTTAGTTGCTTTAGTTATAATTTCTATACTTGCTTTTACTGGTGTTTTAAAGATACCTGGACTTGCTTTAGGAGGATTTACAAATTTAGCAATTAGTAAAGTTACTATTGATGGAAAAGATTTTATAAAAGTTTATGGAACTGCACAGGGTTATGAAGGATTATCTGTTACATTAACACAATCAGAATTAGACAAATCTCTTTCTCAATATGGTTTAAAATCAACAAAGCCAATACCTATAACAATTAAATTAGAAAAACAAACCGCTAAATTTTCAATTAGTAAAACATCGAGTGAAACATTTTATAATGTTAAATATAAAGATAGAGGTAGATTAACTTCTTGTTCTGTTTCTTCTTGTCAAAATGAACTCGGTAGTTCAATTAAAGTCATTGGAATTTCAAGGAGTCCAACTTTAGTATGTATGTGTGTATATATTGAGCAAGAAGGTATTACTGGTAAATTTATAAACGATAGGTCAATAGATTACAGTGTTTCTATAAATGTAGATGGAAATATACAAGACCTTACAAGAGACCAAAATGAATTATCTTTTAATAATAATAAAATAAAAGTTAGTGGATTTGGAAGTTTAAACAATTTTGATGAAATAAATGCTCCAACGAGTTGGTATGCTTTATTCACTAACTCAAAATATTCAAAATTAATATCTACATCGGCATATAACTCCCAAGAAAATAATTTTAAAGAGTTTAAAAGTTGTATGGGTTATTCAACATCCGCAAGTTTTTGGGATGTAGCAAAAAGTCCTCTCAGTTATTTATTATCTTCTATAAAAAGTGTTGGAAGCGTATCTACTTGTGTAAACAATTATAGAAATAAAGTTAATAGTTATTTATTTGACCAAATGGATTCTTATAAATCTTCAAAAGTAAGTTATTATGCAGATTCCTCAGATATTTATTTTGAAGGAGACAATCTTGTTATAAACTTAAAAACACCTTCTGTTTATCCAACATTTACTATAGAAATGGAAGCAGAATCAGTAGGAATAATAAAATTAAAAGGAAAACCAAAATGCGAAAACCCAAAAGATGTAACAATAAATAGTGGAACTTCTCTTACAGAAATGATAAGGGTAACAAATATCGGGGAAGCAGACGGCTCTTTTTCTGGTTCTGTGTCTTGTAATGGAGAAGTTAGCGGTACAATCTCTGAATCTTATTTTGAAAAAGGAGAAACAAAAGATATGAGAATAAGTATTTCTGCAAGTAATACTAATCAAGGAACATTTAATTCAAATTGTGTATATACTATTAAAGATAGGGGAAGTGGAGAAACAACAACTTGTTCAAATACAATAAATGTTAAATATCAATCTGGAATAGTTTGTACACCACCTGGTTCATTTAGTTGCGAGGGGGATAATTTAATGAAATGTTCAAGTGAAGGAACAGAAAAATTATTAGAAAAAGTATGTCCATCTGGTTGTTTAAATAATTATTGTGTAGGAGAAATTAAAAATGATACAACATCATCAACAGATTGTAAATCTTGTTCTCAATGGTTAATGAATATCTTTAAATCAAAAGAAAAAGAATGTTCTTCTACAAGTGCATTTAAACCAGATGTAAAATGGTATAACCCTTTTTCTTGGACTACTTGGACTTCTGTTAAATTATTAGATTTGACTGGATTAACTTCACAAAAATATATTTGTCCATTATACTTTTTATTATTATTTGTTTTTGTAATGATTTTAATTTTAGTAATGGCTTTAATTGGAATCCCTGTAGGAATTTTCTTTTTTATATTTACAAAAATATTTAAAAATTTAAAATCTGGAATTAAAAAAGCAAAGAAAAGGAGATGAAAAAATTATTTAAAAATAAATTTGTAGTTCCAATCATTTTAGATGGAATAGATTTATTTTTAGGTATTTTTGGAGTAACTTTAAATTTAGTAATACCAGGATTTGCTGTTGGAGTAAATAATGTCAGAGATATAATTTGGGATTTATTATCTACCCCAATTTTAGTTTCTATGTTTGGAGATAAAGGTTATTTAAATCTTTTAGAAACACCAATACCAGGGGAGATAGATATGTGGATACCATTGGCTACGATAATCGCATATTTTTCTAAAATAAAATGAAATTAAAAAAAATAATAAAATCAAAAGGATTTATTTGGAGTGAAATTATTTTATTTTCTATACTTTTAGGAATACCTTTTTTTGTTTCAGGAAAAACCTTTGTAGAATATTTATCTTCGTTAACTGCTGTTGAAATATTTTGGGCAATAGTTATTACTTTTATAATTGGAATAATAGTTGAAAAATATGGGAGAAAAATATTTAGATGAAATTAAAAAAAAAGCAAAAACAATGGATAGGAATAATTTTAGGAATAATTTTAGTTGGAATTATTTTAAATCAAACAGGGTTACTTTCAATATTAGGGGGTTCTGTTAAAATTGATTGTATTTCTTTAACTGATAATAAAATTTCTTGCACCCAAGTAGGAGGTTCAAATGTTGATACAAAAATTGATTCTATTTCTATAAGGAATCCATCAAATTCTGAAATATTAGGCAATTTAATTATGGAAAAAGTAGAGTCAGCAACAGGAAAATCTTTTAAGGATTATGTTTTATCAAGACCAGATGGAATTTATTATACACGATATTCTGAGTTTGGCGGTTCTGATGGTTTGCCCTCGTCTATAAGATTAAGTTTAATAAATGAATATTCTTTAAGTGCGGGAAAACAAATTTTAATCATTGAGGGCGATACTAATGAAGGGCAACCAATAAAAATTTATGGATTTGGTTATATAATCGATAGAAATTTTAAAATGAATGACCCAAACCAGAATAATGATAACATAAAAATAAACCCGTCTTCATTTACAATTTATGTTAAGAAAGGGGGATATACTGAGGCAGATTTATGTTCTGATTTTCAAATAAATTGTCCGATAGTTCCTTCAACTTTTTACAGATTTGAAAATAATAAATGTTCAGAAATTAAATTACTTGAAACAGAAAAAACTTCTATTGATTATAATTCTTTAAGTGAATGTGAATTAAATATACAAAATGGTGATGATAACGGAGATGGAACAGAAAAACCAAATTACTTTTTATTTTCTTTAATGATTATTGGTTCAATTATTTTAATCGTAGGATTGTTTTGGTTATTAATTAAAACGAGGAGAAAATGAAAATCCCAAATATCTTAAAATTATTTTTTATATTTTTATTAAACAACTTAATTTTAATTTTAGTTTTTAATATTTCAGTAAATAAACAGAGTTTGATAATGATAGGTGTATTTGCTTTTGCTTTAACTCTCTTATCAAAATTCTTGGAAAATGAAAAACATTAGCGATTTACTTGCTTGGGGATTAATAATTTCTTCTTCTTATTTTTTATTAAATCTATTTGGAAAAAACTTTAAAATTTTAGGAATTATTGGATTATCTGTTTTAATAACTTCACAGATTTATTTTTTATGGGAGAAATACAGATGAAAAGAAAGAATGTATTATTCACATATCTTGCTAAGATTATTGCTCCAGAATTGGGTATTTTTTTCATTTTCTTTTTTTTACAACTTTTATTTATCATTAGGTTTTCTTTAAATAAGTATTCTTATTTTCCGTTTACAGGTATTTGTTCAGATTTGATTCCTTTTAGTGGTTTTTTTTGTGTACTCTTTTCAGGTTTCATTTTCTTTTTTATATTATACCTAATTTCTGCTATTATTTATGCTATATATAAATTTATTTTAAAAATGATGTGATAAATGGAAAAAAGTAAAAAACAATTTTGGTCATTTTTAGGAGGAATAATGGGATTAATTACTGGCGGTTATATGATTTTTTATTCAAAAGATAATTGGGGATTTCTTCCAGCAATACTCGGTGCTTTAATGTTAATCTGGAGGCGAAATGGCAGATAAACTTCAAAGAATAAAAATCGTTTTAGTAGGACTTTTATTTATTTTAACTTATTTTTTAGTGAACGCTCAACAATACGCATACGGATTTTTAATTTATGTAGTTATGGGAACTTTAAGTATATTCTTTTATAATTCTTGGGCAAAGATTTCAAAGTTAAATGATTTAGAGGGATTAGGCGACCACTGGATTAAAAATTCTTTAATCGGAATTGGTTTAGGTATTTTAACAATAGTTCTTGGACAAGTTTTTAGTTTCATCGGTGCGATAGGAATTCCCATCGTACCTGCATCTATTGTCTCTTCTGTTGCAAGATTTATAATTATTGTACCTTCTGCAATGATTTTTGAATCAGTTTTTTTCTTAGATTTTTTAATGGATTTTTTACAAAACTTTTTAAAATTAAATAAATGGGTTGCTTTAACAGTTATGTCAGCAAGTGCAAGTTTATTTCATTTAACTGCGTATGGAGGAAGTTTAGCAAGTGCAGGTGGTTCTTTCTTTTCAGCTTTCTTAATGTTTTTCTTATTTGGAATGTTATCTGAATCTCAAAATGATTTATCAGGAGCAATTACTTGGCACGGAGCTCTTAATTTGTACCTGGGATTTAAACTTTATTTAATAGTATGATTATGGAAAAAAAAATATTTAACCAAGAAGAGAAAGAAATTATTAGAAAGTTATACTTAGTAGATAAAATAAATCCAAAAAAAATAGGAAAAATTTTTGGTTGTAGTACAACCCCCATATTTAATGTTTTTAATGAATTAGGAATAAAAAGAGTCTACCCCTGGAATAAAGGATTAAATGTACATTCCGATAATAGGATGAAAATTTTAAGGGATAAATGGGACAAAAATTCTGAGAGTATATCTAAAAAAATAAGTTTATCATTAAAAGGGTATAAAGAAACAAGAAAAAAATTGTATTTAGAAGGAAAATTAATTCCACCTATGTTAGGAAAACATCACTCTGAAGAATCAATTAAGAAGATTAAAGAAAGAAGAGCATTACAGATAGCCCCAAATGTTGGTAGAAAAATGTCGGAAGAATCTCTAAAAAAAAGAACAGAGACAAGAATGGCTACGGATGGGTATGGGGCGTGGAGTAAGGGATTAAATAAGTTCACTAATGAATCTATTAAACGAATGTCAGAGAACAAGGAAAGGTCAAAAAAGATTAGTGAAAAATTAAAGATTGCTTATAAAGAAGGAAGAAAAATACCCCCCTCGTGTATGAAGGGGGTAGTAGAAAAACAGTTAAATACAAAAATGAGACTTCTTAGAGAAGGAAAAATAAAAATATGGAATAAGGGATTAAATAAATATAATAACAAATCCTTAAAAGAGACGAGTATTTTGAGAATGAGAGAAGGAAATCCCAACTGGTTAGGAGGAAAATCTTTTGAACCTTATGGACTCGATTTTAATCAAAAATTTAGGGACGAAATAAAAAAGAGAGATAATCATGCCTGTACGTTGTGTGGAATATCTAAAGAAAAATTAAAAAGAGAATTAAGTATTCATCACATTGATTATAACAAAGAACTTTCAATACCTGCTAATTGTATAAGTTTATGCCAAAAATGTCATTCATTAACAAATACCAATAGAGATTATTGGAAAACTTTTTTTCAAAGTTTAATGTCTGAAAAATATGGTTATAAATATCAAGATGGATGTGTTTTATTGGAGGTCAAAAATGTTTCGTACTATTAAATGTCATAGGGTTGGGATAGTATAAAAATATTTTACAAAGTATTTAAAAATATAAAAAACATATAAATATCATGAAAATTAAAAAGAAATATTTAGATTGGATATTATGGGCTTTATGGGGGATAGCTATAATAATCGGAATTAAATCAATTTTTAAAATTTAAAAATGAAAAATGGAAAATCGGGTTTTTCCGTCGATAATTGAAAAAAAATATGCGTTAGTTTTGATTGTGGTGATATTTTTTATCTTTTTTGATATAATCATCAGCACTGTTTTTGTAAGTTCTGTTATGAATATCTCTCTTTTGAGTCCTGTTAATTATTTTAATAGTTCTATAAATTCTATTATTGTTGAATGTTCCTCAAATATAACAAGTGGTTCAGCAACATTGCAAAACTTATCTATTTGGTCAAATCAAACAGGTTCTTGGATAAGAAATAAAACTATAACCTTTAATACTAGCAATAATTATCTTAATTATTCTTCTGGGACAGAAAGCGAGATGGTGACCTATGGAACGGTTTGGTATGGTCAAAGTTTTACAACTCCATCAAGCGGTTTTAATGTATCATCAATAGGACTTAAACTTGCAACTTATGGTTCTCCAATAGGCAATTTTTCTGTTTTATTAAGAAATAATTTTGACCCGCCGAATCTTGCTTTTACGAATATTAGTGTTTCAAGTTTAAATACAACTAATACTTGGTATAATTTAACATTTAATTCGTCTATTGTTCTTAATGCTTCAACGATTTACTCATTTGTTATTTATTGTCAAAGTTGTGATATAAATAATCGAATTAGATATTCTACAGATTCTGGGGCGGGTTATGGTGGAGGTAGTCAAAGAGGAGCAACAGATGGTTCTTATTCTTCAGGTTCTACTTGGGTTGCCGAAACCCATGATATACTTTTTTATTTTTATAGCTCAACAACAAATTATTCTCTTATTCTTTCAAATTTAACATTAACAAATGGTCTTAATTGGACATGTGATTCTTGTGACGCAGACGGGGCATGTTCATTTTCTTCTGAAAATAGGACTGCAAAAATAGACACATCTTCTCCATTAATAACAATAATTAAACCAACAGGTTCTTATTCTTCTTTAATAATCCCATTTAATATAAGTATAGAAGAAGATAACCCTAACTATTGCTATTATAATGTCACAAGGGGGGATTCAACCGAGGTAGCAAATACCCAAATTAATTGTTTAAATAATTATTCTTTTTATTTAAATGGCTCTTTTTCCGTTTCTTCGGATTTTTCAACATATATGTTTCATTTTTGGATGAATGATTCCTTTGGTTATTCAAATTATTCCAATATTTCTTTTTCTGTTTCAAGTGGAGGTTTAGGTGGCGGGGGGGGTGGAGGCGGTTCAGTTACAAAATTCACAGTAATCGCTTTAATAAAAGATGGAAACAGTTCAATAGATTTTTCTGAATTAGACAGAGCAAAATTATATGCAAGGATTCGTGATATTTGTTTAGATAATCTATGTTCATTAAGTAACGAGCAAAAAAGTAACTTACAAGAATCATTAAGACTTAATGAATTGAATGTTGATTTAAGAGACTTAAACATTTATATTTCTCAATATAAAAATAAACAATTTGAAGAAGTAGCTATTGATGAAGCAAATATTGAAAGGTTTAAATTATTCAAAGCAACAATAGAATTACTGGCTAATCCTTTTAAAATTTCACCAAGTGTTTTAGATAAATTTTGGTTTATAAATTTTGCAGGAAATTCAGTTAGTATAACAGTTTATCCGAATAAACCACTTCAATCTTGTAAAATAATTAATGCTACTACTGGTTGGGCGTGTTCAGTTTTAAAAGATTCAGCAATAATAAATTATACACTTCCTAATTCTCCAGATTTTACTGCGAGAGTTATTAAAACAACAATTTCTTATACAAGTGAAAAAGGTGAAAATACTTTTCAAGATGTTCAGTTAAGAGCATTTTATTTTAATAAAAGTACTTTAATAATTTCTGCATTAGTTTTATCTGGGTTAATATTTTCAATAGTTTTATTTAAAAAAAGAATTAAATTGAAAAAAATTAATTTCTCAAAAATATTTGTTTAATATATTTTTTCATAAATAAAATTAGGAATTGATTCACCAAAGTATGCTTCTACTTCATTAAAATAATGTTTAATCGGTTCATCACAATTATAACTATAATCATTAATATATTGAAAATAATGGATATTTTCGTGTTTAAATGTTTCATCATATTCTTCTGTTCCACATTCATAATTAATTACTATCTCTTGAGTATCTGGATTAAAGTAACCAGCAGATAAATTATTTTCAATTACTTCTTCAAAAGGAGTTTTACAACTAAGAACATAAGATTGATATGAACCATAAAAAATGTTTATCCAGAATAAAAAATCTGAGAAAAGAAAAAACAATAAAACAAAAAGAAGAAGATGATTACCATGTAATATGATAAAGTTATTTTTTTTCATTCTGTTCTAAATCTTATTGGGTCAACAATACCCATAGATTTATTTATAATTTTCCCAACATTTTTTTTATTTATACCCCCATAAAAATAATATTTTATATACCACCTCGCTAATTCAGGGGTTGTATGAAATATAGAACCGCTTTCCATATGAAAAAAATTAGGGCATATATTAAAGTGTTTTCTTAACTCTTTTTCTTTATTTAATTTATCTAACTTTTTGTAACCTTTATTAAAATCATCTTTATCTATAAATATTATCTTTTTATCTTTCTTATATTTTTCTTTTAATGTCTTACAATAGTTACATTTTTTACTTATAAAACTAATTAATTCTATATCTTTTTCTTTGATTATCATTTTTTTTTCATTTAAAATATTTTCTTTGTTTAATCTTAAATATTATAAAAAATACCGCAAAAATAACTAACCAAATAGTTCCAATTAAAAGAAAAAAATCACCAATCGACGCTGTTCCCA
>Ga0209727_1000439_pt1 | contig 46897 bp, 69 predicted proteins | sample RifGroC1_FD_183995 | JGI IMG/M metagenome (GOLD analysis project Ga0209727, IMG submission 183995) | Groundwater microbial communities from Rifle, Colorado, USA - Groundwater C1 (SPAdes) (version 2) | ecosystem: Environmental > Aquatic > Deep subsurface > Groundwater | place: Rifle, Colorado... | reverse complement strand
TCTCAAAACTACTACAATTATCATTAAGTAAAGGAGGGTAGTATGCTTGAGATAATACGTGAGGGATTATTCTGTCCGCAACATGGAATTTTAACTAATCTTCCGAAGATATTACCGTTTGTTTCTGTTACGTTAGCGTATGTTGTCTACTTCTTTAAGAATGGTAGGTGACTATGGGTTGTTTACATTGGATTAGAGAACCAAGCCACGCCCTACACAGTTGCCGTATCTGTAAACATGGTAACCCTGTATGGAGTGCAGAATTTCAGAAGAAGTTTGAAGATGGGATATGTTCTCATTGTCACAGTGCGTCTGAAAACCCAATAAGAGGCTGTTTCTTTGAGCCAAAGGAGATAGTATGAAAATTACAACAACATTAGATCAAACGGAATTTAAACCATTTTCTGTAACCATCGAGTTTGAACACGTTTGGGAAGCAAGAGAACTTATTAGTACACTAGAAGAAGTTGATGATAGTTTTAATAGCCTAATCAAAGCGATTGCTAAAGGTCTTTAACCCGAACGTTTCTCAGGATTATCAAAACTAAAGTGGAAGGAGAGAAATGTTGTGTAAGCCTAATACAATTTGTTCCTGTCTCGTACCTTGCAGTCGCTGTAAGTGTGTAATTGAGACAGACGAGAAGGGAAGAATTATTCCACAGAAGAAGATCAAATTTAAGGCTCCAATAAATATCACCATTTAGGTTTCTAAATGGCCTGTGAGGTACAGAATGCTATTCGAAGAAAGAGTTTTAAGGGGAGTATCAATCCACACATACACACATCTACTCACGACAGATTGTAAACAATCCGTCCGACAGGAGGTTAAGCAAAAGGCGCTGCGTGTACCTATGGCTGAACGTATTAATGCGAATGTAATCAAACTCAAACGTTTAGGTTAGGTCAGTCATTTCTGCCTGAAAGGAGAAGCCTGGACGTTTACGACGAGTAATAACAAATGGCGAGGAGGAAATGGCATGCTGTGTCAATTTTGTGGTCGTAATGAAGGTAAAATCATAGAGCACCTTCCTAAGAATCAAAAAGCCTGTATCTGTTCTGTCTGTATTAACGATGCCTTCATCTGCGGTAGTTGTAAAACCGTAGGAATTAATGGTATTTACCACGCTCAAGCAGGAAATATGTACTGCGCTACCTGTGCTACAGGTATCTGTCATTATTGTGGAGCTGGTGGAGTAGAATTAAAGGACAATGCTTGTCCGTCCTGTCTTACAACACTTAAGCCCTGTAACTCTTGTGGTAAATTACACAAGACGTTAGAGAAAACTCCCATTGGGGATGTTTGTATGACATGCGTTAAACAAAATAAGTTCTATTTCTGTTCTCATTGTGAAACATGGCATACAAGAAAGAACTACCTCACAACCAAGAATGCCTGTAAGACTTGTGCTGCTGATATGAAACAGTGTTACCATTGTGGTAACTTGGTTTTTAACAGTACATTGCATGAGATTTATCCTGGTAAGTTTATCTGCAAAAGACACTTAACTACTGGATATTGCGACTGTTGTGGGGAGTCTGCGTTGATAGTTAATTATACGTTTCCACCACATTCCCAAGCAGCAGAGGCTCACATTCATTTGTGTGGGACGTGTCTGCTTGAAGAGAAGTTCGGGACAATAAAACGCTATCACTATAAACCAGTAGGGAAGTTCAAACCATCTTTCGTTGAAGGACAGGAATATTTCGGAGTGGAGAATGAAGTTAATTTTGAAGAAGATAGCATAGCAAAACTCCGTATCTGTAAGGAGTTGCAGAACCAGGACCCGGAAGAAGATTATTACTACATGAAGAAGGATGCGTCCGTCTACCACGGCTTTGAGATTGTTACGCACCCGTTTACGTTTGAGTATTTCAAGGAAAGTTTCCCGCTGAATAACATCTTCAACGTATCCGAAAAGTATATACATTCAGACCAATGTGGTATGCACGTACACATCAGCAAAGATGCTTTCAGTAACGCACAACTATTCAAGTTTATGCAATTTCTTGAACAAAACCAGGACTTTGCAACTATCATAGCGGAGAGGCATCCCAACGACTATTGTTCTGCTGTCGAGAAAGATGGGATGATTCGTAAAGCAATAGAGAAATCAGGAGGAGATAGAGGTCAGGTAAATCTACAGCCGGAGCATACTGTGGAAGTTCGTATGTTCCAGGGGGCAATAACTAAAGAACAGTTCTCCAAGAACGTGGAGTTTACACACGCTCTGTATAAGTTCTGTAAAGTAAGTTCCATTACTAACCTGACAGTGCAGAAGTTTGTGGAGTTTGTGCATAAAGAACCAGTGTATTACAATAATCTTATTACGTTCCTGAAGCAGAAAGGTTATATAATTTAATCTTGCATTTAGTTTTCTAAATAACAAATTTAGGAGGTAGTAGATGTGCGTAGCAATAGCAAAGCCAGCTGGAAAAGTCATAGACAAAGAAACATTACAACAGTGTTTTACACAAAATCCAGATGGATGTGGGTTTGCTTACATCAATAGTGCTGGTGAACTGCGGATACATAAGAGCATGGAGTTTGATGCTTTCTATGCAGAGTTCGAGCCAGTGCAGCTTGAGCATCCTGATAGTCCGATGCTGATTCACTTCCGTATCAAGACGCACGGAACCAAGGACTTGTTCAACTGCCACCCATTTAAAGTGGATGAGAATATTGCTTTCATTCATAACGGTGTTATATCAAAGATAGATGATTGTCCTGACAAGATACGATCAGATACGCAGATGTTCAATGAGCTGGTGTTGCAGAAACTACCCGATGGTTGGACAGGTAATGAAGCAATCAAGCTGATGATTGAGGAGTACATTGGTTTCTCCAAACTTGCTGTGCTGGATAAGCGAAGCAGAGAAATCACCCTCTTTAATGAAACAAAGGGCAGTTGGAAGGGCGGTATATGGTACTCCAATCTTCTGTGGGAACCTCGTAAAAGTCATTATGATTCAGGATATTACAAGACATATACACATACTGATCGCTGTCTTCAATGTGATAATTGGATTCGTAATAATGTATATGCTAATGTCAATAATGTAAACTTTTGTTCTGCAAATTGTAAGGATATTTACAAAAGCAAGTGGATGAATAGTTACAAGAAACATCCGTGCGATTATTGTGGGAAGGACAACACACACATTACGTTGTATCGTGACAAGGTAGAGTTCCATTATTGTTCACAGTATTGTAAGGAGAAGCACTTGGAGGCAGACGCTAACTCCTTTGAATGTTTACATTGTGGTAATGATTTAACAGGTCATGTGCTCGGTAATTTCTGTAATGCTTTCTGCCGTTCGCAATATGAGACAAAGCAGATAGAGCACAAACCCACGCTTCTGACAGTGGAATGTAAGTGGTGTAATGAGTGGTGTGCGGAAGTAGAGATGGTGGAGGTAGTGGAAGAACACTATACACATACAATCTGCATAGATTGCTTGGAGTATGCTGTTGCAAACGATGTTGTCGTGGAGACAGAGGAAATTAAATCAACGATTGAATCTGTCAGGGCTAAGATAGATAAACAGGCTTGCTGAACTTACGTTCCGCAAAGAGAGGATTGCTAATGCAAAAAGTTAGAATCTGGCCATATAAATTTGGCAGTGAGGGTGCAAAGAATTTGCAACTAGCGTTGCAAGGGGCAGGAATAGACTGCTTGCGTATCAGACCAGAAGGTACGTACAGGCCAAGAGCAAATCATCTGATAATTAATTGGGGCAACAGCCAATTACCTGCATGGAGATATAACTGGCGCTTAATGCTAAATGACCCCACAAGAGTAGGTTACGCAGCTAATAAATTACAGACCTTTAAGTATCTAAAAGACAGAGGCGTTACTATCCCCGAATTTACACAGAATCCTCGTGTAGCTAGTTGGTGGGTAGATCAAAGCAATAAGGTGTACTGTAGAAAACAGTTGACAGGACACTCTGGTTCTGGTATAACAGTTGCACGCTCTCTTGACGAGATCGTAGATGCTCCCCTCTACACAGTAGGAATAGATGTGAAAGGAGAATATAGAGTACACGTATTTAGAAATCTAAATGGGGAGTATAAAGTAATTGACATACAGAAGAAGCGGAGGAGGAATGAAGCTATTGGAGAAGGTAGTCTCAACATGGATGTTCGTAATCTTGCGGGTGGTTGGGTCTTTGCGCACAACAACATTGAACTATCTCTTGAAGCACAGGAACAAGCGAAGGCCGCCGTACAAGCGCTTGGTCTGGACTTCGGAGCAGTTGATCTTATCATTGAGAAAAGAACAGAACAACCAGTGGTCTTGGAAGTAAACACTGCACCGGGATTGTCAAGCCCAACAACTCTTGCTGCATACGTGGAGGCAATTAAATGCTACTTAACACACGCACGACATTGACTAAGTATAATAGTATGTATGCACAACTAAAGATATATAGTCCTGATCTTGGTTGGGACACAGCAAAGTACCTCACTAAGAATGATTTACCAGCAGATATTTGGACACAGATACAGAACGGTAAGAAATTCAAAGCAGATAACCTTGTTATGTTTGGATTTAGGGAGGAACAATGCTAAGACCTGGACTTCATTGCCGCGCTTGTGATTCACCGCTGGATGGAATAGGCGACCCGGAACTATGTAATGCTTGTATGGCAGTTGTCTTTGACTATAACCGTTCCTTGTTGGAAGATGAGGACATGGACTTAACGGAACTTCTTGACATAGAGAACTTACTTGGGGAGGAATACAATGAGCTTTAAAGTTGGGGATACTGTTACTATTATTGGGAATACTAGCGCGCATAGATTTCAGAACGGAGATAGGGTTGTCGTGGTAGAAGTGTGTGATGGGTCTCTTCTCTGTACTACCGGTTCTCGTAGATCATATGTGAATATACAGGACATATTGGGCAGTCCTATTGAACCTATTACCTCAGCAGAGTGTTGTGGAAGAGAGATGATAAGGATTGGTGAAGTCAAAGAATGGGAAGTTGTCCCTCTCTTTGAATGCTCTGTCTGTATGGATATAATGTTATCTAACGGAGAGAAGTTGGTTAATAAGGTCGCTCCTCACTGCGCAGAGATGGACGTAGAGTTTATACCGGAAGAGGAAGATGAATTTAATCCGTTTGAATTGTCAATGCCCAATCCTTGTGCAGAAACACGTTCGTATGATATTCAGACAGTTAGACTGAGTAGCCTTTATGCCACTTCCTCTCGACCAAGAAGTTAGGTACTCCCATGAAAAATGTGGCGATACGCGCGATAGACTGTACGTAAAGCGTACTCGCAAAGGAACTTTATACAACTGTTTTAATTGCGGTTACTCCGCTTTTAAACCATCTAAAGGAGCCTCACTAGAGGACACAAAGGAGAGAGTTAATGCTGCACTGGATTATAGTTCGTACCCTTTGCAATCTGGCCAGCGTTGCATATCGCTTCCGCATGATGTCAATATGGCGCTACCTGCTCAAGCTATGCTTTGGTTATCACGATATGACATTAGAGAGAGCGAGATTGCGAAGTACCGTTTCGGATACTCAGAGAAACTGAATAGATTAATCCTACCACTATATAATCAGGAGGGTGAACTTGTTTTCTGGCAAGGTCGTAACTTGGGTAAGGCAACGCGTGATAATCCTAAGTACTTGAATGTGCGAAGCAGTAAGGACTGCGCGGTTGTTATCAACGCTGAACACAGCGATGGTAGCAAGGTTGTGATAGTGGAGGGTATCCTTGACGCCATAAAAGTAGGGCGTCAAATACACGCCATTCCCTTACTTGGCTCACACCTTTCCACAAAAGTCTTGCAAAAAGTAGGACAGTATGATATGATATATGTATACCTTGACTATGACAAGCGTATGTCTAGTATCAAGTTCTGTAACAAGATCAAACTGTTCACAGGAAAGAAGTGTAAGTCTATTATAACGGAGTTAGACCCTAAAGATCAGAACGATGAGGAGATAAGGAGGTTGGTATGTTAGAGAAAGTTACATATGTAGTTTCTATGCTAGTAGGGCTTGCTATTGGTTGGTTTGGCACACAATTTATAATAGAGCACTTCTTTGGGAAGTGACTCTCTCAAACCAACACGCTGTTATATATGCGAGAAAGAATCCTGTAAAGGGGATTGTAAGAAATGTCCAAAGAGATTAGCAGGGGAATGTAAGGAGTTCTATATCTACCATACGTACAGAGACAGTAAGAGAAACATTGTTTGGTACTCTACATGTGTAGAGTGTAACAGGCCGTTTGCTCCTGTGCTTGGTGATAAGAAAGACGTTTAGATTTCTAAATGAAAGGACAATACAATGGCTAACTTAAAGGATATGGTTGGTGTTGTTTTAAAAAGTGTTGAGCGGAAGGCTTATTGTGAAGATGATTGTTTAATATTCACGGCAGAGGATGGCCGTAAGTGGGAAATGTATCATGAACAAGATTGTTGTGAGCACGTTAGTATAGAAGATATAGTTGGTGAACTGTCTGATTTAGAAGGTACTCCTATACTTATGGCGGAGGAAGAGAGCAGCTCAGGTGAGACAGATGATTATGACAGTTTTACGTGGACATTTTATAAATTTGCTACACTGAAAGGTTATGTAACTATCCGTTGGTATGGAACCTCTAATGGATATTACTCAGAAAGTGTTAGCTTTAAGCTGATACACTAACCTTAAAGAAAGGAGTTGACATCTTTATCAGAATAGTGTATTAGATAATATATTCTATTATATTATAAGAAATATAATAAAAGATATAATATAATATAATATAGAAAGGAGGTTCACCTTATTATTGAGTGATCTGTGTATTTTAAAATTGTTTATTCGAAGTAAGACCTTGTACAATAAGTACATAACGTACATTAATAAAAGTAACTGCAATAAAGAAACTTTATTTATCATCAACTGTATTAAAGAGTATTACGATAAACTACCAGAACATGAATATATGTCTGTGGAGGAGCTGTCTCTGTGGTTCTTCCACAACAACCCCAACATCAAGGACGCTGACCTCTTCAATTCTCTGTTCGATAGACTAGAGAAGCTAGATGTTTCTGAGACGATAGCACACACTGTCGTTAAGAACCTGATAGAGAAGGAGTACAGCAACAAGATAGTTAATGCTCTGCTTCCTGTCCTTGAGGATTCTGCTTTTGATATTATCAAGGACGTCAAGAAACTGATAGAGGAATATGAGGAAGTCTGTCAGTTGAAACAGGATGAAGATAATCCTTTTGTGGAGGATGATCTTGAGAAACTGCTTGAGGAAACTGTTACTGGCTCCGGTATTTCTTGGCGTCTTAATTGCCTTAACAATGATTTGGGCATGTTGCGTGGCGGGAGCCTTGGTCATGTGTTCGCTCGGCCTGATACTGGCAAGACCTCTTTCCTTGCGTCAGAAGCTACGTACATGGCTTCCCAACTGAAAGAAGATGAGTGCATCCTCTGGATTAACAATGAGGAGAAGGGTAGTAAGGTAAAGCTAAGGACGTACCAATCCTCTCTGAATGCTTTGACTGCCTCTATTGTTGCGAACGTAGAGAAAGCAAAGGAGATGTTCAGGGAACGTGGTGGTGATAGGATAAAGCTGTATGATGATGCTATGATTTCTGTCTCTGACATTAAAAAGTTAATCAAGAAGTTCAAACCGAAGGTAGTTCTCATAGATCAAGGAGACAAAGTATCCTTCCCCAAGGATGGGGATTTCAGTAACCCCGACAGATTACAGAAGTTATATCAGAAGTACCGCGAGTTAGCAAAGGAATTTAATTGTGATATTATCACTGCGGGACAAGCATCTGGTGAAGCAGAGGGAAAGAAGTGGTTACTTATGGAACATATGAATAATAGTAAAACAGGAAAGCCAGGTGAGCTAGACTACGCAATAGGTATTGGCTGCTCTTTTGTAGAAGGTGACGAAGAGATAAGATACATCCACCTATGTAAGAATAAATGTAATGATGGTGTTCACGGCAAACACACTGTCTTGTTTGATGCACAGAAAGCAAGATATAAGGATGTGGGATAAGGAGGATTGATGCGAAAGCTAGAGATTAAGTATACTTACGATGGGCCAGATGTTTATCTACACATAACAGAACAGACACATAGAGGACGAGAGTTTGCACCGCACAATAGCTGCTACTTTAGAGCTAAGAATGGTTGGAGAATTGAATCATGCTCTGTTCCCGAGTTACTGTCTTATGATAAATTGCTTTATGTTCGTAGTGATGAACCGCACAGAGATGCACAAAGTTGCTACGTAAGTAATCCTGAACGTATCTTTGAAATTAACCAAGCAGTTAGGGAGTACAATGAAAAACACGGGGGCCATCGCGTTTGATTGGGAAGTCACGAAGCTGCCCAACTCATTTCCATGGTGCAGCAATTCCTACGCCGTTTGTTTCGCCGTGGCGAGGGAGGATGGGACAACTAGGACTTGGTTGTTGAATCATCCAGAATGTAAGCAGTCTCACGCACAAAGTATCTCAGAGATAAAGCAGGAGCTGGATAATGCAACCAGAATTGTAGCACATAATGCTAAGTTTGATTTACTGTGGCTTATGCACTACGGAATAGACATATCAAAGTATAAAGTATTCTGTACGCAAGTAGCAGAGTATCTCTTACGAGGACAGCAAGGAGGAAGGGGGGAATTAACTCTTGAACAACTCAGTAAAGATTATGGTATCTCAGACAAGATAGATAAAGTCAAAGTATTTTGGGAGAGTGGTTATGAAACTGATGAAATACCTAGCGATATACTGCTGCCTTATTGTGAACAAGATTGCATTAACACTCTCGCTCTTTATCAGCGACAGAGCAAGCGACTTCTCTTGGAAAATGTATCAGCTCTGGCAACATTGCAGTTTGAACTATGTAAAGTACTCGCAACAATTGAATACAATGGAATGAAGGTCGATAGAACTCTAGCGGAAAACTATGGAGAAGAGTATGGGCGAAAACTTAGTGATATTGACAGAGAAATACACGAGCTGCTCCAATCTGAAATCGGAATTGATACGTCTAGCCTTAACCTTAACAGCAAAGACCAGCTCTCGGCAATCCTGTATGGTGGATATATACGAGGAGAAGGACAAGAACTGGTTGAGAAACCACGTAAGGATGGTTCTATCCGTTCCTACTTTCGGAAGTGTGTATCTAATGTGCGAATCAAAGGATTGGGCTTTCGGCCATCTGCTGAAACTTCCAAAGAAGGTGTGTACTCCACAGACGCGGAAGCCCTTAAAAGCCTTAAATGTACGACCCCTGCTCAGAAGCGCATCTTAGAACTGTTCCAAGAGAAAGCAAAGCTATCCAAGTTGAAGTCCACTTACTTCGATGGGATAGTAGAAAGGCTATGTCCAGATGATACTGTTCATCCCTCCATGAATAATTGTATAACGAGAACAGGTAGATTAAGTAGTAGTTCGCCGAATGGAACCAACATGCCTAGAGGCAGTACTGGCCCTGTCAAAAGAATTTTTGTAAGTAGGTATTGATATGCCAATAGTATCCTGCGATGCGTCTCAGTTGGAAATACGCGTAGCGGCTCTCCTCTCACAAGATGAAGCTATGCTACAAGAAATTTGGAATGGAGTAGATGCTCATGCAATGAACTGTACTGAGGTTATGGAACTTCCATTGACTGATGATAACAGGACAGCCGCGAAAGTAACTTCGTTCAGAACCTTGTACGGTGGGACTCCCTACGCTTTCTACATGGACAGTAAGATGCCAAACTTCTCTCTCAAGAAGTGGGAAAAGATTATGGACAACTACTATTCCAAGTATAAAGGGTTGGGGAAATGGCAGAAAAATAACTATAGGGAGGTGCAGAGGTCAGGCGAATTAAAAAGTCCAGCCACAGGGCGCCTATGGCGCTTTAAACAGTATAAAACGAGAGATGGAATGCAGTACAAATGGGCGGAGGTTTGCAACTACGCAGTCCAAGGAACTGCATTTGATTTTATGGCACTATGGATGGTCTTATGTCAACAAGATTTCAGCAAGTATCCAGATATAAAATTTATAATGATGGTGCATGATGAACTTGTTTTCGATTGTCCTGAAAAATATGTTGACTTTGTAGCAGAAACATTATATACTAGAGTAGTAGGGTTGAGTACATCTATTGAACAGTTCTTTGGTTATCCATGTAACGTACCGTTTAGTGGTGAGTGCAAAACGGGTGAGGCATGGGGAAAACTAGAGAAATACAAACTGTGAGGTTGGTATGATTGTTATCCATAAGGCCGGGAAACAGAAGGTCAACAGGTATATAGGATTCGGTCAGTATGAGGACATAGCCGCCCCACTCTGTGTAGGAGCTAAAGCCGTGTATAACGGCAACAGTTACATAGTATATAGAGAGTGGAAATACGTAACCTGCAAACATTGCCTTAGAAAAAGACCGAAGCAGTGAAGTCTACACTAAACAGTTCTCTAAAGGAGATATATTTGAAAACATTTGTCAGTATCTATAGGGATAAAGATGGTTCCACGTTTGTTGGTGAGCCTACTCAAGTTGAAACAATAGATGATTTGATTGCACCAGAGAGGTTAGTCTTGAAGGAGATTCCTTCCCTCTCCTCTGTAGAGATATGTGAGTGTCACGCAATTCTTTCAAAGGGGGATACAGAAGATTGACCCATACGAACCAACTACATACGCGCTAAAACGCCGTATCATAGAACTAGAAGAACGTGTAGCCCGAACTGAGGAGCAAGTAAAAGCTCTACAACAATATGTTTTTAATAAAGGAGAAACATTTGACAGCAACAGTTTTGAAGATTGAATATAACGTACAGATGGGTTCATATAAAGTAACTAAACTTACTCTTGATGTAAAGGGTGAAGAGAAATCATATAACATCTTTACGAATGCACCAGTGCATAAGACGATACAGAATGAATTGAAGGTAGGAGATAACATTGAAGTCACAATGGTTAAGAATGGAAAGTATTGGAATATTGGGGAAATTAAAAAGCAAGTATCTTCTGCTCCTTCCCAACGGGAAAGTGGAGGCGTACGATCACAAGAACCAACTAACAAAGATCTTGCTATTGCCCGCGCAGTCTGTATCAAAGCAGCAGTAGAGACGTTTGCTGCAATGGTTGCTAATGGTGCAGTGAAGAAAACAATTAAACCAGATGCCGCTGCCGCTGAGATTCTTATGCTGTGTAAGAGCTTCGAAGGATACCTCACGTTGTCAGAAGATTTGGATGCTCTTACGGCGGATAGTTCCTCTATCAGTGGAGAGGGTGGTGAGTTTGAGGAGACTCCCTTTCCAAACTAATTAATAATGCCAGCCGTGGCAGCAGGTAACGCACCAGGGGAGACTGAAGCTGCTTACCGTGTCGGACTACAGAGCCGAGTGGGGGTATCTGGTGGGCTGGTTATTTAGAAATCTAAATACCTTCCGTACCGTAAGGTATGGAACTAAATGGCATTTCCTGACGGAAAGGATAATATGAAAGTTTACTTAGTTGGTTATTATACAGCATTAGGTGGGGTATATGTTGATGTTGTATGTTCTTCCAGAGAAAAAGCTGAGAAGTTTATTAAGTCTCAGAATAACTGTATTCGCTACGTTATTGTAGAGAAGACTTTAGATATGAACACCATTCGAGTAACGCAGGAGGTTCCTATATAGTGCCTATCTATAAGTTCAAATGTGAAGAGTGTGGGATTACAGAGGAAATACTTTGTCATCATTCCTTAAAATCCGCATTCCGCTGTAACAAATGTGAAGGGAAACTTGTGGAAGTAGTTACGTCTCCTGACTTTATAGTAAGGGGGTTCCGTGCCAAGAACAACTACGAGTAAGTGGTGTTCACAAGAACAATGTAAATTCAACTATAGAAACAGATGCACGAACCCTACGTTTGAGACGGAAGAAACAATACCGTGCGGAGGAGAATGATATTAAAATAACAAACAAACATAATATTCCACACGAAGTATACGAAGCCCTTGCTGCACAACACTACGATTCTGGTGAGTCAGATTATAGTGTGACTACTTTGTTGAAGCCTCCGCAAATGGTTCAACTAGAACGAAGACACTCAGACGAACTCACTGAAGATGCTATGGATAGATGTTGGAGTATCTTTGGGGAAGCAGTACACAACATATTTGAACGTAATGCACATGAAGATGCTACAGTAGAACAAAGGTTGTACGTTGATATACTAGATAGAAAAGTTGGAGGTAAGTTTGACAACTACAGAGATGAAACAATTTCTGATTTCAAAGTAACCTCTGCTTGGACTCTGGTGTACGGTTCTCGTATAGAAGAATGGACTGCTCAACTGAATATCTATGCTTACATCCTAGCACAGAATGGGTATCCAGTTAGTAGGTTGCGAGTTATCTGCGTGTTAAGAGATTGGGATAAGAACCGCGCTCTTGCAGATAGTAAGTATCCACAGACACCTATACAAGTTATTCCTCTGACATTGTGGACAGAGGGTAAGCAACTACAGTTTCTACATAGGAAGATGTTAGTTCATATTGGAGCTGAAGATATACCTGATAAAGACTTGTCTCTTGGTTTTAGGTGTTATCCAGATGAAATGTGGGAACAGCCAAACAAGTGGGCAGTTATGAAAGAGGGACGCAAGTCGGCGGTCAGAGTCTTTGATACAGAAGAGGAAGCTTGGCAGCATATGAATGAAGCTAAATATGAAGATGCTCGTTATATGTCTGTAGTCAAACGACCAGGAAAGAGAACTCGCTGTTCAGATTATTGTTCCGTGCGTGATTATTGTCAGCAGTGGAAGGAGTACCTTGGAGAAAGCTGATTTTTATAAAGTCCTCTCTGCGATACGTAGGTGTTTCTCTCGCAGTAAAACACACCGCGAAGTGTTGAATATGGCAAAGACAGATGAACTAGGCCCAAAGGGAGGTAAACGATATAGATGTTGTATCTGTGGAGAGTCCTTCGGAATAAAGGAAGTGCACGTTGACCATATAGATTGTGTCGTTCCTTTAGATAAGACAGCAGAAAGTATGACGTGGGATGAAATTATCAAACGTATCTTCTGCGACATAACTAACTTACAGGTCATTTGTACTACTGACCATAAAATCAAATCCAAAGAAGAGAACTTGCTTCGCAAGGGAGGCTTAAATCGGAAGACCAAAGGGAAGCAAAACTCAAGTGGCCCAGATTGTGGCGCTAGTAAGAAACCTAAGAGACGCAGAAAGACAGATGAATAGTGATTGGTGTGACAGTGCAGTTAAGTGCAAGGAGGGATATAGGAAAGTATCTGAGATAAAGAAAGTGTTATATACTTTGCTAGATGAAATGGAGGGCGTTGTATTTGTTACAGAAGTTGACTAGAGAAGAGAAGAATAAACAGCAACGTGAACGAAGAAAGCGTACAGGAAATGCAGAAACTAAGAAGTATGAGAAGACTGAATCTGGATTTCTAATGCGTTTATATAGAAACATGAAGTCGCGTGTTACAGGAGTTCAACGACAGAAGTTCTATCTATATGCAGGTTGCTATCTTCTTCCTAAAGAAGAGTTCTATGAATGGGCCAGAGCATCGGGTGAATTTCATAGACTATTTACTATTTGGAAACTCAATGGTTTTCCAAGAACTCTAACGCCCTCTGTAGATCGTGTAGATTCTAAGCGGGGTTATTCTTTGGATAATATGGAATGGGTTACTCATAGTGAAAATTCTAGGAGAGGTAGTTTAAATAAATCTTATGGGGATTGGAGAGCAGTGTATTGAAATTACAAATAGGAACGGAACGTGTCCTTATAGTACCAGATTTGCAGATACCCTTTCAACATCCAGATGCTTTTGCCTTTCTTAAAGCAGTTGCTAGAAAAGAGGGGCCTACAATAGTAATTAATATAGGTGATTCCATTGATGCTAATGCTATCAGCAGATACATAACATCTCCTGACGGATACTCTGCTGGTATGGAGCACAAACTAACTTTAGAAACTCTCAAGGAGTTTTATAATATATTTCCAGCCGGTATAGAAGTTGAGAGTAACCATAATGCTCGTATCTATAAACGAGCATACGATGCCGGCATACCAAAGGAGTATTTAAAGTCTTATGCGGAACTTGTAGAAGCCCCTGCTTCTTGGTCGTTCGTTGAGTCTGCTGAGATAGATAACATTATCTATGAGCACGGACACAACTTTGATGGGATGTATGCTGCCCGTACAGCAGCTATAGTGAATAGGAAGTCTACTGTAATGGGGCACCATCATGGATTCGGTGGTATACACTACATCGCTAACAGGCAAGATATGATTTTTGGAATGAATGTTGGCTGTTTGATTGACGAGAAAGCGTACGCGTTTGAGTACGCTAAGTCCCACAAATTCAAACCTACTCTGATGTGTGGCGTAGTAGACAGAGGCGTTCCCAAGATATATCCAATGGTTGTTGATAATACAGGGCGCTGGATACAGGAATTATTTTAGGAGAGATTGTATGAACTATAAAGTAGGAGATAGAGTTAAAGTAATTGTTAATGGTAGTGAGCTGCCCCACCAGATTCCTGTTGGGACATATGGAACTATCCGGATGATTTATAGCATGTCTGACTATCCTATTCAATTACGTGAATTTACAGGCTGTCTTGCAGAGAATGAAATACGTTGGGCATTGAAAGGAGAAGAGAACCTTGCAATCTAAAGCAGAAGAACTTGCTGAAGCTCATTGGAATTATATCTCCGCGCTGTTAAGCGCACATCAACATCAACCGGAACTTATTGAAATCATTGGCTTCCACTATCGCAGTGCGCTGACACATGGTTTTGGTCACGGAGTAGAATGGGCAGAACAACAGAAGGAGAGTGTATGACAATTAATGATTATCAAGATTGGACTAAGACTACAGCAATTTACCCTCCTGAGAGGGCGATGGATTATTTAGTAGCTGGCCTATGTTCAGAAGCAGGAGAAGTAGCTGGTAAGTATAAGAAGATTATTAGAGACAAGGATGGAATCGTAGACGTACAAGATTCCTATGATATTGTATCAGAATTATCGGACGTATTATGGTACGTCGCTAGGATTGCTGACACGGTGGGCTGGGATATGTCAGACGTAATAGATGTGAACGTCAGTAAGCTGACTGATAGACAAGAGCGAGATGCTATAGGAGGTAGTGGAGATGTTAGGTAAAGAGTATAAAATGGACAAACCTACAGAGTTTACAACAGTTAATGAAGGTAGTAGAACCTATCATTATTTAGAAGGTTCTCTGTGCTTTAAAAATATCGAGTCAGTCTGTATTAGACCTTCTGGTAGCCATAGATTAAACCTAAAGGATGGTAGAAAAGTTGTTGTGGTTCCTGGTTGGAAAGCACTAGAAATTTCTGGAATAGATGATTGGATATTTTAATGGTAGTAGAATATATTAAAGACAGATACGAACCTTTGGAAGCACTGGAAAAGATAGCGGAGCATCTCACTATTGATGATGTAATTGATATTATTACTGAATACGAGTTGCTTCATATCTTTGAAGAGGAACTACAGGAGGCAGATGAGCAGCTTGAATTCCAGTTCTAAGAAGTTTAAAGATATGCTACCTGAAGAAAAGATGCAGGTATATGAAAGGACTGAAAGATATAGAAAAAAGAATATGCAGTTATATGCTACTGCTGCAAATAAATACTACCATACTCATAAGGAGGAGTGTGCGGAACGCGCTAGGCAGTGGCGAGAGAAGAATAAAGACTATGTTAAGATTAGACAGCGACTAGATAAACGAAAAAGAAAGTTAGAGGCTATTAAATATCTAGGTGGAGTTTGTGCTATTTGTAATTTAAAACATCATCCAGCAGTCTTTGAATTTCATCATATAGATGCTACTTCTAAAGGAGATCGTGACCCTAGTAAGTTTTTAAGTTTAAAGTGGGAACGTGTTACAGAAGAATTAGATAAATGTATTTTGCTATGTGCTAACTGCCATAGGCTAACACATCATGGAGGGGAAGATTGGTAAAAGATAGATTTAAAACTCCCTTTGCCAGAGATATTTTTTACCAAAAATATGCTCAAGGCTCAAATGATACTTGGGATAATCTCTGCGAAAGATTAGTAAATGATGTTTGTGGAAATCGCAGTTGTAGCTACGGTAAGCTAACTACAGATATTATGTCTAAAGACGATCAGAAGCAGTTGGTTGAATATCTTAAAGATATGAAAGTGATTTTCGGAGGGCGCTACCTATACTATGCGGGTAGGCCAGCGTCCTTCTGGAATAATTGTTTCTGTTTGAAAGCGGAGGAGGATACACGTGAAGAGTGGGCGGCACTAGCGCAAAGAAGCACTAGCGCCCTGATGTCAGGAGGAGGAATTGGAGTTGACTACAGTGTATTACGTCCCTCGGGTCGCACATTATCTCGTACTGGAGGAATCTCCTCTGGGCCAGTTCCTCTTATGCACATTGTTAACGAAATCGGGCGCAATGTTATGCAGGGAGGAAGTAGACGGAGCGCAATATTTGCAAGTCTCAACTGGCAGCATGAGGACATTAGGGAGTTTATAAGTGCAAAGGACTGGCTGCCTTCAGTAAAAGCACTGAAGTCACAGGACTTCAACTTTCCTGCTCCGTTGGATATGACAAATATCTCTGTAAATTTTGATACAGACTTTATAAACTTAGTAAATTGTCAAGATCGTTCTCGTGAGTTTGTTGTTCCACAACCTTGGCACGATGTAGTTACTCAGATGTGTAAGACCGGCGAACCTGGAATGTGTTTTAATTTCTATGAAAATGAAAAGGAGACACTACGTAATGCCTGCACTGAGTTTACGAGCGAAGATGATTCTGACGTATGTAATCTTGGTTCAATCAATCTTGGCAATATTGAGACTTTGGATGAACTCAAAGATGTGGTATCCTTGGCATCAAAATTTCTCGTATGTGGCACCATTCGGGGTGAGGTTCCTTACGATAAAGTCCGTATCGTTAGGGATAATAATAGAAAGATAGGACTCGGATTGATGGGAATCCATGAGTGGTTACTTAAACGAAACTACCAGTACGAAGTTGTACCGGAGCTGAAAGAATGGTTGGAGGTGTATAAGAGTGAATCAGAAAGAGCTGCAAATGAACATTGTGACAGATTCTATCTCTCACATCCGAAGAAATATAGAGCTATTGCGCCAGCAGGAACCCTCTCCATCCTGGCTTCAACTTCGAGTGGTATTGAGCCGTTGTTTGCAGTTGCTTACAAAAGGAGGTATCTCGTAGATGGAACAAAGTGGAAGTATCAGTATGTCATTGACTCTACCGCCAAAAGACTTATTGAAGAGTATGGCTGCTCTGCAGAACGAATTGATACAAGTTATAGCCTTGCAAGAGTACCTGAGCAGAGAATCAGATTCCAAGCAGATATACAAGATTACGTTGACATGGGAATTAGTTCCACCATCAACCTGCCAGAATGGGGAAGTGAGTTAAATAATGAGGACACCGCAGCTAAACTTGGAGACACTATACTTCGTTATGCGAATCGTCTTCGTGGTATTACCTGCTTTCCTTCTGGTTCGAGGGGTTTTCAACCACTGACGGAAGTACCTTATGATGAAGCAGTACAGAATGAAGGTATCGTATATTCAGAGGAGGCAACCTGTAGTGGTGGAATCTGTGGAGTGTAGGCATATATACAGACGCGCTTATCCATATAAAGACTCACGAGGTCATTGGAGAAATACTTGGGAATGTATAACCTGTGGGGTTATAGGAGATAAACTCGGTATATGATAAACATAGACAAGCAGAGATTGATAAAACAGATTAAGGAAGATGAAGGCTTTATATCAAAAGCGAAGTGGGATGTAAAACAATGGTCTTATGGGTACGGACAACGTGCTCCTGGTAAGGGAGCAACAATCACAAGAGAGGAAGCTGATAAGAGTATCCTGCCTAAGATAGAAGAATGTATCACGGACTTTGAAAAGATATTCAAAGGGCATGAAACTAAATTCCAAGGAGAGGAAGGGGCAGTAAGAGCAGAAGCATTTGTGAATCTCATATATAACATGGGGCCGGGAGTAAAAGGCAAACCCAAACTAGGAGGCTTACAGAGTTTTCAGAATACGTTAGGACATATCTTTGATTATGATGTAGTTGATTGGGCTAGAGTAGGATATAATCTAACTATGTCTAAGTGGTATACTCAGGTCGGAGGAAGGGCAAAGCGTATTGTTAAAGAAATCACATTGGGGAGGAAGTAAAATGAAATACTTTATTATAACATTAGCGTTGTTGATTCCGTCTGTAGTATCTGCGAAAGAAACAAGTGAAGTCTTTAAGACTAAAGATGGAACTATACAGATACAAGTGGATGATTCTAAGGATTATATTGAGATAGTTACCCGAAATAATATCTCATATAGAGTTTATCCTTGTGGGCAGTTGAAAAAGAACACTTGGAAGGAACTAAATCCAAATGAAGATGTTAATACAGGTAGGCAACTTCTATTTGGCACAATGCGCGGCGGCGTCTACTATGCCTACTAAACTAAATAATGATCTTCTGACTACCCTCTTAGGATTTGCTACGGAAGCTGCTCTTGGATATGTAGGATACAAAACAGGAAACCCGGCATTGTATGTTGCGGGTTGGTCAGCAGCAACCGGAGGTTATCTTACAAATAAACAATAAGCATTTAGAATTCTAAATACAAGAAAGGCGGTTGGGTTAATTCCCTTCCGCCTTTTGTTTATTTCAATTTCTTTCCTCCGAAGAGGTATGTGAACCAGAACCAATACTTAGAGCGTAACCACCTTCCTTCTGATCTTAGAATATCTTGCAGTACTTGTGAGGCTTGCCAATTTGTCACAGACGTACCATCATCCCAAAGAGCTGTCTTACATAGCTGATCGTGAACTAACCAGCTTGCACTCATTATATCAGTTGCACCAGTAGCACCATCATAAATCCCTGCCCTAACAGTTACATACTTATTATATCTTTCAGAATAGTAAGTAGTATCTTCCAGCAGTTCATAATGTTTATCATCAATAACACTTATCTTCGTAGCTATGCGTGACATAAATACCTCAGAATAATAGCTTCACAGCCTCTATCAAACCTATCTCATGAATAATATAGAACCCAAAACCACCAGCAGTAAGCCACTTAATTGCTGATATTTCCTTTGTGACTTTATCAAGGGACGTGCTTATATTTGTTGTAACGCTTTCCACAACCCGCACCTTATCCTCTAATGTAGTAATCCTCTGAACATGATCTAAAACCATGTCATCGCTATGTTCCATTACTCATCTCCTCCCAAATAATTATTCTCAAATCTACGCCTACGCTTACTGCGATAATCTGTTCTAGTTTGGGAGGTTAGTTTAGGTACTAATCCCGATAGTTTAGAAATCTCTGCATTCAATTCCTTCTTCGCTTCATAGTATGCTTTCCTATCATCAGGAGTTTTTCTAGGCATACCATTAACTAGCTTCTTACGTTGTGAGTAATATGCTTCCAAGTTAAACTCAGATTGATTCATGCTCTGCATCCCCGCTATACGAGCAGGAGAGAAACCAGCAGCGCGTTTTATTGCCTCTGAGTTTGTAAACGTAACTGGCTTTCCTTCTTTATCTTTAGCCTGTACTCCCTTGTTATTAGTAACTCCTTCTGTTCTCTGACGATATGCTGCCATAGGTAAGGATATTGCATCAGGAGTGAGTGGGAATGTTTCTACTCCCTTATAGGGAAGTCCTCTCTTGAAGTAATCAATACTATTCCCAAGAGCTTTAGTATCAGAAGCATATACGCCCGCTAGCTTCTCACCAAAGGTTTTTTCACCCTCTTCAAACAAGAAGGGAACATCAATAGACATTTGTCTAGAGAAGTTTACACCTATAGTCTCAGAAGGCATACCGTAGAGGATAGCATTAGAAGCTACGTCTGCAAATTCATCCTTACCTAGCATACTATGGAAGTATTTCTTCACTGCTAGTTTAGGACTCTTACCAAACTTTCTCTCTGCTACATCGTTAATAACATAAGCAGTAGGTAATCCCATAACACCGCCAAGGATACCTGTCATAAAAGCAGCACGTGCTACAGGACGGTATTGTTTCTGTGCTATCCTATTGAACATCCAGTTAAGGTAGTGTATCTGCCATCGTCTGAGAGTGAGGGCTGTCCTAGCAGCTTCTCCTTTGTACTTGCCACCTTGTAAAGCAGGAGGCATATTCTCAGGACTCATATCACCATGCACAGTATCAGAAAGATTCCAGGCTTCTTGTGATGCTTTCTCATATGGAACTTTATTCTTACGTAGTTCCCTAAACATCGCTAAAGCGAGGGACTGTCTATTGAAAGTTTTCTCACCCCACTGGAACATACTCATAGTATAGTCAGCAACCTTCTGAAGATTCTTATTAACTCCTTCCTCGGATAATCCAAACTGCTCCCTAATCAACTGCGGCTCATCAACACCAAGCCTTTCAGTATCAGCCAGGAATCTTTGCTCCTCACCAGACAACAAGTTGCTAGTGTGTTTCTTAGGTTTCTCTGCTCCTGTTACTCTGGATTTAATATACTCCAAACCATACTTAGCGCTACTGATAGAAAGATCAGCTTGTGCTTTTGGAACAGCTATATCCGCCTTAGCCGATAGTCCCATATTACGTAGGCGCATGTTCATCTCACCCGCGCCGGATACTACGTTAGTAAAACCATTCACTAAGACAGCGGAAGGTTTACCAGCTAGATGAATAATAGCTTGTGCTGTTCTTGCTGTAGCTCCCCACTTATTCAACTGGCTGTTTCTATTCTCAAGAGAGTTCCTGATAAGGTCATCAAGCAGAACCTTATCTAAAGTAGAAGCGTCCTTCATCAAGCGCAGAGAATCCATAGCATACTTGGCTTTAGTTACGGAGCCAGCCATATTACTGATACGATCTTGCAACTGCTGAATATAATCAGTATTCTTATATCCTTCTATAAGATGTGATTCTCTTTGTATCTTAGTTCTGTTGTATCCCCTAGACCATATCTGTTCATCCAAAGAAGTAAACAAACTATCTACTAATTTATCATAATGGTCTGTAGATATTTTTCCAGCTTCTTTAGCATTAGCTAACATATCTCTAAGGAGAGCTGACTTGGCACTTTCAGTACCGGAGTAAAGATATATACTTTCAGGGGTAGCAGTGGTTTCTTTGCTCTTAGCTATAAAAGTAACTTCTTTAGGTTTGCCCCAACCGTCTAGAACATTACTTCTTTTCGCATTAGCTAGGTTGTACTTAAAGTGTTTCTCAGGATTAGCTAGTAGGTCCTTCTCAAGGGCTTTGGCTTGGTCCTCTGTCTTCGCCATCTTCATAAAGATTTCTTGAGGAGATACTACACCGTCTATTACTGGATAGACTCTGACTTCCCAATCACCTTGGTCACGAACACGGCTAGCATGGTAAGGCTTCTCCAAGTACTGTCTTTCTGTCTCGTTGATTTCACCTAACCGTTCTTGAATTTTATTAAGAACAGACATAAACTCAGCATTATAAGCAAGCCCGGTATCATCCAGATAGTTAGGTAAATCTTCCAGTTCGATTTCACCTTTAGCTATCCTCTCTATTTCAGGAAACCAAGGATGCTCACGATAAGGTTCTATCGCAAGACTTCTACGCCAATTAAATTCAGCAACAGTTGTAGCGTTCTGAATCTCTTTATACAAATGATATGCGTCAATAACCTTTTCAGATACAGGTCTACCTATAAAGTGGTTGTCTGTTCTGAGAGTATCTCTATCCATAAATACTTGGAAAGCATCACTAGATTCAATAAGACTATCTAGATCACGTAGTTCGTTCTTACTCATTTGCTTCTTGAGATAACCAAGAGACTCTACACCTTTATATCCAGTAGTGGGATTATCCCTATACAAGTCTGTCTCTATTGCTTTTCTATTGTGTCTCCTAGTTTTATTAAACTCATATAGATCAGCGACACTAGGAACTTTCTCGGCAAGGAATTGTACTTCTGAGAATCCCCTAGCAAAGTTCTTCATGGAGAAAGTAGTTTTACCTTCCCATAACTTCTTGATAGTATCAACAGTCTTATCTACACCCTTAACTATTTCTTTAGGATGAAGTCCTGCATGAAGGTCTTTTATATCTTCAGGGATAGGTGCCGCTGGTTTATCTCCCATCGCAGAAGATACCTCTACGGCTTCCATATTGCCCGTAGGGCTGGACTTTATTTCTTGTGAAGGGGTAACTATAGGTTCTTCTACTTTAGCAATCTCGTTAGCCTTAGCGACTACTTCTTCAGGCGCTCCCTCTGCCGACCATTGAAGATTCTTATTTGCAGATTCTTCTATAATACGAGCAGGTTCAGTAACAACTTCTCCTTGCTTCGTCACAGCTGCTGTTGCTCTACTAGACGGATCGACGTTTGATCTGTCGGGATACCCAAGCCAACGAGATTCTGTTTCTGGATTTACTAGCTCAGCTTTTATTTGGCTAGTAGGAGTTTTCTTAGTTCCTTCTTTACGAATAATGTAGGCAGGGGCATCAGGGTTCTGTGTCCCTTCAGGATAGAATACTTCATGCTTCTTAGCAGAAAGTTCTTTACCTTTGACCATAGACTTAACTTCTTCAACAGTACCTTTAACTACAGGCTTAGAAGTCGGAGGAGTAAGCATAGAATCTCTAGCAGTAATTACTGTAGGGCCAGAGAGATTATCATGATCAAAAGCAATACGATCTACAAGAGGTTGATATCCACCCTTAACATTCTTCGTAGGAGCAGCTTCAAAGAAATCCTGTGCTCCTTTGAAACCGGCTTTATTAAACATACCTACAAGATCATTTACAGGAACACCACTCTCTAGCAGAGCATTCCTAAAATCTTCATAAGGACGACCTTCATTCTTAATCTGAACAGCAGTGTCATATAAGGCAGTAAGAGGCTCTGCTGCCTGTCTTGCCAGCTCCCTGTTAGTGGGTGGAAGTTGTGGTTTTGGATAATCATTTAAACGTGGTTCTACTACATACTGAGTTGGTCTGTCATTTAGTTGCGGTTCTTGTGAATACTCTTGACGCAACCCGTAGTTTTCAGCTACACGTTCAGGTCTATTACGGCCAGCAGCAATCTCGTTTGCTAGAGAAGCATTATCCGCAGCAATAGCGGCCTCTACGTCACCTCGCCGTTTAGTTATCCGAGTTGGCTCAGGGAGCATAAGAGGCTGTTGAGGCATATCATTTAGAACAGGCTCTTGGTTATACCTAGAAGGTTTAGGAGGAGTTACAAGACTACCTTCTTCCCTAAGCTGAAAGTTAGAAGGAGTAGTATTCTCACCAATACCAAGAGGACGTTCTATAATAGGTTTGGGTCTAGCTGCTTTTACACCAGCTACTATATCAAGAGGCACTACTATGTCAGCAAGAACACTAGCAGCACCGGCAAGATTAGGAACTATATTAGGATAGTCCTCTGTATTAATAACTTCATTACCAACAGCAGTAACGGCCTTATTGGTAAGTATTCCGGGGGCAGCAAGAGCATTACCAGCAGTTTGCTGAATAGCTTTACCACGCTCAGATACTGGTTCAGGATTCAAGAAGCTCTTTAGTTTTTGTACTGATTGATTTCTTCTATCTACGTTCCTATCTATGTTCTCTTTACTAAAGTCTTCCTGAACAAGCGAATCAACTAACGCACCACCATAGTTTCCTATGTCAATAGGAAGTGTAGCAATCATGCCAGCAGTAGCACGCAGTCCCTCAGCAGCATCCCCTGCTTCTTGGAGAACAGCCTTAGCCCCCTTCTTTACCTTATCCCAAGTAGAAGGGGGTTTAGGGGGCGCAAAGATTTCATCCAGAGTAGAACGTGTTGCAAAGATTTCATCAAGTGACGGTTTTTCAGCCATCGTTAATTACCTTTATTTAGGAAGTCAAATATTTCTTTATCTGAATAGCCTTGCTTCCTAGCCTCCCTAACTTGTGGAGTATTAGGCAAGGTATACTTACCACCTTTGATGGGACGTTTAATCTTCTTATTGATCTTCGTTTCATTACCTTCTTTATCCACAACAGTAGTTGTAGTAGAATCAGGAGTATCTGATTTAGTAATAATAGCTTTATTGTCTAGTCTAAGAGCTTCCGCGATAGCTAACTCATTGGGATTATTAATGTTATACTGTTTAATCTCCCCATCAGGGAAAGTTGCTGTACGATAATCGGGAGTAGTTTTCTCTTTAGCAGCCTTAGTTGCATTAGCCCTAGCAGCAGCATCATTAGCTGCATTGCTACTTACAGAGCCAAGAGTCTTACCAGTATAACCAAAAGGATTCTTCTCTCTATAGCCTCGTTCAGTAGATTCGCCTTGCTTAATAGTGTATGGCTCAAGGTATGTTCTCTTATCCCACAGTTGCCGCTGACTATCCAGATACTGACGAGCCTCTTCCGGTTTAATCCTGGCCCGAGCAGCAGAGTCATATACATCTGTTTCAAGATCACTGAAAGTTTTATAAGGCCAGAGAGTAGATTGATTATTTATCTCTGCTATATCAGTATTAAACTGAGTACCATTCCTATTTTCTTCAACACGCTCTCTTGCTTTGATTGCTCTATCTTCTCCCTCAGACATGCCTCCTGCTAACAAATCAAAACCCTTCTTATACTGATCTAACATCAAAGCGCGAGGGTCAATGGCAGGTGGCCCCTCTACAGCGGAAGCGTATTGATCGAAGAATTGACTCTGCCCTTCATATGGATTCTCTTTACGCCACTTACCAAAAAGATTAGCTGTATTAGTGAAGGCATCTTGTGCGACCTTTTCATTAGCCTGCTCAGCCACAAGTTTATTTGTATTAGTATATCTGGTAAGCCACTGATCTAAATCAGTATTTGCCTTATCTGCGATGTTGGGATTGTTTATCTGATACTCAGGAAGTTGTGAACGTATAGTCTCAATATCATCAGGAGTACGCGCATAGCCTATATCTCTCTGTACTGTAGATAGTTTATTTGCGTCATTACGACCACGAACATATTCAATAAGATTAATTACATCAGAGAAGGACATTATTTACCTCCGGTACTGCATATATACACTGGCGTAAGGATTCTGTTGTGGTTGTGAATAGTTAGGCAACGGCCCTACTTGGTTCTTTGACAACTGTTGTTGATTTAGCATATTGGCTTGATCTAAACCTTGACCTAGTATTTTCATATCACCAAGATTCATACCATTGCTACTGAGTCCTTTTATACCATCCACTATTCCAGATACACCACTACCAGCCCCTATCTCTTTGGCTGCTCCGGCAATACCACTACCAGCACTGCTCAAAGCACCCTTTAACCAACTAAGTATTGCTCCCCACATATTTATATCTCCTTAGATTGAGAAGTTCCAACCAGAACCTGAACCAGAACTGACAGCACCACCAGTTCCATTCCACAATCCAGAAAGATATTCCGCAGGTCGCCACTTAGATTGGTATACTTTATCTGCTTCCGAAGCATTCATCATATTCACATTACCAAGCTCTTGTGATTGTAGACCATACCGAGCTTGTGTAGCTTGCCCACCAGCAGCCGTATACTGTGGTGCATATCTCTCAGTAAGATCGTTCTGAGCACGGACAGCAAGCCCACTAGACCAAATACCACGTTTAGCTAGATCAGCATCAAGTCTCTCGCTATCTACAGCTTTAGCTCTATCTATACCAGAGACATAACCAGAAAGCATATCACTTTGCAGCTTATCATAATCACCATCAGTAAGAGTCTGTGGTTTTACAGCATCGTATCTAATATAAGGTTGATATTCTTCCCTCCCCTTATATGGTAACCCATGTTGTCCTACAATAGAGTCTAATCCCCAATTATAGACATTAGCTCTTTCCGGACCGGTCAAAGGTCTGCTTGAACTTGATTGACTATTGCTACCACCACCCATAACTATACTCCTTCCAGTTTATTCCCACCAACCCAACCTTTAAGTAGTCCCTCGTCAGCAATAAGAGCTGCCATGAGATTATCTATATAGCCCAACTTGGTATATTGATAAGGTCCACAGGGGCCTATGTTAAGTAAATCTATTGTCGTCTTATCGGGACAAACTACAAGGATAGTATGCAGACCATCTAGGTTGAAGTTAAGTAAGTACTGGTGATTGTTAAGGCCGGGAATAAACTCACCAGATTCAACAGAACATAGAGCAGTCTGTACTAAATCAGATAGAAATATTCTATCCGCTTGATTATACTCACCAATATTAAATGCTGCTCTTATCTTAAATGTATGTCCCACATCCTTTAGCTTCTTAAACTCGTTTATAACAGTAGGTATCTCATCCAAGCTAAAGACCGTAGCTACTATTATTGAAACCTTAAAGCCAAGAGCTTTGATGTTATCTAAGGCTTTAAGTTTGTTTTCATAATCAGGTGTATCTTTTGTATTCAACGAGAACATCCACGGTAGAACACCAGGAATATCTATTGAAGTATGTTTAAGAGTTTCCTTTAGAAACTCACTATCTTGAAACAGAAGACCGTTAGTTATTAGTCCTGTATTCGGAACTGCCGCCAGAGCATCCAAGAACTTGGAGTGGTAGGTAGGTTCCCCGCCTGTAAAGATATATCTGTTAATGCTTGTTGGGGCAGAGAAAGCTAGTCCTCTTATCTCTTCAACACTAAGCTCTGTACCTAAGTCTTTATTGTAACATGCTTTGCAGGTAGTGTTGCATCTTGTAGTAATAGGGATACTAAGGTATTTTCCCATAATGTTGTTATAAGACAAACCACTTACCCAATTATAGAAATCCGCGCTACGTTCAATAAGCACCTTCTCTTCAGAACAGCAATGCTTATGTAGATATACGCCAGTAGAATCTTGTGAGATTCCTGCGGGTATTTTCTTATAACAGGTACTGCATATAGCAAAAGTATTATTCACAAGAACCTTTCTGGTTTGGATAATACACAAGGTCTTGCCCCTTGTGATACCATAGAACTCCTTGACAGCCTACGGCCCTGCGTCTTATCTCTTTGATAAAATCCATCAGACCTTTACGACCAGATTTATTACCATGCTCAACAACCCATATAACAGTACCATCAAATAGATGCTGCGGTTCTATTCCTTCTTTTAGTAACTCAATATCTTCTGGCATTATCTTAGCGTAACAGAGGAAGTGATTAATCTTCCCGGCTTCATCTCTTGAAATAATATACTGATTAGCTACTATAGCTAAAAGAATATTTCTCTGGCAATCCCCTGTGATAGTTTCATATACACCCCCACAGTCTTGAAGGAATGTAGAGATTTCATCTAACAGCTCATTGGCTAATTGAAATGAAGGATACATTTAGCAAGTCCTGCGCCTGTACGAGATTCAAGCACATGGCCTATCTCGTAGAAATGTTTATCAGAAGCAAAGGGAGCAATAGGATAAGCCTCTGAGAGAGCTTGCCCTGTTACATAAGAAGCACCATCTGCTGTTAGGAAACCTCTAGCTATATGCCCTCTTGTAGTATTCCCTACGAAGTAAACATCAGCAATACCTGAGATTATAACCCATACTTCTAAACCATCAGCAACGTTATCTTCATAAATAATACCAATAGGGTTAGGGACATCTACTACAATCTTCTGAACTGAGTCTTGAACAGTAGTTCCAATAGTGACGACAGTTCCTTTGACAGAGACACCACCTGTACTATTAATCATACGAATAGCATATCCCCCTTCGGGAGTAATTTTGAATTTTACTCCCTGTGGGTGCGCATCAGCATCTACTAACTCTCTAACCTGCCGATCAAGCAGTAAGTCTGGAAATATACCTAGTTTCCTACTCAATTTGTCCAACCTCTCTAAGTCTTACTTTAAGTTCCTTGATTGTGAAAGGTTTAGTTGTAGTTATTGTAATCTCAAAACTGATTGTCTTTCCTCTAGCATTATCTAAAAAGAAAGAAGTTTCTCCTGCTGCGAGGGAGGAGTTATTCAAGATAGTAGTTCCAAAAGCATTCCCATCCAGATAATACTTTATAGTCACACCGGAACCAAGAACCGTGTGGTTATTGATTACAAACTCTCTGAATAGTTTATCCTTAGTGGAACCAAAGTCTTCGTGCTTAGTCTGTATCACAGAGGCAAGTGCTGTAGTTCTATCTGTAGTTACTGAGCGGTTACGGTGTATTTTAGTAGTCTCTGTACGGAAGATCATATCCGCATACTGACTATCTATAGGACAAACTTCGTCTGCATGAAAATCCATTTTACCCATAGCTTGGTGTTTTAAATCCAACCACAAACCTTGATAAGTATATGCTTTGGGGTAGTAGAAAAGTATAAGATTGCGCTTGGGTAGATATGCCCCCCTAATTCGAGAGGTCATATTTGTAAGATTATAATTCATCTTACCTACGAAATAAGAATACTGGTCATGCTGAACTTCTTGTATACTGTTCAACGTGATCTGATAAATAGCAGTCATGCCATAAACAAAGACAGTGTTGCCTACCGCAACCGAACTATCTTGACCTAGTTGCAAATTATCAGCTATCTTTATAAAAGTAATATCCGTATAGTCTGTGCCATACATTGCGTAGACAGAGGTAAGACCTAGAACAATAGCACCACCTTGCACTGGAATAAAATCAATTATTCTATCCCGATTAGGTAGATAGATTAAATTGAGAGCATCCCAAGTAGAAGCATCACCATTATTAGAGAAATAAAGTGGGCCATTATTTACAACTAACCAAAGACGGTTTGCATATTCTCTTAATTTTCTTGGATTACCACTACCTAGACCAATAGCGCCATTATTAATTACAGCAAAATCAGTAAGATTAATTATACCCAAACCACCTTGATTAGGTGTGTAGATTTTATCAAGAAATCTAATAGCATGCTGAATATGATACCAGGGCTGCACTCCTGCGGGGGTTACAGCGTGAGAAGTAAAATCCACAGCATTAATTGTTGTATTAGTAATTGGGCTATAATTTCCAGTATAGATTGGGCCTAGTGCATTATCTCCCCCATAAGGAGTATATACATCATAGGTTCCATATATGTCTGTCTTATTTAAAACTAGACCGCCATTAGGAGCAACACCAGTACTATCCACAACAACATCTGTATCTGTTTGAAAGAACTCCTTAATATATCCTTCAGGGGAGATAAGGCAGTTCTCTAACCTGATAAGCTGATTGTTCTTAATCTTCTCTGGCAGTTCAGAAAGATTCTCACCACCAGTAAAATCTCTTTGTCTAAACACTTGCCACATATCGTTAGTATCCTTCTGCCCACAACCTGCTAACAGGATTAGAAGCAAGAGTAAATATCTCATTGTCTTCGACGCACATACCCATGAGAAGAGTACTTAGGAATTGGTTGGTTCCTGTTGTAATTCTTTTTCAATGCTTTAATATCATCATCATACAGTTGCTTATACAAAGTAGTCTGACTAATATCTACACCACCACTATCCTTGATGGTTGGAGTAGATTGATAGTATCGATAGAGAACACCATCCACCAGAGCATTGATAAACTCATTTGGAAATAGTGTAGTATCTCCTTGAGCATATGTCGGCAGAGCAGCTTTGTACTTTAACGTAGCTGTCCCAGAAGAAGTAGTAAGGTCTATCCCTACGTCTGTCTCTACTCCAAACTGATGCCACGCCTCAATGTCTGTAAGGACAGACGTGCGATCATAGAAGAACGTATCACCAACAGAGAGATTGATAAACTCTTTATAATCTGCTGGAAGAGTTAGCTCACCATCTGTAATAGTAAGCTCCTCATATTTTATCAGGAAGTCCCAATCGCGCATATCTGCAATAGACTTCATTACCTGATTCATCCATACAAGAAGACGCTGCCTGTCTGAATGAGTAACATCATCAAGCAAAGTTTGAACTTGGTTTAGTATATCATTAACTTGCAGCGCCATTAGCACTTGCTCCTATAGCGTCGATGTAACGTCTGTGCTTCCTTAGCAAATCTTTATTCCGCACTTCACTTACAAGAAGGTTTTTAACTAGATCAGTATTCAGAGGAATGTCTACCTTACCAGCAACTCTTTCGTCAGCATCATACTCATAATAAATATCAAGCAGACCACGCTGAAACAACGGACTAAACTTTTGAGTAAAGAGTGTTGCGCTAGTTCCATCAGCATAAGCCGGTACTTCCTGTATATACCTAAGGCTAACAGTAGAAGCAGCAGTTCCAGGTACGAAGGTAAGAGTGCTTCCCACTATAGTATATCCTATAGGAGTAGTTCCCCCACCAGACCAGAGATAACCATCTTTATCCACCACTTCATCATCTGTAGTAAGTGTAATAGTTCCAACTACAATACTATCCACTTCTCTGAAATCAGCAGGAAGCGTAATAGCATTAGTGGTAACAGAGATGGAGGCAGTCTTCAACAGACAATTCCAAGGGAAGGCTATTGCAGTACGTTGAAAAATGTTATTCAACCAAGTCAACATCCTAGCACGTAGCGCGGCGGAATTATCTGATATTAGAGTTTGAACATCATCTAATATTCCTTTGGTTGTCACATAACTCATTTCGGATGTTTCCCTTTCATATGAATATCATATGCTCTGGCATTCTGAAAAGTTCTATCACAGAAAGCGCACCACGGTTTACGTTCTTCAGGACGTTTGACATAGGCTGATTTTGGTGCAGGGGAGGCCGAAGCCTCCGCCTGTTCCAACCTACGTCTTGCTCGTTCAAATCCAGCAAGACCCATTAGTTACTCCTTACCCAATAGCCGCAGCGACAATACGGAACGTCACAGTAGCAGCAGGGTCAACAGCTGCATCATCAGGGTTGGCAAGAACAACCGCCAACACACCCGCCGCTTTAACATAGTAGTTTGCTATAGCAAGTTTAAAAGCAGCTTCTTTCACAGTAACAGAAAGAACAATATCACTAGCCCCAAGACCAGCAACAGCAATATCCTGCTCTGCCATAGCTGTACCATTAGCAGCTACTTCTACAAGGTCAACATCCCCCTCATAGATATGGATTGGATTCCCCACAGCAAGGGAAGCCGATTTAACAATTGAAGACGTGAGAGTTGCCATTTATTATTTCTCCTATTTGATTTATGATTTTACAGGACGGTAGGGGAGACTAGCTCCCCTTCTGTCAGTTAGTTACCAGACCAACAATCGGGATGAACTTATCGCTAGTGGCAATCTTCTCCCAAGAACCAGCAGTTGCAAGAACAGCATTGGTCGGGTTCTCAGTCGTTACTTTCCACTTGCACAGTTTGAGGTGAGGAACGAAGTGGACAGTAGAGGCGATCACATCTTCCTGCGCCAGAATATCACGATCAGTTTCGGTCATGAGGGACTGCTGCATACCAAGATACATACAGTCTTTCTTAGCGAAGTAAGTTACGTAGCGGTTCTTGCTGGTATCCTGTGCAATATAGGAAGCAGTCGTGGAACCGTTGGTAGAGGCAGGAACATCATCAGTGATGATAACACGCATGCCCATATAGGTCGGAACATCTTTAAGGCTCTTATTCTCATTGGTAAACAACTGAGTATTGGTAGCCAGTTTCGCTTTAACAATGTCAGCCCACACTTTCGAGTGACAAATCATAACATCAAACTGCCCCATCTGGTCGCCCAACTTGAGCATAGCGTCGATAGCATTAGAATCAGCAATCGTAACTGCCGTACCAGAACCTTGCGCTACGTTTGAGAAGTGGGTGTTAGTAGCAGCACCAGCACCAGCGAGAACACCGTTAGTAGGTTCGAACACACCGTTGAGAACAGACAGACAAGCCTGTTGCATACGGTACGACCAGTACTTAGCAAGCTGACGAGCAAACTCTTTCATCGGGTCGTCACCAGAAAGAATCTTAGCAAGTTCACGCGAACCCCATGCTTTACCACGGTGGCACACAACGCCAATGTCTTTGCCAGTGGCGATCTTACCAGGGGTCAAGCTAGTAGAGTCAGAGATAACCTCATCATCCCCGCTCAGTTCCTGATAGTAAGGAACATTAATAAATACACCACCTTCATTGATCTTCACATTATCATAATCAGATGATGCGAGTCCAGTGGACAGAAAATCCATGTGCTCAGTGAGAAGCGCAGGAACCATTTTACCAAGTACTTCTGGTTTGATAATATCAGCAATTTTCGTGACAGCCATTTTTATCTCCTATTCATTTTGTCGTTAATCAACTTATTAAACAGTTTAGGGTTGGACTTCTCAAGAGCAACTATCTCAGTGCTTTTCAAATTCATCAGTTCATCAAAGGATTTAGGAACATTACCAGAAGAAGCTGTAGCAGTTGTACCACCTATGTTCTGCTTCTTAGCGGCATCCTTCTTTTCCTTATTCTCCTTTGCTTCTTTACCCATGTTCTGAATGATATATTGATGCGCCCATTCTACACCAGCAACAGCTCCCTGCCTATCAATAAGCTCTACAAACTTCTTACCAAGTACAGGGTTCTTATCCAGTTCTGATCTAAGCCATTCACCACCAGCTTTCCACACATCATCTGGAATACTAAGTTGCTTCTGATAGAAGTTAGCGGCATCTTCTATTTCTTTCAGTCTACCTTGGGACTTCGTTTCTTCTGAATTGCGAAGCTCCTGTTCAGCAGCCCACTTCTTCTTAATTTCTTCATTCTTGTCTACAGCATCCAACAGCTTAACGATCTTGCGTTGAACTTCCGCAGCAGCAAGGGCCTTACCTTCCAGCCTAAGCTCCTCTACTTGGTCATACATGGAAGCTATATCAGCTTCAATACGTTCCATGTCCAGATCATAGTAGGGTTTCTGTGCCAGCTCCTTCTGTTTCTGCTCCGCTTCAAACTTCTGTTTCAGATCATTAAGTTCTTCTTCTGCTTTCTTAGAACGGTCAATGAGTTCTCTGATACGTTCGTTGGCAGTCTTCTTATGTTCATCCTCTTCGACTAATTCCTCTTCAGAAGATTCTTCTTCGACTACCTCTTCTTCCGTAACTTCAGTTTCCTCATTAACCTCTTCCTGTTCCGCAACAGGAACTTCCTCGCTAACGGTTGCGACTTCAAGTTCTTCGACTGACATTCTATTCTCCTAGCGGCTGACGTTGCCGTATCCGAAATGTGCTACCTTTTAAACAGATTAAGTATAGACCACTTAGGTTTGGTTACAGGTTCTTGATAGTTCATTATCTTCTCAATCATATCAGGTAATGTTTTCTTTAGAATAAATCTAAGTTGTTTGGCTTTCATTATCCTTTCTGGCTCAAGGTAAGGGTCATACTTCAACTGCTCCCTTATTGTAGCCTTAGCTATCTGTCTCAGTTCCTCCGCTATAAGCCTAGTCCCTGGATGTTTTACCCAATCCCTCAAAGTTTTCTTCTTGTCTTCGGGAGACATTATTGCTCCTCTATCCAGATTTTTGTTTTAGTAGCAGAGCTAGCTATATCAAATACAATAGCGTCAACACCCACACCGACAGGGCCATACTCTGTATTAGCAGCAAGTACTTTAGGAACACCTGTAGCAGAACCTAGATACATATTAGTAGCCGCTGTGGGTTTCACCTTAAACTTTGCTACGTTACTTACGTTGTACGTATAGTCTACCTTAGTAGAACTATAGTGAATATATTTTCTTGGAGTGAAGTCTGAAACGACACCACCATTAGTATCTCTAGGCTGGTATCCAGACCCCATTGCTACTACAAGCCCTACTGCTACAAGTCCACCAATTATATACCTCTTCACTGTTGCCCTCCTTGGGACATACCCATTGCTGCTGCGCCCTGAGTCATATCTTGTATTGGATTCTCTGCTGTCTGTAGAGCCTGTTGTCCATTATGTATCTGCTCATTCAACATCGCATCATCTACTGTAGTCTTTACTTCCACCTGCCCTTCTTGGTACTTCTTAACTAGGTCTTGTAAGAGTTCAGGCGCAAACTGTACTACCTCTGCCCACGTAGTCTTTAGATCAAGTTTATATTCCACTTGCGGTGGAACAGGAGCAGGAGGCTGTTTGTTTATAAACTGGTCAGGCATGTAACCAGCAACCGTAAGTAGCTGATTGAAGATCATTACATTGTCCAGAGGAATGTTTAGCATCCTACCTGTCTGAACAATCTGCATCAGGTTATTAACTTTCTGCGTACGGGGAGCAGAACCGAGTCCCGCGTTAACCTGCACGTTTACATCAAAGTCAAATACTGATATATCTACACCGAGCTTACCATCTACTAAAGTCTCAGGAGGATTCATTCCAGCCTGCTTACCAGCAATCCTCAGTATGTTTTCATCAGACTCATAGGCAAACTCAAGCTGTGCGATAAGCCACATAAGAGGCTTCATGAATGTTTGATTACGTACCATCAACTGAACAGAGAGTTTGTCCTGTGAACTTTGCAGAGCAAGCTGTGTTGCTCCAAGAGTCTTATCTGTTCCCTTCGGTACTACAGAACGGCTACCCATACCTACAGGGATAAGCTCATTCATATCAGCAGTGAGCGGATCAGTTGCTCTAAGGTTTTCCAGCAGACCGAAGTTCTGCGTTATTGCTTCGACCTCTCCTTGACGAGCGTGAAAAGCACGAGCATTGAGAATATCATCAATATATACGTCACTGTCTGGTTCTATCCTCCACTTACCTTGCACGGCAAGTTTCGCAGCATCGTTGAGGTTATTCCTATGATCTATCCATTCATCTTCAATAGAGGCGATAGTCTCAGGAAGCCCTCGCCCAATCGTTTCCCACAGTTTCAACTTAGTACAACCAAGAACTATAGGCAATCTATTAACGGGACGGCCGCCAAAGAACACATCGTTTACTTTAATCTGCTTGGAGAGTTCTAGCTTACCTTCTATACTGAAAGTAACATACCACTGACAATCTTTCTTCTCAAAGAAGTACCAGAGTTCTACTCGGTTGTATTCATCCATATCTACAGTATCAGGATTAGTTACTGTAGTAGAAACATCCATGTAATTTCTAGTAGTGGGGCCAGAGCTAGTGTACTTCTCTACTTCTTCTCGCTTAATCTTCTTAAAGAATCCAGCATCAGACAGTTTCATTATCTGATCTACTGTCTTGGGAATCTTAACCAGAGCAACCTGCCCTAAGTTAATATCCATGTAAGGGATTTTGAAATCCCACAGTAGCTGCTCTCCGGGTTTAAGCTGATCTATCCACCACGTATCATTTACTATAACTTCATTGATAACATCTTGTTTGTAGAATCGCAGATCATCTGTAGCAACTCCCTCTTTGTAGGCTACTTCATCTATCTGCTGTCCACTCAGAAGATCAACATAGACAGTCTCCTTGTTATCGTACGCTTCCTTCTTCCAAGTAACTAGCGCAGCTTCCATACCATCTGTGAAAGCAGAAGTAAGAGAGGAGTTGTGCCATGTGAAGAAGGGGAATGTATGCTCCGCTCTGTAGTGAAATACCTTAGTGAGCCACTGAGCAAACTGCTCCTGCATTGGGTCATCAGCAGACTTCGCAGTATATGATAGGGCTTCAGGGTCGCCGTGATAATCTAGTAAAGCACGTTCAACTGCAATATCAACAACTGAGGTGGATTTAGTAGATGGAAGTGCCGAAAGACCTCGGAGAGTACGCTCGTCTTTATCAGCAAGTTCCATCCTATACCGTCTGCGATTATCATTTAATATATCCTTTAGTCCAGAATCAAACCAAGAATAAAACTGTGACTCAAAATCATTTGCTTTCTTCAAGCTCATTCTATCCTCACCTCAAGAAGACACTAGAGAAATCAATACGACTAGCATCCTTCCTTCGTTGTTTTCTAAATAGAGAGTCATTAGCAAGATAAGACATAGCAAGAGCATCTGCTTCATCAGGAGAATGTCCAACCAGTTTCTTTATCTCAGACTTCTTTACAATCTTATTCTTGTTCTCAGGGTCGTAGCCTATTGCATTAAGCTGATTGATTAGTTCTCTGTCTTCAGGTATGGAGATTACTCTTTGTTCAAACTGCTCACGTAGTCTCCAATACATCTCCGACCTAGTGTTATAATACCTATCAGAGTCCTTGGCTTTTCCTCTACTATCCGCAGCACGAACATTATAACCCATCCTACGAAGTCTATCGTAAACACCACGACCGATGCCAATAATATCCACGTAACCAACAGCAGCGTCGAACTTATCAAGTTGTTCACCTACCCAATCTGCTACCTGCATTGTATCCTTGCAGTTGTTATAAACAATATCAACTATTGTTCCACCCTTACGAATACAGACAACAGACTTATCTCCACCACCCCCTACGTCTATACCAGCAATTATTGGGTCTGAATTATCTTCTTCAAATTCTCTATTAACCGCATCTTCTATCCAATCAGAAGGGATAAGAGTTGATTCATCTGTAAGCGGTGGTAAACCAAGAACCCTAATGCGATAGGTATTAGAGTCTTTGCCATACTTCGCAAGGTTTTCAATATGAGTAGGTTCAATTAATTCTGACTCTTCTGAGTTCCAACGAAAACTTACCCACTTATCTTTTTCTTCGTAGTGACTTCTGACGGCAAATCCAGTCGAACGGGTTGGGTTGAAGATTAGCAGAACAAGATTGAGCCTACCAGTGAGGGTTCCTTCAACAGGTTTCCAGACCGCCTCTGGTATAGAGCTTGCCTCGTCCAACACAAATAGCTGGTGGTCTTCATGTCGTCCTGCAAGTGTCTCCCCTTGTTCTTCAGGACTTGCTTTTGCGTTGATAGTGCAAGCACGAGCAAACCACTGCTGTCCCTTGAAGGGCTTAGCAAAGATCAACTCACTCTGCCATTCAAATAGATTCTGTAGTTCTGTCAAGCTAAGTGGGTTGGTTGGGTCTAGCTTCCTACTCAAACGCATTATCTTAGAACATTCTGACCAGAGAACGTCCTTTAACTGTTTCTGTGTGTTAGCTGTACAGAGAAGTTTAGGAGTATCGAAGCACATCAGGAAGTGGAAGATCAATAGGGAGGCAGTAAAGTCCTTCCCCGTTCCGGTTCCAGACATAATAGACATCCCAATCTTCTTTGATAACTTCTGTTCCGCCTCGGTAAGTTTCAAACCATCGGCTGCTTTCAACTTCGCTGAAATTAAGTTGCCCCATTCGATAAGCGCCTTTTCCTGCTGAGTAGATAAGCCTGTCTCTGTAGTCTTACAACGGCTCTTATCCAATATATTGTTAGCAAATATATCCTTAACCCAATCCAACGGATGTGTTTGCCAATGGCGAATCTGCTTGGTAGCTATCTCTAGTTGTTTCTTATCCAGCATCCCTAGCTTCTCTCAGTAGAGTATACAATTCATTTAGCTTTGTATATATCTCTACGTGTAGTGAGTTATTCAAATCAAAGGCAGTACTTAGATTAGCGCAAGGTTGCTTGAATAATTTATCTTCTGCCTCTACAACCTCTTCCTCTACAAACAGAATAGACGGTAGGGCTTGGTAGGGATTCTCTATCACAACACGAACTGCGCGTTGCCACTTCTTTCCAGTAATACTATTCTCTTTATAATCTGACATTGAATCTCCTCTAAGATGCTGCTACTATCCCATGTGTAACAAGAGCATCCCTAATAGCATCTAATACACCTGCTGTAGTGGCGTCCCACGCGGAAGTATTAATAGTATCATCTATTCTAGCATCAATTACACGTGCATACAGAACTTGTGTCCCATTTACTTTGTAACCTAAAGTTGTACTTATATCCCCATTCACTTGTAACTTACCTGTTCCTGCATCTGTAGTAGTTTCGATGAGGACGTTACCAGTTTGGGTAATACTCAATCGAACTTCGTTTGCAGGACCAGCATACAAATCTAAACGAGAAACCCCGACAGAACCTATACCAGTATAACCAGAAGTAGGTGTGAACTTAATGTACTTAGTATTCCCCTCTAACTGGATATGTCCAGCAGTAAGTTTTAAATCCCCACTGGCAATCGTAAGATTGTCACTAGAATCCTTAACTGGAATCTCATTTGCGCCGGCTGTTTGAGAAGCATGAAATCCATCTACTGTATCCGCAGCAATTTGTTCAGCAGAGGGACTTACAGAATTTACTGTAGGTATAATTTTAATTCCAGGCATTTAATTTCCTTGTTCGTATTGGGCATTTGTGAGAAGGTGCTGTGCGTTCACCTTGCGTTCGCGAAGAAGGCAATGTTCGTGGGGTTGGTACATTAGTTACAGGTACATCCCCCGCCAGAATCGACGGCAGAAGAACAGTAGCCCAATGTTTTCCCGTCAGACTTCCAGCAAATTGCCTTATTGGCTGAGCCGCCGCCCTGAAAAGAACCAATTCCGGCAGCAGTAACCCTAAACTTTTCAGCAGGGGCTCCACCGTTTGCCGTAGTCACCGTAAAATCTGCCGTTGTATCTCCACCAGCCCTTACCGCGCATATCTGAGCAACGCCATTGACCACAGCAGCCGAATCTTGAATACTCAGCAAGTGACACACACCAAACCCATCGGCCATATCGTTGCTGGTAGTTCTCACAGATTCGCTTGCTGACCCTGAATTATTGGTGGCGGTAGAAGTGCGCTCAAGCCGTGAATTGTCGCTGCTTTTTACGTGGAATATTTTAGCCGGTGCATCAGTGCTACCCACTCCCACTTTGTTGGCAAAGTAAATATCACTGCCGGTGGTCGTCCATTGACTTGAGCCAGACAAAATATGCTCGACCTGCCAGATACCGCTTGTGGAACTAATAGGAACGAGGGCTGCACTTTTTCTTGCTCCTAAAGTCCATGCCGATGTGCTATTGGTTCCGTTAATGTTAAAGTAATCGCCCACTGAGGCACTATCTATCGTAATATCTGACGCTGTATTGTTGACAAGTAAAGTGCGTTTTGGAGAACTTATATATGTTGAGCCGGTGCCTATCAATTGCGGAACGGTATGCGCTGTCCCTGCCGTATAAACAACTACCTTGCCATAATCATCAACTGACATATTCTCACCGTCACCGTAGCTGGAGATTGCGGTGAAAGCGGGCTTATTCCATAACTCGGTCACGCTTTTGGTGGTAGTATCGTCTGTCAATGAACCGCTGACACTCAAATCTCCGGTGACGGTTGCCCCGCTGCTGTTCACTAAAAACTTCTCTGTAGGAGTGCCATTGATATATGGCCTGAATGACACGCTGCCAGTTGCATCGTTGCCGCTGCGTACCGCCGCCACACTTGCTATTGGCGTTGAAGCCATGCTTGCCACTGCCCCGGTTTGTGTTCCGGTTATATCGACAGCACTGCCGCCTAGAGTTGTAGATACGCTGAATGTATTGGTTTCGTCGTTTATAACATAGTAGTTCAAGCCTGCCGTAATGCCGTCAGGAACGGTGCCAGTAAAGGTAACAAAGACGTTATCTGTGAGTCCATGCCCCGAGATGGTGAGAGTGTTCGCAGAAGCGTCAACTGAACTTACTGTTCCGCCAGCATTGTCCTTAGCAAAGAAGGTAGTAGCTGCGCCAAAACCGTCTACCATCCCTGCTGTTGTGCTTCTGGTGACTGATAGTGCCGTACCGACTGCGTTGGTGCCGCTGGAAGTACGTTCGAAATATGAACTGGTTGCTCCTTTGGCGTGAAACACGCCTTCGGGGGAGGTAATTCCTATACCTAGCTTCCCGGCAGAATCATCCCAAAACAGCTTACTGCCGTCTGTATCGTCCCACTCGCTGCCGGTGTAGTACAAAAAGTCTCCCGCTGCGCCGGTTGGCAATGAGGCGCTGCCGGAAATGCTCAATGTATATTCCCCATCCCCTTCATCAGTGAGGGAGGCGTTAGGCACGTTGAGTTTATGGATATATCCAGCGGGAGCACCATCTACTTCCGATATTTTCAGCGAACTGGTTGTATTGGTGTCGCTGTCTGAATCGGTATTGTTTGAAAAAACGCTGCTCACTGCCCCTACTAAAGATGTAGGATTAGTAAACTGAATCGCCCCGCCTGTTGGCTGTGTAGGTGTGTTGTAGGCATTCCCTGCCGTAATGCGGTTGCCTGTTACGACAAACCGTGAGAACGTAGCGCCCTCCGTGGGGCTGTCTATTTCCAGGGGAATGTAGTTGTTCCACAGCCACCCATCGAAACGATTGCCGTTAATTATCGTGTTGGCATGTCTATAAGTTTTAAACCCGACGAACTTGGCATTGTCGATATAGTTGCTGTAAAACATACCACCGTGAGAGGTAACTATGCCGTAGAGAATAGGTGATCCTTTGCCATGCCCGGCGAATATGGCGGCAACGTCAGAGATGGTTCCGGTCACGGTGTAAACTGAGGTGCTGTCGGGTTGGGTTGTCCAATTAACTGATACTGTAAAAGATGTGGCAGTATTAGCGCTTACCGTCCGAGACTGCCCTGAGCCAGTTCCAGCGGTTATGGTGATTGTTTGTCCAATATATTCATCAGTGATGATCGGCAAGCCGTCACTCTGCGCATGTGTCAGATTGCTATCTACAAGCGTGTTGGCACTGCCACCTGTTGCGGTAGCATCTTTAATTACGACTACTGCATCAGGGTCGTGGCTCATCCCTTCACAAGTATGCACCGAGCTTACGCGAGTCCCGCCGACCAGATAACCAGGCCCACCTAAAAGAACGCCTATCTGCGGTCCCGAAGAGTAGACGTTATGAATGTGACTGTCCCGCCCGTTAGAACAGATAGCTATCGAATCAGGTACATCCCTGTTGACCGCGATAATGTTGGTAATATACAAATGCCCTGCATAAGGATCGTCTGTGTGGAAAGGATGCGTTGGGTCGTCCGTGTAGGTAATAACTCCGGTTGTAGAATTGAGCGTGATTGACGTACCTAAAAACGCATCAATGCCCCGCTTCATGTTGAAGAACTTTACTTGGTCAACGTTCTGATTCTCTACCCACTCTTCATAGGTCCCGCCGTATCCATAGGCCCCCCGCGTGCTGCCAAATCCTATGGCTGTCGAATACACAGGAGCAACCGCGCCGGTAAGATAGCGGGATTCCATACCATCAAAAGTCAACCCTATAAACCTATTACCCACCCTCGTATTAGCCGCGTTATCATCTCTAAGACGTGTCCCACCATCGACCATGAAAGCAATGGTATCGTTAAAGTAGATCGTGCCAGGGCCGGTAATTGTAATGTTGTTTTTCCCATCAATCAGCACTGCTCTTGCAGGTTGAGCGGCGGAAGATTTAAGAAACACTGCGCTAGAGAAGTGAATAGTTAGACCGGGATACGTGAAATCTGAACCGCTGTATGCGTCTATGACTGCCTGCACAGTTGGTGTATCATCTCTAGCTATAATGCCTCTAGCACTGGACACAGTAACTGCTGCGTTATCAGTTAAAACAAATTTACCGCTATTGCACCCGGTGATTTCAGATACGAGGTTTTGACCGCCTGACCCGCCAGCGTTTTGAATTACCGCGTATCTCCCTACATGCGTTGCGGCGGAACAGGTTATATCTGAGAATGTGACTTCGTTCGAGCCGGACGAGATACTTGCACCGGAGTAGCTGTGCTGAACCGCGCCTTGAATATAGGTGATGCCGGTCTTGGCTTCATACCCCGCCGCCACCTCATCATTCGTAGCCCTGCCCCCGCCTGCGGAGGTGTACGACTGTTGCACATACCGCTCATCCCCCCGCGTGTCGTTGTGGTACTGGGGGTGATCGTCATCGGACAAACCATCTAACTCACCATGATCTGAAACACCACTGCCTGTACCACCAGGCCAAGCAGAACCACTCCAAGTGGGATTTCCATCACCGCCTGTCCCTATCTTATCCAGAGAAGTAGCGTTAGTAAAAGCATTTTGCTTCGCAGCAAGAGCATCATCAAGACCAATAATAGCGCCTGTAGTGTGCGCACCAGTAGCAGTCCTACCAGAAAGATTATTATGAGGAATATTCCCTAAAGGAAGCTTCTTTGTTACGCCATCCTGCACTATGATCGCTGTGTCACCTATACTTCCCGTAGATGCGGTTGGTAAAGCGGAACCTTTAATCCCTTCTGTTGCAAAACAGATAGAAGATAGAGTCGCTATCCCTAACATTATCGTACAAATAAACTTATTAGGTTTCAATTATTATCTCCAATCCATCTTCCGTAAGAATCTTTACTCCATCTTCAGTCATAAGTACTTTCACAGTGTATCTATCATCAGAAACATACCTGTGAGTAGCTGTCTTAGAGCCTCGTTTCCTTGAATATCTGAAGGATTTATTGTTCCCTATCTTTATAAACACAGCATTATCCCTTAGTTAGAGTACTTAATATTATTTTGTTTTCTAAAATAAGAGCTGTCATGAAATTTCCAAGACACTGTATTTGTGTATGGTTGAGCTGTAAGTCTAAGATAGAGTTTGATGCCTCAATCAACTCATGAACTAAGGTTTCCTTTAGATTAGTAGTATCTTGCCCTTTACTCAGATAAATTGTTTTACAACTATCCGCATAGGCCCCATACAAGCCAGTGCATTCCTTCATTTCTTCTGCCGCTCTAGGTTCATCTTGTATTAACGTAGCTATTACATCCTCACAAAACTTTAGCTTACCTTTATGAATACCCAACTTTATATTATGAGAACTATTCACATGTGTCCTTTTAATTTTACATTCGCTAGAAGGGTACTCTTTTAATTTTGCACGGGTTAAAGGGCAACTAAACACCACTACACCCCACCCCTTCATTAGCTACCCCCGGTCTCTCTTTCAAGAGATGAGTCGCCTCCCTCGTTTCCATCGTGCCTGGATGCTTTGCAAGCCTGCTCGACAATATGAAATAATACTTGTTGATTACTTGTTGATTGGCCGGATAATAATCTTTGCTTATCTATCAAGAGAGACAACATACCAGCTAATTGGTATGGGGAAACTTTATCTAAATCTATCTCATGGAACCTAGCGACAAGCTTGGATATAACCTTGGTTAGGTGTGCTGGAAGGTCTCTATTGAATGATTCTAGGCTTTTAGACTCACTGTCGGATAGCTTTAAAACAGTATTAACAGTGTTAGGATTGCAATCTACTATCTTAGCTATTTCCCTTTGGGATAAGCCTTTACCTTTAAGTATCTTTATCTTTTCTTTATCAACTATCTTTGGCATAAGACCTTGGATTATTTAGTACAGCTATCACTTCCATACTAATATTATACCATAGTTTTAATGAGAAGTAAAGATAAAACGTCAAAAGCTTGACGATATCCATTTAGGAAACTAAATGCAGAACGTTTCCAGAATGGAAATGTTGGAGGGAGGGGAAAAAAGCCAGGTTTTCGGGAGGGAGGAGCTATTGCTTCCCTTGGCAGAAGGAATGCTTGTACTTCTTAGCAGAAAGAATTTATTAGTCTCTAATCTTTTCTCTTGATAACGTTTTTCTTGAAAAGAAAAATGTTGACTTTCTTTAGAAAGTCTTGTATTATATAAGATTCTTATATAGTCTTTATATTTCTTTTATATAGTCTTTATATTATAATATAAAAATATATCCTTAAGGGATATATTTTATATATAAGGTTTTTATATATGTTTCTTTTATATAGTTTTATATCTTATATATTTTATATCTTATATAATATATAGATAAGAAGTCGGGCCGGAGGCTGCGACAGATATTTAGAAATCTAAACAAGAAATAAAATATCAAATGTCGTTAAAGTTTTTTCTGGACAATCCGAAACAATAGATATATAATCAAATAAAAACTTTTGAAAGGAGACAAAACATGCAAAGAATTCATAAGATAGTAGCTGAGGATATAGCTACTAAAACACGCGGGGAAGTTTCTTGTATCAACACTGGTAATAACTTTTTTGAGGTTGTACGGAATGCCCGGAAAGCATGGCCCCATTGTCAGCTTTATTACTGGTTCGAGAAAAGCAAACATTTCAGCCTCTTGATTTCCACAGAAGAGATATAGTAATGTTAGAATCTATCCGTAATTGCGAAACAATATCATCTGGCCAGGAAGTGGCTTATTATCTGATTTATTGGATAGTAGTATTTATCATTCTGTACTTCATACATCGTCAGGGGAGGAAATAACCATGCAACTACATTGTGACTGTGAGAATACTCAATTTGAAGTAATCATGGACTATGGGAAGAATGAGTTAATCCTTCTCTGCTCCAAATGTGGTGAACGCTATCATGCAAGTATGTTAATTACAATCTCGAAAATGAAAGGAGAGTAACAATGCAAAAACTTACATGGAAAGAAGTGGTAGAAATTCGTTGTAGTGGTTCAGCTAACATGAAACCAGAGCAGGCAAAAGAGATGGCAGAGAAACTTGGATACAAATATTTCATGTTACGCGGTCAAGTTTACCGTATTGTACAGGTAGTTAAAACAGAAGCTCGTGAAATTGAAGTGCTTGTTTCTGGCGAAGGAGCTGAGCGGGTGGATCTAAAAAGTCGCAAAACTTTCTGATTGACTTCTATTTTGTGTTGTGTTATAATTGTTCTATAATAAAAATTGTTCAGCAAAACCGATCATTTAGGATTACTTCTAAGAAGTATTTAGAAACCTAAATGACGGTATCAGGCACCCAAGACAAGCCTTATAAACTTGGAGAAAAGGAGATACATCATGGGAAAATTCAAAGAACAGATTAAAGCGGTGGGTCACATTGGCAAAGGCGCGAACGTGAAGGAAATGTTGTTGCTTGCGAACGTAATGGACAAGCGCAAAGGCGAAATTTACATGGACGTTGCAGGTATCATGCACAAAGAATTCCCGTACAGTATTGCTGAAAAGGAGGGGAAACTGACTTTCCTGTATGCAGACGGATTTCCCGGTATCACTGGCTATCTCTCGAAGCAATTCGAGAATTGGCCCCAAACTGAAATCATTGTAGAGGGTGGAACAAAGAAAACTGACACCTCGTTTTCTGCCGTAGCTACGCTCAAGAAAGAGGGGAAACTTTCTGATGAACAGTCTACCGCGTATGACAGTATTAACCGTTTCTCTAATTGGTATGCTGGTTTTAAGATGCAAGTATTGCGTGAGCATAAGAATGAGGATTTTCAGGCAGAAGTAGAGGCGAAGAAGTCCGAATTGCTTGCAACTATCCCTAAGAAGGAGCGCACAGAAGAAAAATTAGCAGGTATTGAACGTGCTGCAACTAAGGCCGTACGTGCTGCACACGCAAAAGCCCCTAATCCTCGTTTGTTTGATATGAAGGGGAATGTCAATGAAAAACAGCTGAAATCACTGAAATCAGACCAGAAAGCAGCAGCATTTGTCCAGCTTGCCAAAACTGACGGCGATACAATCATAGAAGCACTAAAGGCCGCAGGTCGTCCGGTTGTTCCAGCGAAGTCTATATCCGAACTGCGTGCCTCTACTCTCATTGAACAGCTTGCAAGCCGAGTTACTTCCGGCGATTTTACGAACATCGGAGAAGCAAAGAAACATATCGAAGCATTGCAGAAGCTCCTTGTTGCCAACGGTGTCAATGCCGGTACTAAGGTGACAAAACCCTCTGTAAAGATTACAACCAAGAGTAAACGCGCCGCGTAAGATATTTAGGTAGTAATCAGGCAATGAAAGGTCGGGATATTCTCCCGGCCTTTTGTTATTCTACTAATCGGACTATTTTAGTCCGAGAAGCATTCCAAATTTGACGTATAAGGCGTTTTAGTATAGCAAGGTATATTCCCCTATAGGGGAAGATATAAAAACCATTCCTAGAGGCTATTAGGCCCATAGAATAACATATTTTAAAAGGAGCTATTATGGAAATCTTGATACATGATGGAAAAAGAGAAATTATGTTATGTGGTGAAGATGCTATTTTTGAAATTAGACATAAGTCTAAACATAAAAATAAGGATACCGGGGAAGTCAAAATGGTATGGGTACCTGTCAAATGGTTCTCATCATTTGAGGGGGTGTGTAAGTATGTTATGCAATTAAAAGTAACCAATTCGGAAGCTAACTCTTTTGCAGAAGTAATTGAAGCAATTAGAGAAGCGCAACGCGAACTAAAATGGCCCATTTAGTTTTCTAAACGTCATTTCCAGGCGGAAACGGCTGGGAAGTTAACCAAAAGGATGGATTTATTATGTGTTCTTATGACGTTACAAGAGAGGTTTTGACTTTTAATATGCCCAGCAATAGCTGGTCACTGCCAAAGGAGGTATCATCGCATGAAACCCACCAACACACGTCTCGTCATGCCGGATGTTCCACATCTGGCCCTGTCACTCACACCTGCTTTCAAAACTCACCGAAGAAATCTCATCGAAGAATCTCATCTCAAATTCCTTGCGTCTCAATGCGAGGAAACCCGCCAGTATTGTGACGAGACATTAACCGAACAAGAGAAAGAATTTTGTGGCATCGTCTAATCATTACATGATTTGCCTAGTCGTTTGTGAAACAAATGACGAGAAAGGAAATATATGGGCTGTATTGTCCGTAATCGTAGTCAAGGAATAGCACACGCAGAACATTTATGTGCTACTTGCAAACATCAAGGCAACTCCGTTACAAAAAGTTTCCCTTGTAAGTCCTGTTTTCCATGGGAAACTGGTTATCCACAAAACCTAAAACATTGTCAATGGGAAGCGTCAGATGCTTTGCATCCGACTGACCAAACGGATACGTAGTATCTGTTAAGGAGTAAAAGTGTGCTTACTAACCTATAGGGAGTGTGTTAAAATCCACACCTGCAAAGACTGTGCTTTTGGAACAGAGAGTACTCCTAGTGGGGACTTTACTATGTACAAATGTTCTAAACCCAACAATAAAGCTGGTTATGATAAAACTTGTTGTTGGGTATCCAAAACTACTACAATTATCATTAAGTAAAGGAGGGTAGTATGCTTGAGATAATACGTGAGGGATTATTCTGTCCGCAACATGGAATTTTAACTAATCTTCCGAAGATATTACCGTTTGTTTCTGTT
>Ga0209727_1000438_pt1 | contig 47019 bp, 75 predicted proteins | sample RifGroC1_FD_183995 | JGI IMG/M metagenome (GOLD analysis project Ga0209727, IMG submission 183995) | Groundwater microbial communities from Rifle, Colorado, USA - Groundwater C1 (SPAdes) (version 2) | ecosystem: Environmental > Aquatic > Deep subsurface > Groundwater | place: Rifle, Colorado... | reverse complement strand
TTGCACAGAAACTAATAATTCTAATTTTTTGGTTGTTCGCAATATTCAGTTTGCTCTTTGGGGAATGCTTTTGGAGTTGAAATTATTGCTTGTCGATGAGTGAAATCAATACCTATCTTTTCGAGTTGCTCTCTTGTGTTATAGAAAATTTCAAATGTCGAATCAGGATTTTCTTTTCTATCAAAGTCAACCAAACTGACAGTATCTGAATGAATTTGACCCCAGCCCGTTCCAATTTGATTTTCTCCATGCATGCTATATGAGCACGTTGTCGAGTTCGCACCATACCAATATGGATAATATGGTTGTCTGGGATATGTCGGAATGACATAAGGTATCGGAATATATTCTTTTACGATTGTTGGTTGATGTTTCTCTTTTTCAACAAAAACAGCTAATCCAATTACACCTAGATTATTTCCTTTGTTCATTCTTTTTCTGTATGAGTCGTCTGGCGCAGAAAAGAAAAATTGAGCTATTTCATTGTCATTCATTCTCCAGCCTTTAACTGTTGTTGAATCGTATCCATTGACTATATACCCTCGTGAATCGAAAGAAGCGTCTTTTCCGTCAATCACAGAAAGACCATCTATTGTTAATACAAAAAGAGCTTTTTTCGATGAGTTATTTCGTAGTTTAATTGAGAATGTCGAACTTTTTCTGCCTTCGACATATATTTTGTTTTGATGACTATACTCATTGATGGGTTTTCCATGCACGAGTATCTCCATTTCATAATTTTGTTTAATCATTTTGTTAGGATTTCATGCCTCCTCTACAGAGGACTTCTACCTATGCTGATTAACTTCAATTGTCAACGAACTTGCTATATACTTTTGATCAATTTAATATGTTCTTCTAACCAATCTATTATTTCTTTTGCACGACAACTAGCACAACGTCCTTCTTTAAATACATCTTCAGATTTGCTGTATAAATCTGGAAAATCTTTAAGATCACTAGTTTCACATTCACAGCCGTAGCCTTTTCTAATACTCCAGATTGCTAATTTAGCTATTAAAATATCTATAAAATCTCTCATATTAATCCCAAAGATTTCTATAACATTTCGTATATAATATCATACCATCATTGAATACTTTTTGAAGCTCTTTTCGTCTTATTTCAGATTTTTTATGATCGTATTTTTCTTTTGTTTTAAGAAAGACGTCGTCTTCTTTTAGAATAGCTTCCCAGCCCTTAATCATTTTATCTAGGATATCATTCCAGCGTTTATTATAATTGACATCTAATTTTTTGCTATCTTTATCCCATCTAAGATTCCATTTTTTCTCTTCTTTTTTATCGAGAAGAATAATAGGATAGCCACATTTTATTTTCTTAAAATGTTTTAAAATTTTGATATTGAGTCTAGCATTTTCACTCCAATAACTCCAAACCATCGGATCATCATAACCACGAAACATTCTTTGGAATCCCCATCGAATTGAATATTTCATGTCATCGAGTGTAATCAAAATTCCATAACGAATTTTCCACCAAAATTGTTTAATTGTTGCTAATATACTGTGTTGTTTATCCCAACGTCGTTCAGCAGCCCATTTCTTTTTGAGATCTTCAAAAGAGAAACTTTTTTGTTTTTTTTCTTCAATTTCTTTATTAGAAACTCTTATCTGCTTTAAAAATTTTTTTCCTAAGATGACTTTCATATATATTAATATAATCTTATTTAATATATTTGTACATTCTTATGGACTATGACGGTTACGATCCGTCACCTCCTCGTCGCAAACGAGGAATGCTACCATTATCACCAATAGCCCATATTTTAATTATATTACAGCAATTTGAGATTCAGCAATATCATTTTCAAGAACTTGTTTAAAATTTGATGTTCTTCGAAAACGTCGTCTTTCTAGTTTTCTAAAACTACGACAAAGTAATTTTCCCAAATATGTTGGATTGTCTCCATTAAGTGCTAATTTGTTCATAAAACTGCTATCTTTTATTTGAACTGGTAGTCGTAATAACAACTTGAATAATTCTTGGGTTGTGAATGCTGAAGCAATAATTGCATTTTCATTAGTTATCTCTGGAATATTTGCTCTCACTCGCAAAGTCAAAATGTTTCGATCTTCGAAAAATACCCAATATAACATGCTTTGCTGCTTTATTTTTATTTTTTGTAGATCTAATGATATCTCATACGGACAAACAAGATTATCAAATTCATTATAAATAAATTTTACTGGCTCGATCGAAGACATTGTATTCGTTTGTGAATCAGATTCTAAAATAGTTTTACACAAACTGCATTTTTTTGTCCAATACGGATGAGAGCATTCTGAATCATAATAATTTTCTCGTTTAATAAATGCTTCTTTAACAATATCACGATATGATTTAACTTGTGTCATTTCTTCAGAATATTCAAAGTCATCAATAACGGGTAATATTGGTGATTCTGTCGTATCTTCTAATCGTTGACGATATATACGTTCTACGTCAGAAGGTCTTTTTTCGAGAACATTTGTTTTTCGTACAAGTTTTCTTTTTTTTATAAGATATAAAATTGACGTATGATCGATATTAAATTTTCTAGCAATCCAAAGAATCTTCCATCCTTCATTTTCATACAACATGATTACTTCTGTGATTTCGTCAGGATTCAATCTATTTCGTAGTTGTAACATGACAGTTATATGCTCCAGCCCGTTTTTGTTTTTTCTTGGGCTATTATTTTTTTTAATACACGAACAGAATTATTGATATCTGCAAGAGCATCATGTTGTCGTCCTTCGAACTCAAGATTCAAATATTTCAAAGCTTTCTCAACACCGCCAAATAATGGGATATTTCGTTTGCTCAATTCCCATATTGCAATACTTTTTAAATCTATTGATTTATGTCCAAATGGCCATTCTCTATGAATTTTTTTGTATTGCATTCGTAAAAATGGAATATCAAAGTATGCACCCCATGCTGCTAATCTTATTTTATTATTTTTTAATTTTTGAAACACGAAATTTTCAAATAATTCTAGAGCTTCTGTTAACGAGGGACTGTGTGCAAGAATATCTTCTGAGATTTCATTAACTGACATCGCTTTTTGATTACGATGTGAATCCAGAGGTTTGATATATGTTGAAAATGAATCTATTTCTTCAAATTCGTCATTGAGATATATAGCACCAAGTTGAATAATACTTCCAATCTCGTTAGAGACATCTGTTGTTTCGATATCTAGACATATAGTATTAAATGAAAATTTCATGATGTATTAAGATTGATCGATAACTATATTATACCATACTATTCACATATTGTAAAATATTAGTCTAATATGGGATATTCTAATGCTAATTCTTTAATAAAAATTTTATTATACTCTGCTGATCGTCTACTCTTGAGAGTTTCTACGATGATTGCTGCTATATTTTCACAATCTTCTTCAATGAGTCCCCTTGTCGTAATAGCAGGTGTTCCCAGACGTATTCCCGAAGGATCGAGAGGACTTCGTGTGTCGTCAGGAATGACATTTTTGTTGATAGCAATACCGACATCATATAATAATGTTTCTGCTTGCTTGCTTGAAATTCCAAAAGATGTGTCAACATCTAACAAAAGTAAATGATTATCAGTGCCACCTGCTATCATTCGAACATTTTCATTTTTAAAAATTCTTTCCATTGCTTTTGCATTTTTAAGAATTTGTTGAGCGTATTTTTGAAATTCTTCAGTCTGTGCTTCTTTGAAACACACTGCTTTAGCAGCGATATTATTCATATGTGGTCCACCTTGCAAGCCTGGAAAAACTGTTTTATTGATTTTTTTAATAAGTTCTTCATTTTCTCTTACAAGAATCATTCCTCCTCTCGGACCTCGCAATGTTTTATGAGTAGTCGTAGTGATAATATCAAATCCAAAATCAAAGGGATTGACTAACGCTTTTCCAGCAATTAATCCTGCGATATGAGACATGTCTGCAACAGCAATAGCATTCACTTCTTTAGCAATATCAACAAATTTTTTATAATCTAAATTTCGAGGATATGCAGAGAAACCTGCTAAAATCATTTTAGGTTTTTCTTTTATTGCGAGATCTCGCAAAGCATCATAATCTATTTCACCAGTATCAATATTTTTCATTTTGTACTGAATAAATCTAAAAAGTTTTGCTATCTCAGTCACTGGATGGCCGTGAGTAAGATGTCCTCCATGCGATAAATCCATGCCTAAAATAGTATCTCCGTGATTCAATAATGCAAGATATGTTGCAATATTCGCTGGAGCACCTGAATGAGGTTGCACATTTGCAAATTTGCAATTAAAAAGTTCACATGCTCGCTTGATAGCTAAGTTTTCAATGATGTCAGTATGCTCTTGACCGGCGTAATATCTTTTACCTGGGTAGCCTTCTGAGTATTTGTTAGTGAAACTAGATGATAATGCTTCTCGTACTGCTAACGATGTATAATTTTCAGAAGGTATTAATTCTATTGTGTGTCGTTGTCTTTCTTCTTCTGCTATTATTTCTTTGTAAACTTCAACATCTGTTGTCAGAACATGTGAATATTTCATATAAGTTTTCTACAAGCTATTTCAATTTTGTTAAATAACTCTTTATTATCTGTTAACACTGTTTTTGTTTTATCAAGCCCAACTCCAATTTTTTCATTTTCGAAGAAAAATGAAATTCCTTCTTTTTTGATAATTCCCTTTTGTGTCGCAAATTCTAAAATGTCGCTTGCTTTTGAAATGCCTTCACCAAACAAAATATCAAACGACGTTGTTTTGAAAGGTGATGCTAGTTTATTTTTTGCAATTTTGACAGAAATTCTGCTTCCAACTATTTCTTCGCCACGCATTAATCGATTTGAACGTCTAACTTCAATTCGCATTGAAGCATAAAAACGAAGAGCTCTTCCCCCTGTTGTGACTTCTGGATTGCCCCATGTCTGGCCAATAGCCATTCTGATTTGATTGATAAAAATAATCGTGCATTTCGCTTTTGAAGATATTGCAGTCAATTTTCGAAGAGCCTGCGACATCAATCTTGCTTGAAGTCCCATATGAGAAGCTCCCATTTCTCCATTAATTTCAGCTTGGGGTGTCAGAGCAGCAACGGAATCAATAACAATTAAGCCAATTTCACCAGTTTTGACAAATTCTTCAACTACATCTAGTGCTTGTTCTCCGCTACTGGGCTGTGAAATATACATTTCCTTTGTGTTTACTCCAAGTTTTCTAGCATACTCAGCATCTAATGCGTGCTCAGCATCTATAAATGCACATATTAATTTTTGTTTTTGAGCTTCATGCACAATATGCAAAGCAAGAGTCGTTTTGCCCGAGCTTTCAGGCCCATAAATTTCAATAATTCTTCCTTTTGCGATGCCTCCGACACCTAATGCAAAATCCAAACTAATGGAACCCGTTGGTATAACTTCAACATTCACTTTTCTGTCACTATCTAATCGCATGACGACACCTTCACCGTGTTTTTCTTCCATTTTCGCAATAGCTTCTTTTATACTTAATTTTTCTTTATTTGCTTCTTTTGCTTTCGCCATACAATTAATCTAATTTAGTATTAAAACGATCTTTTTCGACTTTTTTAATAATCTGTTTATCTGTTTTGAAATTAAATCGTCTTTTCAAAATATCAATAATTTTTTCTGGAATAGATTTTTTATTTTGTATATTTTTCATCAGAATTATTAACAAACCATTGATAATACGATTGTTGTTCGGTTCCTTCGTGTATGATATGCAAAGGAAGACCGAGCTTTAATCGATGCCAATTATACAACATTCGACCAAGTCGTCCATTCCCGTCTTCAAAAGAATGACAGTTTTCAAAAAAGATATGCGCATTTTTGCAACTAACTTCTTTCTCATTAGTAGTTTCTAATTTGTATGATTCAATCATTAAATTAATAAAATCAGACATCAATGATCGAATGACTTCTAACCCGAAATATTTTTTAATCTGGCCGCCAATCGATACAGCACTCGTGCGATATTTTCCAGCTATGTCTGGACGAAGAGATTGCATTAATAATCGATGAAGTTCAAGTATATCTTTTTCAAATAATACTTCTCGTTTCATCATATATTTCCATGCTAATAGAGCGTCATCAAGAGCTTTTTCAGAATACTCTCTTTCAATAGCATTCGATTCTTTAAGAAAATCGAGTATTTCTAATTCAGTTAACATTATTTTATCGTTTTATTCTCTGCATTTTTATTTCGTAATGAAACACAAAGATCTTCAATTTGTTTTGTGCATTTTTCACACATGTCAATATATGTTTTTTCTACAATTTCTTTTGTAGCAAGTTCAGCTACTTTTTCAGTTCGAAATGGTGACAATGCTGAAAGAGCAACAGCAGGATTTCCTAGAGTCATTCGCAATCTAGCTATTTCTATCTTTCCAGCGGATCGGTCTCCTCCTGTTTCAAAATCAATTTTTTTTCCGCAAGTATCGCATACTAAATATTCTATTTTCATATTTTTATTTTCTAGATGCTAATTTTTTCTTGCATTCTTTAATAAACGATGACCACTCTTTTTTCTCTATTTCAGCATATTGAATGTATTGACGCAGTTCTGATTTAGTGTATTCTCTTGTTTTATTCTTTTTATTCATATCTTTATTTGTTTTCATCTACTTTCTTTTTTTCATCTATGTCAGAAATAGCACCTGCTTTCAATTCATGTCGAACATATTCCAATGCTTCATCAATCGTGCCTGCTATGGTTTTTGAAGTCCAGTCAAGATGCTCACCTTTTTTATTTTCAACCCAGAGCACCCAAAGATCATTTTGTCGAAGAAATGCATGAAAAGGCATTTTTAAAAGTTGCTTAATGTATTTTATTCTCGGAAGAATATTTTTTGGTTCTTTCATATTTATAAAATTAACTAATATATTCTATATTATACCATATTATCGACTAGAAGTAAATGGTCTATAAATTGTGTCGTCTTCCGAATTCTGCAATAAGAGCAGCGTCTGTTAATCCTGAATGCATTTTTTTACTTCGTTCAGTTGCTAAAAACGTATGTTCTGGAAAAAGTCTTTTTGCGACAAGCATGCTAGCTTTTTTTGTATCTTCTGAATTCGTATCTTGAAGCATTGCTTTTTGCCAAGTTCTTGCCGCAATAAGATGATGTTTGCGTTTAAGTGCTGCTATGATTCCAATCATTGTGCCATACGATTTACCAAACGAAAATGATGCAATACCACCTAATTTAGGTGTAAATTGTGCTTTTTCTAAAATGATTATAGCATCAGAATACATTGATAAGAATTCGATAATTTTTTGACAATCGTACTCATTTCGTCCATTGCCAATAGGTAAAATTGGCATTACTGTTTTGTCAACAAGTTTTCCAACAGTATCTATCACACATAGAGCACCAGAAATTCCGCCGTCTATTCCAATATATGTTGTGTTTGTATTCATTTTTTAATTTTGTTATGTCTTAATAATCCTAATGTGATATTCTTCTTTTGTGTTTCTGGAAGAGTTCTGCCTCTGTGAGCATTTCCAATTGCGTCTTTCCATTTTTTAGTATAATCATATCTCATATGACATGATTTACACAGACTCATATAATTTTTTTTATTTCTTGCATATTTATATCCCTTTCGTAAAGCCCAGTCACAATTATTAGTTTTATTTGTGCATTCAAACTCTAGAATACTCTTTTCTCTATTTTCACATTTAATTGCTTTTCCCATTACACGATGCATATGCAATATTGTGATATTATTTCCTTTGTAATGAGGACTATCTTTTCCGGGTTTCCCAGCATTCGCTCTTAAAATATCTCTGTGATGTTGTGTTCGTTTGTATATTCCGATGGGCATATGATAACTAATTATAATACTTTTTGTATTGTTGCATAAATTGTATGTCGTCATCAGTCAATACATATTTATTCTTTTTTAGAAATTCTAGAGTTTTCTTTAACAGTTTCTTGCGAATATCGAATGTTGCAAGTTTTCCATTATTCAAATGACAGACGTCATTATGAAGAGGTGCTGAATTCAGTATTGAGCTTGACGCACGTCCTAAAATATGATGTAAACAATCCCATTGATTTTTCCCGCAATAAAAACAAGAATACCACCAGATCCAGATTTCTCTTGTTTCGGGACTAAATGAATTTTTTAATATCATTTTTGTATTTTTCTATTTCTTGCGAATATTGTCCAGTTCTTTTCAAATATGCTGGATGCTGCATAAATAACATTTCTGTCATGATGTTTTTAGTCAACATGAAAGATTTAGCAATTGCTCCTACTGCGACAATTCGTTTTGGCTCAACTAATTCTATTTGTTTTTTGAGAATATTTCTTTCTATCTGTGGAATTGACTCTGGAATGATATTATCAATAAACGGACATTTGTATACATTCGTAAAAGAAATTCGTGTCCAATCTTCTCCATACACATCATTTATGAATATCCCATATGTCCCACGAGATGATTTTAATGCTTTGATATAGTACTCATTAAGTTTATCGTATTCTTTCATCTGATATGAGTGTAGATATTGTGTGTCTCCTTCAACATCTTGTTTTAGCATTCCTGGGTTTTGGGAAATGAATAAAATGTCATTTCCTGAAAAATAACCGGGCATGATGCAATCAACAGAATTTGAAAATCTAGAAGTATCATATACTTCCAATATCTTCTTGCTGAAGTCATGTATTCTTTCTATATTCATTTTAATAATTTTAAAAATTCTTGCACTCGATTCTGCACAGTATGCTCTTTAAGAAGTTCATCTCTTTTTGTGAGTAATTCTTCTCGATGCTCTTGTGCATAATCCCATCGATCAATAATCTCTTGTCCGTTTTTCACAATCAATTCAGACGGAAAAAATTGCTCTGCTCCAATTATTTCAGAATCACAAAAACAAATACATCGAGACATTTGACTAGTGAACACTCTCGCAGTCATCAATCCTCTGACCTTTGCAAAGTCTGGAACGATATGAAGAGTAGCTTTTGCTCTTCGCATGACTGGGATAGCTGCCCAATGGTCAGTGCTTCCAGCAAATCTGAAATTTGTGAATTGACTCGAGAATTTCTTTCTCTCCTCGTCTGCTATCCAGCTTCCGAATACGAGTTTGTCGAACGGTGCATCATTCAATGGCTGAAAAAATTGAAGAGCTTGCGGTTGACGGAAATAGATGTTTCCAAGAAACACGAAATCTAATTTCCTCTCAGGAACTTCTCCGTCTGTTCTAGTATACGTGAAGAATGGGAAATAGATTTCCTTTTTGAATCTTCCAGTAGGGACGATTGCTGGGTGGAGAAATATGACTTCATCTCGCATTCTGTCAGTAAACTCGTCAGTAAACATATCTTGCTCCCACACGAACACTTTCTTTCCAGCATCGAGGAATGTATTGATTAGCTTATAGAGAATCTCATTCTCAATCTTGTTCGTCAACGGACGGGGTTGACAGAGCAAGAAATCGTATTCTTTTGCATCGAAAAAGTCCCATGACCTCGACATTTTTTGATAGACGTCGTCTCGGATGCTTAATTGATATTCAGGTTGCCAATGTACTCCGATTTTTTGAAGTTCTGGATTGTCAGTCGAATTTTCTAAATCGATACCGACCCAGTCTAATTTCATGTGTTTGTGTAATTCTTTCACGAATGGAAACAGCACGTCTGCATACGTGTGAGGTCCCGAATACTTATTGTCTAACGGTCCTACGTTGAATATAGCTCCTCTCATATAATTTGTGTGTCTGATAAAAATTGTAAAGCTTTTTTGCTGACCTCTGTGTCATGGTCGACTTCTAGTTTGAGCACTAACCAAGACATCGCTCCATATTTTTCATCGACATAGATTGGGTTCGGTCTTTCGCCTAGCGGTATGTTTGCGAACACTCTATAAAATTGCTCTTTCATAATATAGATAATTTAGCTGCTAAATCTTTTGCCCAACCCAATCTACTTCGATATTCTGTCGAGTCAATTCATTTAAAAAAGGAATAAATACGTCAACATATGTATGTTTGCCAGAATACATATTATCCCATGGACCCACATTAAATGCAGCTATTTTCATTGTATTTTGATTGAGATTATTAATTTCTCACCTACTGTTTGAATATCCATCATTTTTTGAATATGCAAAATGACACTAGCGACTATTTCTGCTTTTCGTTTTTCAATTCTTTTCTGTGCTTCTTCAAGTTCGATTTCAGTAGCAATTTTAATTTCATGTTCGATTGCTAATTTAATAAACTCAGGTAAGTTATTCATAAGTTTTGTAGTTATCATCTGTTATAATAATGCTAATTTAATTGCTAAGTCTCTTGCATCAGAAATATTATCTTCGATACTATCGTAATCCCAGGTACTATATCTACCAGTCAAATATACATTATGCTTTTGCAACAGAGTACGATACTTCGATACTTTCTCAACAGTGTCTTTTTCAATAATCACATATGCTGGAGACATAAGAAGTTGCTGACTATCTTTTATTTTCGCATCATCATATATAAATCCATGCTTTTTAAGAGCAGAGTCGATATCTAGTATCGTTAATGCAGAATCAAGTCCAGTTACAGTTGAAGTCTCGACATAAATACTTGTGTCTTTTTTGCCTGACATGTGATTGTAATAGCCAACTCTGTAAAATGGAATTCGTTTGTCAGGCACATACACCCAACATTTATCTTTGATGAGTGGAGAAACCTCTCCTTCGTAAGTGATATTATATACATCAACATCGACGCTTTTAAGATTTAAAGTGTCCTGGCGAGCTAATTTAGTAAATAGATTCAATGGCAATGTATTTACAAGTGTTTCGTACGTAATCGTACGTTTGTCAGTTTTCACTATTTTATTCTGTAGATTAATATCTAAAACAGTTTCATTGAGTGAAACATTCACTGATTTTTCTTTGATAAATGCATCAACCAATCCTTGAATACCAGAGGTTGACGAATATAAAAATGTACTGTTGTAGCCAAATTCTTTTTTTGTTTTGAAATTTTCGATGACTTCATCGAACACAACTTTCGGAATAAATCTCTTCATACCATCAGCTGAAATCTCTTTCAAATCAGTGCAATATAGTTTTTCATTATAAGGTTTGAAAAAAATGTCTGTAATTTTATTTCCAAATGCATTTCTTACAAATTCTTCAAAATTATCAGAATCTTGTGTCGAAGTTCCATTCCAAAGATCTGTTAAACATTGAATAAATGTCTCTTTATCTAATTGATGAATATTTGCTTGAAATGGATAGTCAATAATTTGAATAATATTTCCATCATCATCTGTCATGACAATACTGGCTTGTCTGTCGTACGTTTTAAATTCGCCAGTAGCATGTTTCATTATTAATTTTTCAATATATTTTTTAATTTCAGGATTTTTAAAATGTAAAAAATGACCAGAATAATCAAAAATTGAATCACCGACTTTGAAAGACTTGCAAAGACCGCCCAGTCTATCTGTTTTTTCAATAATCAAATAATCATTTTTTGGATAGAAATGACTAAATGCAATTCCACTAATACCACCACCGAGAATGAGAGTATTTATTTTATCCATAGGTTTATATTATACCATACTATTCACATCTAGTAAAGGTATTCCAAGAAATTTTGAAATTTCAAAAAGTTCATATTCGAGATCTTCTGAATCAGTATCTAATACAAGAACTTGACATTTTGTTTTTGCTGCAAATTCTTGATATTTTGCTTTGATAGCAATCAATTGTTCCTTTGTCCAGAGTTCGTCTTCGAGTCTGTCATCTTTCTTCTGAAGAATTATTATTTTCGTTCCCAGCTCTGCGAATAATTTGTCAAATTCCCAAATCTTTTCTTCATCAATTTTTCTGAATAAATTTCCATAAACGAACTCTGATACGTAAAATCTATCCATAATGATATTAAAATCAACTTGTCTTGCAAATTCATAGAAAAAGTTAAGCTGTAGTAGATGTGCTTGTTTTAATATCTCAGGATCTATTTTTTCGATGTGAATACGCTCCTGTTTAACTTTGAAATATTGATAATCTGGAAGTCTTTTTGCAAGAGCAGTTGCTATTTCTGTTTTCCCGCAATGATCTGTGCCTTCAAACAAAATGATGTTTGACATATTATTACAAATTTAATGTTAATTGTTTTGCTTTTGATTGTTTTTTCAAGTCACGTTCAAGTTTTCGTTTATCATACTCTTCTTGTCTTTTCTTTCTTGCTTCTTCTCGTTCTTTTTTCAATTTGAGTCTTTCTTCTTCACGTTTTATTCGTTCTGTTTCCTTTGCTAATTTTTGTTTTGCTCGTTCTTCAATCAATTTCACACGTTCTTCTTTTCTCAATTTGCTAGCAGCTTCTCTTTCTATTCTTTTTTGAACTCTTTCTTTCGCGAGTCGTTCATTTTCTTCTTTTTTGTGCAATTTTTCTAATTCTCGAACTTTTCTTTCTTGCTCTGCTAATGAGTATTGAGCCCAATCTTCAGCTGGCCAGACGATTTGTAAAATTCGAAAAATAGGTGCATATATTTGCGTATCCCAGTAATATCGTCTATCCCATTTTCCATCAAAATCATCTATATGGGTTGCTATTTGTTTTGGTGTTACTTCTGAGATGACATAGTCGATTCTAGTTCCCCACGCATCTGCTTCTTCACTAGGTTGAAGAATTAATCCTTTTTCGACCATTTTTTCTGCTAATAAAATATGTGCAGATTTAGTTGCATATTTGTATGTCGGTTTCGAAAGTCGAGTACTGATCGTTATATCTTCTTTTTTAATTGGAATGCTCTCATCGAAAATATCTTTTTTTAGTTTTTCAAGCCATTGTTTGATGTGTTCTAACTCTTTATCTTCGAATGTAATCATTTTTGAAAGTTCTCGCATTGCTCGCTTAGTGATACCAATTGTATTTTTCTTAACATCTTCAAGACCTTTCGAAAAAATCATATTTGTTTTTTGACCATTGAGCCACATCATTGTGCCAGAATATCTTTTCTTATCAACCATAATCATTTTTCGATATGCTTTCTCATATTCTAAATGGACTATATTCGTAGTTAATGAAAATGCTTTATTTAATGATTTTTTAAGTTGTATATTTACTTTATCAGTAAGAACATCAATATCTTCATTAGAGCCTGGGATCGGAACAAAACAACTATCTGTGTCAGAATATTTTGTCGCAAAACCCGATATTTGTTGAATTACTTCTGATGATGCTTTATTCAAAAATTGACCAGTTATTGTAATTGATTCTGCAATATTCTTATTGAAGTATCGAGAGCTTCTGTCAGCGGTAATTCCGTAAAGACTGTTATGACTAAGAATATTTCCGATATAAAAATTATGAGTATTTTCAACTTCGATATCATAGATTTCTCCAGAATATTCAAACTCTGTAATATTTTTAATAGTATCAAATGAATGCTCATTTTGCACACGTCTAAAAATACGTCTAGAATGCTCTGATAATCGCATAAGCATTCGATACGAAGTATGCGAATTTGTATTTGCGGGTGGCGCTGTAGTCAATGCTACGGGTTTATTATACACATATCTAAATAAATCTGCTATCTGAAATGTTAGATGTGGTGATACTGTCGTGCATCTAATATATTTATCTCTATCTTTTGAATTTCCATCTCCGTCAGCATAACCTTCTAAAAATGATAAAATTTTATCTTTAGATTGTCTAAATACCCATGTTGGAACTGATTTAGTTGCTGCTGTATAATTATTTTGAGATGTTTGATAAAATTCATAATTAAATAATTCACCAACGATTGCACATAATAATGAACAACCCATTGTATTTCTTTTTAATCGTGCTGATTTAAAACCTATTTCACGCAATGCATTTTCAAATCTAATATTGTATTCTTCACGTGTATTTGTCATTTTTAGTCCTCCTATCACACTTTTAGTAGTGCTGATACCGCTATTTCCTTCTGCGACATAGATACCAAATGCCCACATAAGTTCGTTAGTTAATTGCCAGAGTAATGGCACTGTATGACCATTGCTTCCTAGACTTGCCTTTATTTCGTATTCTAAAACTTCATTAATAGGCAATTGTTGCAATGCTGTCCATAAGATAGAATCTAATTTGACATATCGATGATATCTACCATTTGTTTGTTTACATTTTTTATGCATATTGATATATCGTGTTTCGACTAATGTATTAAATATTGAATTAGATGTAAATACACATTGACGACCACGATATCGTTTTTTTGCACATGTTAATTTTAGAATAGGATTTTTTGCAAATTTTATAGAATTATATTCATACTTACGTAAATCAAGATATTCATTATTAATTGTAGTATGACTTGCAGATGAATTTACCATATTTAGATGAGTAGCTGTCAACGAGTTAGCAGTATATTCTTTTACATCAGCAGTAATTGGTAATTCAAGAGCATGTTTTAGTGTAAAAGTAGGTGTAAGTTTTCCTGAGTTCGTTTTTAGATACTGCATATCATCAAATTTTGCACAGAATAATCGATGTTCTGGCGTGCATATAATTGGTAATGAATTATGATATTCTATTTTTTTTAGATGTCCTGAATATTTTTTTTGAAACACATGTGTTATTTTATTCCATTGCATGTTATGAGATACAAAATTGTATGATTGTATTTCGAAACTATGTGTTGACAGAGATATTTCTTTAATTGTCATTGTGATATATTTATCAGTCATTAGATCATGCACATATAATGCAGTATCAGGATGCAAACAATTTGCTAACTCTTTGACTATTGCTTGAGCAGAACGAGTACTCCCATAGTCAGGAGAGCCTGGTTGTAATCCTGAAAGCTTTTTTTTCATTTCTGATCTAAGTTCTAAAAGTTCTTTAATCAATGAAGCAATAAAACTATTAGTATCTTTTCTAAAAAAATTATTGTTTGCTGTTTGATAACATTCATTGTTTGGATCAATTTTCTTTTTTTGTTTCATTAAAAAAGAAAACCATTCTTTAAATTCAACATCTTCAATTTTTCGATCTGAACCGACAAAATTATTAAATGCAGCATCTCCTAATTTTGTTTTTTCAAGGTTGATAGAATCTTGACCAATATTCCAGCTAACGATCATTGACGGATATAGCGATTTAAAGTCAAATATTCTTACATCAGTGTACAAACCAGTAATCGGTGGTTTGACGTATCCCCCAATAACATGAATAGCTTTATTTGCTTCAGCTTCTTCTCGAGTCGGTCTGGAAAAAAGATATCGTTGAAGTTTTTTTGATTTTCGAAGCATATAGTTGTCAAGTAATTCGCCGACAAAGAATCTGTTCAGAGTAGTCCCCGTCCAGACGCATTCGTTAATCATCAATTTAGTCAATTCAAGTTTTGAATCTAATTTCAATAGAAGTTCTGCATCTTTGCGATTATATTTTTCAAGAAGTTCTCGATTATTATCATACATCTCCTTGATTCCCTCTTTATGTTCAATTTTTGCTTCATTGAGAAAGACTCTAGCTACTTCATTGAGTGAGAAACCATGCAAATCAATTTTATCCATTTCGTATGAATATAATTTGATGCATCTTTTCATAAGATCGAGATGAATTCTTTTTCTCCAATCATATTTAATTTCATGTTTTTCCATGCGTTTCAGAATGTATGGTAAATCAAATTTTTGAGAATTCCAACCGATAAAGACATCATGCTTATCAATGAGTTTTATGAGATTTTGAATTAATACTTTTTCATCAGCAGTGTCGTCATACCAATTTTTTCCTTTATTGTCATATGCTGCCCATGAGAGAATCTTATCTCTTCCTATTTCAATCCGCTTGCTAGTTGAATCATCTGTCTCGATATCAAAATATAAAATATTCAAATTGTCAGCAATAGGAACTTCTTTGTCAATCATGTATCGTTTTGTTCTAGACAGATCTGATTCATATGCGACAATGTTCATTTTTTTTAACTTAGCAACAATACTAGAAACAGCTGGATTCTTAGTCGTATATTTGCAATAAATGAGAGTGAAATCTCCATTGCTACCGAATTTCTCAATCAATTCTTCTTTTTTATTAAAAACTTCTTTAAATTTTTCTTCTCCTCCTGCTTTTTTAAAATCTGTAGTTTTAATAGCAAAATACCATGCTTTTCCTTTCAATCGATGCATTGAAGTTTCTTCTCCTTTTTTAAGAATTAACACGATGTCAGCCCAATCATCCCATCCAGCTAGTACTTTATATTTTGATTCTTTTTTTTCTGACATATTATTTTGAAGTAAGCCAATTTACAAATTGATACTGGACTGGATGTGTTATTCCTTGTTTCTTGAAATCAGTTTTTCTCAAGTAATCTACTTCATCTTTTGATGAAATTCGTGGACACTCGATTGATTCAAATTCTGTGGGATTATTGACTATTTCTTCAAGCATTGAAAAATGTTTTTCATACACATGCAATGAATCAACAAAATGATGGTAGTTCCCCATGACTAATTCGGAATATGTGCTTCTGAGGGTCATGTAGATCATTTCTTGAATAAAACTAAATGTGGGTGCATCATTGCCCATACCAAATATAGAATCTTGTGAGCGCATGTGTACAGTCATATTCAATTTATTTTCTCGAATTCTAAAATTGAGAGCATATGAGCATGGACAATCGTTCGAATTAGATAACAAATGCTCAGAAGACAAAATCATAATGCTTGCTCTACGAGAGTCTTTATCTTTTGTTAGAATTGAAATAACATTATCAAATTGTCTATTAATATAAACTCCATAATTTGAGTTAATTCCGCCATCTGGTTGAATCAAACCTTTCCATAGTTGAGCATGTTCAGTGATACTTGTGTCATATCTATCGCCTTTTAGATACCAAAGAAATTCTTGTTTGATATAATTCAAATTAAGTTTTCTAGCATTGAAATTAGCAAATCGAATATAAGGAGGCAGCACATAATTTGCATTTTCAATTTCTTTGATAAGTAATCCTCGAGGAGATACTAATTTTCCATCTCTTAATAGCCTTCCATATATTTTTATAAAAGGTGCAATTTCTGCGTATGGTATTTTATCAATGTTATTCATTTTCAACAAAAGGCAATTTTAATTGTTTATTATTTTCACCCATTTCTTCAGCATATCGTTTTTCAACAATTTCTGATTTTTTATAAAAAAGTTCTTCAAAACTTTCGGGTGTCAAACCTTGCAAAATACAAATATTGAGTAAAAATTTGAAAGTATCTATTATTTCTTCTTGCACATGTTCTCTATCATATTCTTTTTTGTTTGCTCGATGCAGTTTCCACGGAATGACGTTAAGAATCTCACCTAATTCGCGGTGAACGCTTAAAATATATTCCTTTGTTAGTTTGATTCTTTCTTCTTCAGAAATGTTTTCTGGATCGAAAAAATTCTTTTGAAATCCCTTTTGTCTTTCCCAAATTTGTTGTAAGTTATTCATGTTTTTCTGCTAAATGCAATCGAAGTCTAACGAACTGTTTTCCATTCGCAAAATTGATTCTTGAATCTCTATCTCCAGGATTTTTTTCTAAATGTTTTTGAATTCGTTCATGAGTAAAAGAATATTCTTTGTTTGTTCCTTTTTCTATAACAATATATTTGTCGTATAACATCGAATCAAAAATATTTGCCATTAGAAAAAATGCATCAAATTTTGCTTCTTGTGTTTGTTTGTATTTTCGAGTTTGCATTGTTGATAGTTGCTATTAATTTTTCAAGATTTTCTTTAGGAATGAAAAATCTTTTTTGCTTTCCAATATGCTGAACTATTGCTCCGAGAGTATTTCCATTTTTTATATCTTTTTCGATATATTTTCGCATTGACGGTTCACAAGCAATCTGGGGAATGAATTGAAGTGCTTCACGAGCAGAATATATTTTTTTATTTAATGTTTTCATGATTTCAAAATTCATTTTGCAACAAATATATTCCAGCAGCAAAACCTTTAACATCTAATTCACTTGTCGAAGAAATTAAATACTTTTTTCGTTTCAACGTTTCTTTCAAAGACGTTCTTATTTCATCTATACTCAATCCTTTTTTTTCTGCGACTGTTCGAATCAAAGCATGCATTTGTTTTCGAAGTCGTTGAGTAGTCATATTTGCTGTTTCAGTTATTGCTTCATTCGTTGATGCAAATTCTTCATTGATTGGTAATAACATTACTAGAAATGTATCACCTTTCGTAAAGTCCATAATTTCTTTAAAACCTGATTTATGGGACTCATCAATATCTAAAATCAATTTATATTGATGAGCCCCGTCAGGCCCATGATGCTTATCGTATTGTGCAATAAATGACATCATTGTCGTTAATTTTTATCTGTCTTTTTCTGCTTCTGTTAGCACTTCTTCAGCTAGCTTGACTAATTCTGATTTCTTTTCAATAAAAAGCACAGCATCTAATGCATCCTGTCCTTCTGTTGTAAGATCCAAATCACCATTAATAAATCCAGCTTTGACAAGAATCTGTGTATCTTTGTCAAGAAGCTTCTTCATCAGTATGCTAAGTTTATTCATGATCGTATGTTTACTATTACTAATAATTTTATAATTGTCTAATTGTTGACTACTGCTTTCTGCGCCAATAGCGTATTCTGAACCTGCTTTAACACACCTACCCCAAAACTCGTACCTCTCCGTAACTCCTATAACCGTCCATTCTGAGTTATCTCTTTTATTTCGAATACGAGAATCAATCTGTAATGGATATTTACCGATATATCTCATGTCATTCTCATCAGTCCAATTGTAGCAACTCGAACTATCGTCAAAAAGTATTTCATACTTTTTTGTTGCTACGCATCTAACAACTGTACCCAGCTTATTTTCATGCCTAGCGGTGATATTAGCTGGCAATTTACCGACGACTTTGAAACGATCTCCTTTTTTGAATGTTTTGTGTTTCATGTTGTAAAATTAACTAATTTACAATTTTGGTGTTTTGAATGCTTCTGATGTTGCGGTTCTAAGATCTTGTGCCACTACTTTAATACTTTGAGCAGCTTTACGAATATTTTTCGATCTAGCATATACGAATCCCTTTTCTTTTGCTGTTGCGATTTCCGATTCGATTAAAACTATATTTTCTTTAAGTTTAGCAACGAACTGTTCTAATTTATCCATTGTTGTGAGTTATTTAATTGATAATTTTTCGACCTACTAAAATACTTCTTCATCTTCTTCATCAGAATCTTCTAAGACTGTCTTGGGTGCTTCAGTCATTTCAAAATCAGTATCTTCTTTCTTGATTGTGCTTTTCTTTGATGTACTCTCTTCTTTGTTAAGATCTACATCAACACCTTCTGCTTTTTTCTCTGAAATAGTTGCTCCAAATTTTTTCATAAGAGCATCTGCAAGAGCTGAAATGTCTTCTAACTTTACGGTTTTTTTATCTTTGAAAAGAATGGGAGCAAGTGCTGCTGCTACAGTATATGAATCAACGATCGTTGCTTTTCGAGGAGCCCAGCTACCGCCCTTACCTCCGATTGCAGCATTGGGATTTTTAATATTCCAACTTTCTTGTGCAAATCCGTCTTTGTCTTTCCACGTTCTTTTTTCCCAAATGCCTTCGATAGTATCTCCAATTTTCCAGCCATCTGCAAATTTTCCCATCGCAGCTCCTTTTCGACCTGATATTTCATCAAGCACGGTCGTAATGCTATATGTCTCGCCTTCTTTAAATTTCGAAGGCATCTCTTTTCTACCAATTTTTGCTATTTTAATTTTTACTGTTTCTGTCATAAATTTTATAATTTTTAATTTAATAATAAAGCTTGTTCGTACCGCGCAAGCTCTGCTTTAGCAAAGAAACCGACGCCTCCTTTCGGATCATCATAGATTCCTTGTCTAATTTTTTCGACGATTAATTCAACTTCGTCGAATGCGGCTGCCATGTCTTCAAGAGATACATGTGTCGACACCACTTGTATCACTTGGTCATGTTTATGTTGTTTGTACTTTTTCAACAAAATAAAGTACAAAGTCTCCTCAGCAACCTCATTATATTCAGAATAATACCAGAGGTTGTAAAGAAGAGTTTGAACTTTAGAACTTGCACTGTCTGGAGCCCAAGCTTGCGAAGCCGTCTTATAATCGATGATTCGACCATTTTTTGTCAAACGATCAAGCACTCCTGAAAAATTTAATGTAGATTCTTGTCCAGTAAGCGGGTTAATAAGTTTTCTTTTGACATACTGTTCAGAGACGCCTTCATTCAATTGATACAATTTTTCTAACTTTGGATGATATTCAAGATAGTTAGTCAGCATCTCCTTGCCTAATTTTAAAAGTTCTGGATGCAAATGTTTTTCGTCTTCCATGAGTTTATTAATGTCTAATACTTTTACAAATGCTTCAAACGGATCTGAATCTTTTTTATACATTGATTCAATTCCTTTATGCACAGCACTGCCAAATAATAAATGCTGTTGTTTTTGAGGCAATTGAATTTTTGCTATGTAAATATAATAAAAAAGCTTAGGGCTGTCCATATATGTATTAATCATGCTTGCTGAAATTCTATTAATAGGATATTCGTTATTTGTCATTTTTTTTTTAAAAAGATTCAATTTTTTTTGTTACTTCTTTTGCGAATAATTCTTTCAAATATTTATGCTGTTTATCAGAATATTTTTTTACTGCTACACGAGCTTTAATGAATTTTCCAGCAGCTTTCAATTCTTCTTTACTAGCAGCATTCAAGATTAAATTAATTTCCTCGACAATTAATTCAAACTCTTTAGACCCGGGTAATACTGTTGTATCTTTTCTATTATTCGGATGCGTAAATTCTTCAGCTTCTTCTTCAGAAAAAATCATAGTATGCAATCCAAGATGTTTCAATACTGCGATATCGAACCCTCTTTTTTCAGCCATTTTTCTCAAATAACCTCGACCTCGATGAGGAGTATTTATTCGATTTGATTCGCCTGTTACTGTAAACGTATTATCATGTTGATGATGCACACAGCTAGCATCTTTTTTGATAGCATTGCATTTTATTGTTATACGCACAATATGTTCTAATTCATTTTGATACGTAGGACTAACATTTGGTGATTCTGAAACTTCAAAATTAAGACTAATACCTGCTATTTGTGCAATTTTTTCAACTGCAGCATGAGTCAATATCCAAACTTTTTTATCTTGAGCAAGCCAACAATCTGTTTTTTTATCAATAACATCGACAAGCTTAATGACTTTTCCAGTTTTGTCTAAAAAAGTCGTTTCTTCTAATGACGGTATCTTTTTTTCTTCAGTTAAAATTGTTTTTCTTTTTGCCATATATGTGTATATTATATCATATGCACAGATTTTGTACAATTTTACTATGTTAATAACTATTATTTATCCCACATATCTTCTATTTCCTTTTGCGATTCTTTATTATTTTCAGTAGGTATTCCTTCAGTTTCATAATATTTTGCAATTGATTTATTCAACGAAATTGGAATTCGAATGCCCCCTTCGCCCATTCTATTTTTTTCAACTACTATCTCATAATCACCATTTTTATGAACACTGATAATTAGAACGACATCAGCATCTTGATAAATAGTAGATGACGATTTTGCATCATGCATTGTAATGGGTGATTTGCTGTCATATTTTCTTTTTGTGATATGTGAAATCATCAAAATAGGAATTTTCAAATCAACACAAAGATCTTTTAAAATCGAAACAGCTTCACCAGTTCTCTGGAAAATATCATGAGCACCTTTCACAAATTTTTGAAGATTGTCGATTGCAACGAATTCAATATCATATAATTTTACAGCTGCTGGAAGTAATTCTGACATTCGTTTTGGATCCATTTCTGCTTGTGAACCTGAATAAAAATAAAGAGGATACTCTGAAAATTCATCTTTCAATATTTCCCATTCTGTTTCATTATTCCGAAGTTCTTCGATTTTTTTACCACTATGCATGCTCATCATGCGCAAAATATAATAGTTGATTTTACCTTCAAGACAAAATAATAAACATTTTTTGTCAATTTTAGCCATTTGAAGAACGATATTAAGAACCCAAGTAGTTTTTCCGACACCCGAGTCGCCCATAAGGATTATCAAATCTTCAGCTTTAAATCCATTCAAAATTTTATCTAATTTCGGAAAATTATCAAGACGGAGACCTTCGAGAGAACCGTCTTCATCAAACCATTTATCAATATTGCTAACATAATCATTAATTTGTGTGACACTTTTTATAGAAAATCGATATGCATTTTCTTTAATGAATTTTTTAAAAAGTGAAATATCTTTTTCTCTGAGATAATCATTAACATCCTTAGTGGGTAATACAACATTATAGCATTTTGAAAAACCAATTTTTTCAGCAATCTTTTTAGCACCTGTTTGTCCAGCATCATCGGAGTTGAGAACAACATAAATCTGTTTAAATTTATTGAAAAGTGTCAACCATTCGGGTTTGAATGACTGAGCACCTCCCGTAAGTCCGACGACATTTTCAATTCCCATCTGCCACGCAGCCATACAATCAGTTTCACTTTCAACTAAAACAACAGCTTTTTTCGAATAATCTAGATTATCAACATTGAAAAGTACAGTAGGTTGCCCAGATATCCGTTTGAATGCTTTTTCACCAACCCAACGACGCATTTTAAAATTCCAAAGTTCCTTTTCAAAAATATGTGGTATCGCAATCCAATCTTCTTTCAAGCCTAATCGAAAAAAGTCAATTGTTTTATCTGTAAATCCTCGTTGATACAAATATTCTTTTGCTTTTATATTAGTAGCTAGCGCTTCTTGACAACTTTGAATATTAGAATATATCAATGGTTTGTATTTTTTACGAAGAGAGTCTGCTTGAGCAATATCATCTAAAACACCATATTTTGCTTTAAGCATGTATATGTTTCCAGAATGCCCACATAATTTGCAATTATACAATCCAGTTGCTTTATTCAAATACAACTTGTAACGATCATCATTACAAAACGGACATGTCTTAATAACAAGTTCTGCTTCAGTAGCGCTTTGATATTCTATTTCATTTTCAATTACAAATTGAAGCCCGATCATATTTTTAAAAAATTAAAAACAAACAACCGCGTAGTAGACAACAGGACCATCAATCCTGTCAGAACGTGAAAATGTAAACACGTTCTAATACTACGCGGTTGTTTAATTTTAATTGTGATGGATTTGTTTGTCAGCATATCTTTTCAATAACAGATATAAGATATTATTACTGTTAATACTTATTTTCATAGCATGGGATTCTGTAGGCCCAGAACACCATTGCTATTTAATGCAATTGGTTCGTTTCAAATTTTTTTATAAAGTTCTGCAAATTTTCATCTTTGATGTAATATCTTGTTCCCGATCTGGAACCCGTCAAAATGGGTTTAAAAATATCTATATAATCTTTTGAAATATATTTCAAAAGAGCTTTATATGATGTTATCCAGTAGATCCGTTTTGATGCCCAGATCTGTCTAGCTGTCAGAAGTTTCTGCTCTTTTAGTGTGTCATTCATATTTTGTGCGTATTTGTGGCTTATAATATCTTCCCAACAAGGGTGCTTTCGCTAATGCTTCAAGTTTTCGTCTAGTTGTGCGATTACGTGATTTCTTGTGTCGTGCAAAATATCGTTTATATTCTTCACTATTCTTATCCCAACGAAAACCTTTGCGATTACCTCCGCGAAAACGTTTTTCGACCTTCTTATTATCATTATCGTTACTATACATATAATACCATATATTACACAAAATGTACACTATTGAAGAAGTTTTTCAAGTATTGCTCTCGAAACTTTTCTTTTTCGCAATCTGTCTTTATCACCAAGAACTTGTTCAGCTGTATTTTGTTTTGTGCTTAAAACTTGTAATGAATACTCATCTATCGTATCTTTTGCTATCATTTTATATACGACAACCTGTCCAGTTTGACCAATTCTATGCACTCTATCCTCACGTTGTTCTGTCTTACTGACACTCCAAGGTATATCATAATGCACTACGAATTTTGATTTTTTCTGTAAATTCAACCCAAAATTTCCCGCGTCAGTTGAAATTAATATTCTATTTTCAGTATTCAAATTAAATTTATCTCGATTTTCATTTCGTTCTTGTTCGCTAACACCACCTGCGATAAGAAGTGGCTTATATTCTGCTAATTCTCTCATCAAAATTAATGCCATTTTTCTAAAAGATGTAAAAATAACAACTTTATTATTATCTGTGCAAATAGTTTGTAATAGTTCTTTCAAGCCTTCTAATTTTGACGATTCTTTGCTATCACTTATTAATTCTAAACTATTCACAGCTTGTTTCAATCGAAGCATCTTTGTTATCATATTTTGTAAGCCACCTCGATCAGTCATTCCAAGTGTTTTAAGTTCATCTTTCAATTCTTGTTTGATTGCATTATACATTTTTCTTTCTGATGCTGAAAGATCGATATAAATATTTTCATAGAGTTTAGGTGGAAGTTGTTGCAATACTTCTTTTTTTAATCGACGAATACAATATGGATGAATTTCTTTTCGAAGCAAATCCAAATTTTTATAACTTTTAATTGAACCCCACTTGTCTTTTTCACAATATTTATCAATGAATTGCCAATACGAACCTAGCGCGCCGGGTTCACAAAAATCAATAATGCTCCAGACGTCCTGGACAGAATTGCTTAAGGGTGTTCCAGAAAGTGGAAACTTATATGTCGCATTCAACTTTTTGATTGCTTTAGTTGTCTTAGCTTTTGGATTTGAAATTCGAGTTGCTTCATCTGCAATAATTACATCCCATTTTATTTTTTGCATTTCGAGTAAATCTCGCAAAAGAAGTTCATAATTAGCAATATACACATTGACATCTTGAGACCATTTCTCATCACGTTGTTGTTTTTCTCCTTTGACAACTACTGAAGTGAGTTCTGGTGCTCGTAATTCAAATTCTTCTTTGACTGTTGCTTTAAGTGTTGCAAAAGTAAAATAAAGAATCTTTTTACATTTTCGCATTTTTATTGCAGCAATAGCTTGTATAGTTTTTCCAAGTCCTGGTTGATCTCCATTGAGAGCATTTTTTGCAACATACATAAAACCAGCACCTTCTTTCTGAAATTGAAATAATGGCAGTGTTGTTTCTGCTAGTAATGCTGTTTCAGTTTCAGTAAAATCACCTACTCGTAATTTTTCTAAGTTTTCTCGCATTGCTTTTAGTTTTTCATACTCTTCAAGAATTTCAGAATCTGCGACAAAACCTAACGGAGACAAATTAGTTAATACTGTTTCAAGCTGCGACATAGGCACAACCCAGCACTTTGCTCGATTATCAAACTTACGATCACCAATTCGTCTAATGACTTCAATAAGATAAGGATCGTATTTGAATGAAATGATGATATTGTTATTTCTTTTACTGATTAGCATAAGTGTTATATAATAATTAAATTATGATAAACAAACAAAAAGATTATTATATTCCAGAATTCGATCAATACGTTAAGTTAGATGATGTTAAACAAGAATATATACGAATTTATCATGCGTATTTTGTATTACAGTGGGAGACATACGAACTGTGTGAACATTTTCAATGCAGCAATGCAAAAATAACAAAAGCTATCGCTTGGGTAATTGAAAATAAAGGAAAGTTTCCTCCAGAATATCTTCTCGAAGGTGCAATATATGCTCTTCGTGAAAGACTCAAATTGAATCGTAAATTGTTGGATACTGAATTAGCAAAAACTAAATTTCAAGACAAACGATTTATTATTGAACTCAACAATCAACTTCGATTTGATGAAGAAAGACTTTTTAAATTGCAATCTATCACTGATTCGAAACCCGATACTGACGCTGGTATTTCAGCATCTTCAGTGTTACGTTTAATCAGTGAAGCCCAAAAGAAAACGTCTTAATATATTATACCATACTATTCTATATTTGTACAATCTGTTCATAGATTGATATATAATGCTACTATATGTCAGATGAAAAAATAATCCCTTTCTCAGAAGATGAAATTCGAGTTTTAACTAAATCTTCAACAGATTTCGTATATTTCGTCAATAACATTTTTTCATACAGCAGTCGTCATTTCATAAAAGGTGAACATGTTGATAATACTGCTCGTTTACTTTCTCAGAATAAAAAAACAATGCGAGTATCTGCTCGTAATCATTTCAAAAGTTATTCTTTCTATGCACATATAATGTGGAAAATGATGTTCGAACTCCCACAAAAAAATGTTGAAGCACATTATTTTTCATTCAGTCAAGATTTAGCAGGTTATCATATTTCAAAAATAAAATTAGCAATAACAGCAAATCCATATTTTCGACATATTCGTGATAGAAAACCCACAGCTGAGTCAGTCATTAAATACACATGGGATGACAAAACATTTTATACTCTTGAACCGCACGGTCTTATACAGTTTAAAAGAGGAGTGCATGCAGATTATATTTATGTTGATGACCCTTTTCAAGATCCAGAAAATCAATTAAATCCAACGATAATCAAAAAAATAAATGAAATTTTCAAATCAAATATTCTTGACATGCCTAATGAACCTGATGGTGAATTACACTGCGCGGGCACCCCGCAGACAGATGAAGATTTCTATTTTGATAAAGATATCACACGACGTTTTGTTGTAAAAATATTACCAGCTATTACAGACGAAGGAAAGGCTCTCTGGCCCGAATGGATGGACATTCCTGAACTTGAACAGAAGCGACTTGAACGAACTGATCGTATTTTTAAAAGGGAATATTTGTGTACTCCAGTATATTCGACAGAAGGGTTTTTCACTCGTGAATATTTGATGAAAAAAGTCGTTAATTTAGATCTAGTATCGTACAAAGCTCGTTTAAAATATTCAAAACAAGGAGAAATCATTGCGGGATTTGATATTGGAAAAAAGGCACATCCTTCTCATTTGACTGTTTTAGAGCATCGTCCGAATAATAAATTAGTCATGATTCATCAAAAATGGATGGATGGCTGGTCATATTCAAATGGCAAAGGATTTTATGATTTCGCCCCTACACAATTAGAATATTTAAAAATGGTGATTCAAAATTTTGGAATTGATCGTTTGTATTATGACAATACCCGAGGAGAATTTGAATCATTCGATGAGCAAGGTCTTCTTCCAAGACAAATGATTCCCATAGTGTTCAATCAAAAAATAAAACAAACGATGTCTGCTGCTTTTGACAAAGTTGTCGAAAGAAGTCAAATTGAAATTATCAATGATGATCGTCTCATAACACAAATTTGTGCAGTTACGAACTCACTCGAAGCCATACAATCGACTAAAGGCCACGGAGATGCATTCTTTAGCGTCTGTCTTGCTTTGTTAGGTGTCAAAGAACTTTCAAATTATATCGAAGAAGGTACTCAGACTAATCGACGTAAAATTACAGCAGGCGTCAAATCAATTTTTTCATCGGATTCTGAAATACCCGCTGGATTTTAAAATTTTTTACAATCTGAATAATGATATGATCGCTCTCCTGTCGCCATATCCGTACAAAACCAGTTGCCATCGATGTTTCTTAAAAAATCTACTGACCAAAACCCTTTAAAGAATCTGCCAATATATTTTGCCATCAAATTAAGTTCTCTTTCTTCATCTTCTGTGAGTGATTGAAGTTCTTTTAACTTTGCTTCATAATCTGGAATTTTGTGTTTATACGATTCGAATGCTTCATCAGGCCAATACGGATGATTGCACAAAACTTCTCCATTTTTGATAAAAATGCGACGTTCTTTCGTAATAGGCATTTCTTCAAAAGCATAGAATAAAGGTTCTGTTTTTATAAATTCTCTTATTGCCCAAAATGAAATATCAAAGGGATAACCAGAGATATTCGCCATGACACTAGTTTCAATAATCGTACGCAGATGGTTTTTTAAATCAGATTCTGCTGTGATGAAACAAGAATTTTTCCAAGAGTGTTTGTCGCTAGTCATTCCAGAACGTAAAAAGCATGGAAATCCAATTTGTTTAATAGCATCTAATAATCTTTTATGAAATTGCATATAACCCTCTGGGATTTCGCCATCTAGTAATTTTAAAAGATCTACTCCTCCTGTGTGCACAATAATAGTTTTTGGCACTCGCATTTTTATTTTCTCAAGAATGGGAAACCAATATGTCAGATTATTTTTTGCTTCAATTTCTTCGTCAAGTTGCTCTCCTATGAAAGGATTTACTGATTTAGTATTTGTCATATTTTAATAGACATATTTATTTGTAAATTCACGAAATGAGATTTTAGATTTTAAAGATTTTTTGTTTTCTTTTCTTCTTGCATCTAATTTCCAAACTAATAACAAACAAACTTGATTTTTGTTTTTTAAATTTTCTATCCATTCTCGTGGTGTTTTTTTTATCATCTTTTTTTAAAAATTGAGATATACTTTGTGATCGTGGCGAGATTACTTTGTACTCGCATACAAGATATCGATTACAGCTTTTATTTTTGCACTCTTGAAAGCCTACTTTCAAAAATGGTGCTCGCGACCGATACAACCGCTCATTGCACGAAATACCAGATTAAATACACATTCTCGAGTTTGTGTATCTAATCTTTGTCGATATTGGCTCATTCAGTTTATTTGGAGCCACACTCTTCAACGTAAGTAATTGATTAGTTCATCATGTAACTATTCGCCAGTACCTATAACTTTTGAATATGCACTACCCGCGTTGACGGGTTGTTATGCGACACGATCACACAATATACCTCTTTCAATGAACCACTAACCACATTATACCATACTATTCACGTAATGTACAATTAATCATTTCAACTGTTTATAGTTAGTCTCTGGAAGAATATTATCGTCAATAATGTTTTTATCTTTGAATATATCTTCTAACATTTCTGTTTCGTAGTAAATATTACCGTCATTATCAACTCGTTTTATTAAACATTCTTCAGTTCTTTTTTCATCTGCAATGAGACTTGAAACTGTTGCAGAATCAAAGATTGCTGCACGAGTTTTGATGAAGCCACCTTTTGAAAGAAGAGTCATCACACCTTCAACTTCATCTTCATCTAAGGGTATTTCACGTTTATCTTTTTGCACAATTTTATATTTTGTTATTTTTTTCATATTATTTTTTATTCACATCTACAATTTGTTTTCCTTTTGGTGTCGCTGCTTTTATTTTTTCTCGTTTTACAAACGAAATCAATTTTGACATCTTCATTTCTAATTCAACTGGAGACGTAATCACTGGAGCAAAAGGTTGACCATTCGTCTCTGGAAGAATACTTACTGCTTTTTGAAGCTGAGAAAAAGAAAATTGTTTAAGAAGACGTTGAAGTGCATCACGTTGAGTCTTATGTTTAAAGAATTGATCATAACGAGTGTTTACTGTCTGGAATGCATCAATGAGTTCATTGACTTGAGTTCCTTCTGAAACAGTCTTCTCTCCAGAGACAGGATTTACTTTTGTCATGCTGGCGGCGTTCGTAGAACGAGCGACGCCGATATTAATTATATGCTTTTCTTTATCTCTCTGCTCTGTAATAATACTACTCTCTGTAGTATTATTACTATTATATGACCCCGCGGGATCTACCAAGGTAGACCTCGCGGGGTCTAGTGGTAGATCCCGCGGGGTCAACCCTTCTTCTTTTGAATGTTTACGTGCTTTACTTTTTTGCATAGTTATTAAGGGAATGATTTCTTTACGTTCTGAATGTTTACCAGTTTTAAATATTCTTTCAATGTAACCAGCTTTTTCCAGTGCAGTTAAGCAGCGTCTTACACTGCTTTCTTCACATCGTGCAATATCAGCAATAATAGAATTACCAGCAAAACACCTTTCTCCTCGTAAATGAGTAAACCAATATATAACAGAATATACTGTTCGATCTAATGAATTCAATGTATCATCTGCTATAAGAGCATACGGTGTTATTAAAAAATCAGGAGGCTGCACTTGTTGTTTTTGCATATTTTTTATATCTATTTAATAATTTGATCGATTACATTGAAATAATAAAAGTTCTGTTCAAAGTGAGAGTCGGGAGCCGTCGAAAAATAGACTTTATTTGTCGAAAACCCTTTTCGGGTATAACGGTCGTTGAACCGTCTCCCGAAACTCACTTTAAGCAGAACTTAATCTGCTATTTTTCAGATACTCTGCAACGACTCAGAGTGTGTTATTTCAAAGTATATTTATAATATGTTATTCTCTGGAAATGTACAATTTTTGATGCCATTTATTTGACCGCCTATTCGATGTCTCATATGTTGTGTTTATTTTCTAATAATCTTTTTTCACCGGATTCACAGTATTCTTTACTTTTTTCAATACAAATCCAATTTCGTTTAAGATTTTCACATGCAATAGCAGTAGTAGCACTTCCAGCACACGAATCTAACACTAACTCATTTTCATTCGTATATGTTTTGATTAGATATTCGAATAATGCGACAGGCTTCTGCGTAGGATGATCTGCAATTCCGTTTTTCTCTCGTCGTATTTTGATAAGTTGTGAAGGGTATCGAAAACCAGTATCGTTATACGGCGTAATAAATGTAGTCTTTCCAGCATATATTTCAGAATGCGAGCCCTTTGGTGAATTTTTAACAAGCGGACCAATGTGTTTTCTCATTTGCGGGTTAAATGTGCACTGCTTTTTATAAAAAACAGAAATAGTCTCAATGACTTTACCCGGTCTTCGTTTCATCTGAAAGATATTCGTCGGTTTTTCTTTCTCCCAATACCAGTCATATTTGTATTCTGTTAGATTCGACAATCTCAAAAAGCTTGAGAAAGGTTCTTGGCCGAATAATACTATAGCGCTATTATCTTTTCTGATTCTCTGATATTCTTTCCAGAGTTTTTTGAAAGGTATTACTATATCCCAACTGCAGTTACTTGTCCCATACGGGAGATCGCACAAAATCATATCGATTGATGCATCGGGTATGTTTTTCATTGCTTCTAAGCAATCTGTATTATGTATTTTATTAATTTCTAACATTTTTTAAAATTCGATTCCCGGTCCCACATCAATTGTTCGTAATTTTAGCATCGCCCACGCGCGTAAAACGCGAGGGCGATCATCTATCACGACTTCAATGGGATAATGTTTCAAATATTTATTATAAATGTCAGTTTTCAGAATATCATCATCTCTTTTGTCATGATTTTGTCTCATGATGAGAGTAATATGCTTGTCAAGTCCTTGCCATTCGAGATTGTCATAAATCTGTTCAAATAACCATTTTTCCGTGTCTGCTCGACAGCGTTCAGGACGTCCAGAAACTAAAACAAACGGATGTCCTTGACTGACATATTCTTTTAGTAGTTTGACGATATCCCAACGAACAGCATCGTAATAGACATTCTCAAAAAAAGCATTCCAATTTTTCTTTTGACCATCGGGTACTTTCACAAAATGTAATCGATGTGTGATATCAGCAAGAGTTCCGTCTAAATCACAAATAACGAATGATTTTTTAGGTTGGGGGTACATCTGGTATTGCATTGCTGTTTGCACGATTACGTGAGAGGGTACTGGGTTAGCTCGATTGGTGTTTCTATTAAGACATTCATTTAATTCAGTGTCAATGAACGTGTGTTCAAAACTCGCATTACATTCAATAGCTAATGCTTGCCAAGATTGTTTATGTTGTTCTCCTAAGTTCGTGTCATCGACAACAACATTAATATCATTTTTTAAAAATGTCTTAGCTAGTGTTCGTTCAGCATCTCGTGTGAGTCCTTCATTGCGACCTGAAAATTTATCAAAATGCAACATTGTTCTGAGTAAATCTTTGTTAAGTCTGACCCAGTTTCCTTGAGTAACGATTTTCTTTGCTTTTGTGCTTTTTCCTGAAGCTTGAAGTCCGCTTAATATTATTAATTTTGACATTTTTTAATTATTCTTTGTTAGCAAGTAAATAATTATTTGAAATTGCTTTAAATGACAATCTAGCTGGGTAATCATCAATTATCACAGTCTCCTCTTCCAGTGACCTTAACACAATTCCCTCTCGATTTGTCAAGGGAGATAATGCGCTTTGTCCATCTGCTAATTTAAGAATAGTATCTACTTGATCTGATAAAATATACTCTCTGTCAAGAATAGGTATCATTTTTAGCCCGAAATTGTTACAAAATTCTTCTACTTCTTCGAAGTTATAAAATTGTTGTTTTACGATATCAAAAACATTGAATACGAAAAAATCATGTACTTTTAATTTGAGAGGATTTTTTTGAATTCCTTCACCGACTATTTCACCCTGTATAGCGATGTTCTCCGGCAACTCTTCTTTCATTTCGTATTTCTTTGCAATTTCCCATAGAGTATTTCCCTCTGTTTCCAATAATTCCAAATTTCTTGAACACACACCAAGAGCGCCGTCTTTTTTGTAAAAAGTCGCTGAAGCACCGTCAAGTTTTTCCGTAACATACATGAGTGTTCCAGCTTTTTCTTTAATCAGTTCTCCTAGATTCTGAACTCGCTCCTCATCTGTTTTCTTGAGAAAGCTAGGGAAGGAGCCCTTAACTTTTCCAGCGATGTGAGCGGGTATCAGTGGTTCGTATTTCACAATGTGTAGCACATCTGAAAGATCGTCACCTATGCTGAATAAACCAAGCTCTATCATTACTGGAGTTATCTTCAGTATCTCAAGCGGAAGAGCTAATCCTTGTGATAAAATACCAAGTTTTTTTACAGTACGCAATCGATATCCCTTATATTCTCGACCATCAATTGTCATTGTTTTTTCTGAACATCCTTTTGCTAAAAAATTGAAAACTGGGTTCGATGAAGGCAGCAAACTGTCAATTTCAAAATACACAGCCATATCGCCTATTTTAAAATTTCCCTTTTCAGATACACACCACCAATCGTTAATTCGTATTTTTTCAATCCTATCAGCCCCTTCAATCGGTTTTATTTCTTTTATTAGTTGTATGCTAGCGAGTTTTCTCATGTTTTTTATTTTTAAATTTTTTATTTTTTGGCAATATTCCGTCGCCAGGAGATAAAAGTTTTTTATTCATTTTGATAATAATAGTTTTCTCTCCGGTTATTTGATATTGTGATTTTCCTTTTTTAAATTCGATTTGACCGTCAATATTTCGAATAGGCTGAATAACTGGTACGATTTCTTTTCTTCGTGAAGTCGACATATTATTTTTTCTGATATTTCTCTTTTTGATAAAATCTTTTCTTCGATTTCTAGCTTTTATTCTTTTACGTCCAATCAATTTTTGTTTTTTCATTGTTGTTGTAATTAATTATTAATGTTTACATTATACCACGTTTTTCTATATATGTAAAGGAATTTTGTCAATAAAACCTTCTTGGTTTTTTCGGTTATTTTTCCCTTAAGACAAGTTGTTCTATATATCTTGTTTAAATGTTTTTGAAGAAGAAGGCTTAATTAATTTCCAAATATGTTTTTTGTAATCTTTGTCGTCTAGCATTGCGAATAGTATGCTAGGATATTTAGTCGTTATGACATATTCTGCTTGTTCTTTTCTTGTTATTTTTTCTTTTATAATTTTCATGAGAGACATTGTTTCTTTTTCAATATCATTGAATTTATTTAAAATATTTTCCTTTGTGTCTTTCACCCATTGATAAAATTCATCTGGTACTCGATCTAATATTGTTTCAATATTATTATTATCTTTTAGATATTCCCAGATGACACTCGGTGAAATGTTTGTAAGTATTTTATGAAGCCTTTTATATTCATCAAATTTAATTTTCAGACGTAATCCAGAAGCCCAGATTAAAACAAAACCTTCTTCATTTGATTTTTCAAGAGATTTTAATTTTTCTAAAGAGAAGTTTTTATCATGCTCTGTGAGTATTTTAGCACTACGCATATGAATATGTTGTTTTTCTCGTAATGCGGGAATATGAGATTCAAGAGATAGCAAATCATCAACTAAAACATCTTTTCCAGTTTTAAGATGTCTTGATGTCAACCAAACCAACCCTTCAAAATTATAATTAATTACGATTTTAGTTTCTGGTGAAATAATTTCGAAAAGATGAGTATATCGTCTGTCTAGTGATTCCCAGAAAATATTTTTTCGAAACCAATTTGTTGCCCAAATAGCACCTATTGAGGTAAATGATCCTCGTGTAGCAATGTAAGGTAGATCATTCAACCAGTATAGAATGCCGAGCCAGCCATCGACTTTTTCTTGAATTATTGGAATTTCGCCAGGAATGCTTTTACCCAGTTGTATGTGTTCTTCCCAATTGAAAAATTTTGGAAACGGATTTGATAAAATTTCATTAGTTTCAATATTCATTATGAGACCTCGACATAACATAGTGTTGTTATCCCATTTTTTGTCGAATTGACATTTTGATGAATAATTGAAAATTCGAATATTTTTATTTTCTGGATGTATTCGTTCTAAAATTAAGCCTTCATTGATATATTTTTTCAATTCTGAATATATCATTATTTCTTAAGATGATTTTTGATAATTTTTTTATGAAATATTGATTTTCCTTTTTTTCCACATCGAGAACAAATAAATATTGTTTTGTATACAATTTCAGTATCTGTAAAAGAATTGTCATTAATTGGCCACCATCGATGCCATTTTAATTTGCATAAAATATTCATTTTTGTTTTGATTTTTTTTCTTCTATATTTTTGTTATTCAACATATCTCCATATACCCATTTCCCGCAAGAACAGATGCTTCTATTCCTTGCAAGAACTTCATCGCATTGAGGACAAAACATCTCAAATCTTTTTTCTGTTGTTATATTTTCCATATTTATTTTTGTTATCTAATAATTCCTATTCTTTGTATAAGAAGTTGCCCATATTCTTTGTGTTCCTTTTGGACTTGTTTTTGTTCCCGAAAGCGTCATATTGGGTATTTCCGCCTGTTATATTCGGTGGATTTGCCCCGTCTGAGAAAACTGGACAATCTAAACACTTACCATTGTGCATTCTGTGAGTAATATCGTGATTAGATGCTGTGCTTTCTGTTTGAAAATTATTCATTTTATTTGTGTTATCTAATAATTCCTATCGGAGCTTTGCAAAGGAGGGGAATTGAACCCCTAGTCTTTCCTGTTCTTTTTTGAACAGGAACGCTCTACCGTTGAGCTACCCGAGCATAAATGAGAGGAATTTTAGCCGTCCTCTCTTTCGGCTTTTTTAAAGTGCTATTACTTTTTAGGAAGAAGTTGCAGTTGAATGACTTTTATTTCTCCTTTCTGACTGATTTGTTTCAAACTAAAATTCTGACAGACAGCTTTGCCTATTCCGATATGCAGGCAGTAATTTACGGTCTTGTAGTTATCAATGACTTCGTTTTTCTTTAAGCAGAACGCTTTGGTTATCATTGGCAACTGCCTTTCTGGCATTCGGGGCATCGGATAAGTTTGATTTCAAGAAGTCCTTGCTCGGCCAATTTTTTATCCGCTTCGGCGTGTTCTTTTGTGGCTCCATACCATTCTCCAATGCTCTTATTATATCTGCGACCGCAATAACATTGAGTTCGCACAATCTTTCCCATTTTTTTCATTTTACTATTCCTTTCTGTCGGTTAAAATTACATAATTTTATTGGTCAATAAATCTTCAAGACAAGTGGGGCATAAGGTTATTTCTTTTACCGGCTTGGCGTGAAAATAAAGACAAAGTATTTCGGGTGTTGGTATTATCCAGTAAATTGGAGTAATTTTGAGCCGGTGGCAGTTGAAACAGATGTCGGTCGTGTAGTCGTCAAACATCTCAAATAAATCAAAAACTTTCAAAGTTCAGCGCTCCTTCATAGTGGATAAAATTCTAAATGGGCGATAACTTTCTTATATTCATTGGCATTCCAAAGGACATATTTTTCATATTCCACAATGATTTTTTTTTGAACAAGAAAAAATCTGCATTTCATTACGGATTTATAAATCTCAAATTCTTGGACATCTTCTGTTTCTGGTCGTCTCATAAAATATACAGTAAAGGTTTTTTCTTGTTCATTTAGTATGCCGGCCGCCGCCACAAGGTCTTGCTCTTTCATTTGTTGTAAAACAACACTCGGAAAATCAAGTTTATGGTCGGCCAAAAACTTAGACAAAGGCGTTGCATTCACTTTCGGAGCCAACCAAAGAAGTAGAGCGAAAGCCAAAGCGAGGATAAGCCAATACAGATTTTCTTTTACAGCTTCATAGATTGCAATTAAGCAAGTTTTCATTCCTGTGGTAAAACGGGGGGGTCTGTGTTCCATTCTTTACCTTTTCCTTCCTGCCACTCTTTCTGTCTACGAGGGCTGAAAATGTCCAACGAAATTTGTAACTCTACCGCCGAGCAGTAGAAAGTTAATTTATTCACCCCCTCTTCAAACGGGTGGTGTCTTCCGCAAAATGGACAATGAATATCGTGTATCATTTTTGCTTCCTTTCTTTTAAAGAAATTAAGAAAATTATTACAAACTGAAGTGAACATCTTTCTTATTAAGAAACAACTTGGCTTTTGGTGAACCTATCTTGGAAATGCTGTAATTTTTTTCTTGAGCATAACTGGTATCCCACTCCATATAAGCCCCTGTTAAGCAGATATATTGTTTGCTTTCCACAATCCTGTTTTTCGTTCGGTCAAAATACTGCTTAATAATAATATCACTTGCAAGCCCGTGAGTGTGAGAATAACTTACAATATCAGCAGAAATCATTTTGGCTAACTTCACTACAGCGTTTAACTTTGTATGCTCTTGGACACTCGCAGAGCATCCGTGAGTGGAATACATAGAGTATTTTTGCTTGCCCACCACAAGTAAGCTCCAGCAAGAATATGAAAGATATGGAATGTCCAATATCTTTGCCATAATCTTTGTAATATCTATGCTCGTGTTTTTCATTATGCGGTTTTCGTGATTCCCCCGATGTATTCCTATAATGAGTTTCGCTTTAGCTAAGGGTTCTAAAATTTCAATCATTTCTTCCATTTGCGACTGTGGGTTTAGTTTTTGATGATAAACGCTATCGCCAATTGAAGTCGTAAGTCCGGCTTCCAATAAATCGCCACCCAATAAAACATAAATACCATTATCAAGAGCGTAATCCAGCATCGCTTTTGCTTTTTCAATGTTGGCTGTGGGGTATCCATAATGCAAATCCGAGAAAAAAAGCACTTCGGCATAATCTTTACCCTTTTTTACTTTCAATGTTTGCCTATTAAGCCGTATTGGCCTGCCTATAATCTTATCCTGTCCCGCATACTTTTCTGCAAACTCTTTATCTTTTTTCTTCACTTTTCACCTGCCTTTCTTTTAACGAGGGCTTTTACCTCGTTTTTTAAGGTTTCAAAAATAAAATTTCCAACTTCCGCCATTTCATTCCTTGTTAATCGGTTCATCTTTTTTGTGTTTTTGTTAATCACCTCTTTTTCGGTTGCTTGGGGGTATTTATGATGATGATATTCGTGCAAAAAAGTTTCAATCATAAGTAGCGCCACATTTAATTTCACCTCGCATTTTTCAAAATCATAAGTTCCAAGTGTGTCTTTATTTATCCAGCCAAATTCTAACTTGCAGACTTTCATAAACTCCCTGATTTTCTTCATTTTCTTCTCCTTTCCTAAAAAAGTATTAAATAAAATACTGAACAGAGGTCATCACAGACAAGTAACCTGCACGACCTCTGTTCAGTATTTTATTTTTTTAAAAAAGAACTAGCCGTAATAATTCGTTGGTGGGGCAACGGACAAAACCGCTTAACTAACATCATCACTCTTTTGGGTGGCACATTCCCTGCCCGCAGAGCTAAAAGATGTGGCATCAAAAAAGATGAACAATGTGCAACAATCTTTTCCGCCCCCACCAACGAACTATCACTCTTATTATATCACAATCTTTCACTTCCCTGTCCTGCTCGTAAGTGATTACGAGCAGAGAGGAAAGTTAAGCAATGTGTTTTCCTTCCACTTCTCTTTCTTTTCTATCCTCTGTTCTTTTGTTAAGCCACATAAGAGCTTCTTCCATCTTCGTTATCGCAACATTATTTTCTCTGCAAGAAAAACGAGAATTAAGATTTTGCAATCTACCTATCCCCACCCGTAAAAGTTCTTCCAAAGTAGTGCCGTTTTCGTAAGAACCATCAGTATTTAATTTGTAAAATACCAATTTCTGAAACTTCTGTGTGCCTTCTTTATCGTTTGGAGTTTCATAATCTCTTTTGAATTGCAATAAAGCACATTCATTTTCATCTTTCCATATTCCTGCTTGTGTATTGTTTTCCATATTTTTGTTTTAATTTATCTTATAATTTCCGACCTTTATCCTTTCCCCCCACGCTGACATCCAACCATTTATATAGTAGTTTAACACCATCTGGCAGGGTTGGATGCTCTAATTTTCTGCCAGCGTGGAAGAAAAACGATTGCCTTTAATTAAATTCTTTTTAACTTCCAATGGCTGTAAATTCGCCAATGCCCAGCAATTCTTAAATGCCTGCTCTTCTGCTGTGCTGTATAGAAACCAAGATTTCGGGACAATGTGGTCTAAGTGCCAATACTTTCCATAATTCTCCCAGTTCATCTTTTCGTCAAACTGTTTTTCAAAGTGTTGATATAAATCTTGCAATGTGTAGCCGACCAGTGTTTCCCATTTTCTGCCTGCTTTTTTACCTTTGAGGGATTTACTTATTCTTGGCCTTATATTATTATCTAAACGATATTTGGGACTTTTTTTCATTTTATTATGATATTTTAACCAGTATTTGGTCTTATATTTTTGCTTTCTTTGTTTTTGTAAAATCTTTTCTTTATTTTTTTGATAATATTCTTTACTATATTTTTGATAATGTTTTTTATTTTATATGTTGTTGTTTTTTTTCCATATATTTATACTGGCGTTTCTTTTTTATTTGTCAAATTATTTTATTTTCTTTTAAATAAGCGTCAATGGCTGTTGGCTCTTCGGTGTAATAATCTGTGTCAATGTAACCTTTTTTATGAAGCCAATCAGCAAAATCATAAAGCAATGTTTCCAAATCTTCGTATTGTATTTCATTTTTCATTGTAAGTATTCACATTCTAATAATTGGTGTTCCCCATTTCCAAACTTCCGACATAAGTTCGGACGCATTTCGTAAATTGAACATTTATAATTTTCGTCCAGAAACCCGCAAGTCAAGTTATTATCACAAGCGATAAAAAAATCGTCAAAATCTTTCACTTCGCATTTTCGGGCGAAAGGATATTTTTTAAAAGATTGGGCTAGTGGGACGGCTCCACAGCACTCGGCCTTGCACTGTTGAATGTTACAATTCATTTTTTTATAAATTACTTTCAAAAAAAGCTTTTGCAAATCTGGCTGGGGTTATGCTTCTCCTTGCTTGTTTGTCCCAAATTCCAAATGCTTCAGAATGAATATCTTTACTGGCTAACATATCAAATTTTATTAAATCTTTTTTCGCCCAAATAGAGGGAAGCTTCCCTCTATTTGTTGAATTACCCATAGTATGCAAATAGGAGTTAGTCTTTGCCTTTGCCTTTGCCTCTTCTGTCATTGGTATAGGATTTTTAACTGGCTCATTGAAATTCCCCCACAATGCCGTTCGTTTTTGGTATCCGTCGCCAAATTCCCACGGGTCAAAAACAAAAGCGGGTTTTCCAAGAAAGTTTTTTAGAAATCCGAAATACGGATTTTCCAACGCCCAGAATTTTAGTGGCAATGTTTTTTTTATTGTGTCTTGTTTAATTTCCATAACTTTCCAAATAATATCAAGACAAGCTCTGACACATTCCATACCTTCTTCTAAATCTCTCGGTTTCTTTGCATTAGTTCGGGCAAAAGAGAACATTGTGCAAGGAGGAGCGGCAAGAATTCCATATATTTCTTTTGCAACAACTAAATGACTTTTTTCATTTCCAACAAAGCAAATATGCCCATCTTTTATTTTTGTTTTGCAAATATCATAATCTGGCAATGTAATTGTAATAACTTTATACCCCGAATTTTTATACGGCAAAGACCACGAACCTGTCCCTCCGCATAAATCAAGAATAATTTTTGGTGTTTTCATTTTTTGTTTTTTTTATAAATTTTTAAATAAACTTTCAGGCATAGCATTTCGTTTTATCCAAACCAATTTATTGCGTAAAATCCATTTTTGGTCAATCATCGCTATCGCAAAACGCTCCGGTATCATCTCTAGGGATTTATCCAGAATATCCTTTGCTTTTTCTTAAGTCTTTTCTATACCGATTTGGCCGGCAACTCCATAATCCCGCAAATTAAAATAAGGAGGCGATGTAATTACACTATCAATACTTTCGTCCGGTATTTCCTTTAAAAATTCCAAAGCATCGGCGCAATGGACTTTATTTATTATGTCTTCAATTTTCATATAAATTTTAATTTATATAATTTTTAAAATGTCGGACATTTTGAACAACAATTTCTAATACCATCACATCCATTTCTCATTACTTTGCTGTGCCACCACATCTTTATCTTATAAATTATTTGTTTTAACATATTTTAAAAATGTCGGCTCTCTGCTTTATTTATTTTCTGCATTTTGATTATTTGATTCTGGAAGAGTAATATACCAAATTTGACCTAATGCTGCATCTTTGTATTCTTTGACATCTATTCTATTGCATGGTAAATATAAATTAGTTAATACTGCGAGAAAAGGTTTAATTCCAATTTGTGCGTATATCGAGCCTTGTTTTGTTTTGAAAGGTTTGACTAATCTAACATTTTTTAGTATTCTATTTTCATCTAAATCGATTTTATCAGAAAATTTAAACCCAATTGTTCGTCTAGCAGCATCTTCATATAAATATATTAAAAAACTTTTTTCAGGATCTAATCCCAAATTCATCAACGCCCATTTCCCAAAAAATAGACAACCTGCTTTTGTGACGTTTACAGTAACTTCATTTTTAATTCTTTTTTTGCTTTTCAATGGAGTGAAATAAAATTTCATTTTGATCTTAGTTATAAAATTATTAATCATAGATTGATTATTCCCCAGCTCTCTCAGAAATTCTGATTGCCAAAGAACCGTCGTTTTCGTTACTTCTTGCAAACTATGTATGCAATACCTTACGAAAACTAACGACAATCTATTTATTCATATTATACCATACTTTACTATATCTGTAAAGGAAATAGCAATTATTTAATTAATTTACTCCAAACTTTTGTCCAAAACAAGTCCAATATTTCAAATATTGATTTTCGATTTGGGTATTTTTCTTTTAGTCGACGTCCCAACATAAAACTTGCTGCTAAAATATTGAACACTACGACTACAATTCCTATTGCTATAAGTATCATTTTTAATAATCCCATATTTTTTCATTTTCTATATAAATTTTTAATATCATTGCATAATTAGCAAGATCTGAAAGAGTATCTGTGATTGTTTCATTTTTTACTGATGCTTTTTTATTTAATAAATTTGAAATTCTTGTTAATTTATCGGTCATTCGTACAAGTAATCCAATTTCTGCTGGAATATTCAATGCTTCGCATGCTCGAAAATTGAGAAATGCATCAGAATCAATTGCATAATCAGAATTTTTTAATTTTGCAATTTTTAAATTATTTTTAAAACCTTCTTCTAATTTGTTTAAGAAATCTTTGTTATTCATTTTTTTCTAATTTAATAATACATTTTTCACAAAGCCATCTTTTTGTTTCTTTATGCGAATATAATACTTTACTGGGTTTTTTACATTCAGTATTTTCACAAATCCATTTTTTCAAATTTTTATCGCTGTTTTGTGTCATACTTATTAGTTTCAAGAAGTTTAGCAATGAGCATTCTTTTTTCTGCTGTGGTAAAAAGCTTGATATTTTCATTAAACAAATTTGTATTTTTCTCTTCGATAATATGTTTCATTAATTGATTTTTATTCGGTTTCTGACTGCCACTTGTGATGTTAATTAGCGAGTTTTGAGAAATTAAATCTTCAAGAGCAGAATAAACATATTTTTGCACTTTCCATTCTGTCGGAAAAGTAGACAAACTTGAGAATTCTTTTGCAATTTGTTTTCTTGCGGATGCTATTGCTTTCTCTAACGAATATGCTGAAGTAAGATAAAGATATGCGAATTCTCGACAGGTTAGTTCGATAGCATACACATTGGGTTTGATATTACGTTGTTTGATTGACAAATTTATTTTTTGTAGTGTGTTCATATAACTATTATATCACATAGATATTCTCAGTTTAATGATACTTCGATACTTATGCGAAAGTAATTTCAAAATGATTAATTGCTGCCTGTTTTGCTAAATCAACCGATTCGAATTCGCCAGTAAGCAATGTTTTAGTATTCAAATGTTCGTCAATATGGACAGTTCTATATTTTTCTGATATTTTTTCTATTTCATATTTGACTTCATTGATTGAAAATTTTTGTATGTTCATATAAGTATGTGAATTAATAATGACAAATAAATGATTGTGACAAAAAGAATACTTTTTTGAATGCTTCTTTTCATGACATCGTTTATTCCCGTTATGTTGATAAATTTCATATAATAGAATCTAATAACTTTGTTTTTCTATTCTTTCTGATGTGAACGTCGGGTTTAGTATGATATTATGATTTGTCTTTATAGATAGCAATACTTCCGATGGGATTAATTTTGATTTTTACACCAAGAATAGTTATGCCAGCATCTAAATCTTTTTCGATTGTTTTTTCATCAAGTATCCAATATTTTTCTGGAACGATATTTCGATTTGTTACTTTTATATCTACAGATTTTCGAAAGCGGAGCTCTCCTGTGCTGCATACTATTTTATTCAATCCATTGTCAAGCACAAGTGATCGATCTTTCAATTCGATTTGTAATTCTTTTTCTTTTGAAGAAAGTTCTTTTTTGCGAAGTGAAACATATTCAACAATTTTTTCTTTTAATGTGGTGATATAAGACATTCTGGGTTTTGTTAATTGCTTGAAATCATCATTGATTCGATCAATCGTTTCTTGTGCTGGTTGTGTGTATTCTTTTCTTTTTTCTTCAATAACATCAACTTGTGTTTTTAACGAAATAAGAACTTCAGCAGCATTTTCGACATCTGCATCTGTTTTGATCTGAGCTGCTTTTTCTGCTAATGATACTTCTGTCTCAACGAGAGACAAGTCTTCTTTTGTTACGATGTTTTTGTTTGTCATAAAATTAATAAATTAGCTATTAATATTCGTAATTCACTGAAAACTAAGTAGAGTATATTTAATAATTAACCGAATTTCGGTTGTTTTTCCAAAACCTTTGCCACTTCAAAGTAATGTTCTCTAATAACATCTATCGCTTCTTCTAATTTTTGAATCTTGAAGTTTATTTCTTTGTTAGCATCTTTTACATATTGTGGGTATTCTTTTGCGTATTGAACAATAAATAATTTTTTGATTCCAGCCCAATCATCAGATGGAACTGGTAAATTACCGTAAGCTTCCTCCAATAAGCTGAAATATAAATCAAGAGGTGTTTGTTCGTGTTTTGCTTTATTTTTTTTGGTAAATATAAACATAAGCTGATTTTTTTCTAATTTACCTCTACTTAGTTTTCAATGAACTACTTTGATATTTACATTATACCATACTTTACTATATTTGTAAAGGTCCTAGTATTTACTTGTGTTATATTGTTATTTTTCTCCCTTAGGGAATATAATCCACCACTTCTTACCGACTTTTTCACGTGGTGTCACGAGTTTATACTCGTCCTCATGTGTGAGCAAAGAAACGACTCCAATTTCCTTTGTTAGCGATATCCACTTGCTCTTCGAACCATCTTCTAGTGTGAAGGGTTTATGCACCCAGCCCTTCGTTCCTGCTACGACATAGAGACCTTGCTTGTTATCTTTGCGTTTGACGACGTCTCCGACTCTAAAATGTTTGATGGGTTTTGTTGTCATAAAATTAAAATTAATAAATTAACTACTAATAATACATAGAACTATCTTATTGTAATATTCGACCCAATTCTTCAACATCTTTTAGTATTTCTGCTTTCATTTCGCAACCCCATTGCTCAGCAAACATTATAAATTCCTGTGGATCTAAATCTTCACACCATGGGATAAAAAGATCTTCGATGTTATCTTTTGTTATACCTCGACCACAAAATTCTCTTGTTTCTATAAATTTTTCTTCTAAGAATGTTTCAAATGTTTTCATAATTTTGTAAACAACGAACGTTATTAACTTTTAATATCCTTTATGATGAAATTCTAATGTTCTATTATCTCTTTCGTGGACGCCTATTTTAAGAGAGATGCTTTTCCCATAACATTCTTTTGTATCAAGATTGACAAAACCAGCACCTCGCACTTTTTCATTCAGTTTTTGAGCAATTTCTTGATGTGAAAAACCAGTTGAAAAAATTATTATGCTATTGTTTTCAGTTGTGATATATTTCATTTCTTTTTAAAAAAATCCAATATGTCTGTTAATGCTAATAAACAATTTATTACTTCATAGTATCCTGATGAATGTCCTTCTGACCAACAATATTCAAGTATTTTTTCAATCAGCTTGTCTGAAAAATTGGGATACTCTTCTTTGACAGCAGTCATAAAGTCTTTGTCAAAATCTGTTGAATCTATTACATTGAAATATTTTTCTTTCAGTTGTGTGATTGTCATATATTTTATTTTTTAATTATTTAATTCGACCGACATTATATATCTTTTTTAATTGTGGATTTTTTGATAATAGAATTTTTAATTTTCTATAGAATGTCATTCGACTTCCTTTGAAATGTTTTTCTCGTTCTGTATTTGTTTTGTATTTTATCAACAAATTATGAATACTAAGCAAATCTTGATCTACTTTGAGATCATTAATTATTGAATTTTTCCAATTCAATCCAGCATTTTTTAATTCTTCTGCTCTTTTGTAACATCTTAGATTAAGTGAATTTGAAAATGATGCATAAATTTCAATAAAGTCAAGAATAGTTTTATCCTTTGCAAATGTTTTCATATTGTTTAGGACTTCAACATCTTCTGGAATAAAATGCATCAAATGTGAACGTGTCATCAATGCTTGCAAGTTTTTATCTTCCGGTTTCAAGTCATTCATCAACATTAATACTTTACATTTTGTTTCAAATTCCGAAGGAGTTGATCCGAGCAACGGAGATGCTGTAAAGTATTTAATTGTTTTCGTTTCTCTAGTATCACAAATTTGTTTTAATAGAGCAACATTAGTTTTATTTAACATAAGCGCATCAACGTCATCAAATACTGCAATAAATTCTATATCTTCTTTTGATTTTTCATATAATGTTTTGTAAAGACTCAACGGAGTAACATGACCAGTAAAGATAAGCGGTGCTTCATCTGTGAGTTCTTCTTCAGAGATAAAAGTTTTTCCCAGTCCTCCTCGACTGACTACTGTAAGTAAATTTAGCTTTTTGGATTTGAAAGCTTTCATTACATCACGATAGTCATTATAACTTTTGATGGTAATCATAATGATTTTTTTTTTTTGTCTAATAATTAATAATATCTACTTTGCTTAGTATCTTCATCTTTCCGGGAATTTGTGTTTGCTTACAAATTTCTGATGAGATAATTCTCAACTACCAGAAACACCTGGAACTTGACGAAAAGTCGGAATATTATTCGACACGATAATTTCCAATATTGAAGATACTAAGTAAAATAGATATTTTCTCATTGCTTTTTTGAGACTCATATTAAATTGATAATTACTTATATTTGATTTTATGTTTTGCGCAATATTCACTTATTTGTACCGATCTAAGTTTACGAACCTTTGAGCATAATTCAGTTTTATGCATAATTTGTGTCATAATGAACTGTCTGATCGTTTCATTCGTAATTGTTTTTTGTAATTTCAACATTATTGAAATGACAGAATCTAGAATTTTTTCTTGTGAAGTTGTAAGCATAATTGTATAATAATTATGAATCCCAGAAAAGCAATGAGAATTATTTTTTTGTTAATGAATTGTTAATAGCATTATACCATATTATTCTATATTTGTACAATGTTTAAAAATCATTGACTAACTTGACAAATAGAATGCCCTTTCCCAACGTTGTGCCATAATTGCTTATGGCTTTCGAATTATTGGGTCTCTAATAGGATTGTGGAATGGCCTCTCTTTCATTCCGTCCATAGATAGCAATAAAATTCTCATCTATGAGTTGAGAAAGGAGATTCTACTTGTCAAGCAATTGAGTAAGATATTTCGGAACTCGATGAGAGTTCCTAATAATTAATCGATCCAAAATGTTCCACACTTCTCACATTTGTTTCCACAGGGGTATTCATTTCGATATGGAGCATTTTCATGTCTTTTGAAATTCATATCACCGAATGTGCAAATTTTCGTTTCTCTCCATTTTTTATCCAGAATTGCTTCTCTTTTTTGAGCTTCGGTGATTTCCGTTTCTATTTCTATTATTTCCTGTTTAATACCCTTTGGTTTTTTATTTTCTGAATAGATGCCAGCTTCGTTGTAATCTGTCTGTCCAGCGATTTCTTTCCATCCGTACCCCGTTCCCTTTGCACTGTCAAGAAAGAAATTTTCAATAAAGTTTTCTTTTAATAGAAAAATATCAAAAATTCCTTCATTTCCTAGCCAATTGCTTCCTTGTCCTCGATCAATCGTTGAGAAATATGCACCTTTGATGACAATATACTTGTCTTGATTGTCATGTATTGCATTAAATACATCTAAAGGTGAAGCATAGAAATAAAATGAAACTGGTGATTCGTAGAATTGTTCTCTCAACACGTATGCAATTTCTTTTTTCTGTGCTTCAGTTCGGGCATATTTCTTTTGCAATTTTTTAAATTGCTTGGAATATTCTTTTTCATAACTAGCACCTTCAAATTGATTTGCATTATCGATCGTATTGATAAAGAATAATTGATCTCTTGTATTTTTCAAAAGATCTTTTATTGGTGTGCTAGTGTCATGCTCAAAAAGCCAGTCTTTCATAGCATCTCTTACTTCATCTGATATGTCATCAGCTTTGATTTCTTCTCTGTAATTTTCTAGAATTTGACCAATTGAATCATGTTGACT